>Ga0070698_100009513_pt1 | contig 10409 bp, 7 predicted proteins | sample KBSK1502metaG_FD_65477 | JGI IMG/M metagenome (GOLD analysis project Ga0070698, IMG submission 65477) | Corn, switchgrass and miscanthus rhizosphere microbial communities from Kellogg Biological Station, Michigan, USA - KBS K1-50-2 metaG | ecosystem: Host-associated > Plants > Roots >... | reverse complement strand
CCGTTCACCATTGATTGGGAAAAGACCCGTGCGTCGATCAAAGAGCTGGCGAGCTTGCGGCCCAACGTAGCGGGTTGCGGGCACGGCATTCCGATTTACGCTTCGGATTTGCCGGACCGAATGCAGGCATTTGCGGAAAATTTCCGCGCGCCGCACCGAGGGCGTTACGCGCGACGGCCGGCGCAAACTGACGAAAACGGAATTGTCGATCTTCCACCCGCGCCGCTTGATCCGGTCCCGTTGGCAACGGCAGCAGCCCTTTTATTTCTCGGCGTCGCGATCGGGGCCGGGTATCTCGACGAAAAGGAACGCTGAATCCAACCAACCCTGTAGCCATCGCCCTGCGGGCGGTCACGCGCGACGGTTCACCAGCGAAGCAGCGCCAACCAGCATCGTGTCTAGTCTATAATGCTTGGCAATTACGAGATGGTTTTTAAGGAGGAGGAGGAGGAGCAGCAGCAGCAGCAGCAGGGGGAGCAGGTGGAGGGCGAACCGTTGTCGTCGTGTCTCTTGGCTGCGAACCAGTCGTCACGGCGTCAGTTTTCAGCGTTTCTCTGGGCTGCGAACGAGCGGGCCTGGGCGTTGGCATCGGATGCGCCGCGATATTTTGATCGAGCGCGTCTTGGTTGGTGAGATCGGCCAGGCCTCCAGGCGGCGGATTGTTCTGCTGATTCCGGACTTCATTCCAAATGAGATTCCATTCCGGCAACGGCGGGAACCTCGTGAAAAGCGGACCTTGGGTGATTTTTTCAAGATTGATATGCACCGCATTTGGCGGAAAGCTTCCATCGGGCCGGATAATAAATTCATCTCCCGGAAACAGCTTGACACATGGCGCGCCTGCCTGGGCGTGTCTACGCGAGACACACGCTTTTCCTTCTACGATGATAATCTTCGAGTAGGCATTGTGGCCGGTTGAAAAGAGCGCCGTAAAACCGGTGACTGCCACACTTGCCACCGGCATATTGATCTTTATTTTGCCTGCGCTTTTCGGCACCTGCAGGAGAATCGTGCCGCTGTCGAGGTCGATCGTTTTCGCTTCTTCACTGAAGCTGAAGATGGTGTTAGCACCGAGGCGGGTGATAGTTGCGTTGGTAAAGGTAAGTTCTGCGCGCGACTCAGTACCGGTCCTTACGGCGGTTCCGGGGCGGACAGTTTCGTTCAAAGCAACGGCCCGCGCCGCGATATGTGGCGGCAGCAATCGCACATCGCGAACCACCACCGTGACGTGCGCTTCTTTGTTTTCGACGGCACGGGCGAATGGAAACAACGCAAGCAGGATGGCCAGCGCGAAGAGAATTGTTATGAGGCAGGCGTGGGGAGAAACGCGTCTCATAATCGCATCCCCACCCTATTAGGTCCACCCGACAGTTAACGCAAACACAATTGTCGGTCTACCATCGACAGAATTTTGAAGTGCGCGGACATGTCCGCGCTTTTGGGCAGGATCGCCGCACTCCAAATCCTGGTTTCTAAAATTTCGCAGTTAGAGTTATCGCGCCGCCTACATTCGCCACGCTGTAATCAAACACGTCGTGGTTCGAATCGCTCCGCGTGAGTGTGGCGATGGCACTTACGCTCCACCAATGTGTCAGTTCATAACTTGCCGTCAGGAAAAGGATCTCGCTGAGATCGGTGCGATCATTCTCATGATAATCCCGAACGACCACCCGACCCACGGCGTTGAGCGAAAGGGCGCGCGTAACGTGTACTAAGTACCCGGCATAAGCCTCATAATCATTCCGGCGCGGCGCCTGATGATCCGCTGCCACGCTGATGTTCGCGTCCGCGCCTAACGAGAGCTGTTGCGCCCGGCCAAAGCGGAAAGGAATCTCGGCATTGAAAATAAGAGCGTGGTTCGTGAAGAACTCGTCCAGCACGCGATCGGAAAAAGTGAGTCGATTAAAATCGTACTCACCTCTCAGAACGAGGTTATGAAATTGAGGCAGGTAGTAGATCAGCCCAGCCTCGACGTCGAGACTTCCAAAATCAAAGTCGTTGTGATGGTTGTAGTAGAAGAATTGCTGCCGGACATCGGCAAATCCGTAAAGCGTGTTGACGATGCGCGGCTGGTAATAAACCGCGGCCACTGGCGCGCTAATGATGTCGTGCTTTTCCCCGTGATCGGTCAGTGCCACATTCGAGGTGTAGAAAACTGGTGAAGCGAGGGAGACTGTCCAAGGTTGATAACGCTCAACTCGCTTGAGCACTTCCTGCTCGCCTAGATCGGCGTCGTTCGGACTGGATACCGCATGGTCATCCGTCGTTCCCTGTGGTGAAACGCTGGGAATGAATGGCGCTTGGATCTGGCTCTGGGTCAGCTGCGCGATATTGGCCTGAACGGTTTGCGCCTGAAGGCCAAGCTGCGTTCCGATGAGAAACAATCCGCAAATGATGGAAGTAAAGATTTTGAGGCGGGGCAGCTCTAATAAGAACGTCGGCCGCACCTGGATTCCTGTAGGGGCAGCCGTGTCGGCTGCATCAGGTTTTGCAGGCAACACCTCCGCCAATTCGCCGGTCGGACGAATCGGTCCCGCGGCGGATCGGACGGATTCGTCCAAGCCTGCCTTCACAGGACCTGACAAGACACCTTTTGACATAGGCTACGGTGCAAATGACCGCGCGCTTGCCAGCCGTGGCGGATTGTCGGCGCGATCGCGCGCGTGCCGCGTGTCCACGGTACCACGATCCGCTTTCAAGCGACCACCAGCATTGGTCCGCCTGGAATTACTCGAATTAGTCGCGCTCTTGGAAGGCGGAATTGTGATCTTTCCACCTGGTCCAGGCGCAGCCGCATCGAGCAGGGAAAGCAACTGCGTGGAGCTGCCAACGTTGATTGTGGAACTGGTCGTCTTCCCGTTGGGGACCGCAGGTTCGCCACCTTTTTGCCGCGCTCCACCCAATCCGCCATTGACTTTGCCGGACGACGTAACCTTCGCGCTCGATAAAGTTAGGGCACCTGTGTTTGCCGCGCCGCCAGGGGGCGAGGTCGGAGGATCACTGAACGGCGGCGCGCTTGCCAGTGGTTGTGGGCTGCTGGCGCCGTTGCCACCAAATGTCCCGTTCGCTGGATTGGTCCCGCCAAACCCCGAGTAATTGGGATTATTCGTATAGACATTGGCTGGGAGCCCGTCGGCACCACGAATCGTAACAAGCACCGACGGTTGAATCGTGATCGTGTTCGCCGCAAGATTGGCTGCCGTGCCGCTGCTTAAGGTAACATTTGCGACAAAATTCAACGTACCGTTGCTGCCGGGCGCATAAAGCTTCAGCAGCGTATTGGCAGAAATTGCCCCGCCGCCGATGGTGAGTGTGCTGTTGTTACCGAACACACCAACTTTGACGACATCGGCACGGACGCTGGCATTGCTGAACGTGATCGCTCCATCTCCGTCAATCGTGCCGAGGAACGTCCCGCCGACGCCATAGTTACCGCCGTTGAAATTGATCGCAGCGCCCTTCGCCACTCCGTTGCTGCCAAGAATTTCAAATGTCGCGTCGGTGGTGACGGTGACGGTGCCAGATACGTTCATGTTGATGCTGGCGTTTCCGCCGATCGTACCACCGTTACTGTTATTAATCGTCACATCAAGGGCACCACCAACGGAAATATTGGCCGCCGCCAAATTGATCGTGGCATTGCGGCCGATGGTTCCAGGGGGGGTCCCGCTGGGACCGTTGTTGTTGTTTATGATATCGAAGAACGCGTCACTCTGAGCGTTAATATTGCCAGAGGCAGCGACGTTCAGAGCGGCGTTTCCGCCGATGTGGCCGGCGCCATTGTTATCAATTTCAACGTCAAGCACACCACCAGTCGAAACATTACTGGCATTCAGGTTGATAATGGCATCCGCGCCGATAGTTCCACCACCCAAGAAGCTGGTGTTGTTAAAGCCAGTGTTCTGAATATCAATAAACGCGTTGCCCTGAGTCACGAGATCGCCAGCTACGGTGACGTTGTTAGAAGCGCTGCCGCTGATGTTGCCGCCTGCGTTGGTACTAATAACAGCGTCGAAATTTCCCCCGACGGAAACGCTCGCCGCCTTCAGGTTGAGAGCGACATCCCCGCCAATCGTTCCCCCGCCACTACCGTCGTTCCGGTTCGAGACTAAAAGAAACAAACTCTCCCCCGCGGCCTCACCTGTCGCTGCATTGTTGTGAGTGGTGAGGGCGCCGCCAATGTTGAAAGTGAGGTTGCCGCCCGAACCGATCGACCCGCCGTTGCGGTTGCTGATGAAGGCACTAATCGAACCTGCCGCGAGGCCTCCTCCGGTCGTAACAGAAATATTCCCGCCCGTGCCGATATGGCCACCATCGTTATTCGCAACGAGCAGGGACAATGCGCCGCCGCTGTTAATTGTGAGGTTTCCGCCTGTGTTCAGCGTAATGTTGGCTCCGTCACTCAGACTACCGTTCATGGAATTATCTACATCGACCATGAGGGTGTTCCCTGTGGTGAGATCGGTGCCGGCAGTGAGGTTGACGTTTAGACCGGAACTGATTCCTCCGTTGTGTCTGACAATACTCAGATCGTTCAGAATAGTCAGGGCTTGGCCTGCGGTAATGGCCACATCACCAGTGGAATTGACGGCTGTCTGATCTGAGGTCTCTCCACTCCAGGTAAAATCACGAAAGGCGTTAAGCGTGATCGTAACCGCTTGAATCGGTGCGGTGCCAGCGCCCCCGATTTGCATATTGCGGCCCGAAAGGGCAAAGAAATCTTCTGTGGTGATATTTGAGGTTGTAAACATGTCGCGCTCGGCAAAGAGGCGCACTTTACTCGTTGTGCTGATATCGGAGCCGAGTGTGAGATCGCTACTCGCACCGCGGGCGTAAATGTTTAAATCGTGGAAGCCCGAGAACGAAATTTCAGAGCCGAGATTGATTGGACCCTTTTGCGTCGCGAGCAGGACCCCTTTCAGGCCTGCAAACGTGATCGTGCCGCCAGGAGCTCCAGACGTAATCCCGTGGATGGCGATGAGGCCGAGATCAATCGGGCCATTTGTTGTGTCGATGGTCGGGTTACCCGCCAATTGGAGTGAGATAAATTTGAAAACGGCTGCTTGGTTGTTGCCTTGAATTTGATTGTCGAAGCCACTCGCTATGTCGAAAGCTGAAGTCGACCCAAAGGCAAAGGCAGACACTGGCCCGTCGATAGCGCGACCTCGATAGATCACACCTGAATTGGTCACGCCATTGGTCGTAATCGTTGGATGCGTCACAATGGTGGTCCCATTGTTAATGACATACGGAACGGGCGACCTGATTACCGGAGGACCGATTGGCGACGGTGTGGGCGTGAAGGCCGGGTTCGCTGTAACGTTTTGAACGAGCACATCGATCGGGTCGAGCGGGTTCTTCGAAGGCAACAGGTTCAGCGTTCCGGCTAACTCCTCTGCCAACTGCTGATTCACCACATCCAAAATTAACGGCAGGTTCGCTAGATCGGGAAAATCGATGATTAACTGCGAGGTCTCGAGGACCAGTTGCACATTAAACTTTGTCGGCTCGGTAATGTGCCCGTCAGCGGTCATCATTACCATTTCTCCCGCGTGCACAGTCACCGCTTTTTCAGGGTGACCAGCGGGATAAAAAGTGCCGATTCCCTCGAGCACCATGAATTTTGTGGGCGGGCCTGTTGCAAAGAGGGCAGTGCCGCCCATAACGGCAGCTGTGACCGCTGCAGTGTTAATCGTGGCAGGAGGGGCTTTCGACGGCACCTCCAGAAGAATGGCTCCCTTGGTCACATTTAGCTCCCGAGCTCGTTCGTTGAAACTGAAGATCGTGTTTTCGCCGAGCCGGGTGACGGTGAGATCGGCAAAGGTCAACTCCGCACGCGATTCAGTGCCGGTCCGCACGGCAGTCCCCAGGCCAACGTTGTCGTTTACGGTCGCGGGTCGCGGCGCTGCGTTCGAGGGAAGCAGCCGCACGTCGTGGATCACCACGGAGACGCGCGCAGATCTCAAAGGCGCTCCATTCGACAATGGTCCCGCTGCCAGGAAACAGACCAAGAGTAAAACACCAAATCGCGTTTTCGACGCGCTGCGGGTGAAGATGCGGTATGTTCTTTTCATCGTCGCACCTCAGCCAGAGTCCGGGCAGGTGTTGAGTTCGGGATTGGGCTCGGCCCCGGTAACGTAGAATCAGAAGCCACCGCGCCCGTGGCAGTGGTTGTTGCCGGATTAACAAGCGTGACGGCTGTTCCACCGCCAAAGATGACCAGATTTGTGTCGATCAAAATCTTTCTAGACTTCTCCCGTTGCTGTTGCTGGCTTGCAGCTGCGATCAATTTTTCACTTTGCAGCGGCGGGAAATCGCGAATCAGCCGGCACGTTTTCACGAACCGGTCCACGTCAAAATCCACTGGATCACTCAGGGCGGCATTTGGATTTCCAAATACCATTTGGCCTGGATCAACAAGGACGGAGTCGCCGAGATGGCCAGGGCGATAAAGGCGAACCGTGCCCTCGAGGACCACCAATTTAAAAATTCGCGGCTGGTACTCGAACACTGCGGTAGCACCAGATATGACCGCAGCGACGTTTGCCGCATGAATCTTTATGCCTTTTGCGCCATTCGAGGCCTGGATGAGCACTGCGCCTTGAACCAAATCGCAGTCACTTTTGCGTTTGAAATTGAAAACAGCATTCGCGTTTAAGCGGGCAACGATCTGGTTGTCAAACGTTAGTTCCGCCCGCGAATCGCCGCCGGTTCGCACAACGGTTCCCTCGCGCACGGTATCCTTCAATGCAGCTGGATGTTGAGCCGCGCTGGTTGGAAGCAAATCGACCTTGTGAATGATTGCCGTGACACGCGCTTGATCAAGAGGACCGCCATGGGTACAAATCGGCAGCGAAATCGTGAAGATAGAGATTGTCGCGAAGCGCTGAAAACGTCCTTTTGCCAAGGTTTTGTCCACAAATGCGGACGCTTTTTTGAGACTTGGCAGTTGTTAGGTCAAGCTTTTTCCAAAGAGAGTTACAACCAGTTACAAGGGTTACAGAAGTGAAACAGTTAGAAGGGCTGCAAAACCACAACCTTGTAACGATGTAACCATTTTAACCCTTTTAACTCTTCTGTTCACAAAATTCCGAGCAAGCGCTGTTGCCATGGCACGAGCAGGCCGCAGGCGCTCGATTCATCCGCTGCAATCCTCTCAAGCGCGCCGCGCGAGGCAATGAAGCTCGGTTCCAAGTCGTGTTTCGTTGCCGCGTGATCTCGCCGCTGCTTTAACTCCTCTGCTCTCCGCATAATTTCCGCAGTCGGTCGAACACCGGAGCGACGGCGCAGAATCGGCCAATCTTTCTCCGCCAAGTCCAGCGCGCGTTCGCCCGCCTCGCGAAATGCGCGCCGGCGACGCGCCGAAAAATGTTTGTAGTCCGGAACTTCACCCGCCACAAAACTCTCGGCGGCGCTCAACAGTTCCCCATTCTGCAAAATGTGAAAGGGCGGGCGATCGACTGCTTCGGCTTCCTTTTCGCGCCATTGCCAAAGTTGTCGCAACACCGCGGCTGCGCGGCCGCGCAATGCACCTGCGCCGGCAATGCGCCACGCTTCATCGGGGTCACGCGCGCGCGACACAGCGCTTTGCTCGAGCGCACGCTGGCACGATTGCCGAAACCAATCCGATCGACATTGTCGATTTAACTCCGCCTCCAAAGAATCGGCCAGCGGCAACAAATAATGCGTGTCATTGATCGCGTATTCTTCCATGCGCGCAGGCAGCGGACGCCGGCTCCAGTTGGCTTTCTGCGAACCTTTGGTGAGCCGAATTCCGAAATAACGCTCCACCAGCGCGACCAAACTGAACTCGCGGATCCCGATTAGTCGCGCGGCGATCACCGTGTCGAAAATTTGTTTGGGCGCGAAATCCAAACTGCGCCGCAGCAATCGCAAATCGAAATCGGCGCCATGTAGCACAGTTTCTTTGTTCGCAAGAGCAGCGCAAAGCGGCCGAAGGTCTACATTGGCCAACGGATCGACAACGTAATCGTGTCCCGGCTCGCCACGGGACGAGTCCGTCCGATCCGCCACAGGACGGATTCGTCCGACCGGCGAACTGGCGGACACGCTAATCTGAAGCAGACAAAGTTTCTCCCGATAAGAATGAAGACTGTCCGCTTCGGTGTCGATCGCGACACGATCGACCGCTTCAATTTTCGGAAGCAGCTTGGCCAGCTGGGCGGCGCTCGCAATCACCGCAATCCGCTCAGAAGCAGCTCCGCATTGGTCTTGGTTGCCTCGAGATTCTCGATCAATTTCTCCATCGCTTCGATCGGCGGCAACGCGGCCATGGTCTTGCGTAAAACCTGTATGCGCTCCCATTCATCAGGATGATAAAGCAAATCCTCGCGTCGCGTGGCCGATTGCAAGACATGAATCGCCGGGTAAAGCCGCTTCTCCTGCAGCGCCCGATCCAGATGCAGCTCCATGTTTCCAGTCCCTTTAAATTCCTCGAAAATCAATTCGTCCATGCGGCTGCCGGTTTCGATCAGTGCCGTCGCCAGAATGGTCAGGCTGCCGCCCTCTTCGACGTTGCGTGCTGAGCCGAAAAACTTCTTGGGTTTAATCAATGCTTTCGCCTCGACACCGCCCGACATGATCCGGCCTTTGCCGGGCTGCAGATTATTGTAGCCCCGTGACAGCCGCGTGAGGCTGTCGAGCAAAATCACGACATCTTTTTTTAATTCCACCAGGCGCTTGGCGCGTTCCAAGGTCAGCTCCGCCACTTGGACATGTCGATGTACGCTCTCGTCGAAATTGGAATGATAAATTTGGCAATCAATCTCGCGCTTCAGGTCGGTCACCTCTTCCGGGCGCTCGTCCACTAGCAGTAGAATCAAGACGATGTCCCGATGGTTGACCCGAATCGCTTTGGCAATTTCCTTGAGTAAAATCGTTTTACCTACGCGCGGCGGCGCCACAATTAAACCCCGCTGCCCTCGGCCGAGCGGCGCCAAAAGATCGACCGCGCGCGCGCTGACCGAATTCGTCTCTGGATTTTCCAGCATGATCCGACCTTGCGGAAATTGCGGCGTAAGTTTTTCGAAATCGGGCGGCTCGGTCCACTGGTCAGGCGGTTGCCCCTCGATCGCAGTGATTTCATCGAGGACGAGGCCTTTCTCCCGATCGCGCGGCAGGCGCACGGTCCCGGCGATGTGTTGCGCCGGGCGCAAGGCAAAATGCTGGATTGTCCCGCGTGGCACACAAACATCTTCGGGCACCGGCAGGAAATTCAGTTGCGGCGAGCGGAGCAAACCGACTGAGTCGCCCACCTGATCGAGGAACCCTTCCGCCGTCACCGTCACTCCGCGGCCGAGCGCTGCGCGGGCGACATCCAGAATGTGATGATGGCGGCTACGCGCTGGATGCAAACGCAAACCAAACTCGCGCGCGATTGGCGCGAGCTCCTCGGATGAGAGCCTTTGCAGCTCGTCTAAATCAAGCGCGCGTGGTCGAACTGTAGCCGACGGCGTTAACTCCGAGCCGCCGACAGCGTCCGCGGCTACAACATGTTCTTCACTCGTTAGGCTCTCGTCCATTTTTCCTGGCGCCAAAGTTCAACCAATTTTTCGGCCTGGCCTTTCAGGACGGATCGATTGCCGTTGTTCCAGACAACGTGATCGGCTTTCCTGATTTTTTCTTCCAACGGCATTTGTGACTTGATCATGGCTTCGATTTCTGCTGCGGTCACCTCGCGCAGCGACGTGGCTACATCCCCGCTTTCTTTTGCTGTAGTCACTCTTTCTGTAGTCGCTCTTGTTGTAGCCACCGGCTTGCCGCGGGACGAGTCCGCCCGAATGGCGGACCTGTGGCCGGTTTTATTACGCCCACGTTGCAACAAGCGCAGCACTTGAATCCCGGGCGAACACGCCACCACCACCACGCGATCGCACAGGGTTTGGCCACCGGTTTCATAAAGAAGTGGGATATCGGCAAAGAAAAAGTCGGGAGATTGGCGATGCTTGTTCGCTTCAGCACTCCATTGCCGGCGAATCCGCGGATGGAGAATTTTTTCGAGCGCGCTTTTCTTAGCTGGGTCTGAAAAGATTATCGCTCGGAGTGCGGCCCGATTCAAGTCCCCTTCACGGGAAAAAAATGCGCTTCCAAACTCCGCGATCAGTCCCTTTTTTACTTCCGGATCACGATCAACAAGTTGGTGCACAGCTTGATCCGCATCGAAAAATCTCGCCTCCGGCACAATCTCCCGCAGACATTTGCAAAACGTCGATTTCCCTGTGGAAATTCCTCCCGTGATCCCAATGGTCGGCATTTAGGTTCAGAAGTCAGAGGTCAGTGTCAGACCACCTTCGAGGCTAACGAAATTTCGTTCCCTTCGCCTTGTTTTCTTTCTGCATTGGGCATTGGGCGTTGGGCGTTGGGCGTTGGGCGTTGGATGTTGGATGTTT
>Ga0070698_100009512_pt1 | contig 10410 bp, 11 predicted proteins | sample KBSK1502metaG_FD_65477 | JGI IMG/M metagenome (GOLD analysis project Ga0070698, IMG submission 65477) | Corn, switchgrass and miscanthus rhizosphere microbial communities from Kellogg Biological Station, Michigan, USA - KBS K1-50-2 metaG | ecosystem: Host-associated > Plants > Roots >... | reverse complement strand
TCACCAGCCGGCCTTGCACGTAGGGGGCATCCGTCTGCGCGTGGCACGCGGGACAGAGCGCCACCAGACGGTCGAGGTCGAAGTCCGAGCCGCCCTGGGCGCGCTTGACGACGTGGTGGATCTCGAGGCGGGTGCGGACCCGGCAGGCCTGACAGCGCCACTGGGCTCGCGCCAAGACCTGCGCGCGGAGTTCGCGCCAGCCTTCGACACCGGCCGATGGTCGACCGAGCGCCAATGGCCCCCCAGCCCGCACCCGGCGTCGCGAGGCTTGACCGATCCGGACGCGTGTTCGCAGTCTGCCGGAGCGCCGCATGTGGTCAGACCGAATTTTGCCCACGCGGGCAAACGGACGAAGTTGACGCCACGGCGGATCCCCGCGGCCGCTGGGTGGCCTGCAGCTCCCACTCGGGGAGACACTCGCGGCAGCCCGCCAGGAAGATCGCGATCGGGTTCGGCGAGCCCACGACGCGCTTGCCGAGCTGGAAGAAGTGTTCGACCAGCTCCATCGCCTCGATGTCCGGCATGGCGCTCAGCACGTCCCGCCGGAAGCGCTCTCCGGGAGGGGCCGGCTCTCGACCCCGCGGGAGGGCATCGAGCGCCTCCGACACCTTCGCCTGCAGGAGCACCGTCGACAGCTCGCGTGCGCACTGAAGCCAGGTGCGCCACTCCTCGAACCGCTCGATCGCGGGCGCCACCACCGTGGCCTTGGCCAGGCCCACCTGGGCGAGGGTTGAGCGCAGCAGCGAGCGCTCCGGCTCTTCGAAACGGGTCAACATCCGCCCAATGGCAAGGCGCTTATAGGCGGTCCGCCATGAGGCGAGTCCCAGCACGTGCCGGAAGTAGTCCTCCTCGGTGGGATACGTGGTCCCATCGGCGTTCCGGACCTGGCTCCAGTAGCCCTTGGCGTGCACCTCCCACGCAAGCTCGCAGGCCAGCACCCGATCCGGTTCCACCCGGTCGCGCAGGCTCTGGAGCGCCAAGTGCAGCGCCTCCGCGCGGGTCAACGGTGACCATTGGCTAAGAAAGCGCTGGATGGCCTCGTTTGGGTCAGGCGCGTGTGCCATGTGGGGCGCCCGGGCGCTCGGACCTAGCTGATCCGGCCGGGATCCCGTGGGTCGCCGACCGTTTCGGTCGGATGGTTTCCGGAACGGCCCAGCGGCCTGTCGCCTTCAGGCTGGCCGGCCATCCGCCGCTGCCAGCGCCAGAGGCGCAGCGCCGCACGAAAGTCCTCAACCGTAAGTGCCTCGGGCACCGGCATCGCCTCCCAGGCGGGGTCATCCTGGTACTTCGGTAGCCGCACAATAAGCCCTTGCGCCGCGGGCATCCCGCGGCGCGTGGCCGCGTGGCGGTAGGCGACGTTCTGGAGGAAAGCCTCTGGGTAGATTGCTTTGCCACTTTTCCAATCGAGCACCGTCAACACACCGTGGACGCGCGCGTAGAGATCGAGTGTGCCGGCATAGCCGCAGACCTCGCAATAGACGGTGCGCTCGATGGCCAGTGGTTCGAGGGCCACGCTCTTCGCCCAATCCTTCCAACTCTCCACCGCCCAGGCGGCGGCATCTGGCAGGCGGGGCTCCGGGCCCGCATCTTCCCCGAGTTGAATGCGCAAGGCCCACTCGATTCCCGCGTGGATCGCCGTGCCGATGCTGGCCGCCTGCTGTTTCGCACGGTCGGCCGCCTTGACCCCGCTGACCGCCTCCGCGACGGCCGTGAGCACGTACTCTGGATCGCGTGCCCCGGGCTTACTCAGTACCTCCAGCATGGCCGTCTCGAAATAGCGGCGCTCCTCCTTGGCGTACCAGGGCCCGAGGGCCGGCTTGGCAATGATGTCCAGGATCGTGGTCACTGAGGGCCAGTGCTGCCCCTCGATGGTGTAGAAGCGAGCTCGGTCAACGCGCGGCGGTGCACTCATCACAGTCGCGGCCATCTCATCCCTCCTCCTGGTCACCGTCAGCCACGGGTCGAGACGACCCGGCGGGCTGCACGGGCTCGGCCAGCGCCTCGTCGCCGGCCACATAGACCTCGAACCCCTTGAAGGCGCGACCGGCCTTGGAGGTCTGCATGCCCGTGTATTGAATCAGCACCTCCGCGCCCTCTCCCACCCGCCGGAGTCGGTCGAGCAGCGCGGCAGGCAGGGGAAACGTGATCAACCCCTCCGAGGTCTCCAGGGTGCCAAGGGGCCCATACCGCCCGTCATGCGCCCCCCGCCAGGTGCCTTCAAATTCCTCGCCGGCCTGCTCCCACTTGTGAAACTGCCCCTGCCCCACCCGCCGCCAACGCTTCAGGCTGCTCATCACCGACCTCCTCTGGCTTTCGATCTGTAGCCTTCGACCGACTGTATCCAATTAGGATTCATTTGTCAAGAATAATGTATCTAATACAGATACAAACGGAATTAGTGGCCAGGCCTAGGCCTTCTCATCGATGATCGGAACTTACCGATGGGAGCCGGGGACGTTGGTGAGCGGATCCGCCAGGCGAGAGCTCGCCTCGGGTTGACCCAGGATGAATTCGCGCGACGGCTTGGAGTCACGCGTATCTCGGTTGCCCGATACGAAGCGGGAAGAGTCCCGAATCTTGGCCTTCTCCAGCAGATAGCTCAGCTGTCTGGCGTCACCGTGGGCTGGCTCGTTGGGGGAGTCACCGATGAGAAATCACCGCCCCTCACTGACCGGTCGGTTTCACTCGAGCTCGCGGAAGCGCACAAGCGTCTATTGGCCTTCCTTAGGCAAGAAGCGGCCAAGATTGCCCCACTACCAAAGCCACTTCGACGGAACTATGAGGTTCGGCTCGACCAATCGATAGCCAGGCTGGAGCAGGAGCTAGAAGAGTACCGCCAGCTACTTGAGAGTCGCTCTCAGGCTGCCGGATCGGGCCGGAAACGACGCGCAAAGAAAGGCCGGCCGCCCTAATCCAGATCGGATCCTATGAGCTTTGGCTGCCTTCGCCAGGAATCGAATCCGCTCCCGCTCGTATGGCACGCGGGATACCATTCGGACCCGCTGATTAAGAGCGCTACTCAGCAGGTCCAACCGGATGACACGGATGCGCTAAACGCGCAACAACTCGAACTTTGGCCCGACGAGCAGTAGGACCGAGTACATCCCTTTTCATCTCAGTTGGGCACCAATTTGGCACCGATTTTCTTGTGCTCCAGACCCGCGAACCAGGACCGTCTAGATAGAACTTCACGCCTGAGCTGAAACTATGAACGATAGGTCTGCGCCATGAAGCGCGTCAACGACTTTCTGTCGATACTGCGTAGAGTCAAGAGCTTCGGGATGTTACTTCGCGGCCGGCGCGAGCATTGCCCTGAGCACGGTCAGAACCAGAGGATCTTCCCAACTTACTCCGCCCACAGCTTCTACCGGCCTCACAACCCGAAGTCAGTTCCACGAGCATCGCCTTTCTGCGTGCCTTCCTCACCACCCAGCGGCGACCGCTGCCAACAGGACGCGCGCGCCACAACTCCAGGTCGGCTCGAGACACCGAGCCGCGCGCGAGCAGATCCCGCAGTCCCGGCGGAGATCCCCGACGTGCGCCGGGATCTCATATTCGCCCCGCGCCAGCGCCCGCCGGAACTGCGCGAACGGCCACCCAACCGACGCCCGCGCTTTCAGCAGCTCGAAAGTCGCAAAGACCTCCGGAGTCCGCATCTCCTCGCAGCGACATCGCTCCCGCACCTACGCCAGCAGCGCAAGCGCGCCCTCAACATCTTTTCTGAAGGTTCCCGCCATGCCGGCAGGCTAACAGACCGGTCGCAAAACAAGGTGTCCTTACTGGGTCCCACCTACTCCAGATAGGGCTACACGCAGGGCTCCCAGTATGCTAAATGAACGACGATGCGTTACGGCGTGATGCAGTGGCAGGGCCGATACACCACGCTCGGAGAGGCCGCTTGTGCAGAGGAGAGATCTTGATCATGAGACGGCCTACACGCCTGGTGCATCTCTCGGTATTGGCTGCGCTTCTCGCCGCCATGGTCGTCCTGGTTGTAGCGTCTTGCTCTCCCCACAAAATGTACCGTCCCAATCTCGCCGAATTCTTGCTGCAAAGAGAAGGTTATACGCTCGGCGTAGTGGAGTTCGACGACCACGGCGAGTTTTGGGATCGCAAACAGTTCTTAGCAGTCCTGGAAGCGGTAAGAGAGAAGAACAGTTCGCCGCAGGGAGTTCTGTTTATCGTATTTGTGCATGGCTGGAAGAACGATGCGTCTCCGCAGAACGCAGAGTCCGGGAACCTCGCTTCATTTGACAGAGTTCTGCGCGAGATTGCCGCGCATACCCAGCAGGAGAGATCGGGTGTCGCCCCTCGCCTACTCGTCGGCATCTATCTGGCCTGGCGGGGCGATTCTCTTACTTTGCCGGGCCCGCTTCGAAACCTGTCGTTTTGGGACCGACTAAACGCTGCTGACCGGGTCGCAAGCGGGCCAGCCGCCACGCAAGCCCTCCTGTCCATCGTGTCAGAGGTCAGGCGCAACCCGCGCTCCCGCAGCGCCGTTATCGGCCATTCCATGGGCGCCCTGATCGTGGAGCGCTCGCTCACGCAGGCCCTCGCAGGCACTGTGGTCGGACAGAGTGAGCGCGGCCCCTTGCTTGCCCCAGCAGGACGTCTAAAGCTGAAATATCCAACAGATCTGCTCGTGTTGGTCAACTCGGCGGCGCCGTCGCTTTACGCGAAAGGCCTAGTCGAATCCCTCTCTTTGTTTTCCGTGGCACCCTCGGAACCTGCAAACTTCTCCCTTGTCGGTGAAATCACTGGCTCGTGGCGACCTCTGATTCTCTCCATGACATCAGAGGGCGATAAGGCGACCGGAATCGCGTTTCCGCTGGGCATGAAGACCGGTTCCGCACTCGAGCGGTTTCGCGCTTATGGACACCAGCCATCCACCACACAGGGTGCGCAAGCGGATCAGCGTTACTTCTACACCCATACGCCCGGTCACGCACCTGACCTATTTAGCCATGGTGTGACCCACCGAAAGCTTCGAGATACAGCGATATCCGCGCGGGTGTCACCCTGCGAGCCACTCGGGATCGCTGAGACGCCAAGGCAAGAGATTTGCATCCGGAGCGGTCAGGATGAATTCAAACTCAGTAAGACGGCGATGGACCGCACGATGAACAACACGCCGTACTGGATTATGCAGGTGCCCACGACCGTAATTCCGAATCATGTTGACATCTTCAGTCCCGAATTCGTGAACCTACTCCGGGTGTTCCTCGCGCTCGCAAACGTCCTGAATCCGTCGGCGGACGAGTACAAGCACTTGACGTGGTGTTCGTGGCACGAAGGAGTGCGGATCTACGACGCCGCTCAGCCCGGTACACTCCGTCCGATCGCTCGGATACGCGAGGACTGTATCGCTGCCCAGTCTCATGCTCCCGATGCCCAGGCCCTCCTTCGGAGTTTGGACGAGGAGGATCTGTGGAGTATTGTCGCATCGCTTGTCTACACCGCCGACGAGGAACACGGGGTCTTTGACTGCGTCAGGGTCGCGGCTGCTAGCGAGGGAGAATTCCAGAACGTCGTTCTTCTCAGGGATCGCGGTGACTTTGAGGCAATTAGACGGTTGATCTACGATCGCCTTCGCGGACGTCCTAATGCGCGGAGTGTACTGGCAATCGTGAGCAACGGGCGCATTGGCGAGATTATTGATGATCTAAAGAGGAGACACGGGAGCGGGGAGGTGGTGCCCCCTCCTCCGCCGCCGCCAGCTTCACCGTTCTTTCCTCTATTCCGGTTATTCGGAGCTCCGACCTCGCTGTCTATCACGAACCCTGGCCGGTGCGATATCACCTCTTGAGCCTTCGCCGGAGACCAAAACGATGCAATCTTCGCGACTTTAATTCTCGAGGCGGACGCCGTCGCGGCGGCGCTCGGCCAAAACATCGAAGCGTGGCTCACGCTCACAGCCGAAGACTACTTCGGCGAGATCGGCAAGGCGGGCATCGATGCGCTGACGGAAGTCAAGGGCGGCGCGGCTCCGGCGTGGAACAGCGCGAAGAAAGCTTGATTCGAATAACTGCTGCTCGACCCTGTGACGAGCGACATACTCCCTAGTCAGGAATCGCGCCAATCGACACCCTGATAGTGCTGAAGGAATGGCCGCTCGCGTCCTAGTGCTACCCTCCATTCTTCGTAGCGCCTAAGCTTGACCAATCGACCCTGATCATCAATTTGAGGACGCCATTCGGCCGTAGTGCGCTAAGTTCCGACAGATCACGGGACAAGATATTGTCGATCTTTGCCACTGCGTCGCTAAAAGCCTTCTTTGCGTTCGTCTGGTCACCCTTCATGCCGACTACCGCATCCGCGGACGACCTCAAATCCTTGATCGCTCCAGTGAGCTCCGCATTCGCTAATAGTTGCGCCGCGCGTCCATAGAACTCAAAAGCCCTCTGGCTATTCGTCAGCGCCTCTTCGATCTTCTTCACGTCCGGCTCATTCTCCAGGTCCGCACCACCAGCCGACGCAGCCGCCAACTGGTTCAGCCTTGGTTGTAGGCTCCGCAGCCCGCCAAGGCCATAGTCGCTGGTCGAGAGCAGGTCCTTTCGGAACCCGTCGGCACTGCCTATGTTTGGCCTCAACGCCTGGCTGATGGCCGCCAGCTGAGAGAGCAGATTGTGGACCTTCTGTTTGTTCTTATTGTCTGAAATAGCCTTGCTGGCCGCTTGGTCATACGTGCTCAAGGCCGCCTTTATCAGCGCGTCCGCCTCCTTCCAACTCTTCACCGTCAGGCCGTCGCCGAATTTTGCGGCCTCGTTTGATTCCGAAGTCCACGTTGTGTCAAGGACGGATAGCGCGTCTATCTCCTTTTGCATCACCGGAATAAGGTTCCCGATGCGCTGCCTCGCAGGCAGCTTTGATATGTCAAACACCTTCTCGTATCGAATATCCAAGTTGTCGAACGCCACGGAAATGACCCGAACCCCTGGAGGACTACTCCAAATCCTCGACTTCTCTCCGGGGAGGGTCTTATTCGTTCGGTTCAAACTCTCTAGATTGCCCCCCGGGGGCAAGTTAAACAGATTCGGATCGCCCATAATTCCTTCCAGATTCCGCTTCGCGAAAAACAGAAACTTGTGATCGCCCACGGAATTTGCTGGCACCTTAAGCAAGTCCGGCATTCCGTAGGTCACAACGTTCCGCTTGTAACCGGGCCATCGATCCGGAAACAACTTCTTCCCTTCGGGAATGCCCACCCCGGTGAAGAGCGATATCCCTTTAAGAACGTCCACTGGCACGCCAAACGCAGCCGTCGCTGCCGACGCGAGCGCGCCGGTGAATTCGAGTGCACGGAACACCCAGGCCCGTGGTTGATTAACCTCCTCGTCATCGAGCATGGTGTAGGTTTGTTGCATGCTTGAGGGGACGACGGTGATGGGCACTGTGAACGCGGTCTCGTCTTGGGCTGTCGGCTCCACGATCGCCCGCCCGTGTGCTCTGATCATTCCCGTACTAATCAGCTTCGCCTCGCTGTCGGTGTTCCGAACCGACAATCGCACCACAAAAAAGTCACGCGCTACGAGTGACCCGAAGAGCACCTCGGCGTCGGTCTCTGGTAGCGGAAAGGCATTAATATCATGAGCCCGAATGCGCGCGCTCAGTACCAGCCGCCGATAATCCTCGATCTCGTAGACGGTAAACGTTCGCGTCGCAACACTGGCCACTCGGTCCCTATCGGCGCCGATGAACGTTGCCGCTTGGCTGATAACCATTTGTACCGTCAATTGGTCACCGGTCTTAAGACGCTCAATAAGCGGTTGTAGCAAGATCACGTCTCCACCATCGGGTAGCGATTCGGACGGAGAAAACACCCGAAAATCGACGCCCCACGGATGATTGCTGAGGGGAACGGTCCCGGTGATCAAGACTCCAATTCTCACACAGAGAGGCTGTAGATCACGGCCATCGAACGGAATCCGCACTGCGCGCTCTGCCGTCCTGTCAGTTCCGGTCGTGGCCTTACCTTCAAAGGTCAGAATGCTTTGCAGACCAATGTTGTGAATCCGAGGTTTCTTGTTCCTGCAGAACTCCGAGCGGTCCTTGTAAACCTGGACCAGCGTTGTGGCCAGCCGGCGCACGGAGTCGTCACCGAGGGTCTCTATGAAGCGCGTGCGGAGGGCCGCACTGTCGTAAGACTTGCCGTCGACAACAAAGCTCGGCTCGGCCAGTTTGAGCACTTGGTTCTTCGTTTCTATCGGTACCGGTCGGAACAGTAGTGATTTCAGGTCTGTGGTTTCGCCGGGAATATTTGGGGTGGCCGACACGATCTGTTGGACCTCGGCGTCCGGTAGAGCGTCGAACGCCTCCTTAAACGTCACAGGATCGTCAATCAAGAAGCGACGCAACATCGATGGAGACAATGGCCTTGCCGGCTCAGTCGTGGCCTGCGTGGATGCGCGTGAGGGTGCGGATTGGAGGCTGGCACAGCCAACCATTGTCATGACGCATGCTAGTAGCACGGCGCGGATGACTACGTACCCAAGACGAGTACCCTTGGGATCTGCCATTGTTGCGCCTCCACTAGACTGCGCCCGTAAGCACATAGTGGCACGATGCAGCATAGCCGTGACCGATCACGCGGCCTGTGTTCCTTCTCCAACCGGCCACGATTCATTCCCCGAGTTTGATTGCAGCCTCGCGTGGCCTGACCGGATGCGGCTTAGACCGGAACGACGGGACCCTAGCTGACACATCGTAGCCTTGTCAACAAGACTATGTCCTTACACGGCAGCGTCTTCATCGTTCGCTGGAACAATTTCCTCGCTTCTTGGCGCCTTGACGGCCTCGGGCATCCAGTCCGATTGAGGTTGGGAGATGTTCTACCCCGGAGGCTAGCCGCGCCGCCACGGCCGGAGCGGCCGCCAAGTATCCGTAGTAAGGCCGCCGCTCACCCGATTGGATCTCGAACAAGTCATCCCAGACCGACTCGAGCAGGTCGCTATTCCAGTTTATGAATAGCGGGTAGTATGCTGCTAAATGTGGGACTTTGCGATCCCCACGTCCGTCTCCATCCCCTCCAATTGTGCCCGTCCGCGCCGCTTCCACGAGTTTAGCTGTTCGCACCATTTCCTTCGAGTACGTGTTCAATCCGCCATGTACATACACCAATAACTTGAGCACACGCCCTTCCCGACTCCTTCGCTCAGCCTCATCGTCAACGCCTTGAAGAATGTCGTGCGCCCACGTTGTCCCTCGAAACTTTTCGATCTGATTCGGAGAATCAAACTCTAAGATTCGCTCGCGTCGAGTGTCCATCGCGTAGCCATCTTTGTGCACCAAGACCATCCGATTTGTATAGCGAGTGTGAATGGTTCCGCAGCCGCTCAATAGCAGACACAGTACGAGCGCAATCAATACTCTTCGCATTGGCACCCTCATTCACCCATGGTCCATTACTTCTTGGCGACCGCAGCTGCTAGTCGGTCGGGTACTTCGGCTCAAGAGCAGAGGAATCACACCGCCACGGGTCCGCTGCGTGCGCGGGGCAATCCGGGGAGACAGCCACCTCACCACTGCCAGTCTCGTCCCGAGGACATCTCCCTGCGGATGGAGACCGCAACGTATCCCGCGGTGACCGCTGGATCGGGGCGATCGTGCTCTCACGCGGACGGGCGGTCAATGAGGGCGTGTCATGGGCGTCTCCTCCATGCCGCTCCATGGGCGGCGAGTAGGCATGCACACGCAAGGCCGCACGCTAGAGTTGGGTCGGCCGGCTGTCAAGCGAATTGTGTGCTTACAGTGTGGCTGTCGGCGCGGGTTGTGGACGTTTCGAAGTTCTCCAATGTTCGACTTCTTGCTCTACACGCTGGAGGACGGCCGGCGCGTGCGGCTGCTGGGGGTGGTGGATGACTTCACACGGGCTTGCTTGGCAATCGAGGTCGCCACGCCGATCGGCGGCCGCCGTGTCGTCGAGGTCCGCTGGCACCAATTGGCGCAGATACGGAACCAGGGGCCGGCGATGCTCCGCAGCGCGTAATCTCTTTGCGTGCCAGCGAAGCCCAGGGTCGCGGCCCGCTGATAGATGATTAGCGGGTCTAGAACTGGCACCCGATTGGTGCCCAAACCCTCCGCCCATCATTCGTATGTCAAGAATCTCTCATGAGCTTCCTTGGCGGCCCGCACGTCCATCGCCAAATAGTACCGGCAGGTTGTGTCGAGCCGCTCGTGTCCGAGGAGCTCCTTGATATGCCCAATCGGGCAGCCATTGAAGAGAAGCGTTGTGGCCATGGTATGCCGGAGAATATGAGCACTTACCTTCTTGCTAAGGTGCGCCCGTCAGGGTGACATGCTTGAAGACGTTTTTCACTGTGTCGTAGGCAAGACGGTGGGGCTGGTCTCCTCGGGTGACGAAAAGAGCCTCCTCGTCGTCGCAACGCCGAGACAAGTACCGCTGAAGCCACT
>Ga0070698_100009511_pt1 | contig 10410 bp, 9 predicted proteins | sample KBSK1502metaG_FD_65477 | JGI IMG/M metagenome (GOLD analysis project Ga0070698, IMG submission 65477) | Corn, switchgrass and miscanthus rhizosphere microbial communities from Kellogg Biological Station, Michigan, USA - KBS K1-50-2 metaG | ecosystem: Host-associated > Plants > Roots >... | reverse complement strand
GGCTCCTTCAACTGGATGCGGGCCAGATCGAAGTCGTCGGGCGTGAGACGCTCCACGTCCGGGTGTCCGGGGAAGTCGTCGATGAAATAGGAAACATACCGTCGCTTGTCGACGTTGATGCGGCGCACCGCGCGGGTGACGGCGCGGACGAAGGCCGCGTACGCCTCCCCGCTCACGCCGCGAGCCGCCACCCGGGTGCCGTGGAAGAACGTGGTCGAGACGACGCGGCAGCCCTTCTTCTCCGCGATCGTGATCCACGGCTCCTAGAGCACGGTCGCGTCGACCTCGCCGCGCATGACCCGTCGAGTCGGTCGCTCGAATTGACCGTCGCGGCGCAGGTGGTGATCGCCGCGCGCGGCATCGCACCTTCCAGCATCTGCAGGCCGGCGTACGCCGTGCCGTTGCCGTAGTCCAGCGCGACCATCCTGTGCGCGAGCTCCTAGTGGACGCCCAGTCGACACCTGGAGGATCCGGCGATCCTACGGCGCCCTTGACGGCGCCCGCGCTTCAGGAGGATTTCCGCGCCGCCTTGGCGCTGCGAATGGCGCGAACGCGCTCCTGGATCTCCGGAAAGTTCCGCGCGATCTCGAGCAGACGCTCGAACCACGGAAGCGCCCCCGCCTGGTCTCCAGTGTAGAAGTGCGCGTAGCCGAGAAAGTAGTAAGAGTTCCAATCGTCGGGCTGCATCGCGGTCGCCTTCCGCATCAGCGCCTCGCCTTCGACCTTTCGACCAGCCGCGAACATGGCGAAGCCGAGCATCTGGTGGAGCTCGAGCGTCGGCCGCTTCGCCAGGAACGGCTCGAGCAGAGGGACGGCCCGAGGATGCTTGTTGATGTTGAACAGCGCGCCGGCCACCGCCATCGCGAAGTCGTAATCATTCGGGTAAAGCTTCAGATACTCGTTGCCGGTGGCCAGCGCCTCGTCGTGCCGCCCGTGGCGGAAGTAGAAGTCCACGAGCCGCTTCCAGAGCTGCGACGCGGTCGGCATGACCTTGAGGATCGCCCGGAGGCGTCGCTCGTCATCGGGCTCGATGCTCACGATCCAGGGCTGCTTGAAGAATCCCTCGCGGTAGTTCACCAGCACCGGCTGTCCGCCCCACAGGTCCTGCTCTCTCGATAGAGCAACACGCGCTGTGATCGGCCGTCCTGCCACGAGCGCAGGTCAGCCCACGCAACGAGACTCGAATCGGCTTCGCCGCCGCCCCGAGCCAACACCTCCGATTGGCGAGAAACGACGACGTCCAAGCTCTGCGCGGCGTTCAAGAAGAGGAAGAACGCGTGGCCGATGAAAGCCAGCATCAGCACCGTGTCCGCGCGCTGGAGAACGACGATCGCGCGCCGGAGCGGGTCGTTCGCCGGCGCTCCGGAAGGGCCTCGGACTGGATCGTCCCGGCGCCCGCTCGATTTTCTGCTGAGACGGCGCGTCTTTGGCTGGCCGCTAGCCCTTGACGGCGCCGGCTGTGAGCCCGGCGACGTAGTACTTCACGAAGAACGAGTAGATGAGGGCGACCGGCACGGAGCCCAGGAGCGCCCCGGCCATCAGCTGGCCCCAGTAGAAGGCGTCGCCGCGGATCAGCTCGCCCACCACGCCGATCGGCACGGTTCGCACGCTCGAACGGCTGAGAAAGAGCAGAGCGTAGAGGAACTCGTTCTGCGCCAGGGTGAACGCGAAGATGCCGGCGGAAATGAAGCCGGGCATGCAGAGAGGCAGGATCACCCGGGTCATGGCGCGCCAGCGGCTGGCGCCGTCGATCAGTGCTTGCTCCTCCAGCTCCTTCGGCACCGTCTTGAAGTACCCCATCAACAACCAGGCGATGAAGGGCACGAGCAAGGTGGGATAGGTCAACATCACCGCGCTGAGCGTATTGCCGAGCCTCAGCCGACCGATGAGATCTGCCATCGGAACAAACAGCAGCGACTGCGGAACCAGATAGGTCACGGCGACCGTGATGGCCAGCAGCGGCGCGCCGCGAAACCGCATGCGGGCCAGCGGGTAGGCCAGCATGGTCCCGAGCAGAAGCGAGATGCCCGTCGCGACGACGGCCACCAGCATCGTGTTGGCGATCCAGGTCAGGAAGTTGGTCTCCCGGAGCAGATCGATGTAGTGGACCAGCGACGGGTGCTTGATGGTCAGCGGCATGGCCTTGGGGTCGTAGAGCTCGGCATTGGTCTTGAGCGAGGTGGCCGCCATCCAGGTGAACGGAAACAGCGCCACCACGCAAAAGACCGCGAGCGGCATCCACAGACCGAGGAGCCGTTTGCGCCACGTCAGCTCGCCGACCATCTCAGTCCTTCCGTACGTAGTAGGTGAGCAGCACCAGCAAGAGACCCAGCACCGGCACCATGCTGAGCGCCACGGCCGACCCGAGCCCCATCTGGCCCGCGCCCATGCTCAGGCTGTAGGCGTAGGTGGCCATCAGGTGCGTCGAATTCGCCGGGCCACCGCCGGTGAGCACGTACACGAGCTGAAAGTCGAAGAAGGTGAGAATGATCGAGAACGTCGTGACGATGAAGATCACGGGCAGCAGCGAGGGCAGGGTGACGTGACGGAAGCGGTCCCAGGTCCCGGCGCCATCGATCGTCGCCGACTCGTGCTGCTCGACGGGAATGGTCTGCAGGCCCGCGAGGATCGAGATGCCGAAGAACGGCAGGCCGCGCCACGTGTTGACCATGATGATCGACACCATCGCCATGCTCGGCGTGCCGAGCCAGGACGGGCCCGTCGTCGCCAGACCGCTCACCACCAGCAAGCGGTTGAACAACCCCAGGCCGGGGTCGAAGATCCACTGCCACGCGACGGTGCTGAGCACCGTGGGCACGATGAACGGGAGCAGCAGCATGGCCCGGGTGATGGCCTTGAACTTGAAGTTCTGGTTCATCACCAGGGCCATGCCCAGCCCGCCGAAAGCCTTCAGCAACGTGGCGGCCCCGGTGAACTTGATCGTGTTGCCGACCGACTGCCAGAAGATCGGGTCATTCGCGAGCGTGACGAAGTTGCCGAGGCCCACGAACGTGGCCGGGCCGGCCACCTCCCTGCGGAAGAAGCTCAGGTACACCCCGTAAAAAAACGGGTAGCCCAGAAAGGCCAGCAGGAACAGCACGGGCGGCGTGAGGATGAGCCAGCTGAAGACGGATTCGCGCTCGACGAATTCGCGGAGTCGACCAAACCCGACCCGCCGGTAGGCGCGTGCTTCGAGCGTCGACGCGCGCGACGCCTCGACGATAGGGCTCATGCCTACCCGTAGATCTGCTTGAGCTGCGCGACGGCCTCCGCGATGACGATCTTGGTCGGGGCGCCCGTGCACGCCTTGGAGAACATGTCGATCACGACCCAGCGATTGATGACTGCGCCGTGCGCGCGGTTGGCCGGTGCCGGCCACGACGTGAGCTTCCCGGTCTCGAGGACTTTCTGGAACGGCTTGACGCGCGGCTCGATATCCCATTCGGGAATCTTGTCGAAGGCGTGCAGGTACGGAGCGAAGTACATGTCGCCGGAGGCGATCCACGGGCGGTACTGCTTGGGGTCCATGATCCAGCGCAGGAAATCCTTGGCGGCCTGCGGGTCGGGGCCGTAGGCGAACACGCCGTGGGTCACGGGCACCAGCGAATGGTAGCGCTGGCCGTTGGGCCCTTTGGGATTCAGCGCGTGGTCGATCACCTTCCCCATCTCCGGCAGGTCGCGCTTGGCCGACACCATGATGCTGTAGGCGTTGTTGGTGCACGAGATCTGGCTGGTCAGGAAGGCCTTGTTGTTGTGCGGGTCGAGCCACCCCACGCAGTCTTCGATGCAGGCCTCCTTGTAGAGCTTGCGCACGAAATCCACGGCCTTCGCGGTCTCGCTGGTGTCGAGCGCAACTTTCTTGCCGGCCTTGTCCATGACCGTCACGCCGTAGGACCACAGCAAGGGGTAGAGCCAGGAGTAGTTGTCGGCGAAGCCGTGCCCCATCGACATGCCGTACGGATGGCCCTTGGCCTTGAGCTTGATGCCGGCTTCGAGGAACTCGTCCCAGGTCTCGGGGAAGTGCTTGATCCCGGCCTCGTCGAACCAGTCCTTCCGGTAGACCATCACCTGGCCGATGTTCGCCTGGGGGACGGACTTCCATTTGCCGTTGTCCACGGACAGGTTCTTGATCTCGTCGTACCAGCCGCCCTGCTCCTTGCCCACCGCCTCGGCAATGTCGGACACGTCGACCAGGGCGTCGCGATAGAGCCACTCCTGCTGAACCCAGGCCAGGTCGGCGCCCGACTTGTTCTCGACCATCGAGACCAGCTGGGGCACCGCACCGCCACCCGCCGCCTGGATCTGGTATTCGATCTTGATGCCCGTGGCCTTCTGATAGGCTGGCACCAGCACTTTCTGGAAGTGCTCGTCGAAGTTCTTCACGTAGGAGCTTTCGCGCGCGAACGTGATGGTCGTCGGCTTGGCCTGGACATTGCGCGCGATCCAGGGAGCCCCGGCAATGCCGGCGGCCCCGGCGGTAAGCTTCAGAAAATCACGACGGCCGGTCTTGGACTTTGCGGGTTGTGCCATGCCCCTCCCCCCTGTGTGTGACGCCAGTTCGCATTACGCGGGCCCCGGAGTGCTCTCTGCAGCCGAGACCGCCCGGCTCGGCCCGACTTCCGCGGCGATGATCCTGCTCCCGGGACAGACGCATCGTCAAGGGCGTCCGCGTCCCTCGCCGACGCCCGGGCCGGTGCTCTCAGGCTCCGGCGATCGCCTGCTGCATGAGGACGTGGTCGGCGAGGACGAGCGTGGTCATCGCCTCCACCATGGGGACGGCGCGCGGGAGCACGCACGGGTCGTGACGCCCGCGGCCCTTGATGGTGGTGTCCTCACGCGCCACGCTCACGGTGCGCTGCTCGCGCATGATAGTGGCCGTGGGCTTGAACGCGACGCGAAAGTAGATCGTCTCACCGTTGGTGATTCCGCCCTGCACTCCACCCGAGCGATTGGTGCGCGTCCGCACCTGGTCGCTCTCCATGTAGAACTCGTCGTTGTGCTGGGAGCCGCGCAGGTCCGTGCCCGCGAACCCGGAGCCGATCTCGAAGCCCTTGCTCGCAGGCAGGCTGAGTACGGCCTTGGCCAGGTCGGCCTCGAGGCGATCGAATACGGGCTCGCCCCAGCCGCTCGGACAGCCACGCACGGCACAGGTTACGACGCCGCCGAGTGAGTCGCCGTCCCGGCGAGCGGCCTCCACGGCCGCGATCATGCGCTCGGCGGTGGCGAGATCTGGGCAGCGGACCGGCGTGGCGTCGACCTGCTCGCGCGTGACCTTCTCGACGTCGCAGTCGACGGTCAACGTGCCGACCTTCGAGACCCAGGCCACGACGGTGACGTTCCAGCGCACCGCAAGGAGCTTGCGCGCCACGGCGCCCGCGGCCACGCGTCCCGCAGTCTCGCGCGCGCTCGTGCGTCCCCCGCCGCGCCAGTCTCGGAAGCCGTACTTCGCCTCGTAGGTGTAGTCGGCGTGGCTCGGGCGGTACTTCTCCATGACCTCGCGGTAATCCCCCGGGCGCATGTCGAGGTTGGGCATCTGCAGGCTGATCGGCGTGCCCAAGGTCTGGCCCTCGAAGACGCCGGACAGGATCTTCACGGTGTCTGTCTCGTTCCGCTGGCTGACCAGGACGCTCTGACCCGGCACACGCCGATCGAGGTCGGGCTGGATGTCGGCCTCGGACAATGGGAGGCGGGGCGGACAACCGTCGACGACAGCGCCGACGGCGGCGCCGTGCGACTCGCCCCACGTCGTCACGCGGAACAGCCGGCCCCAGGTATTTCCCACGAGTCGAGGATACCGCGGATGAGGACGGATAGTCCCGCAAGGCCCTGAAACGAGGGAAGGCGGCCCGGAGGCCGCCTTCCCGCACGAAGGTGGATCAGCTTCCGCTGCCTTATCGCCTGTCGTCGTGATCCTTATCGTCGTCAGCGTCATCGTCGTGGCCACCCTGGCCGAGACCGATGCGTAACGCCTTGCCACGCAGCTCGAGGATATCGAGCCCGGACCCATTGCGGTCAGTCGCGTAGATGAATCCGCGATCGTCGACTTCGACGTTGTTCGTCATGTAGCCGTCCGGCTGGATCGTGTTGGCATTGGCCACCGGAACATAGAAGCCCACCTCGACCGGCCCCTGCGGCTCGCGGATATCCCACGCGCGGATGCCGCCGGTGAAGTACGCGAGGAACGTCAGCCGGCCGTAGAACGGATTGCGGAAGTTTTCCTCGCTCGAATGCACGCCGTAGCGCGCTCCACGCGTGCAGTAGTTGCCGCGAGGAAATTTCTCGCCCAGCCGCGGATCGACCCACATCGTCGAGAGGACCATCGGCCCTTGCCACGGACTTTGCTCGACTCGCGTTCCCGGCGGCGCGGTCCGCGAATTCTCCACCGTGACATCGACGACGAAGCTCCAGTGCGGCGCTTCCTGGCAGAGGTCGGCCGTCGCCTCGGATGCGAGCAGGACGATGTCGCGCTTCTTGAACTCGGTGAAGCTCGCATAGCTCGCCGGTGTCAGCCCGAAGACCGGCATGCTGGTGTGACCACCCTGGTCCGGCGACATGTAGAGGAGGCCGGTTTGCGCCGCCTCCAAATCGGCCGTCGTCGGCCTGTCGGGATCGCCGACCCAGGTCCCGCCGTAAGCCGGCGGCAGCAGTTTCTTGCGGTCGACGATCTGGAGGGCGCCGTCGTCGCCAACTCCCCACGCGAGGTAGATCCGATTGCCGATCACGTCGTCTGGCCCGGCGGCGCGCGCCAGCGGCTGGCCGAACTGCGGATGCTCGAAGGTCGAGATCGGCCCGTGAAGCGAGTTGGGCACCCCTCCGGTTCCATCCGGCTGCGCTCCGACCAGGCCGTACGCACGGATGTACTTCGGGTAAGTCGGGTATACCGGGATCGCGGATCCGGCCGGGGCTGCCGCGGGAGGATGGCTCCAATCGAAGACGACCATCGATTGGGCGGTGCGCCAGCGATTGGGCGCCGGCACGTCCCGGCTGCCCGGCATGTAGGCGAGACCGCTCTTGCACTCCCACCAGAGCTTGTGCGTGTTGCGAATGCCCAGCAACGCTGCCACCGGCGCGGGGTTTCTGGTATCGGTCACATCCCAAATCTCATAGCCCGATCGCTGGGCGGCGTTGCCCTGGATGTTGCGCATGAGATAGACGTGGCCGCTCACGCCACCGGGCAAGTCGGAGCCGAGGCACATGCGCGCCATCTGTGCCTGACCCCCCGCGACTGGGACCGGGATGTGGGCTGTCTCCACCGGTCGGTCAGGCCGGGTGACGTCGATGATCATCGTCCCGTTCTGCTCCACCGGCGAGCCCGACTTGAGCGGGTTGGGCTTGCTGCCGCCGTGCGTACCCGCGAACGCGATCGTCCTGCGGTCGGGATAGACGATGACGTTCGGCTGGTACGACGCTCGCCCTTGCAGATCGACGTGTCCCACCCGACGCATGTTCCTCTGCTCGCCGCTCTGGCTGATTCCGCGACCGCGATCGTCCGCCAAGACGTATCCCACCATCACCATCGCTGCGATCGCTCCCAAAGCCACGCCTGTATACGCGCGCTTGCGCGCCGGGCCGGATCGAATTTTCGGGATCAACATGGCTTCCTCCTCTCGCAGTACTCGGCCCGGCACCGTTGGGCGAGGCCGGGGACCAGAGCGAATGCTCCGACTGCGGGCTCAAGAACGTGCACGGCTCGCGTCTAGCTGGGGCGCCCGATGCTGGAGGTGGGGCTCTGGAGACGGACGGCACGCCGGGCCGCGCCGGGGACAGCCGGTGATCTCTCTTCACGCGATCCCTCGATTCGACTTCCACAACCGGCGCGCGGCGCACACGGAACGCCGCGGTCGTTTTAGGTTGTCTACCTCTGGGGGCTGTCGCGCGCCACCGTAGGTCTTGCCGTCAGACCTGTCAAGCCGCATCGCAGCAGCCCGGGTCCGACGAGATCCATAGCGCTCTGTGCGAGGACGTATAATCCCGCAGGTGAATTCGACGAGGGACGACCAGGCCGCCGCACGTCCGCGCCGGGCGCTTCACTCGCTGGCGGTGATCGTCGCGATCGCGGTGATCTGGGAAGCCGTCAAGACACTGTTCGCGCTGCCGAGCTACCAGCTTCCGCATCTGCACGAGATCGCGGCGGACTTTCTCCGCGAGGGCGCCGGCGGCGAGCGCTGGCTGTGGATCATGACCCAGAACGCGGGCTACACCGCGCTCGAGAGCCTGATCGGGTTCGCTCTGGGCGGTGTCACCGGCCTCGTTCTCGCGATGACCTTCGCGCACTCGCGATGGCTCGAACGGGGACTCTTGCCATACGTCGTCGCCTCGCAGACGGTACCGATCCTCGCCATCGCTCCGATGGTGGTGGTGTGGCTCGGGACGTCCTGGTTCTCGAAGGCGGTGATCGCCGCGTACCTGACCTTCTTCCCGGTCACCGTCAACATGTCGCGGGGACTCCGCGCGGTCGATCCCGACGCCCTCGCCCTCATGCGCGCGCTGGCGGCGAGCTCCCGGCAGATCTTCTTCAAGCTGCGATTCCCGGCGGCGCTGCCGTACCTGTTCACGGCGCTGCGCATCTCGGCCACCGCCAGCGTGATCGGCGCCATCGTGGGCGAGCTGCCGGTGGGCAGTCGCTTCGGCATGGGCGTGGTGATCATCAACGCCGCCCAGTACTACAACTGGCGCCCGGCCAATCTATGGGCCGCCATTCTCGTGTCCGCGCTGATCGGGATCGGCTTCTATCAGGCCATCGCCGCCCTCGAGCGCCGCGTCGTGAGCTGGTCGCGCACCGCGCCCGCGGTCTAGACGTCGATGGGCTCGCCGATCATCGAGCTCGCCTCCGTCGACAAGACGTTCGAGAGTCGTGCCGGCGCCACCGAGGCGCTGCGGGCGATCTCCCTCGCCGTGGACGCCGGCGAGTTCGTCTCGGTCATCGGCCCCTCGGGGTGCGGCAAATCCTCGCTGCTCCGCATCGTGGGCGACCTCGTCGAGCCCTCGGCGGGAGCCGTGCGCGTGAAGGGCAAGAGCGCGCGTCAGGCCCGGCTCGACCGCGACTACGGGATCGTGTTTCAAACCCCGGTGCTCTACGACTGGCGTACGGTGCTGGAGAACGTGCGGCTGCCGCTCGAGCTGGCCGGTCGCCCGCGTGTCGAGCGAGAAGAACGCCCGCCGGCGCTCCTGCGCCTGGTCGGCCTCGAGGAGTTCGGTGGTCACTATCCCTGGCAGCTCTCGGGCGGCATGCAGCAGCGCGTGTCGATCGCCCGTGCGCTCGCCCTGAATCCGTCGATCCTTTTGATGGACGAGCCATTCGGCGCGCTGGACGAAATGACTCGAGAGCGACTCAACCAGGAATTGCTGCAGGTCTGCGCCGAGACGGCCGCCTCCGTCCTCTTCGTCACCCATAGCATCGCGGAGGCCGTCTTCCTCTCCACCCGGATCGTCGTCATGAGCCCACGCCCGGGCCACATCGATCGCGTCGTGACCGTCGATCTGCCGCATCCGCGGGTCGACAAGACCCGCGCGCATCCGCGTTTCTTCGAGCTCGTGACCGAGGTACGCCAGAGCCTGCGCGAGGACCCCGGCCTCGCCGCCGGCCATACGCGCCCGGGCGAGTCGGGCTAGCGATGGGCCGCGTGCGCGAATACGCGCCGGCCGCTCTCGTGCTGGTGACGGGTCTGCTCCTGTGGGAGGCGGTCGTCTTCGCGTTCTCGATCGAGTTCTACCTGCTCCCCGCGCCGCACGTGATCGTGCACAGTCTGCGAGAGACCTACCCCGTGCTCGTGGAGGCGGGCCTCTACACGTTCACCGAGGCCGTGCTGGGCTACGCGCTCGGGTGCGGCGGGGGAATCCTGGCGGCGATGGCCGCCAGCCGCTCGCCGGCCTTCGCCGGCGTCGTGCTTCCCTACGCCGTGGCCTCGGCGTCGGTGCCGATCATCGCCCTGGCCCCGCTCGCGATCGTGTGGTTCGGCGTCGAGCAGGGCTCGAAGATCGCGATCGTCGTCCTGATGACGTTCTTCCCGACGTTCGTCAGCACCTTGCGCGGCCTGCTCAGCGTGACGCCTCAGTCGCTCGAGCTGATGCGGAGCTACGCGGCGAGCGAGCAGCAGATCTTCCTGAAGCTCCGGCTCCCCCACAGCCTGCCGATGATGTTCCCGGCCCTGCGTGCCTGCGCGACCCTGGCGATGATCGGCGCGGTCGTGAGCGAGTTCTTCGGGGGTCCGGTGAAATCGCTCGGCGTGTACATCAAGAGCACGGCCAGCCTCTTTCAGACGCGGCAGGCCTGGTCGGCGATCCTGGTTGCGTGCGCACTGGGACTCCTGTTCTACTTCGCGGTGGCGCTGGTCGAGCGCCTGGCCATGCCGTGGCACTTCGAGCGACGTGAAGACTGAACAGAGGAGGATCACTCCATGGTGAAGAGAC
>Ga0070698_100009510_pt1 | contig 10411 bp, 6 predicted proteins | sample KBSK1502metaG_FD_65477 | JGI IMG/M metagenome (GOLD analysis project Ga0070698, IMG submission 65477) | Corn, switchgrass and miscanthus rhizosphere microbial communities from Kellogg Biological Station, Michigan, USA - KBS K1-50-2 metaG | ecosystem: Host-associated > Plants > Roots >... | reverse complement strand
CGCATCCTGGGGCTGTAGAAGGTCCCAAGGGTTAGGCTGTTCGCCTATTAAAGCGGTACGTGAGCTGGGTTCAGAACGTCGCGAGACAGTTCGGTCCCTATCTGGTGTGGGCGCAGGAGATTTGAAGGGAGTTGTCCCTAGTACGAGAGGACCGGGATGAACAGACCTCTTGTGTACGAGCTGTCGCGCCAGCGGCACCGCTCGGTAGCGAAGTCTGGTAGAGATAAATGCTGAATGCATCTAAGCATGAAGCTCGCCCTAAGATAAGATCTCCCAAGGCTTAAGGCCTAAGAAGGGCAGTCGAAGACTACGACTTTGATAGGCTGGAGGTGGAAGCGCAGTAATGCGTGAAGCTGACCAGTACTAATCGCCCGTTCGGCTTAATCATAAAACTTTCTCAATCCGTCCATCAGTGTGTTCGGCTCAGAGTCGAACTTGTATTGCCAGCCAATTTCTGTTGTCAGGCTCGCGTGTTTATTACGCGAGCCGCTGAAATCGTGAGCGCTGTAGCTAGCGCGGCGAGGCTGTTTCAGCCTGCAGCGCCGAGCCTGCAGCCTCCAGATTTTCCGGTGATCAAACCGCGAGGGTCACACCCGTTCCCATCCCGAACACGGAAGTTAAGCCTCGCAGGGCCGATGATACTGCACGGGTAACTGTGTGGGAACGTAGGTCGTCGCCGGGATTAAACTACAAAGGCCGGTCCGGTTTTTCGGGCCGGCCTTTTTTGTTTCGCCATGGATGCGGTGGAGCCGAGGACGGGATTCAGCAGATTAGTGTGACCCGGTTGCCCCCGACTCAAGAGCAAGAGGCGCTGCGGCTCTAAGCTGTCGCCCCGCCTTTCATCACCCGCTCGAATGCGGCTTGGAAGCGTTCCATCTCAGGCTGCGTACCAACGGTGACCCGCACGTGCGTGGGCCATACCGGCCACACTCGCCCTACAAACACATTCTGGGCAGCCATTGCCGCGATTGCTTCCTTCGCCGGACGTTTTGTGTCCAGCATGAAGCAGTTGGATTGCGACGGCACGAACGAATAGCCGTTTCGCGAGAGCCAGTGGAACGTCTGTTCACGAACGCGCGCATTGATTGCTTTGCGCTCCGGCACCAGTTGCGGATCTTTCAGGCTCGCCATGGCGGCCGCCAGAGCGGTGATCGGCATTGGACTCCAGCCGGCGAAGGCCGCGATTTTCTCGATAAGGTCCGGCCGCGCAATGGCAAACCCGCAGCGCAGTCCAGCCATGCCGTACACTTTGGAAAATGTGCGCAGCACCACCACGTCTTTGTCGGCTTTCACCAAATCCATTGCTGAGGTTGCGTCCGCAAAGTGAATGTACGCTTCGTCCACCAAAACGATCGATCCTTTGGGCTTGTTTGCGACCAGGTATTCGATGTCCGAATGGCTCGTCAGCGTTCCCGTCGGATTGTTCGGAGTGCAAACATAAAACAGGCCGGCGTCCTGCCCGGCCGCCAGCATGGCCTTGACGTCGTGCGCATAGGTTTTCGTCAGACCTACTTTCACGATGCGGGCGCCGGAATATTTGGCCGCGTTCATTCCCGCTTCGTAACCTGGATCGGCAGTTACATAGCTTTTGGACCCTGACGTGAACGCCAGCACGCTGTAGTGCAGCGGCCCGCCGGACCCGGGAAATGCGCGGACATATTCCGGCTTGAGTCCTTCGATCTCCGCAAAAGCCTTGGTCAAATCCTCCATCATCCATCGCGAGTAGCGGCCGCCCTGTGGAGCCACATTCGCGACCGCCTCGCATGCTGCCCGACACGGACCTAGCGGATTCTCATTCGAATCGATCATCACCGCGTCCTTCGGGAAAGGGCGTGAATCGGCGCGCGCCAACTCGGCCTCGCCGACGATCCGCAGGCCAATGGCAGCCGCCGTGGCTGCGCCAGCCGACAATTGCAGAAAGTTCCGTCGCGAACGAGATGAAGAGATTTGCTCCCGCTTCATAAGACGCCTCCTGCCTTCTGCTCAAGTCCCGTATCTCGAGTTGTGCTTCCTTCAGTGCAGCCGCACCGCGATCACTTCAATCTCCACCAGCACGCCGGGCGCCGCAAGTGCCGCTACTTGCACGGTCGTGCGCGCAGGCTTGTTTGGTTGTTCCTTGGTCCCAAAGAAGCGGGTGTAGCCAGCCATAAAACCGGGAAAATCCATTTTTCCCTCTTTGGCCGCATCACCCACCAGATAAGCATGCATCATAACCACGTCTCCCAGTGACAATTTTTGCGCCTCGAGATTTTTTTGAATTTGCTGCAGCACCGCGACGGTTTGCGCTTCCGTGTCCCCGCCGTAGGCCTGCGTGCTGCCTTTCGGGGCATCCGTATGCGCGACGGGCGGAACGCTGCCGCTCAGGTATAGGGTATCAGCTGCCGCGGGAACCCACACTCCTTGCGAGATCGGAAAATCGGAATTTGGAATCGGGATGCGCTGCACTTTTCCCGCCGCCGGCGTCTGCGCTCTTGCCGCGCAAAATGCGAGAACTAAGAAGGTGAGTGCAAGCACTGCCTGAATCTGGTGTTTCGCAGCCATCAGTTTTCCCTTTCTGTTGTTCGAATCTGGGGCGTGAGTCTAAGCCCATTTGGCCGTCTAATCCAGATCAGGTCGGCAGTTGCGGGTCATATTTTCGTCCGCGGGCACGAAGCCCATCCAGCTTGGCGCTTCGCCAAAAATCCTGGTTCGCTTTAAATTTCGTTCATACAGGAAGCGCCCGATTGCGTTTTTGGCCTTATCGTGGCAGAGTAGCCCCCGCGCCTGTAGTGTCCCAGGCGTAAGACTAGAATTTACGATTGCATATGCTATGCTACCGGCCGTTTTTCCGGTTGGTGGCTGTGGCCTCGGCCACGTTGCCCGAGAGATGCAGGTTTCCTCAAGTTCGTGGTGACGCTCGCCGAAACATTTAAACGCTTAACGGGAATTCTCACTCAACACAAGGAGTCCACCATGAAGAACGCATGCCGCAGAAGTCTCTTGGTGTTTTTCATGAGCCTTGCTGCTTCCGCAGTGCTGATCGCGCAATCCGACCTCGGTACCATTTCCGGCTTTGTCAGGGATCCCTCGGGTGCGACGGTTCCCAACGCCAAGATTACCGTTCGTAATCAAAATCAAGCGGGATCGGACCGCGTCGTAACCACGAATGAATCCGGCTATTACACGGTGACCAATATTCCCGCGGGCCTTTATGCCCTGACGGTCGAAGCTTCGGGATTCGAGAAATACGAATCCAGGGACAACAAGCTCGATCCCAGCGCACATCTCAGCATTGATGTCCCTCTCACCGTGGGCTCGTCCACGCAAACGGTGCAAGTCACGGCCAGCGTGGCCACGCTGCAAACCGAGTCGGCCGCCGTTCAAGAGCTCGTCACTCGCCAACAGATCGATGCGCTCGAGATGAATGGCCGCAACCCTGTTCTCCTCTCGGCTCTTGTTCCTGGAGCGCGCTCCACGACACTCTCCCGACTCAGTTTTAACTTCGACCAGGGTCCTGCCAATTTCAACGGTTCCCGCAACCCCGAAAACTTGATCACCTATGACGGCGCTCCGGCCACGCGCACGCGCTCCAACGGAACCAGTCTCGGTGCCGCCGATGTGGACTCCGTGCAGGAGGTCCAGATCCTCACCGCCAATTACGCTCCAGAATACGGTCGCACCTCCGGCGCGCAGATTCGCATCACCACGAAAACCGGCACCAGCCAGTTTCACGGCGCCGCTTACGAATATCTACGCAACACCGCTCTCAATGCCAACACCTGGGCACGCAACGCCATTCCTCTCACCACCGAAGTCACTGCCCCTATTCATTACAATCAGTTCGGATACAACTTCGGCGGCCCGCTCTATATCCCGGGTCACTTCAACACCAGCAAGAGCAAAGTGTTTTTCTACTGGGGCCAGGAATGGGTGAAATACCACTTTGTGGAATCGGGCTTCTCGGCGGGACAAGCAGGCCTGTTGTTGGTTCCTTCGGTGAAAATGCGGCAAGGCGACTTTAGCGAACTGCTTGATCCCAGTAATCCCTACACCCACAAAGTTGGGGTCATCAAGGATCCGGCGTCGCCGAATCCATGCACCATCGCCAACCGCAGCGGCTGCTTCCCCGGCAACATCATTCCTCCGGGCCGGCTGAGCCCAACGGGCATCGGCATCCTGAACGCCTGGCCCGTCCCCAATCTCACCAACTTTGTGGGCGGCGGGAACTGGTTTGCTGCCAAGCTTCACACCTTCGACCAGCGCAAAGAAACCGCCGCTGTGGACTTCAACTTTAACGATCGGCACCACCTTAGGGCTCGCCTAAGCAACTACAACTACCTGGAATACCAGCCTCTCGATGGCAATACCGACCGCACTCCAAAATTTTTCGATCGCCCCAACAAGACGGCTTCGCTCAACTACACCTGGACTATCAGTCCGACGAAAGTGAATGAAATTTTGGTCACTGCCAGCGAGGATATCGTCCGGATTCCGGTCGATACCGCGCACTTCTTCAATCGTACTCAGGCCTGCGCCGGGTCGCCCGTGCCATGCAGTCTCAATTACTCCTATATTTTCCCTGACGGCAAAGAGATTCCCACGCGCATTCCGACTGTGAACCTGACCAGTTTCTCGGGACTTAGCGGCGGTCCCTATCCTTCCCACTCGTCGGGTCCGATTTACAACATCTCGGACAGTTTGACTTGGATCAAGCGAAACCACACCTTTAAATTCGGTTTCCTGTTTGAGCGGTCCGGTGAGGACGACAACGACGAAATCAACGTACAGGCCTGCCCTACTTGCACCAACAATCAGAACGGCCAATTCCTGTTCACCGACAGCCGGGCCGGGGGTACCGGAGTCGGTGTCGCCAACGCCGCCCTGGGACTGTTCGATTCTTATTCGGAAATCGGCCACCGCGCCTACACCATCTTCCGCTCCAACATGTACGAGATGTTCGCTCAAGACTCTTGGAAGACCACACAGAAACTCACACTTACGTACGGCGCTCGCTACAGCATCATTGTTCCCTACCATGCGGAGTGGGCGAATATGGCCGTATTTGATCCGCGTTTTTACGACCCTGCTAAAGCGGTCACCATCGATCCCAAAACGGGCAACATCGTTGGCACGCCGACCATCGACCAGCGCTACAACGGAATGGTCATTCCCGGCAGTGGCTTCCCGTCCTCCGCGCTGAGTCGAGTGCCCGAGGCGAGCTCAGGTCTCTACAATGGCCTGTTCCGCAATGTGCCGAATCATTTTTCGGATATCCAGTGGAATGACATTCAACCCCGCGCTGGAGTTGCCTATCAGCTCAATCCAAAGACCGTCCTCCGCGGTGGCGCCGGCCGCTTCATCACGCGCCTCGGCGTCAGTGATTCCATTTTTCTCGGCGGCAATCCTCCCTTCCAGCCCAATGCCAGCGTAAGCAATGGCTTGGCGGATAATCCTGGAGCAGGTGGAGCAGCCGCGATTCCGCTCGTGGTTACCACCCAAAGCAAGAACTTCCGAAATCCGGAAGCATGGGGCTGGAATTTCACCGTCGAGCGCGAGCTGTTCTGGAAGTCCATCGTTAGCGTCGGCTATGTCGGCCGCCGCGGTCTGCACCTGCAGCGCGAGGCGGACATCAACCAACCGACCCTCGCGACTGTCTTGGCGAATCCGGGCGTCAATCTCAATGCCCTGCGGCCGTTCAAGGGCTTTGGCTCCATTCGCCAAACCGACAACATCGCCGATTCAAAGTACAACGCCTTGCAAATCGCCTGGAACCGCCGCTATACCAACGGTCTTTTGTTCGGCGTCTCCTACACTTACTCCCAGACCTACGACAATGGCTCCAACCAACGCGACGTCGTTCCAGACACCTACGACACTCGGAACCTTTGGGGACCGGCGGAGTTCGACGCCCGCCATATGCTCGTCTTCAACTACCTGTATGACTTGCCCTTCTTCAAAGATCGAACCAAGCTGACCGGCAAGGTTCTCGGAGGCTGGCAGATCAGCGGCGTAACGCAGTTCCAGACCGGCCTGCCCTGTAGCATTGCGGGCGGTTCGGACTACGCCGGTGTGGGCCTAGACTCCAATTTCGGTTGCGGTGTCAATGGTCAATATTGGAATGTAAACGGCAATCCCAAGATCATTGGTACTTTCGGTCCTAATGGTCAGTGGTTTGCCACCACAAATCCAGACGGCTCGCCGATCTTCACCAAACCTGCTGCGGGTACCTTTAACACCCAGCGGGTTCGGAACCTCATCTATCAGCCTGGATACCAAAACTGGAATCTCGGACTGTTCAAGGCCTTCCCGATCAACGAGCGGCTTGGCTTCCAGTTCCGCGCTGAGGCCTTCAACTTCATCAACCATCCGAACTGGTGCGGGGGCAGCGGTTGCAATGGCACCACCAATATCGGGCTTGATCCCACAAACCTCAACACTTTCGGCAAGGTTCTCACCAAAGGCGGCGGTGTTGGCGGCGGCGAGCGCAATCTCCAGCTCTCGCTCCGCTTTTACTTCTGAGATGTTGCTAACCAAGGCAGGACAGGCATTCGTGCCTGTCCTCCTTTTTGGCGATCCATCGAATCCTTTGCATAATCCTGTGATCTCGCGAGGTCGCGTTCCTCTCCGCCTGATTCGTGCCGCAGTGATTTTGCTCCTATTTTTGAGCGCGATTAACGTGTCTCACGCTGCGCAATCCACGAATGCCTCTTCCGCCAAAACTCGCATCGCCATTGTGGGCCTCGACCACGATCACGTCTGGGGTTTACTCAAGGACCTTACTGCCGAACCCGATGCCGAACTCATCGCCATCGCCGATTCTCACGCGGAGCTCGTAAGTAAAGCTAAAGCGCAAGTGCCCGCCAGTGTGAAGTTCTATTCGGATTACATTCCGATGCTCGACGAGGCCAAGCCTGACGCGGTCATCGCTACAACAGAAAACGACCGCCATCTGGAAATTCTCCGCGAATGCGCCAAGCGTCACATCCATTACTCGACGGAAAAGCCCATGGCCACGAACGCCGCCGACGCCCGAGAGATGGAGCGCCTTGCCAGCCAAGCCGGCATCAAGCTGATCGTCAATTACTGGAATGCCTGGGTGGCACCGACACACGATCTGTTTCACGCCGTGCGATCCGGCCAGGTCGGACCAGTCCAGCGGATCATCGTGCAATATGGGCATCGCGGACCGAAGGAGATCGGCGTTTCACCGTATTTCGCCGCTTGGCTCTACGATCCGGTGAAAAATGGCGGCGGGGCGATCATGGATTTCGGATGCTATGGCGCAGAGTGGGCGGTGTGGTTGAAGGGACGGCCGACGCGTGTCTTCGCGATGGCTGAAAAGCTTAAGGTCGACCAGCACAACAATGTGGATGATGACGCTACGATTCTCCTCGAATACCCGGATGCGACCGCTACGCTGCAAGCTTCTTGGTCGTGGCCTTACAACAAAGACAGTGTCGAGGTCTTCGGTCCCAAGGGCAGCATGCTTGCCACGCGCAATGATCTGCTTTTCCGTGCCGCTGGCGCGCGAGGCCCTAACGTCGCGCTGCAAGGCGAGCGGCTGAATCTGAATCCGCTTGCGCACGAGACCAGCAACCCCGTCTCGTATTTCGTGCATTGCATCCGCGAAAACAAACCGATCGAGGATCCGCTCTCGCCATCTCTCAATGTCGAAGTGGTCGAGATTCTCGATGCCGCCCGCGAATCCATTCGCCTCGGCCGCTCCATCGAGCTCCACTGATCCTCAGGTTTAAGAAGCAATTTTGGCGTCCTAAGGCGCGGGCGCTTTTTTATGTGCCCATAGCCTCATCTATTCCTTGCACCACTCCGCGCCGTCGTGCTCCCGGTCGCACGGCATCGCCAGAAAACCGTGAAGGTCGCCCGTGCTCGTCTGCACCCCAAAACCTGCGATCTCTCCGGCGTCATTGATCGCGAAGGCAGTAAGCAGAAACAATGGCGAGCTTTTTGGCGCGAGACTATTGAGGTCGCGTATCTTGCCATCCCGCCACAGGAATGCGCGCGCGCTTCCGGTCAGTACGCTTCCCTGAATCGACCCGCCCACCACGTCGCCTCGGTCGTTTATGCCCAAGCCGGCGCTGTTGTCATCACCAGGGAGCGTGCCGAGGTCCCGCATCCCTGTTTTTTGGGTCCACAGGAATGCGTGAATGGTTTGGTTACCAGGCAGAGCTGAGGTGCCAACTACATGGCCTCGGTTGTTGATGGCGAAGGCGATATTCCCGATCAACGAATCAGGATTTACCGTCCCTCCGAGGTTGCCGAGGTCCTCGGGGGAGCCGTCTTTTTGCCAGAGTATCGCGTGCAGCCCTACCGCGAACGGAGGAAGTACGGTGTTTGCGCACGAACCCGACGCGCCGACGGCTTGGCCCTGGTCATTGATCCAAAGCGCCATTCCCACCGAGTCGCCCGGGAGGGGAGATAGTTGCCGGATTTCGCCGGGCTTGGGGCCCCAGATCACCGCTTCAAAGTCGAGAATTTGCGGGCCGGTGCCGTTGGCCGCAGGTGTGGTTGGGCACGCTAGGTCTCGGGTGCTAGTCTCCACAACCCCTGCCACTTCGCCGCGACGATTGATTTGGCCAACGGTGCCGTTGAAGCCTCCCAGCGTCGGGAGCAGAGTCATAATACCTTCTTGCCACAGGAATGGCAGGCATTTCAGGCCCGTGGCATATCCGCAAAAGTTTTCGTTATTTGGATCGATGGTGGAGTTTTCCGTTTGACCCGCGACTTGGCCCTTTTCATTGACCCCGAATGCTGCGCTGTTCGGTCCTCCGAGTCCGGGACTGCTGATGTCTGTTATTGAACCCTTGGACCACAGGAAGGCGTGGCTGGCCCCGTCAGCGGCGGTGGAGAAGCCGGTTACCACGCCATGATTGTTCACGAAGGTCGCCTGGCTAAATGTCCCACCCGGCAATGTCCCGAGGTCGATGACAACATAGCGCACGGACTCTTCGCTGTCTTTCTCTGTCGCTGATTGCACTTGTGCTCCCATCCGAGCTGGAACCGCGACAACGGCGAGTAAGCTCGCCGCGAACAGAAGAAACGTCAGTATGGTGGATTTCATGTCGCTCCTTTCGACGATTTCCGGCAACCTGCGCACAAGATCAGGGCACACTTCCGGACAGCCGTGGTCTTGTGCTTCGGCTAGGTCTTCACAACTGCCGACGCACGACCTCAGATCGCTGTTGGTTAGGTTCCCGTTACGAGATCGGCTGTTTGGCCTCTACTTCGTATATCGAGAATCGCCTTCAAGAACTGCAAGGCCAAGTGAGGATTTTGCGAGAAGCAGAGGGAAGCCGCTCTGGGAAGGGACGCCCTGTGGCGTGTGTTAGAATTTCGCCACTCCGGCGTTGAGTCCCTCCGAAACAGAGGGTCCCATGATCACGCCCGCCCACGAAATCACGGAATTGCTCCAGGCCTGGAACCGCGGCGAGGAGCAAGCTCTTGAGAAGCTAACTCCTTTGGTCTACGAAGAGTTGTATCGGGTCGCCAAGCGTTGCATCTCACGCGGCCGCCGTCAGCAGACCCTGCAAACCACAGCACTAATCAATGAGCTGTACCTGAGAGTGATTGATTTGAAACGGATCAGTTGGCAGAACCGCGCGCACTTCTTTGCCATTTGCGCGCGACAGATGCGCTGGATTCTCATCGATCTTTATCGGTCGCGGCAATATCTAAAGCGCGGCGGAGGCGCGGAGCGCGTCTCGTTGGACACCTCGGCGGTGGTGTCTCCGGAAGCGAGCCGCGACTTGCTGGCGATTGATGAGGCGCTGAACCGCCTAGCCTCTGTCGACCGGCGGAAGAGTGAAGTCGTGGAACTTCGTTTTTTTGGCGGCTTGAGCGTTAAGGAGACCGCCGAGGTCCTAAAGGTATCTCCTGAAACGGTCATGCGAGATTGGAAGCTCGCCAAGGCCTGGCTCCTGTGCGAGTTGGGGGAGTAAAAGGCAGGATGCAGCCCGATCGCTGGCGCCAAATCGAGCAGCTCTTTCACTCCGCACTCAAAATCGAGGACAGCCGTCGGGCTGCATTTCTCCAAGAGAGTTGCGCAGGGGACGCGGACCTTCGGCGGCAGTTGGAGTCGCTACTCGCTCGCCACAACGAAGCTGAAACTTTCCTTGAATCGCCAGCCTTGGAACTGGCCGCCCGGGCGTTTGCGCCAGCCGCGGACGTCTCATCCAGTGGATCGGACGACTCTGCGAATACGTTGATAGGGAAGACGGTTTCGCACTACCGCATCATCGAAAAGCTAGGCGGCGGCGGGATGGGCGTGGTCTACAAGGCCGAGGACCTCGAGCTTGGCCGTTTCGTGGCGCTTAAATTCCTTCCCGATGAACTGGCCCGCGACCCGCACGCTCTGGAACGCTTCCGCCGCGAAGCCCGCGCGGCCTCTGCCCTCAACCACCCCAATATCTGCACC
>Ga0070698_100009509_pt1 | contig 10411 bp, 15 predicted proteins | sample KBSK1502metaG_FD_65477 | JGI IMG/M metagenome (GOLD analysis project Ga0070698, IMG submission 65477) | Corn, switchgrass and miscanthus rhizosphere microbial communities from Kellogg Biological Station, Michigan, USA - KBS K1-50-2 metaG | ecosystem: Host-associated > Plants > Roots >... | reverse complement strand
CGTCGGGGCTCTCCAGCCCGGTCAAGCCCGGCGTATCTCGCTCCGCGTCGAGATGCAGGCGGCGGAGCCCTCGGCCTCGCCCGCAGCCCCCACTAACGCTAGGCAGCCTTGATCACCGCTGCCCGACTCGGGTAGAGGTAGCTCGGCCCCACTGGCACGACGTGCGCAGCGGCCATCTGTGCATCCATCGCCTCTGCGCTGGTGTCGGGGGCCAGCTGGGCCGGGGAACACCCACCCGTGTCGAGTCCAGCACGATCGGCGCAGGGAAAAGCTTGCGGAGCTGCTCTTCCGGTCAGGGTGCCTCGGGCGTTACCACCCATTCGGCATTGATTATGGTCACTCGGTAGTCGGCGGCGCCCGCGGCCATGGTGAGGCAAAACCGCCCGAGGCCCTTCGACGGGACCTGCCCGAGAACGTCCCCATCCCGGCGCGTGATCACGCCACCGCGCTCGTCCAGCCCCTCGACCCGGACCCGAACGCGCCTGGCGTCCACCGGTCCGTCGTTGAACACGCGTCCACACACCGCCTGGAACCCCTGAGCGGGCGCATCCAACTCCCATGCTATCCGCAGGGGGCTAGCGCCCACACGTTCCTGAGCCGGGCTCGGCGATGAAAACAAGGTCAGCAAGCCCATGAAAGCCAGGTGCCGCATCGATCTCATCCGTGCATCCCGCCGGTTCATCACTCGATGACCTGATCCGCCCGTTGCAAGAGCGACGGCGGGAGCGTCAGGCCGAGGCCCTTGGCGGTTTTGAGGTTGATGACCAGCTCGAAGACCGCCGGGCGCTGGACGGGCATCTCGGCGGGCTTACTGCCGGCCAAGATGCGAGCCACGTAGACCCCGCAATGACGGAACATATCCGGCAGATTCGGTCCGTACGACATGAGCCCCCCGGCGTCGACGTGGGACCGGTACACGAACATCGTGGGCAGCCGGTGCGTGACCCCGAGATCCGCGATCTGTCGGCGATGCGTCAGCGTGAGGGGTGACGAGAGGAGCAGGAGGGCGCCCGCCTTGCTCCGTGCGGCGGTTCCGAAGGCTCCCGCCAGGTCATCCGCGTGTCGGATCTCGAGCGTCTCCACCCGAACAGACAACGCACGGCCGGCCGACTCGGTGGCGCGAAACTGGGAGCCATTGATTTCGGGATCGCCGAGCACGGCCAGGCGAGTCAGCTTGGGGCGCAGCTCCTTCAACAGCTCCATGTGTTTCCCGCTCAGGTCCGCCAGATCGAGGAACATCCCGGTCACGTTCCCCCCGGGCCGCGCCAGGCTCTGCACGAAGTGCGCGACGATGGGGTCGGTTTCGAGATCGATGGCTACGATGGGGACTGTATTGGTTGCCTGCTTGGCCGCCCGAACGGCGTGCCCGCCTCTGGCAAAGATGACCGCGACCTTGGCGCGAACCAGCTCGGCCGCCGCAGCGCGGAACAGCTCCGGTCGGTTCCTGGCGTCCCGGTGCTCGAACGTGAAGGTTTTCCCCTCTTCGTAGCCGCCCTCTCGGAGTGCCGCCAGGAAGGCATCCCAGTTCTCCGGCGGCGGCTGAGGGGTGCTGTTCGGACCCGCAATGGTGAGATGACCGACACGGGGAAGACCGGCCTCCACAGCGAGCGGCATGGCGAGGAGTCCGCCGGCCAGGGTGCCGAGGAACGCCCGTCGATCCATCTAGCCGATCCTCCGTCTGGCCGCGATAGGGAGACGTGACGGATCGGCCAGCGGGGTGAATCTATACCAGCAGGCTCGGAGCGAGCTACATCTTCTTGTCGATGGAAATATCAGATCCGGATGACGGCGACTCCCTTCGCGGCCAGCCAGTCCGACACCTTGCTCCAGCCGACCGGGTCGCGCTCGGCCCACGCGTCCAAGGCCTTGGCGGGCACGACGACCCAGGGAAGGTGATTCCGCGCGACCCGCTCGACGAGCCAGGCCAGGTCGGTGTTCGTCTTGAGGTCCGCGATGAGCGTGTCAACGGGGCTTGGCTCCGGGGGCTCTTCGATCTCACCCATGAGTTCTCCGCTCGGTCTTCCGACCGCTCTCTGCCCGCACCCGATGAGTGGAAATGTCCGAGGGCTTGAAGACAACGTTCGTGCCACGCTCGGCACCGCGCTAAAGAGCGGATTCTGTGTGGCTGTCCATGAGTCGGCCGTCGGAACGGGTAGAATCTTCCCACCCGCGTCGGGAACTCTTGGGCGCGCCCGACTGGGAAGAGACTACCGACTTTGCTAGACTCCGCGACAGCATGACGGCAGTGGGGGACCGGCGAGCGTTCGTGAGCTGTGGGCAGGACATCGCGGGTTTTCACCGACAGGCGGCCACCTACGTCGACAAGATCCTCAAGGGCGCCCGCTCGTGTCAATCTCAAGACCGCCAGGGCTCTCGGGCTCACCATTCCGCCGACGCTCCTGCAACGCGCAGATCACCTCATCGAGTCGTGAGCGGCTGGCTGGGCGGACTGCTGGTCGGACTGCTCGTGGCCGGTATCCTGCTGGGCTGCTCGGTCTCGCCGGCCCAGCAGGACGCGATCCGCCGGGCATGGGAAGCGCGAGACGCCGAGCGGTCCCGCGAATGCGAGCGGGTGGGGCGAGGGTTCGTGGCGGGGGGATGTACCGGAGGCGGAGGACCCTGAACGATGTCGGGTGACTAGACGCGCAGGGCGTCCCACTGCTGCTGGACGCTCGTGGCGACCACGCGGCCCCCGAAGTCCTCGACGGTCACGGTCACGCTCGAGCCCATCGGGATAGCCTCGGGGACGGAGATCTCGGGCGCCAGTGCCAGCCGCAGCCCGGCGACCACGACATAGCCCTCCTCGATGGCGTCGAGCGTGCCGACGACGTGAGCCCGGTGCGGTGCGACGCTCGGATCACCAGTGGGCGCATCACCCACCTCGACGTCCCCGACTTCCTCGATGCACTGGCCGACCGTCGCGGTCAGCGCGGCCAGGAGCCGCTCGAGAGAGGGCGGGGGCATCCACTCCTCCAGCAAGGTCACGTAGTCGTGGCCCTGAAACCGAACGGTCACCGACAGGCGATTGCCGATGCTTCGGGCGCCCGCCAGGATCCCGTGACGGCGCAGCTCGGGCGTGTCGGGCGGGCCGTGCGGGGTCCACGACGGTGGCCAGATGGGCGAGCGGGACCGGGCCCGCTCGAGGCTGCGGAGGAGCATGCTGCCCACGATACGGGGACGCCCCGCCGCGGACCAAGCAATTGCGACCTGCTGCTGCTATGCTCCGGCCCGCATGGGCGGTCTCCTCCGATCGGCCTGGCGAGGCACCCGCAAGTACGTCCTCGCCGGGCTGGCCATCGGCGTCCTCGTCAGCCTCGCCGGCTACGGGGTGTGGAGCGTCTGGCACGCCTGGCACGTGCACGAGGAGGCAGCGGCCAGCAAGACGTGGCCGACGAGCGGGCTCTTCGACGAGGCGACGGTCGAGCTCACCACGAGCTGCACCGGCTCCGTGCTGGCCTACATCGTACTGATCGTCCCACCCATCAGCCGCGGCGTCACCCTGCCGGACCGCGTCGATCAGAGCAAGGCCATGACCGATCGGATCAGGCAGCGGCTGCAGGCGATCCGCCTCGAGCTCCTGGGGGAGAAGGGGACGGCCCCGATCGTGGCCATCGAGCCCAGGGTCGACGAGTTCGTGAGGATCTACTCGACCAGTGACAGCCGGCTCACGAGCCTGGAGGCGAGGGGAACGGTGCGCTGTGACGCGGCGAGCTACGTGCGGGCCGAACGGCTCCAGGTCACCTGGCGTGAGCGCCCGGAGTGACCCTCACGCGGTAACTGGGTCACGGTCAACATGACGCACCGGCACCGCCGGGAGCGGCGCGCCTGGCCATTTTCGCGGGTTTGGTGGCGGCACGCCGATTGCCTTCCAGGTCAGGAGGCGAATATGCCCGACGTAGATGCGGAGAGGTCAGAAGCGGAGAGGCCCTGCCCGAGATGTGGTGGCGAGTTCCAGTCCCTGCGACGCTCCACCCGGTGGGGTCGCTCGGTCGTCGTGCTGATGTGCCGTGACTGCCAGTACCTGACGCAGGCCGACATCCTGAACCCTGACCCGGACCCGGCCCCAGTCGAACCTCGGTAGCTCGCTCGGCTCTCGGGCTCGCCGTCCTCGGTTGCGCTAGACTGCGACCATCCGTAGCCAAGCCGCACCCGCTGGAGGACCGGATGGGCACGTTCGTCGTGAGCCTCACCCTCGAGACCCCCGAGGAAGACGAGATCGAGAGCGTGGTCGTCGAGGAGGCGCTCCGCCTCATGGCGACCGAGCAGGGATGGGAGGTCGAGCACGTGATGGTGGTCGGCGCGTGAGCGCGCGCCCCGCGTCGGCCCCATGAAGGTTGGCGTCGTCTTTCCCCAGACCGAGATCGGGCGGGATCCCGCGATCATCCGCGACTACGCGCAGGCGGTGGAGGCGATGGGCTACACGCACATCCTCGCCTTCGACAGCGTCGTCGGGCCCAACCCCGACCGCCCCGGCGGTTGGGACAGCCAGTACGACTACCGTCACGCCTTCCACGAGCCGCTCGTCCTCTTCGGCTTCCTCGCCGCGGTCACGCGCCGCATCGAGCTGGCCACCGGGGTCCTCATCCTGCCCCAGCGCCAGACCGCGCTCGCGGCCAAGCAGGCGGCCGAGGTCGACGTCCTTTCGGGTGGCCGGCTGCGCCTCGGCATCGGCGTGGGCTGGAACCCCGTCGAGTTCGAGGCGCTCGGCGAGGACATCAAGAATCGCGGGCGGCGGGTCGAGGAGCAGGTCGAGGTCATGCGCCTCCTCTGGACCAGGGAGCTGGTGACCTACGCGGGCCAGTGGCACCGCGTGCCGGACGCCGGCATCAACCCGCTCCCGGTGAGGCGGCCGATCCCCGTCTGGATGGGCGGCGAGAGCCCCGCCGTCCTCCGCCGCGCCGCCCGCCTCGCGGACGGCTGGATCACGCTCCAGACCTTCCGCCCGGGGCCGGCGGCGCAGAAGACCGTGGACGAGCTCGTCGGCCATGTCCGCGAGGCGGGCCGCGATCCCGACGCCTTCGGCATCGAGGGGCGCGTGGCCCTGGCCAGTGTGCCGCCGGATCAGCGCGAGAAGGAGATGGCCGCCTGGCGCGAGATGCGCGGCATCACGCACGCGTGCGTCAACACGATGGGGCTCGGCCTGCCGCGGCCCGAGGAGCACGTGCGGGAGCTCGAGCGCTTCAAGCGCGACGTCCTCGGGTAGCGCGCGGTCCAGGCCGGCCTGGCCGGGCTACGCGATCCGCTCGGTCCGGTTCACGTCGAGGGGATGGTCGATCAGCGGCGCCACCCGCTCGATGAACCGGACGGTATGCGGCAGGCCGGCGTGAACCTCGAACGCGGCCTCGTCCTTCCAGCGGGAGTGGATGTAGAAGAGCCGCCGGTCGCGCACCGAGCGGAACGCGTGGATGCTCAGGCAGCCGGGCTCCTCGCGCGACGGAGCGACGGTCTCTCGTAGCGCGCTCGCCACCGCATCCTCCTGGCCGGGCCGCGCGTGAAACCGGGCGAAGATGAACAGCTCCATGTCGGGTCTCCTGGCGGAATCGCTCCGACACGGATGCTATCATCGGGCAAGGTTTCGGCAGCGACGGGGCTCGCCGGGGGCAGCGGCGCGAGGCCGAATCTCACCGGGCCGGGGAGTCATCCAAAGCAGGACAAGGGAGATCGTCCATGAGCGACGGGGGAGCGCTGCACATCACCACGGACATGCTCGACGCCACGTTGGCTGACTCCAAGGGCCCGGTGCTGCTGGACTTCTGGGCGCCCTGGTGCGGCCCCTGCAAGGCGATCGCGCCGATGATCGACGACCTCGCGCGCGAGCTGGCCGGACAGGCCACCATCGGCAAGGTCGACGTGGAGGCCGAGCCGAAGATCGCCGAGCGCTTCGGGGTCCAGGCCCTGCCGTCGCTGCTGTTCTTCAAGGGTGGCGAGCGGGTGGACACCCTGGTGGGCCGGGTGCCGAAGGCGGTGATCGCCGACCGGCTCCGCGCGCTGCGCGACTGAGGGTCTTCCTGGCCGGAGCCAGCCGCGTCCTCGGCCGCCGGCTCGTCCCGCTCCTGCTCGCCGCCGGTCACCAGGTGACCGGCACCCCCCGCGTTCCGCCGCTGACCCGGAGATCGCCCTAGGCGGGGCCGATCTCGCGCTCCGCCTCCGCGAGCAGGCCCTCGAATGACGACGGCAGGTCGACCGGCCGGCCGACGACGCCGGGGCTGTAGCCCTGGAGCCAGTAGCTGTTGGTCGGATGGCCGCCGCCCGCGACGACGATGACGAAGTTCTCGGGCCGGGCGGTGATCGGCCACGGGTCGAGCGCGAGGCTGTCGCGCGCGACCTTGCTGGTGTCGATCTCGATCCACGCCGGGCACCCCGCTCGGCGCAGCTCCGCGGCGGGGATGCGCGAATGCTCCCACAGGAACTCGCGCATCGAGGCCTTGGTCCAGCCGAGGCCGGTCATGGTCTGCGCCACCACGCCCGGGAGCATCAAGATGCCGGGGGTGCCGTGTTCGTATCCGACCAGCCCCGCCATGTTCGGCACGCGCATGAAGTCGGCCATCCGGTGCATGCCCTGGAGCGCATCCTCCGCGGGCGTCTCCTTCTTGGCGCCGCGCCGCCGGATGTTGGTGGCCCCGTTGGCGAAGGCGAGCGAGATGGAGCTCGCACCCGGGGCGAAGCCGTGCCGATCGGTCCCGTGCGTGGGCCAGCCGGTGGGCAGGCTCGCCTCGTCCTCCGCGAAGACCACATTCGTGTAGCGCCCGCCGCCGTAGTTGGCCATCGTGCCGATGCCGGGCAGGGCGCCGCCCAGGTTCTGCTGTAGGAGCCGCAGCGCGCGCCCGATGCTGGCGCCGGCCGGCCGCTGCGGGTCCGGGCCGAGGCAGCCGAAGCCGGCGTTCAGGCGGATCCGGGCCCCGACCGGGCCGTTGACGATCACCACCGGAAACGCGCTGCCGGACGCCGCCTGCAAGGCCTCGCTCCCCGACTCGGGGTCGAGGAACGCCTCCACCGCGGCCACGAGCACGGGCAGGTACTCGGGCCGCCCGCCGGCCATCGCCAGCGCGATCGCGCACGACTCCACGGTGGTGACCCCGCCCCGCGGTGGGAAGGTGCCGAGCCATCGCCCGCGCGGCTCTGCGCTACCCCGCAGGATCCAGTCGACCCGCGCCCGCGTCGGCGGCCAGAGCGGCAGGCCGTCGCCCCAGCGGTTGGCCAGCATCAGATGGTTGGCGCGCGCGAGCGCGTCCTCGACGCTCGAGCCTTCCACGCGCAGCATCGGCGGCTCGCCCGCGCCGTCGCCGGCGAAGGCGGAGCGCCACCGGGTCAGGCCGTCATAGAACTCCTGCTTGCGCGCCTCGACCGGCGAGATGTCGCTGCCGGGCAGGAACAGCTCGATGGGGAAGGTGACCATCGCGGCGTCGGGGGCCAGCCCGAGGCCAGCCACCGCGTTCGTCATGACCCCGACGAAGTCGCCACGGGTCAGCGTGACGGTCGGAATCCCCTGCGCCTCGATCCGGGCGGCCGCCCGGCCGCACGCCGTCGCGCAGGTCCCTCAGGCCGCGTTGCCGATGATGACCGCGTCGACCCCGCTGGCCCGCACGAGGGCGGCCGTCTCCTCGGAGCCGATCACCGCGTTGCCCTGGGGGAAGGCGTCGATCGGGAGCACCTCGATGCCCACGAAGTCCGCCTCGAGCAGCGCCTTCAGGCGCGGGAGCATGCGATAGGCCTGCCACTGCTCGTTGCTGACGAAGCCGACCCGCTTGCCCGCGAGACCGGCGACGCGCGCGGCGTGCGGCCGCTTCACCTCGATCGCGCCGGACGGGTCGTGGAACTCGAGGCTCGCGGTCACTTCACCGAGCCCCGCAGCGCGGTCACCTGTTTCTGGAGGTCTCCGAGCTGCCCCGCGAGCTGGGTGAGGCGGCTCGGCTCGACCTGCGGCTTGGCGAGCTCGGTGTTCACCGCGGTCGCCTTGGGCAGCAAGGAATCGACCTTGCTCGTGTCGGCCGCGTTGAGCTTGCCGCTGCTCTTCATCGCGGTCAGCTCGGTCACGAGCTTCTTGGCCTGCTCCAGGAGCTGCGTCTTGTCCGGCAGCATCGAGCCGATGTTGGGAAGCTGCGCGAAGGCGACCGTGGGGGCCATCGCGCACACCGAAATCGCGCACGCCAGCACCGGCCACGTCAGCCACGTCATCCGACCCATGTTCATCGTCGTGGTCCTCCCGTGCCGCGCAGTATACCGCCGAGCGTCCGAGTGTGCCCATTGCTGCCACGGCTGGCGGACGCTACAAGTAGGTCATGCGGGCGCTCCGCCTCGGCGTGGCCTGGGTCCTGCTCGGCGCCGCGACGGTGGCGCAGGCGGACGAGCCCTGGGATCTGTGGGAGAAGCGGATCGTCGGGAAGGAGCCGCTCCGCATGGTGTTCGTCGCGCGCCTTCCCTCCTCGCTCGCGTGTCAGGCGAAGGCGTCGGCGCTGTGGAACAGCCCGTCGCCCGCCGGCGTCACCCGTCTCGGCTACATGTGCCTGCCCGCCGAGCCGTCGGCTCAGCCCGCCCGCGAGCCCGACCCCGCCTCTCGCTAGCCCGCCCGACCTCTGCTAGACTCCGCGCCATGGCCGGCACGCTGATCGCGAACACGATGATCCTCGACGGGACCGGCGCGGCGCCCTTCGCGGGCGACGTGCTGGTGGAGGGGCCGCGCGTCGTCGCGGTGCAGCCGGGCGGGGGCCTGCCGCGCGAGGCGGCCCGGGTGATCGACGGCGCGGGCGCCACCCTCATGCCGGGGCTCATCGAGCCGCACGGGCACGTGAGCTACCCCGACGCGGCCCGCAACTCGGACTTCACCCGCCTGCCGCCGGAGGAGCACACCCTGGTGACGATGCGCAACGCCCGCACGCTGCTCGACTGCGGGTACACCAGCGTGCTCTCGGCCGCGGCGGCCAAGCCGCGCCTGGACATCGTGATCCGGAACGAGATCGAGGCCGGCCGCATTCCCGGTCCCCGCTACCTCGCCAACGGTCCCGAGATCACGGTCACCGGCGGGCTCGGCGACGAGAACACGCTCCACCTGCCGTATCTCGAGACACCGACCTTCTCCTGGGTGGCCGACGGGCCCGACGCCATCCGCCGGGTCTGTCGCATCCTGGTGCGCGAGGGCGCCGATCTCCTGAAGCTGAACATCTCGGGAGACACCGGGCCGCGCAACTCGCGCTCCCAGCGCGCGGTGATGACCGACGCCGAGGTGGCCGCGGCCACCGAGATCGCGCGGGCGGGGGCGGTGCGCGTCTGCGCCCACGCGCGCAGCGCGGAGTCGGTGAAGATGTGCGTGCGTCACGGCATCGGCATCATCTACCACGCCAACTTCGCGGACGAGGAGGCCCTCGACCTGCTCGAGGCCAACCGCGAGTGGTGCTTCGTGGCCCCCGCGGTGGGCCTCACCTACCAGGCCTGCCACGCGGCGAGCGAGTGGGGCTTCACCCCGCAGATGGCGCGCGACCTCGGGCTCGTCGACGAGCTGGAGGTGTCGGTCGAGACCATGGGCCGCATGCGCAAGCGCGGCATCCGCGTGCTCCCGGGTGGCGACTACGGCTTCGCCTGGAACCCGCACGGGACCTACGCGCGGGACCTGATGCTCTTCGTCGATCTGCTCGGCTTCTCCCCGATGGAGACGCTCGTGGCCGCGACCCGCATGGGCGGCGAGATCATGGGCCGGCCCCACGAGCTGGGGCAGGTGAAGCCGGGCTACCTCGCGGACCTGCTGCTGGTCGACGGCGACCCCCTCACGGACATCAAGCGGCTCCAGCGGCAGGACGCGTTGCTGATGATCATGAAGGACGGCCGGCTGCACAAGGCGCCGGCCGCCTGACGCGCTAGTGCCAGGCCCGCTCGGCCGGCCGCCCCGGCTGGCGGAGCAGCCCCACCGCGATGCCGACGTTCAGCAGGTTCCACAGGATGCCGTTGACGAACGCGGCCTGGTAGGACCCGCTCAGGTCGTAGATCACGCCCGACATCCACCCGCCGAGCGCCATCCCGAACAGGGTGGCCATGAGCACGGTGCCGACCCGCACCCCGGCCTCCTCCGGGGGGTAGAACTCCCGGATGATGACCGCGTAGGCCGGCGTGATCCCGCCCTGCGAGAGGCCGAACAGCGCGGAGAGGATGTAGAGCGAAGCGAGGCCGTCGAAGGGCAGGAACAGGACGAGGGCCAGCGCCTGCAGGCTCGAGCCCAGCAGCAGCGTGCGCCGCCCGCCGATGCGGTCGCAGATCCAGCCCGACGCGAGCCGGCTCACGATGCCGGTGGCCAGCATGAGCGAGAGCATCTGGGCGCCGCGCGCCGCCCCGTGCCCGAGATCGCCCGCGTAGGCCACCATGTGGACCTGCGGCATCGACATCGCCACGCAGCAGCTCAGCCCGGCGATGACCAGCACGGCCT
>Ga0070698_100009507_pt1 | contig 10413 bp, 7 predicted proteins | sample KBSK1502metaG_FD_65477 | JGI IMG/M metagenome (GOLD analysis project Ga0070698, IMG submission 65477) | Corn, switchgrass and miscanthus rhizosphere microbial communities from Kellogg Biological Station, Michigan, USA - KBS K1-50-2 metaG | ecosystem: Host-associated > Plants > Roots >... | reverse complement strand
CGTATCTTGGTCGACCGTTCGCTCCGCGGCCTCACCGGCGCCTGCAGCTCAGGCACTGCAGCACCGAGCAACGCGGCCAGGAAATCGCTGTAGCTCGATTGCAGCGCGCGGTCGTCCTCGCCCTGGTATGCGAGATAGAAATTGGCCATGTCGACGCGGAGAACGCCGTGCGGCCGAGCGAGCCAATGCGATTTCCTCGCGTGCAAACGCCCGAGAGCCTCGGCGAACCGGTTGCGCCACATTCTCAGATCGGCGGTCCCGCCATAAACCGGAGGGAGGATGAGAGCTTCGGTGACTGCCGCGGCGATGTTGTCGGGATCGAGCGCGAGCGCTCGTTGACAGGCTTCAATCGCTGCGTCCGCCTTGTTCTCCTGCACGAGCACCTCTGCCAACGCCACGTGCAGCACGGATTGGCTCGGGTCGAGCGCGCAGGCACGCTGCAGCACCGGTTCCGCCGCATCGTACCGCCGCTTGGCCGCCAGTGCCTTGCCGAGCCGTCCCCAATGCAAGCCGACGGCCGGTTCCAGCTCGACCGCACGCCTGAAGGACGAGATGGCTTGCTCGCCCTGCCCCAGCTCGGATTGGCGTTGGCCAAGCAGCACCCATGCTTCCGCGTTGGCTGGCGCAGGACGCTCGCGCTGCGCTTCGGCCGCAACGACCGAATCTGCCGGCAGCAAGAGCGCCGAGGCGGAACCGGCGTTAGAGGTTTCGATCATTCTCCGCCTTCACTCGGCAAGGCTCTGCTCTAAGCCCTGGATCAGCACGAACTTCCTGCGCCGCGAAACGCGAACCGCGGCCGAAACCGCCGGATCCCAGTAATCGAGCGGCGTCGGCGGCTTTTCTCCGAGATACGTCGCGGGCGCAAGGACCCCCTTCGGCGCTGCCAGGTCTTCGCCGTGCGCGAAGCTGCGAACGAGCGCCGGCACCCTGGTGATGCCCTGTCTGACTAGCGCGGCAGCGCGATGATTGCCGTCCCTCAGCACGAATCGACCGCTTACATCGGCAACCTGGAGGTACGAGGTTGCGATCTCGACGATGAAACCCATGAGGTTGCCGCGTGGCACCTGCTGGGCGGCGAAACCCACGACCCGCAGGTTACCGTCGAAGGCGGAGAGCACCGCCACGTTGCGCTGAGAATCGACCTGATAGGACAACGGCTGCGGATTCGGGATCGGCAGCGTGATGTCGGCGAGCGCCGGAAGGTCGTTGGCATCCAAACGAGTGATCCTCGCGTCAGGCTCCGTTACGACCGTGTGTTGCACCACACACACTCGCGTGAGATCGACGATGGCGATCTCCCAACCCTCGTCGCGGAAGGTCTTGAACCGGTCGTGCCCATGGAGCGCCGCACGGTGTGCGTGCAGGACCTCTGGACAAGGCGCGACGATCGGCGAAAGCGCCTGGAATTTCTCGCGCGCCGCCACTGCTGCGCGCGCGGCTTCGACGGCGCGCCGTTGCTCGTCGGTCAGTTCGAGGTCTCGACGGTGCGAGGTCAGTACGCCCCTCGCCTGCTTGTCAGAGAGCCAACCCAGCAGGGCTCGTGCAGGGCGCAGTACCGGAGCTTCGGGAGCCATAAGTCGGCGGAGCATAGCGCGGGGCTCGTGCCCGCTCAATAGCGGCGCGCTTCTCGCCGGTCCCGGTACGAGGTCTCGCAGACCTCATCGGGTCATTGCGCGTATCCAAGTTGCGCCGCGACGTCCCGTACTTCCGCTGCGGCCAGCGCCGCGCGGTCACGCTCATCGAGGGATATTGCGCAGGCGCCGGGCTCAGGGTCGCGATCGGGTCGTGCCGGGCTGCGGACGCCCCCGATGTATGTCTCAATCGCAGCGCGGTCGAATCGCCCCGCGTCGATCGCGACGTGCGCTGCCAACGAGGCGATCGCCGCTTCGGGATCGGCGACAATATCCTCATATCGCCACAGACGCACCGAAGAGCCTGCAAGACAAGTGCGAGCTAGTGACAATGACACCGTCGCCCAACGGCTGAGGAAGACCTCGGGCCGCGACTGGTAGTCCTTTTCGTAGAACGCTGTGCCTTTGATTGAGCGCAGCGCTGCCTCAGGGTTGCGGACCAGAACAATAATCGGCGCATTGGGAAAAATCATCTTGAGCAGCTCGACTGCGCCTCCCGTGTATCGGATCTCCTTGAATCCCCATCGCCGGTAACCAAGCTCCGCTGCCGGCACCGCGAGCGACCGCATCAATGCGGCCCGCGCGCCTTCCACGAACGCCTCGTGCGGCGGGTTGACGTTCGGGATCCAGCTGTTCCACCCTTCGCTCGTGAATCGGTCGAAATGGCGCGCGCCCTCGGTTTCGATCCACTGAGCCATCCCCGTCACCATGCGCTGCAACCCATCGAGCAGCAAGCCGCCGTGCTCGCCCCAGATCATGATCTCTCCGGTCGAGATCAGCAGTCGTTGGAGGAGCGTGCTGCCGGTCCGACTGCCTCCGGCCAACACGAACACCGGTGGTCCGCTCGGGTCCACGACTAGGTCAAGTATTCTGAATCACGATGTTCGGGAACTCGGCCGAGAAGTCCGATGAGCGCGATGTCCTGGGGCGTGGCGACCGGTGCCGGGCAGCGACGCGAGCTGTCCCTGCACGAGCTTTCTCAGCGCTTCGTGCTGTCTCTTCGCGGGATAGCCCAGCTGCGGGTCGATGCTCACGTTCGAACCGTCGAGCTGCATCTTGCGCACCGCTTTCGCGGAGACGAGATCGCGACCCGTGTTGGGGTCGATCAGCGCGTGCAGTCTGTCCTGGACGTCGGCCTCGGCAGTGGAACATGGAATGAGCGGCAAAAGAGATGCGTTGAAAGAGAGAGTTTAACGAAAAAGGCGGTTCCATCGGTACTCAGCTCTGGAGCGACGAATTCATCGCGGACGCCCGACCTCGGCACGGGCGAAACGCGGCAACTCTACACCGGGAGCTCCGAATTGGTAGGGTGCCTCGACGGCGGGTGCAGAAAGTATTCGCGCACGCGAGCGATATGCGCCTCCCCAAACTGGCTGACCACCGTGGCCCGCGCGGCGTGGCCTACGCGGTGGGCAAGGGAACGATCGCGCCGCAACCCTTCGATGTAATCGATGGCTTCGTGGTGCGTATCGAAGAGGAATCCGTTAGTCCCATGCACGATCAACTCGCGGTAGCCCCCGCTGCGGCCTGCGACCACCGGCAGCGCGCAAGCCATCGCCTCGACGACAACCCGACCTGAGGCTTCGCGCCATATCGGGTCCGTGCGGTAGACGAAAGCGTCGAGCGACTGCAGGAAGCTGGGCGCTGGGACGGCGCCGGCGGGCAGCAATTCGACCGCCGGGTTGCCGCCGAGGCGTTCACGCAGCACCGTAGCGCCCATCAACCGGACGTGAATGCCGCGCGCGACCAGCTGGCGATACAGCCGGACGTCCTGAGGGTGGTGCTTGTAATCTTTGTCGCGGCTCAAGCGCCCAACGACAAACGCGCCGGAGCCATGAGGTCGTGGAGCGGGCCGGAACAGATTGAAATCGTAAAACCCCCAATCGACGAATCCCGGCATTTGCGCCGATGCGCGGTGCGTTGCCGATGGAAACACGAGCTCGGGCTTCGGGAGCGCGGCTTCCGAGGCAAACTCGAGTAGATTCCGCAGTATGTGAAGTTCGGGGGTGTTGTACACGATGATCAGGCGATCCGGCCGTGCGCGCGCGAGCCAGTGCCTGCGTTCGGCGAAGGTCCCCAGAAGGACCAACGTACCGCCATGAGGCAAGGTGCCGCCGGCAGGATCCAGCCGGCGGAACGGGTAGCCTGCGAGCGCGACATCGGGGTCTCTTTCGGCCCAGAGGATCACATCAGCGTCGGTGGAGAGCAGCGCGTGATAGTCCAAGGCCCGCCGTTCGCTGCCGCCGAATGCGCTGGCGAACGGATTGACGAGATGGATCGTCGTCCTAGACACGGCACTAATTAGTTGGCGAGCATGTTCTCAAGTGCAATCCAATGAGATCCCTGCGTGCGAGCGCTTCCATATCCCAGTCGACGCCAGCGCGCCGGTCAGCTGCCCGGAAGATAATGGATATCTCGGAAAAAAAGGTCCTTCCACGAATCAGGTTTCGTCTTGACGACGCCGGTGCCGGCCCTGAACGACGCGAACTTGAGGACGTTTTCGGGCGTCAGCGTAAACCGGAGCTGGGGATCGGCCAGCATCCTGGCAAGACCTTCGACCGACGTGCTCTTCTCGCCCGTCATCTCCAGATAGATTGATGCTGCCGTACTCTTGTTGTTGTTGATGAAATCGGTGGCCTCGACCAGTGCCGCCAGGAACGCAGCGTACAGCTTCGGATTCTGATCGCGGAACTTCGACGTGGTCCATCCCAGGATGAACGTCTGTGGGCCGCCCCAGACGTCGTAGGAATTCAGCACCGTGCGTACGCCGGCGTGCTTGAGCTCGTCGTACTGGAACGGCGGCGACGCAAAGTGCGCCGTGACCTCGCTGCGGCTCGACAGCAGTGCCTGCACTGCCGTCGGGTGCGCCATGTTGACGGTCAAGTGATCGAACTTGCTCCAGTTCGCATCACCAAAGGCTTGCGCCGACGCGAGCTGCAGCGTAACCGCTTGCGAGGACACCTTCACGCCCGCGATCGCGATGCGATCTTGGTCCGTGAGGTCCTTGATGCTCTTGACATTCGGGTTGCGCGTGTTGAGAAACATCGGCATCGAGTTGAGCGCAGCGACGCCTTTGACGCCCAGTGAGTCCCGCGTGCGGTCCCACAAGATGACGAAGGAACCGAGCCCTCCTGCGACGAAATCAAGATTGCCCGAAATGATCCCGTCGTTGGCAACGGCGCCGTCGGCGTAGGTGTTCCAACTGACGGTGACGTCGCCCAAGCCTTGCGCCCTTGCGTGCTTCTCGACGAGCTTTTCGTGCTCCATCACCATGATTTGCAGATAGCCGATGCCGTATTGACGCGCTACGCGCAGGCCCGTCACCTCGGCCTGCGCGGAAACCGCGAGCTGCGAAGCGAACAGGATGGCCAGTGCGGGCGCGGTTGCAGAGAAGGTGCTCTTCATCGTCCTTGGGTCGCCTTTCACGCAGGGGTGTTTCAGTTGAGCGAGGGTTCGCGAATTGCATGGTTGTCGGGGTTGTCAGCAATCTGTAAGATAATCGCCGCTAAAAAGCAAGCGGAACGACCCTCATTTCGAACCCTGGAGAGACGATGTCGGCTGCTGCCGGTGCGGAAACGATTGGCGCCCGACTCGCGGCGACCGCAAGCCGTTTCCCCGAGAAAATGGCGCTTGTCGAGGGCTCCTCGGCGGTCACCTTCAGGCAACTCGATGCCGCCGCAACGGCTATCGCACACGCTATCCAAGCGGTGCGGCAGAGTCTTCCGGGACGTGTCTGCCTGTTCTTCGAGGACAAGGTCCCCGCGATCAAGGCGATCTTCGGGGCAGGCAGGAGCGGCTGCGCGTACATTCCCGTGGACGCCGGGGATCCCGAGGAGCGCTTGCGCAGCATCGTTTTGGACAGCGAGCCTGCCGCGCTGCTGACCGAGCACAGTTTGCTCGATCGCGCCCGGGCGATTGCACCCTCCGGGTGCACGATCATCGACATCGCGCGCTTGCAACCGGCCGAGGCGGCTTCGCCGCAACCCGAAGTATCCCCCGATGCGCCGGTGTATCTGTATTACACGTCCGGATCCACCGGCCGGCCCAAGGGCGCGATCCAGACCCACCGGAATCTGCTGTTCTTCGCTGACGCTTATGCCCGCGCGCTCGCGATCGGCGAGCACGATCGCTTGTCCTTGTTGTACACGCTGAGCTTCAACGCGGCCAACATGGACATATTCGGCGGCTTGCTCAGCGGCGCCACGCTTTGCGCGTACGACATGCGACGCGACGGCATCATCGCGCTCGCGGACTGGCTCGATCGTGAGCGAATCAGCGTGCTTCATTGCGTGCCGACCGTCTTCCGGGAGCTTAGCAGCCGTCTGGCACCGGGGAGGCTGCTTTCTCAGCTCAGAGTGATCGATCTCGGCGGAGAAGCGGTATTCGCGAGCGACGTCGATCTCTTCCGCGTGCACACGCAGGAGCGGTGCGTTTTCGTCAACCAGCTTGCTGCGACCGAGGTCGGACTGATCGCGCAACACGTAGTCGAGCACGGCAGCCCGCGCACCTCCGATTCGGTCGTTCCGGTCGGTCGATGTCCCGAGGGTGTGCGGGTCGAGATCCGCCGCGACGATGGCAGCGCGGCGGACGCCGGCGAGGCGGGTGAAATTGTCGTCTGTAGCCCGTACGTCAGTCCCGGTTATTGGCGCCGGCCCGAGCTCGATGCGGTGGCTTTTGCCGCCCATCCGCGCGATCCGGGCAGTCGGCTGTATTTCACCGGCGACCTCGGGCGCATCGATGAGCACGGCGTGCTGCACTTTCTCGGCCGCAAAGGCAGCCGAGTCAAGATCCGCGGTCACACGGTCGATCTGGCGGAGGTCGAAGCGGGGCTCGCGGCCTGTGCCGGGGTGACGAAGGCCGCCGTGCTGGCGGTGGGCGGGGAGGGGCCGACGGAGCCCGGGCGGCTGGTGGCCTACCTGGTGGTCGGGCGCGAGGCGGAGCGCAATGCGATGCTCATTCGCCGCCGCCTGGCGAGGCTTCTGCCTTCCTACATGTTGCCTAATGGCTACGTGTTCCTGGACGTGCTTCCGCTGACCGCGAGCGGCAAGATCGATCGCAGGGCACTGGGGGCGATAGCGCCGCCCGAGGCGAACGGTGAGCGCGAGATCGAACCGCTCCGCGACGACCTGGAGCGCTCGATAGCGGGCATCTTCGAGCAGATGCTCAAGCTCGCGCCGATCGGGCGCGACGACGATTTTTTTCTGCTCGGTGGGGATTCGCTGTCGGTGGTCGAGCTGCAGCTGCGCTTGCGCGACACCTTCGGCGCAGCTCTCGCGAACCCGGGCGAAGGCGCCACCGTGGCCAGTATTGCCGCCGAAATCCGACGCCAGCGCGCCGCAACGCCAGGGGCCGTGCAGTCGATCCTGCTGCTCATCCCGCTGCGTCGGCACGGCAGCAAGCCGCCGCTTTTCCTGGTACACGGCAGGCTCGGGCAAGCACTCGTCAGCCCGCATTTCCTGGACCTGCTCGGCGCCAACCAGCCCGTGTGGGGATTCCAGGCCATGGGCCTCGACAGCTTGCGCTCGCCGCAGCCGACGATCGAGGCCATGGCGGGGGAGTACCTGGCGGAGATGCGAAGGGAGCGCCCGCGAGGGCCTTACTTTCTCGGCGGGTTATGTGCCGGGGCGTTTGTTGCCATCATCATGGCGCGCCGGTTGCGGGCAGAGGGCGAGTGCGTGCTTCCGCTGTTGCTGCTCGATCCGCCGGAACGTCCATTCCCGGTCCGTGAAGAGGAGCTGACCGACGAGCGGTTGCTTGCGAGGCTGAAACGGCGCCGGGAGGCGGGGCGAATCAATGCCTCCATCGATGATCCAGCGCATGCTCAGGCGGCGGTACACGCCTCGCGAGCGTTCGAGCACGCGATCAGAGCCCATCAAGTACAGCCGTACGAAGGCCCCGTGTGCATTCTGTCCAGCCATGAACGCATGGCGGGTATCGATTCGTCGCGATTGAAAAAGATTTTCCCGGGACGGGTTGAACGCTTTGAAGTCGGCAGAACGCACCCCGAAATGCTCGATCCGCACAATCGTGCATTCGCCGTGGCGTTGGAACGCTGTCTGAGCGTGGTCCACGAATACGCGGACGACCCGCGGCTTCCCCATCTCGCGCGTGCGGATTCTCCCAACGCAATCCCTTGAAGCGAGCGAAGCCGGTATCGCACGGGCGTCGCGTGAGTGATGGCGAGCGCCGCCAGATATGGAAGTTGGGTTAGGGTTGATGGCCCTATGGCGCGGGCAACGCATACCGACTTCGCATCGACGCCACAGTCCACTGAAACGTAAACATGTAATCCCAGGGGATACGGGTGGCTTTGGCATTCAGGATAAACGGGAAATGGCGCTGCATAAGCGTCGAATGCACATAGCGGCGGTCGTCGTGTCCGTTGGTGTTTGTCCACAGATAGTGACACCACCGCGCGCGGGCTCGCCAGTAGTTATAGATGGGCCGAGGGATTTCCGCATGGCGCTGGCTGACGAAGCGACGATAATGATCCAAGCCCTTTTCTGAAAATCGACTTGGGTCGCTGAGGAGGCTTTGGCTGGAAGCGGCTTTGTGAATACCAAACCGGTCTCGCGGCAATCCGGCCTCCTCGGCGATCCGCCGCGGTATCGGCCGATCGTAGCCCCCGCCCACTGACCACGGGCGCATCGCCTCTGAGGTTGCTATGTCGTGGATGATCCGATTGTGCCGCGCTGCGATGGTCGCTGGTGCAAAGGCGAGAAATCCCACGCGCAATCGGAATTCGATTGCGCTGAGCCCGTGTGTGTGTCTCACCCATGGTCGACTCAGCTGGTTTGAAACCTTGGCCGTTTTCGGATCCCAAATGGTATCCCCAAAGTCGCCGAGGATCAGGACGCGCCCCGGTAGTTGATCTTCCACGGCGGCCAAGGGCACCATAGAATTTACCGCGACATAGCCGAATTCGGCTTCCGGGCAACTATCCAACGCGAGATATTGCCAGCGCGAATACACCTTGCACCTCATTCCGAGGAAAAATCGCGCGTTCGACGCTCCGCTGTCCCGTTTTGGATCCCTGCGGCGGTCATCGACGTACGTGAACGCATCCGCGCAGCCCGCTGACCGGGCCAACGCCGTCGCCGCAGTGGAGTCATAGCCTCTGGAGAGAGAAGCTAAAGATCCATACCGTCGCTTCCGAGCCGGATCTGCTCCATTCTCGAGGACTTTTCTTGTCCCCTCGAGCAGCAGCTCCTTGTAGGCTTGATAATCGCGGGGCGGTTCGCATAATCGATGAGTGTCGAATCTCACGGAGCCCCGCTCGTCGATGGTGATGATTGTCATGAAGTGCACACGGAGCGGATTGGCGGACCGCAGCCTTAGATGACCATTGGGGCAATACAGCCCCTGACGGTAAATGCGAAGAAGGTCGTAATCGTACAAGGGATAAATATCATCAGGCTCCTCCCCCGACAGGGTCATCACGAAAGCCGGCGAGTTAGACACGTAAACCGCGCCCGCTTTGACGATGCTGAAGAGTGGACCGAGATGGTCTGTGCTGGTACTGAACCGGACCCGGTCATGCTCCAGAATTCCTCCGGTTCCGGCGACAATGGTTGCCGCGGTGAAATTGAGCGATGCAAAGGAGTCGTCCCACGCCCCTTCGATAAATCCTCGGGAATGCGTCTCCACGAACATGCCGTGGAACACTAAAACCGCGTCGCACCTCCGATCCACGCGGGCGCCCCAAGCCAGTTGCGGCAGAGTGGGAATCTCGTGATATCGGAATAGCATGCGTTATCCGCGCGGGTGGCCAGATGATAATTTAATGGTGACTGTTCGTCCGCTCGTCGCATACAGCCTTCGCTTACCCTATACCCCTTAATTCTTGCGTTCCCTGGTCCTGGTATGGATTGTTCGACTTGCCGCTGCGGGCGTAGCGAGTCTGCGGAATCGCCTCGTCCTACATTCCGCACATCGCGGGGGCAAGCTTCGATCGGGTAAAATATTAATTTTGTCCTCGCGCAGCGCGCCCGCCGTTAGGGGCGAATTTCATTCGGCCGCGGCGCTACTTGGCTCTTGATGGCCTCCGATCTGACCTTCACGGGTGAACGCTTCCTGCCTGACTGCCGCGGCGAGATCGCCTATGAGCACTGGCACCGCTACGCCTTCGTGCGGTGCTTCGACGTCGGTGGGCGCGTCCTGCACGCCGGGACGCGCACTCTACCGGCTTGCCCCGCGGCCGTCGGTCGACGCGCTTCCGGAACGCTTGTGAACGGACGACGCATATGATCCGCGCGGACTACACAAAATGGCTGGCGCGTGGCCATGAGCATGAGCAGGCGGGGCGGCCGATCGACGCCATGGTGTGCTATCGGCGTGCAATCAATTCCAACCAGCACTCGGTGGAGGCGCAGTATCGCCTGGGTCAACTGCTGCGCGGCCTCGGCCGTCATAAGGAAGCGCGCGCGGCGTGGCTGGCGGGCCTCGCGCTCAGCCCAGGGGACGAGCGCTTGCTCTTCGGTGTGGCGAGCACGGCCCGGCGGGCAGGTGCTCATTCCGAGGCGATCGACGCCTACCAGCGGATACTGGCGGGCAAGCCCGAGCACGTTGGCGCGCGCATGGGAGTCGCATTGTCTCGAGTCGCGCAGGGCGACGAAGCAGCCTACTCAGACCTGAGGACGCTGCTCGGCAATGGCGCGGCGTACCGGCGCTGGGACGATCTAGCATTTACTCTGGCGGCCGCGGCGGCGTCCACCGCGCGCAGCGCATTCTTGCTCCGGGTGGCTGCGTCGCGGGTGAGCGAGTTCCCGCCTCTGCTCCTCGC
>Ga0070698_100009505_pt1 | contig 10413 bp, 8 predicted proteins | sample KBSK1502metaG_FD_65477 | JGI IMG/M metagenome (GOLD analysis project Ga0070698, IMG submission 65477) | Corn, switchgrass and miscanthus rhizosphere microbial communities from Kellogg Biological Station, Michigan, USA - KBS K1-50-2 metaG | ecosystem: Host-associated > Plants > Roots >... | reverse complement strand
CGCCGCGCCGGTCTTGAGCGGCGTCGGGCGGGGCTCGTTGTGGCTCGTACCCTCGGGAAAGAGGGCGACGGTGGCGCCGCCGGCCAGCATTTCCCGGCAGCGCGCGAAGGTCTCGAAGTTGCGCGCCACGGGCTCGCCGTCCGAGTGGCGGTAGACCGGGACCGCCCCGCTCATCACCAAAAGCGGCGCGACCACCGGATGGCGCCAGAGCGTGCTCTTGGCCAGGAAGCGCGGGCGGCGCCCGATGAAGGCCATGATGACCATGGGATCGATGAGGTTGTTGACGTGGTTCGCGATGACCAGCAGCGGCACGCCGCGGGGCAGCCGCTCCCTCCCCACCACCTCGACGTCGCGGAAGAACACGCGCAGGGCGCCCCGCGCCACACCGGCGGAGAGGTCGTCGATCAGGTCGCGGAGCAGGGCGGGCATGCCGGGTTGTCCGAAGACAGCGTACTCCCCGCTCCCCGTCGCCGGCCGGGGGACCGGACGCCTGCGGAAACCGTCACAACGCGATCGGCGTTCCGCGCCGCCTGCTCCGCGCCGCGCGCGCCCGGTCCGCCCGAGATCAGCGCGCCAGCAGTCCGGCCGAGCGCAGGAACTCGCGGGCGACCGCCGCCGGGGCGCGGTGCTGGCTGTCGACGGCGTAGTTCAGCCGCCGCATCGCGTCCTCGTCGACGCGGCCCGCCAGCGCGGACACCGCGGCCTCCAGCCCGGGATGCGCGTCGAGGTGGCCGGCGTGCATCACGGGCACCGCGTCGTAGGGCGGGAAGTAGTGGCGATCGTCCTCCAGCACCACCAGGCCGTTGGCGGCGATCAGCCCGTCGGTGGCGCTGCCCACCACCACGTCCACGCGGTCGGCCAGCAGCGCCTGGTACAGCAGGCCGAGGTCCATCTCCGTGGGCGGCACCGCCAGCCGGAAGCCGTAGGCCTTCATGAGGCCGGGCAGGCCGTCGGCCCGCTCCAGGAACTCGCCGAACAGCCCGACGCGCAGCGTATCCGCGTGGCGCGCGACGTCGGAGATGCGGATGAGGCCGAGCCGTCGTGACGTGTCGGGCCGCACCACCAGCGCGAAGGTGTTGTTGAAGCCGAGGGGCTCGCCCACGCGCAGGCCGAGCGGCGCGTAGGCCTCGCGGATCTCGCGCAACACCGCGGCGCGGTCGCCGCCGGCGGGCCGCTTGAGGATGTCGGTGAGCGCGGTCCCCGTGTACTCCACGTAGACGTCGATCTGGCCCGCGCGGACGGCCTCGTGACAGAGCTGCGTGCCCCCCAGGTTGAGCCGCCGGTCGACGGCCAGCCCGCGGTCCTCGAGCAGCGCGGCGAGCATCTCGCCCAGCACCACCTGCTCGGTGAAGTTCTTGGAGCCGACCACGACCACGCGCTGGCCGGAGCGCGCGGGCCGGGCCAGACCGGCGGCCATCAGCGTGACCAGGGCGAGCACGGCCAGGACGCCCGCCGCGCGGCCCGGCCGCGGGCTGCGCTCGACCCGCGCGAGCAGGCCGTCGAAGGCGAGCGCGAGCAGCGCGGCCGGCACGGCCCCGGCCAGGATCAGCCGCGTGTCCACCGTGGCCAGGCCGCGGAAGACGTAGGTGCCCAGCCCACCCGCGCCTACGGCGGCGGCGATGGTCGCGGTGCCGACCGACACCACCGCCGCGATCCGCACGCCGGCGAGGATGACGGGCAGCGCGAGCGGCAGCTCGACGATGCGGAGCCGCTGGGAGTCGGTCATGCCGAGCCCGGTGGCCGCCTCCACCACGGCCGGGTCGACCTGCAGGATGCCGGTGTAGGTGTTGCGCAGGATGGGCAGCAGCGCGTACAGGACCAGCGCGATGACCGCGATGCGCGCCCCGATGCCGCCCACCACGGGCAGGGGGATCAGGAAGCCGAACAGGGCCAGGCTCGGGATGGTCTGCAGCACGCCGGCGAGCGCGAGCAGGGGGCGCGCCAGGCCGCGACGCCGGGTCATCAGGATCCCGAGCGGCACGCCCAGGACCACCGCCAGCGCGGTGGAGAGCAGCACGAGCACGACGTGCTGCGCGGTGAGCAGGCCCAGCTCCGCGCGACGCTCGGCCAGGAAGCTCAGCACGCGGGCCGCGTCACGGCAGCGCCGCCGCCACGAACTCCTGCACGAAGCCCGGCCGCGGCTGGTCGCGGATCTCCGACGGTGTCCCCGCCTGCACGACGCGGCCGGCGGCCATCACCGCCACCCGGTCGCCCAGGCGCAGGGCCTCGGGCACGTCGTGCGTCACGAGCACGACCGTCTTGCCCAGCCGGCGCTGCAGGTCCCGGAACTCGTCCTGCAGCCGTCGTCGCGTGAGGGGGTCGAGCGCGCCGAAGGGCTCGTCCATCAGCAGCAGCGGCGGATCGGCGGCCAGGGCGCGCGCGAGACCCACGCGCTGCCGCTCGCCGCCGGAGAGCTGGCGCGGCCGCAGGGGCGCGAAACGGTCGGCGTCCAGGCCGGCCAGCGCCAGCAGCTCGCGCGCGCGGGCAGCGCGCCGCGGCGCCTCCCAGCCCAGCAGCCGCGGCACCATCTCCACGTTCTCCGCGATCGTGAGGTGGGGGAGCAGGCCGACCTCCTGGATGACGTAGCCGATGGAGCGGCGCAGCGCGATCGGATCCCAGCTCTCCACGTCTCGTCCCAGCACGCTCACCGTGCCGCGCTCGGGCCGCACCAGGCGGTTGAGGGTCTTGAGCGCCGTCGTCTTCCCCGAGCCGCTCGTGCCCAGCAGCACGAGCACCTCGCCCGGCGCCACGGAGAGCGAGAGGCCGTCGAGCGCGAAAGCACCGCTGGCGAACCGTTTGTGGACGTCCACCAGCGCGGCGGCGGGAGCCGGCGAGGACGCCAATCTAACTACCCCAGACGAGCGTCAGGTCTTTCTTGATGAGGCCGTCCAGCGTGGCTTCCAGCCGCCGCGTCTCCCCGCTCTTGAACGTCCCGCGGATCCGCCGCGAGCCGTCCCAGCCCGTCCCGTCCACCTCCACGCGGATGACGTGCTCGCCCGGCGCGACGTCGAGGACCTGCTTCACCGAGCCCTTGCGCAGGCGGACGCTGAGGATCTTCTTCGTGACCTTGCCGCTCAGCGCCTGCTCCAGGACCTGCGCGTCGTCCACGTACACGCGCAGGGTGCCGCTGCGCAACGGGTGCTCGAACGCGATCTCCAGGTGGCCGGGCTCGACCGGCGTGGGCGGGGGAAGGGGCAGCGCGAACGGCGCCGGCATGGGGACTTCGGTCGGCCCCCGGCGGGCGGCGAGCGGGAAGACGATCCCCACCGCGAGCACCGCGATCAGCACCACCATGCCGCGGCGGTCGACACGGTCGGCCAGCCGCAGCACGGGGTGGTCCTCGCGCCCCCGCGCCGCCGTGGGCGGCTCCGGCGGGCGCGTCACGGCGCTCGCCGCCGGCGCGGCCGCCGCTCCCGCGGCCGGCGGCTCGAGCGCGAGCGAGCGGATGGTCCCTTCCCCGGGCGCGGGCGCCGTCCAGCTCGCGCGATGGCGCGGGGGGCGGTCCGCCATCACGTCCTCGATGTCCTCCGCCATCATGCGCGCGGTCGCGTAACGCTGCGTGCGGTCCTTGGCCAGCGCGCGCGCGACGATCTCGTCCACGGCGGCGGGCACGCCGGGCGCGATCGTGGAGGGCGGCGGCGGCTCCTTGCTGGCCACGCGGGCCAGGATGGAGGGGACGGACGGTCCGTCGAACGCGCGCACGCCGGTGAGCATCGCGTAGAGCACGGCCCCCAGCGAGAACACGTCGCTGCGCGTGTCCAGCTCCTCGCCCGCCGCCTGCTCCGGCGACATGTAGGAGGGCGTGCCGAAGAACTCGCCCGCCGTCGTGAGCTGCGCGGCGGGGACCTTCGCGATGCCGAAGTCCATCAGCTTCGGCTGGCCGCTCGGCAGCACCATGATGTTGGCGGGCTTGACGTCGCGGTGCACGATCTGGCGCAGGTGGGCGTGGTGCAGGGCGTCGGCCACGCTGGCGGTGAGGCGCAGCGCCTCGCGCCAGTCCAGCCGCGTCTCCCGCTTGATGCGCTGGGCGAGCGTCTCGCCCTCCAGGTACTCGAGCGCGATGTAGAGGCTGTCGCTGCCGGGATCGCGCCCGACGTCGTGGACGACCACGATGCCGGGATGGGACAGGGCCGCGGACACGCGCGCTTCGTTGAGGAAGCGCTGCTCGAACCCGGTGCGCTCCTCGCCCGCCACGGCCAGGAGCAGGCTGACCGTCTTGAGGGCGACCACCCGCCCCAGCGCGGGATCCAGCGCGCGGTAGACCACGCCCATCATGCCGCGCCCGATCTCCGCCTGGATCTCGTATCGACCCAGGATCCTGGGACCGGTCTGGCCCTGGTCTCCCACGCTCCCCCTGCGCCGATGGCTCCGCCGGCCGGAAGGCGCTACGCGCGCTCTCTGGCCGGCGGGGACGGACGATGATGATACCCGACGTAAGATCGAGGTTCGTGCGTCCGCGGCCGGCGCCGCGCGGGGAGGACATGGATCTCATCCAAGGAGCCGTCGACGTCTTCCTTCACCTGGACCAGCACCTGGCGGACGTGATCCAGCGCTACGGCCCCCACGCCTACACGCTGCTGTTCCTGATCGTGTTCCTGGAGACGGGACTGGTGGTGACGCCGTTCCTGCCCGGCGACTCGCTGCTGTTCGCGGCGGGCAGCTTCGCCGCCCTGGGCGCGCTCGGCTTCTGGCCGCTGTTCTTCCTGCTCTCGGCGGCGGCCATCATGGGTGACACCGTCAACTACGCGATCGGCGCCTACCTGGGGCCGCGGGTCTTCCACTACCAGCGCTCGCGCCTGTTCAACCCCGAGCACCTGCGCAAGACGCACGAGTTCTACGAGCGCTACGGGGGCAAGACCATCATCATCGCCCGCTTCGTCCCCATCATCCGCACCTTCGCGCCCTTCGTGGCCGGCATCGGCAAGATGAGCTACGCGCGCTTCCTTTCCTACAACGTGACCGGGGGCGTGCTCTGGGTGGCCGTCTGCCTGAGCGCGGGCTACTTCTTCGGCAACCTGCCGCTGGTCAAGAAGAACTTCAGCCTGGTGATCCTGGCCATCATCGCCATCTCGCTCCTGCCCGCCGTCGTCGAGTACCTGAAGCACCGCGCGGAGACCCGGAGACAGCCCGCCATATAATCCCCGCCGTGGCGGGGGACCACGGGTGCTGAGGGTGGGAGCCGAGGTCCTCCGGGACGTCGGCCTCGCCGCGCGCCGCGAATGGGTCCTGGCCGACGGCCTCGGCGGCTGGGCCGCCTCCACCGTCCTCGGGCTGCATACGCGCGGCGCGCACGGGCTGCTGGCCGTCGCCTCCCCGGCCGCGGCGGCCCCCATGCTGCTGCTCGCGCGCGTGGAAGAGGCGCTCTCCTTCGACGGCGCGCGCCACGAGCTGGGCGCCAACGACTACGGCGGCGTGCTGCATCCGCGCGGCCACGAGATCGCGGACTCGTTCCTGCTCGACCCGCTGCCGACCCTGACGTGGGAGGTCGCCGACCGCCGCCTCTCGCGCACGGTGGCCCGCATCCACGGCGAGCCCGGCGTGGTGCTGGCCTACCAGTACGAGGGCCCGGACGCGGCCGCGCTGGAGGTGCGGCCGCTGCTCGCCTATCGGGAGGTCGACGCGCGGCAGCGCGAGAACGGCGCCGTGCGCGCCGCGCCCGTGCGCACGGGCCAGGACGTCGTCCTCCAGCCCTACGAGGGCTGTCCCGCGCTGGCCCTGCGCCTGGCCGGCGCCGCCTGGGAGGGCGATGGGATCTGGTACCGCGGGTTCCACTACGTGCGCGACGCCGAGCGCGGGCTGCCCGCGCAGGAGGACCTCTTCAGCCCGGGGCTCTTCCGCCTCACCCTGCGCCCGGGCACCACGGTGGCCTTCGTGGCCTGGGTGGGCGCCATCCCGCCCGCGACCGACCCTCTCGCGCGCGTGGCCAACGAGCGCCGCCGCATCCGCGCGCTGGGGGACGCGGCCGACGGGCTGCTGCCCGACCTGCGGCGGGCCGCCGACGCCTTCATCGTGCGCGCGCCCGGCGGCGGACGCGCCATCGTCTCCGGGTATCCGTCCGCGGTCCTCTCCGTGCGCGAGGCCCTGATCGCGCTGCCCGGCCTGTGCCTCGCCACCGGACGCCACGAGGAGGCGCGTGCGATCCTGCTGGCGCTGACCGCGCGCGTGGAGGGCGCGCTGGTGGCCACGCGCTCCGCCGACGACCCGAGCGGCGTCGACGCCGTCGACACCGGCCTGTGGTGGGTGGTCGCGGTGGAGCGGTTCCGCGAGGCCACGGGGGACGCGGAGTTCATCCGCTCGCGCCTGCAGGGGCCGCTGCTCGCGATCCTGGAGGGTTATCGGGCGGGCACGCGCCGCGGGGCCGGCGTGTCGCCGGAGGGCCTCCTGGCTCACGAGGAATCGGCGACGCCGCTGGGCCCGTTGGGCCCGTCGGCGGAGGGCCAGCCGCCTCGGCGCGCGTTCGCGGTGGAGGTGCAGGCCCTCTGGTACAACGCGCTCCTGATCGGGGCGGACCTGGCCCGGGCCGCGGGGCAGTCCGCGCGGGCCGGCGAGTGGGCGGCCATGGCCGCGCGCGCGAGAGATTCGTTCCTGCGCGCGTTCTGGTCGGAGCGCCACGGCTACCTGGCGGACGTGGTGGACGGCACGGGCGCGGACTTCTCGCTGCGGCCCCACCAGCTCCACGCCCTCGGTCTCCCGCATTCGCTCCTGCCGCGAGACAAGGCGCAGCGCGTGCTGGAGGTGGCGCGGCGCGCGCTCCTCACGCCCGTGGGCCTGCGGTCGCTGGCCCCCTTCGACACGCGCTACGTCGGCGCGGGGGCGGGGGACGGCGCGCGCACGCCCCCGCTGGACCGCGGGGCCGCGTGGCCGTTCCTGGCGGCGCTGTACTTCGACGCGCTCATCCGTGTCCACGGCGAGGCGGCCAAGGCCGACGCCTGGCGATGGGTCGACGGCTTCGCCCCGCGCCTTTCGGACGGAACGCTGGCCACCATCCCGGAGGCCTTCGAGGGAGAGCCGCCGCACCGGCCGCTGGGCGGGCTGGCCTCCGCGCGCGCGGTGGCGGAGCTGCTTCGCCTGGTGACGCGGCTCGGACGGCGTCCGGCCGGCCGCACCACGCGCCCCGAGCGGGCCTGAACGGCGGTCCGTCCCCGCGCGCCCGGCCGTCGCGCCCGGCATGTTATTCTGCCGAGCCTCGAGACGTGATGGACCTGCCCAGCCGCATCGCCGAAGTCCTGACCCCCCATCTGGGAGCGAATACCGCCGACGCGGTGGCGCGCCACCTGTGCGCCAAGCACGGCGTGGGCGAGGGCCCGGTCGATCCGGCCACGGTCGCGGCGCTCCACGAGACCATCCGCCGCGGTCTGGTCGCCTTCGTGGGAAGCGAGCGCGCCGTGGAACTGGCCCGGCTCTGCTTCCGAGGCTACGCTGGCCGTTGAGGCGGCGCCTTCCGCTGGGGCCCGCCGCTCGCGCTACCGCTTCGCGGAGTTCACGCTCTCGCCCGGCCGCCGCGTCCTGGTGCGCGCGGGGCGCGCGGTGCCCCTCATCCCGCGCTACCTCGACCTCCTGATCCTGCTCGTACGGCGCCGGCACGAAGCGGTCCCGCGGCGCGACATCCTCGACGTCGTCTGGAGCGACGTGGTCGTCTCCGACGGCGCGCTCACGCAGGCCGTGCGAAGCCTGCGGCGCGCGCTGGGCGACCAGTCGCGCGAGCCGGCCTACATCCGCACCGTCTCGCGCCACGGGTATCAGTTCGTGTTCGCGGAGGTCGCGGAGGAGGCGGACGACGGGCCGTTGGACGCGCCCGCGGGAGCGGCCGCGTCCGCTCCTGCTCCCCCAGCCGAGCGCGATCCGTTCGAGTCCGCGCTGGCCCGGCTGCTGGTGACCGAGCCGGTGGCGGCGAGCGAGGAAGGCGAGGCGGAGCGCCGCGAGGCGGCGGAGGCGCTGCACGCGCTGGGGACCGACGAGGCCCTGCGGCGGCTCGACCAGCGGCCCGGACACGAGTCCGCGCGCGCGCTCCTGCGCGACGCGCGCTGGGACGTGCCCGGCGCGGGCCCCGTCCCGTTGATCGGCCATCCCGGCGGGCTGGCGGCGGCGCGGATCCTCGTCCACCTGCGCCTGCGTCGCGCCCTGCGGCTGGCCGGACGGCGCTGGACCGCGGCCTCCGCGGGCGGCGCCGTGGCCGGCCTGGTCGGCGGCGGGCTCGGGGGCTTCGCGCTCGCGCTGGCGCCGGGATCGTCGGCGCCGGTCACGGTGACGGTCCCGCTGATGCTGGTGGGGGCGGCCGTGGGCGGCCTGGGCGCGGCGGGCGTCGGGGCGGGCCTGGCCATGGCGGAGGCGCTGGCGCGGTCGCTGCGCGGAGTGGCGCTCGTGACGCTGGGCGCGCTGGGTGGCGCCGCCGTCGGCTTCGCCGCGCACCTGCTGGGACGCTGGACCCTCGCCGCCCTCTTCGGTCAGGACCTGTGGATGGTGGGCGGCGGGCTCGAGGGCCTGGGACTGGGCGCGGCCGCCGGGCTCGGGTATGCGCTGGCCACGCCGCGGCCCGAAGGCGGGATGGCCGCGCCGCGCGGGGGAGAGCGCGTCGCGGCGGCGCTGGTGGCGGGCATCTGCTGCGCCTGCGCCGGCCTCGCGCTGACCTGGGCCGGCCGGTCGCTGGCGGGAGCCAGCCTCAACGCGATGGGGCGCGCGTTCCAGGGATCACAGGTGGGCCTGGCGCCCGTGGCGCGCCTGCTGGGCGAGCGCGAGATGGGCCCGGTCACGCGCGCGGTGCTGGCCGCCTACGAGGGGCTGCTGTTCGGGTTCGGCCTGATCCTGGGCCTCACGCGCCGGCCGCGCTGAGCCCCGGCGCTCTCTAGCTCCCGCCCGACCGCCGCGGGATGTTCAGCTTGCCGAACCCGCGCGTGTTCTGCTGCCCCTTCCACGGCTGGCGGGTGTTGTGCTTGGGCGGCGCGGGCGTGGGGCGCTGCGCCTCGGGCTCCGCCGTGGTCGCGGTCTGGGCCGCGGCCTTCTCACGGGCCGCCCGCTCGGCGGCTTCGTCCTTGGCCAGGTGGCACTGCTTGTATTTCTTCCCGGACCCGCAGTGGCAGGGATCGTTCCGGCCCAGGTCATGTCGCGTCGGCTCTGCCACGGCTTCGTGCCTCCTCGAATCCATGAGTTTATCAGCCTTCGATCTTCAGCGCGCGGAACAGGAAGGCGTAGATGTCGGCCAGCTCGTCGATCTGCTTGGAGATGGGCTTGCCGCCGCCATGGCCCGCCTTGGTCTCGATGCGGATGAGGATCGGCGCGTCGCCGCCGGTGGCCGCCTGCAGGCGCGCGGCGAACTTCTTGGCCAGCCCAGGCGCCACGCGGTCGTCCGTGTCCGCCGTGGTGACCAGCGTCGGCGGGTACGCGGTCCCCTCCTTCACGTTGTGGTACGGCGAGTACTTGTAGAGGAACGCGAACTGCTTGGGGTCGTCGGCGGAGCCGTACTCCGGGATCCAGAAGCGGCCGACCGTGAACAGGTGATACCGGAGCATGTCCGCCACCGGCACCTGGCAGACCGCGGCGCCGAACACGTCGGGCCGCTGCGTGAGCGCCGCGCCCACCAGCAGACCGCCGTTGCTGCCGCCCTGGATGGCGAGGCGATCGCGCGAGGTGTAGCCGTTCTTGACCAGCCACTCCGCCGCGGAGAGGAAGTCGTCGAAGACGTTCTGCTTCTTCTCGAGCATGCCCGCCTGGTGCCAGGCCTCGCCGTACTCGCCGCCCCCGCGCAGGTTGGCCAGCGCATACACGCCGCCGTGCTCCAGCCAGTAGATCCGCGACGCGCTGAAGCTCGGCGTCATGTTGATGTTGAACCCGCCGTAGCCGTAGAGCAGCGTCGGGCGTCGCCCGTCGAGGGACAGGCCCTTCTTGTGCACCACGAACATCGGGACCTTGGTCCCGTCCTTCGACGGGTACCAGACCTGCTTGACCTCGTAGGCGGCGCTGTCCACCTTGGCGTCCACGTGCGCGAACTCCGTGGTCTGGCCGGTCTTGAAGTCGTAGCGGTACGGCGTCGAGGGATAGGCGAACGACGTGAAGCCGAAGAACATCTCCGTGTCGTCGGCCTCGCCCGTGAAGCCCGCGATGGATCCCAGCGCGGGCAGCTCGATCTGCTTTGTCTCCCGCCCATCGAGCTCGTGGATGGCCAGGCGGTTGCTCGCGTCCTTGAGCCGCTCGGTCACGATCTGGCCGTTGACGATGGCGGCGCCCTCGAGCTTGTCCTTGCCCTCCGGGATCACGGGCACCGCCGCGCGGCCACCGTGGGCGACGTCCACCGCCACCACGCGCCACAGCGGCGCGTCCTTGTCGGTGGTGAAGAAGAGCCGTCCCCCCGCGCCGCCGACGTACCCGTACGCGTCCGAGAAGCCCTTGAAGAGGAGCCGCGGCTTGCCGTCGCCCTTG
>Ga0070698_100009504_pt1 | contig 10414 bp, 7 predicted proteins | sample KBSK1502metaG_FD_65477 | JGI IMG/M metagenome (GOLD analysis project Ga0070698, IMG submission 65477) | Corn, switchgrass and miscanthus rhizosphere microbial communities from Kellogg Biological Station, Michigan, USA - KBS K1-50-2 metaG | ecosystem: Host-associated > Plants > Roots >... | reverse complement strand
CGGGAAGAACTACCGCATGACCGGGGCGACGATGGTCACGTACCGGCAGATCGAGCGGCCGACCGGCGAGAAGGTCGCGGTGAACATCGACGCCGGCACGAACCCACCCACCGGCGTCGTCGTCGAGTACTGGCTGCGTGACCGTCCCAAGTCGCAGGCGACCCTGGTGTTCATCGACGGCCGCGGTAAGACGATCCGCGAGTTCAAGAACGATCCGAAGCACATCGAGGAAAAGAACCCGCTTCCCGGCGACGAGCAGACGCCGCTCAAGGGAACGCAGAAGCCGCCTGAGACGAAAGACCCCAAGGTCCCGATCCAGCCCGGCCTCAACCGTTTCGTGTGGAACATGCGCTATCCGGACGCCGCCAAGATCGAGGGCGAGGGCGGCACGTGGGAAGCATTCGAGAACCAGCTCGTTGGACCACAGGTCGCACCGGGTACGTACCGCGTGCGCCTGAGCGTCGACGGCGAATCCTCCGAGGCGCCGTTCGAGATCCAGAAGGATCCACGCGTCTCCGCGTCGCAGGCGGACCTCGAGGCGCTCTTTGCGCTCGCGCTTCGCGTGAACCAGAAGCTCACCGAGGTGCACCAGACGATCAACGCGATCCGGCGCCTCAAGGGACAGCTTGATCTCTGGGAGGCACGCGCGAGCGACCAGGGCGGCCAGACGCGGCTGCTCCGCGCGGCCACCTCGCTGCGTCAGAAGGCGAGCGCGATCGAAGAGGAGCTCGTGCAGGTCCGCGCGAAGAGCCGCCAGGACACGCTCAACTACCCCGCGAAGCTCAACGCGAAGCTCGCGTCGCTCGGCTCGAACGTCGGGAGCTCCGACTTCGCGCCGACCCAAGGCATGCGCGACGTCTTCGAGGATGTGAGCAGGCGGGCCGACGCGCAGATCGCGCGCTGGCGGTCCCTCGGCGACGCGGACGTGCGTGCGTTCGATCGACTGGTCCGCGGGTCGCGCGTACCTGCCGTGGGCGTCGTGTCGCCCAAGGCTCCACGTCGGACACTGCGCCGTGCCGCAAAGGGGCGGCGCTAGCCGGAAGAACGCGCGCCTGTCCGCCTGCCCAGCCGCCTGACGGTTAAGCGAAGGTTACCGGCCGGGATCAATCGGGCGGTTTCGTGCTCGCAATACGCAAGTAAGGCTTGACCCCCGCTAGGGGAAAACCGTACACCCGCAGCCCGGGGTGGCCCGAGACAGGCGGTCGAAAGGCCTGAGTGCCTGTCAGCTGGGAGGTCATGTGACCGCGGCCGAGTTGGTGGGTCTGGTCGCGCAGCTGCTCTACGTCGCCGTCTTCCTCCGCGTGCTCATCGACGTCGTCCGGCGGCCGCGGCGGGCGAACGTCGACGCCCTCCTCTTCTTCGGCATCCTCGCGGTCATCGTCGTGGTCGCCGAGGGCATGCGCGCGCTGGGCGTCGAGCTCGGAAAGACCGCGACGCTCGTGCTCGTCGCGGTCGTGCTCGCGCTGCCCTACGCGCTCCTGCGCCTGGCCGACGACTACCGGGGCGTCCGGGCGTGGGTCAAGATCGGGTCCCTCGCCGGGCTGGTCGTCTCGATCGCCGCCTTCGCCCTCACGCCGGCGCCATATCCGCCAGCGCTGTCGCTCCTGCTGGTGGCGTACTTCGTCGTCGTGCTCGGCTACTGCGCCAGCGTCTTCGGCCGCGAGGCCGTCGGCAGTCCGGGCGTCACGCGGAGGCGCATGCGGGCCATCGCTCTCGGCGCCGCCCTGTTCGCCGTCACGATCGCGCTCAGCGGCGTGCGCGCTTTCCTCCCCGCGGAGCTGCACGACCTCGCGCAGATCCTGTCATCGCTCGCGTCGCTCGGCTCCGGCATCTCGTTCTTCGTCGGCTTCGCGCCGCCGGCGGCGCTGCTTCGGTTCTGGCGTGAGGCGCTCCTGCGGGGATTCATCCAGACCGTCGCGCGTCTGGGGGACGTCTCCGACATGGACCGGGTCGTCCACCGGCTCGAGAGGGCCGCGGGCGTCGTCATGGGCGTCGGCACCACCACGGTCACGCTGGGGTCCGACAGCGCGGACGCTCTGCCGACGACGCCGGGCGCATCGCTCGCCGCGCCGATCCGCGTCGCGGACCGGGTCATCGGCGTGATCACCGTGCAGGGCTCGCGGCCCTCGCTCTTCGCCAGCGACGACCTCCAGGTGCTCACTCTCCTTGCTGACCAGTGCGCGATCGCGCTGGAGAACGCCCGGCTCCTCGCGGAGATACGCGCGCTGCACGCCGAGGAGAAGCGATCGTCCGAGAACCGCATCCGCGCGATGGTGGACGCGTCGCTCGACGCCGTCGTCGGGATGAATGAGCGCGGCGACGTCATCGAGTGGAACCATCAGGCAACGCTCATCTTCGGATGGTCCCGGTCGGAAGCGCTCGGCCGGCAGTTCGTGGATCTCGTCATCCCCGCGACGCAGCGAGCCGGGCAGCGTGACGCCCTGTACCGGGGCGCGAGCGCGGCAGGGGGCGAGCGGGTGGAGCTCGAGGCGGTGCACCGCAGCGGTCACGAGTTCCCGATCGAGCTCTCGATCACGCCGGCGCAGACCAGCGGCGGTCGGATCTACAGCGCGTTCATTCGCGACATCACCGAGCGTCGTAACGCGGCCCGCCAGCGCGCGGAGCTGGACGCGCGGCTGCGGCAGTCGGAGCGGCTGGAAAGCCTCGGCCGGCTGGCCGGCGGCGTCGCGCACGACCTCAACAACATCCTCGCGATCACGTCGAACTACGCGTCGTTCCTCGAAGAGCGCTTTCCCCCGGGCGATCCCGGACGCGAGGACGTGGCGCAGATACAGCGCGCCGCCGAGCGCGGTGCGACCTTCACCAAGCAGCTGCTCACCTTCGCGCGGCGCGGCGCGGTCCAGCCGACGGAGCTGCAGCTCGGAGCGCTGCTCGGAGACCTGCGCTCGATGCTCGGCCGGACGCTCCTCGAGAACATCACGTTCGACCTGCGCGTCGCACCCGACCTGTGGTCGGTCATGGCCGACCGCGGTCAGATCGAGCAGCTCGTGCTCAACCTCGTCGTCAACGCGGGCGACGCCATGCCCGACGGTGGCCGGCTCGTGGTCGAGGCGAACAACGTGGAGTACGACGAAGAGACCGCCGCACAACACCTCGACCTGCGGCCGGGCCGTTATGTGCTGCTCGCCGTGACCGACACCGGTCAGGGCATGCCGCCAGAGGTGATCGCGCGCGCCTTCGAGCCGTTCTTCACGACGAAGCCGAAGGGCAAGGGAACCGGCCTCGGGCTGGCGACGGTCTACGGCGTCGTGCAGCAGGCCGGCGGACGCGTATCCATCTATTCCGACGTCGGCCGTGGCACGACCGTGCGCGTCTTCCTGCCGGCGACGACGCGTTCGGCCGAGACCGCCGCGGAGACGCCGACCGAGCCCGAGCCCGCGCGGCGCGGTGCGGTCGTGCTGCTGGTGGAGGATGAGGACGCGGTGCGCGAGGCCGCGCGGCGGATCCTGTCGGCGGCGGGCTACGAGGTGCTGACCGCGCCGAACGGCGACGCGGCGCTCTCGCTGTGCGCCGCGCACACGGAGCCGATCGATCTGCTGCTCACCGACATCGTCATGCCCGGGATCTCGGGTCGCGAGCTCTCACGCCGGCTGCGGGCGGCGCGACCGGACATGGGCGTCGTCTACATGTCCGGCTACGCGGAGGATGTCGCGATGCCGAACGACGGGCTGGACGGTCCGCTCGTCGCGAAGCCGTTCACCCGCCGGCCGCTGCTCGAAGCGGTCGCGCACGAGATCAACGGTGTACCCGTATGACGATCCTCGCCGAGAGAAAGCAGCTGCGCGTGCTGAGCATCGAGGACTCGCCTGACTTCACCGTTCTGGTGCGGCGCATCCTCGAGCGCGAAGGATTCGATCTGACGATCGAGCGGGTGGAGTCGTCGACGCAGCTCGAGGAGGCGCTCGGTCGCCAGCGTTGGGACGTGGTCCTGTCCGATCACAGCATGCCGGGCTTCAGCTCGACCGGCGCGCTGCAGATCATCAAGTCGAAGGACCTCGACCTGCCGTTCATCATCGTCTCCGGCTTCATCGGCGAGGAGAACGCCGTCATCGCGATGCGCGAAGGTGCGTACGACTACGTCCCGAAGACCGGCCTCGGACGGCTGGGGTCGGCCGTGCGTCGCGCCCTCCAGGACGCGGAGGAGCGCTCGGCGCGCAAGCAGCGCGAACACGAGCTCGAGGTCTCCGAGGCCCGCTTCCGCACGGTGTTCGCCGCGAACCCGTCGGCCCTGCTGATCTCCCGGATCTCCGACGGCGTGATCCTCGACGTGAACGACGCGCTCGTCCGCTTGACCGGACGCTCGCGGCCCGAGCTCATCGGCGGCACGACGCAGGATGTGGGCCTTGCCCTCGACCCGGCGGTCACGAAGAATCTGCGCGAGGCGCTGCTGGCGCACGGCTCGGTCGGACCGATCGAGCGGCCGATACGGACCGCGTCGGGCAAGACGCGACAGGTGATGGCGATGTTCTCGCAGATCATGTTCGGAGGCGAGCCCTGTGTGCTCGCGAGCCGCGTCGACGTCACCGAGACGCACGAGGCGCGGCAGGCGCTGCAGCGGGCCGCGCACTACGACCCGCTGACGGCGCTGCCCAATCGACGGCTCTTCGCGATGCGTCTCGCCGAGCAGATCGATGCCGCGCGCGCCGACGACCAGGACTTCGCGTTGCTCTACATCGACGTGGACCGGTTCCGTGAGATCAACGAGGCGTTCGGGTACGACGCGGGGAACGCGCTGCTGGTGGAGATCGCGGCACGACTCGTCAACGCGCACGATGAGGATCGGGTCGCACGTTTCTCGCAGGACGAGTTCGCGGTGCGCTTGCCCACGGGGTCGGGCGAGGCGGCCGCGCGGCGCGCGGCCGAGCGGATCCTGGATACGCTGCTGACGCCGTTCCTCGTGAGCGGCCAGCCCGTCCACCTCACCGCGAGCGTCGGACTCGTGGTGTTCCCCGAACACGGTGAGGACGCCGAGCTCCTCCTACGGCGTGCCGATACGGCGATGTACGCGGCGAAGCGGTCGAACACCCGCTACGCCGTCTACAGCCCGGCGTTCGACCCGAACAGCCAGCAGCGCATCGCCATCTCCAGTGAGATCCGCCGTGCGATGACCGCCGGCGAGCTTCGGCTCTTCTACCACCCGCAGATCGACCTGAGCACGCGGCAGCTCGTGGGGGTCGAAGCCCTGCTGCGCTGGCAGCATCCGCAGCGCGGTCTCATCGTGCCGTCGGAGTTCATCGACATCGCGGAGCAGACCGGCCTCATGACGGAGCTCACCCCCTGGGTGCTGAAGCAGACCCTCGCGCAGGCGCGCTCATGGGCCAAGGAGGGCCTGCCGATACGCGTCGCCGTCAACGTCACGATGCAGAACGTCCGCGACCCCGAGTTCCTGGAGACACTGGATGCGCTCGTGCGCACGTCCGGCATGCCGCCGGACACCCTCACCCTGGAGATCACCGAGGCCGCGATGATGCTCGAGCCAAAGCGCACGCAGGCGGTCCTCGAGGCGGCGCGGAAGACGGGCGTCGGCGTTTCGCTCGACGACTTCGGCACTGGCTACTCGTCGCTCGCGTACCTCAGCCGGCTGCCGGTCGATGAGATCAAGATCGACCGCTCGTTCGTCATGGCGCTCGAGAGCGGCGGCAACCGCGCGATCGCGCGCGCGGTGATCGACCTCGGTCGCGAGTTCGGCATCCGCGTGATCGCGGAAGGCGTGCACGATCAGCGAACGCACGACGAGCTCGTCGCGATGGGCTGCGGTCATGGGCAGGGCCATTTCTTCACGGAGCCGCTCCCGCCCGAGGCGTTCGCCGAGTGGGCGCGAGCGCGCGACTAGAGGCCGAAGAGCGTCAGCGCGAGGATCGCGACGCCTGAGACGATCACCAGCGCGCCGTTGAACTGAGCGAGCCCCCGGCGATCGGGCGGCGCGGTCCGCAGCGCGGCGTGCCAGTACAGAAGTCCGCCCGCGAGCACGAGCGCGAGCTCGACGGCGAGCGACCATCCCGGCGTGCTCCAGAGACCGAGACCGATACGCGGGAGATCGGTCCATGGCGCGAGCGCGAGATCGGCGCGGTGGGTAAGCAGGTCCAGGAACCAGTGCGAGAAGGCGACCGCGCCGAGGATCGCGCCGGTTCGCGCGTTCCACCAGACCGCGCTTCCGACCCCGAACGCGACCGAAAGGAATGCGGCGCCGGCGAGCGAGTGCGTGTAGTCGGCCTGCATGACGGTCTGCCCGTACAGCGCACCGCTCGTCCCGGGCGCGGCGGCGAGATGCTCCACGCCGAGAGCTCTCAGCACGAGGAACATCAGGTCCAGCCACAACGCCGCGAAGACGAGTGCCCAGAACGGCACCTGCCGCTGCGCGGACTTCACGACGGCCGCCAGACCGAGGTCGGCGGCGATCAGCGCCATCGGTGCGGGCCCCGCGCGTCGGGCCACTCGAGGAACGAATCGATGATGCCCGCGACGAGGACCAGAACGATCAGGGCGAGCGCGAACGTCACGCTCGCGGGCTATGCAAAGCGCGCGCCACTCGACCGGGAAGCTCTCGACCGAGCAGGCCCGCCAGCCACTCTCCGATCCGGCCGATCCGCTCCAGGTCGACGCCGGTCTCGATGCCAAGGCCGCGGCACATGAAGAGGAGATCCTCCGTCGCGAGATTACCGGCCGCCATCTTCGCGAACGGCGACCCGCCGAGACCGCCGACGCTCGCGTCGAACGTCGTGATGCCCTGATCCATCGCGGCGAGGACGTTCGCGAGCGCTTGCCCGTACGTGTCGTGGAAGTGCAGCGCGATCAGGGCGCGGTCGATGCCCGCGGCATCCAGCGCGAGCAGAAGCACACGCACCTCGCCCGGCGTGCCGACGCCGCTGGTGTCCCCGAGCGAAAGCTCATCGCAGCCCATCTCGAGAAGACTCTTGGCGCATTCGACGACGATCTTCGGGGGCGTCGGCCCATCCCACGGATCGGCGATCACCATCGAGAGATAGCCGCGCACCCGCAACCCGCTGTCCTTCGCGCGGCGAACGACGTCGCGATATCCGGCGATCGCCTCATCGCGCGAGCGGCCGAGGTTCTTGCGCGAGTAGCTCTCGGACGCCGAGGCGAAGACCGCGATCTCGTCGGCGCCGGCCGACATCGCGCGCTCCAGCCCGCGCTCATTCGGGACGAGCACCGGATAACGCACGCCCGGCCGGCGTTCGAGCGCGTGCAGCAGCTCCTCGGCGTCCGCGAGCTGCGGCACGGCCTTCGGACTGACGAACGATGTCGCTTCGATGACGGTGTGACCGGCCTCCGCGAGCCGATCGAGGAGCGCGAGCTTCGCCTCCGTCGGCAGGACTGCGGGCTCGGACTGCAGTCCGTCGCGCGGGCCCACTTCGACGACCTGGATGCGCTTCGGAATGTGCACTCTGCCCCGCATTCGAGCCTAGGCGCTGTACCGCGCGGCTGCGTGCGTGCTATCCAGAGTGTCTCCATGGTCATGCGCTGCGCGCTCACCTGCCTCTGTCGCTAGGCGACTAGGCGCTTCGGCGTCCTAGGCGCCGACAGCCAGGAAGAAGCGCGCACCGCTACGCAGCCCGCTTCCCAATAACGCTATGGAGGATTTCCACCAATGAATCGGTTCGTACGCGTCTTCGCATACCTCGCGGTCGCCGCCGTGGCCGCGTGCGGCGGCGCGACCGCGCCGTCGTCGGCTGCGCCGAGCGCCATCGCGAGCGCCGTGGCCGCGGTCGCCGATCCGCCGCTCGCGGAGCTGCGGATCGACTACGCGACCTACTCGCCGCCCTCGCTGGTGCTGAAGAAGCAGGGGCTCATCGAGAAGGCGTTCCCGGGGACGACGATCAAGTGGGTCTACTCGGCCGGATCCAGCAACGCGCTGAACTTCCTGCAGGGCAACGCCGTCGACTTCGGCTCCACCGCCGGCTCCGCGGCTCTGCTGTCACGGGCCAACGGCAACCCGATCAAGGTCGTCTACATCTATGAGCAGCCCGAGTGGACCGCGCTGGTCGTCGGCAAGGACTCGACGGCGAAGGACATCAAGGATCTGCGGGGCAAGAAGATCGCGGCGCAGAAGGGCACCGATCCGTACTTCTTCCTGCTCCGAACGCTGAACGCCGCCGGGCTCTCGCAGGCCGACATCCAGTACGTGAACCTGCCGCACGCCGACGGCCGCACCGCGCTCGAGCGCGGTCAGGTCGACGCGTGGTCCGGGCTCGACCCGCACATGGCCGCGAGCGAGCTGCAGGCGGGCAGCAAGCTCATCTACCGCAACAAGGACTTCAACACGTACGGCTTCCTGAACTCGCGGGAGGAGTTCCTGAAGAAGTACCCCGAGACGACGAAGAAGGTGATAGCGCTCTACGAGCAAGCGAAGAAGTGGATCCAGGACAACCCCGACCAGGCCGCGCAGATCCTGGCCGATGACGCTCAGATCACGCTCGACGTGGCGCGCCGCGAGCTGTTCGAGCGGATGAACTTCAAGACCACCGGCGTCCCGGGCGAGGCGCACGTCGCGGTACTGAGGGCGGTCATCCCGATCATCAACGCCGAGCAGCTCGCCAACCCGGGCGCGAACGTGGACAAGGCGGTCACCGACCTCGTCGACGGAACGTGGGCAAAGGCGGTCATCAAATAGCGGCGCCGGACGTCGCGCTGCGAAATCCGACCGCCGCGACACGCGGCCGTCGCTGGCCGTCCCTGCTGCCGTGGATCCTGCCGGCCGTCATCGTCGCTCTCTGGTGGGGTTCCGTCGCCGTCGGGATCTTCGAGGTGTTCCAGCTCCCGCCGCCGCCGATCGTCCTCGATGCCGCGATCGGCATGTGGCGGCGCGGCCTGCTGCAGCAGGACCTGCTGGCCACGACCGTCCGGGTGCTCGAGGGCTTCGCGCTCGGATCGGTCGTCGCGATCGTCCTCGGTACGGTGACGGGTCTTTCGCTGCGGAGCGAGAAGATCCTCGAGCCGACGCTCCAGGCGCTGCGCACGGTGCCGACGCTGGCGTGGGCGCCGCTCTTCATCCTCTGGCTGGGCATCGACGAGATCCCGAAGGTCACGCTCGTCGCGGTCGGAGCTTTCTTCCCCGTGTACGTGAACCTCGTCGCGGGTATCAAGGGCGTCGACCGCAAGCTGGTCGAGGTCGCGCGCGTCTTCGATCTCGGGCCGTTCGCGATCGCGCGCCGCGTGGTGCTGCCCGCGGCCGTCCCCGACCTCATCACCGGTCTGCGTCTCGGCGCGACGCAGGCCTGGCTCTTCGTCGTCGTGGCGGAGTTCTTCGGCGCCTCGCAGGGTCTCGGCTTCCGGCTCACCGACAGCCAGCAGTCCACGCGGGTGGACCTCATGTTCGTCGCCATCGTGTCCCTCGCGATCCTCGGCAAGCTGACCGATTCCGGGATCCGCGCGGTCGAGCGCCGCGTCATCGCGTGGCGGGACACGATCGGTGAGAGGCGGCCCGAGTGAGTCGGCCCCTCACGATCCGGGAGCTGCGCAAGCGGTACGGCGACCTGCCGGTCCTCGGCGGCGTCGACATCGAGGTCGCGCCGAGCGAGATCGTCGCCGTCGTGGGCCCGTCCGGCTGCGGCAAGTCCACGTTGCTCCGCCTGGTCGCCGGCCTGGACACGCACTACCGCGGCGAGATCCGCGTCGGCGACGAGCTCGTGTGCGGCCCGCTGCCCGCGGTTGGCCTCGTCTTCCAGGAGCCGCGTCTCTTCCCGTGGCTCAGCGTCGTGGACAACGTCGCGTTCGGTCTCGACGACCGGCGCGGCGCGACGAGCGCCACGCTGGTGCGCGAAGTGCTCGAGGCGGTCGACCTCACGCCGTTCGCCGCGGCGCTTCCGAAGCAGCTCTCCGGGGGGATGGCGCAGCGCGTCGCCCTCGCGCGTTCGCTCGTGACCGAGCCGCAGGTGCTGCTGCTGGACGAGCCGTTCAGCTCGCTCGACGCGTTCACCCGCATGCGCCTCCAGGACCACCTCTTGAACGCCTGGGTCCGGTACCGCCCGACCTTGCTGCTCGTCACGCACGACCTCGACGAGGCGGTGTATCTGGCCGACCGCGTCGTGCTGTTCGGCGAGCGCCCCGGCCGCGTTGTCGACGTCATCCGTGTCGCGCCGCCGCGGCCGCGCGACCGGCGCGATCCGGCGCTCGCCGCGCTGCGCGTCGCGCTCCTCGAGGCGCTCCACCTGGAGCGCGACGCCAGTCTCGTGACGTCCTAGCCTTTAACGCGATGGCCGTCACGAAAGAGCGGGGAAGCGTCGGCGTCGTCCGCACGCAGTACCGGGATCTCGCCGATCCGCTGCCGCTCGACTCAGGCGAGACCCTGCCCGAGGTGCGGATCGCCTACGAGACCTACGGGAGGCTCGCGCCGGCGAAGGACAACGTGATCCTCGTGTGCCACGCGCTCTCC
>Ga0070698_100009503_pt1 | contig 10414 bp, 8 predicted proteins | sample KBSK1502metaG_FD_65477 | JGI IMG/M metagenome (GOLD analysis project Ga0070698, IMG submission 65477) | Corn, switchgrass and miscanthus rhizosphere microbial communities from Kellogg Biological Station, Michigan, USA - KBS K1-50-2 metaG | ecosystem: Host-associated > Plants > Roots >... | reverse complement strand
CTGGCGGGAGACGTTCGTTGGATTCCCGCCGGTCACTGGCCCCTGCCACTTCTTGGCGCTTTTACCCGTGGCCGGTTGTTGAGCGTTCGGGCCACCCGGACCGGCTTTATGGAAGCGCTCTGGCGGGACCGCGAGTCGCTGCGGGCGCGCCTGCGGGGCGACAGCTTGCTGTGAAGGTGCATTGCCCCCGCCCTTTTTCTTTCCCTGGGTAGTTGTTTGGTCGTCCTGCTGCTGCGCGGCGCCTGCAAACGACGCCAGCCCAAAACAACAGGTTAAAACTAAAAGTGTTCTCATAATAAGTTATCTAATTGCCTCCTGGGTTTGTTAGACATTCCGAGTCTGACAGTTATTCAACCCTGTTAACTATATACTGGTTGCGCTGGCAACGCTGGATTTATCTTTGCTGCCGAACGGCTTCAAAGAGGATAATTGCCACAGCCGTTGCCAGGTTCAGGCTGCGCGTGCCGTGCATCGGTATGGTGATGCAATCCTCCTGGCTGGCCGTAAGTACGCTCTCAGGTAAGCCTTTCGTTTTGGCGGAATCTCCGGCTCAACTAAAACGACGTTAAACACAAAATTTCAACCGCGGATTACGCGGATTTAAACGGATGGGAACGTGTTAATTAATCTCTATCCGCCACATCCGCACTTGCTATCGCTGCAAATCGTCCTGTTCTCCGAAGACTCCGCTAGACACGCGAAAGGACGCGAAAAACACTGTTTGCCCGCGAACGGCCCGAGTCCGCGCGAATGATAAGAGGGCGGCTCATTAAATCTTCACTTCTGATTTCCAATTCGCGTCGTTCGCGGGCGTTCGGCTGCTTTCCCGGCCCATCTGAAAATTCTTTAGCGTCATTTGGCGCATTTGGCTGACCCCTCAGTTGCCGCTGCGCTATGATGGACAATCCGCGGTTATTTGATCTTACTGGCGACGAATTTCTCCAGCTTCACCACATCAGCGGCGAATTTGCGGATCCCCTCGCCGGTTTTTTCGTAGGCCATCGCGTTCTCATTCAGCAGCCACCGGAATTTTTTCTCGTCCATCTTCAACTTGTCGATCTTCGCCGACTTCGCTTTTTCGGGATCAAGTTTTCGCTCGAGCGGCTCCTGCGATTCGGCAAGTTCTTTCATCAGCTCGGGACTGATGGTTAGGCAGTCACACCCAGTTAGCTCGCGAATTTGTCCGACGTTGCGGAAGCTCGCGCCCATCACTTCCGTCTTATAGCCGAACTTTTTGTAGTAGGAATAAATCTCCTGGACTGACTGCACGCCTGGATCTTCCGGGCCGGTGTAATCGCGCTTGTTCTCTTTCTTATACCAATCATAAATCCGGCCGACAAAAGGCGAGATGAGCTGCACCTTCGCTTCGGCCGCGCGCACCGCCTGTGGAAGAGAAAACATCAGCGTTAAATTGCATTTGATCCCTTCCTTTTGCAGTTGCTCGGCCGCATTCAATCCTTCCCAAGTCGAGGCGATCTTGATCAGCACCCGCTCGCGCGGAATTTTCCGCTCCTCGTAAAGTTTGATCAGTTGCCGCGCCTTATTGATCGAACCTTCGACATCGAACGACAACCGCGCATCGGTCTCGGTCGAAACTCGGCCCGGAACAATCTCCAGAATGTCGGTGCCAAACTGCACCAAAAGGTGATCGCAGATGTCTTCGATTTGCGCCTGACCGCTTAATCCCGATTTCTTTCGATCGGCCAAGACCTCGTCGAGAAGATGCGTGTATTGCTGTTTCTGAGTAGCGGCATAAACCAGGCTCGGGTTCGTCGTTGCGTCTTCTGGCTTGAAATCCTTGATCGACTCAAAGTCGGCCGTGTCGGCCACAACTTTGGTGAACTTCTTCAGTTGCTCGAGTTGGTTTGTCTTGGTCTTCTTCTCGTCTGCGATAGCGGTGCTCATAATAAATCCTCCGTTTTTCTGTAGGGGAAGCTGCCAGCTTCCCAACTGCTCCCGAAAACGGGAAGCCAACGGCTTCCCCTACAGTCTTCTTCTTCAAAACGTACGCCCCGAACGCAACATCGACAATCGAAAAACCACTGCGATCAGAGAACTCCGGAAGCGAGCCACAGCTACCGGGAGCGCTAGCTTTCATCTCAACGTGCCAGTCCAGTCCGCCTTTCGGACGGACTCGTCCCGTGACGAGCTCGGACCTCAACAGTTCAACGTCTCAACAGCTCAACTCTTATAGGCACTGCGATTATTAGTCCTTAGTCCATTCAATCTTGCCCGTATCAAGATCATAGATGGCGGAAACGATTCGCACTTCCTTGGCCAAGTCGCCAAGCGCCGCCTTTGCCTTAATCTGAGCCGCAACCTGGCGTGCGTTTTCGGTGATGGCCGCCGCCAGCGCGTCTCCTGGTTTGCCCTTCGCGGCTTTGACGGCCGGCTGAATGTCGCGAACCAATGATTCGATGTGCCCGGGCGCGTGGTCGCTCTCCAACGCGGCCGTGACTGCACCGCAACGCGTATGACCCAGAACTACGATCAAGCGTGCGCCCAAGTGCGCCACTGCGTACTCGATGCTGCCTAATGCATGGTCGTCGGCCAGATTGCCGGCGGTGCGGACCACGAAAAGGTCTCCGATGTTTTGATCAAAGACGATTTCGGGAGCTGTGCGGGAGTCCGCGCAGCCGAGGACGACGGCAAAAGGATGTTGCGCTTGGGCAGTCTCCGCGCGCTTGGCCGCTGTGGGTTTGCCTTCGGAGACTTTGCTGCTGAAAAAACGGGCATTGCCTTCTTTGAGTTTGGCAAGGGCGGCATCCGCGTCGACGGACGAAGCTGGATGATCTGCGCCCAAGACAAACAGCGCGAGGCTCAAAAGGCTGATGAAAGCGATGAGCGTGAGTTTTGATGTGACGTTCATTTTCGTTGGTCGTCCATAATGTAACGGACGCTACTACGTGCGACGAACCAGCGCTGTTACCGTTAGCAAGCTCAGTCCGGCTATCGCCGAGAGGGTCCGTAAAGTTTGAAACCACCACCATTTCTGGGCGAGTTCTGCCCAATCCGGTGGCGGAGAATTGATGCTCCACGTCCTGATCTGATTATTAATCGGGATGTTGCCCCGGGCTGTGATCAAGGCGACCGCTACAATGCAGACACTTGCCGCAAGCAGGAGGTAGAAATCAAGGCGCTCACGTCGAGCGAGGAAGGTGGATAAGATAGTGAACAACACTCCCAAGACTACAACGGTAGGCAACGGAACCGTAAATACCCGGATCGCGTGCTGCATCTTTTCAGTATAAAACGCCGATGACATGCCGGCCGGGTTATAATCAATCCAGATAGCGAACGCTGCGCCGGCCACGAGAGCGACGAAGAACACCGCTGCGAATAGAATGATTTTTCGTGCCATATTATTCTCCTCGATTTAGCGACATCGGTGCTTCTAACGAGACCAAGCTGAGCCACCGTTAACAAGAGCGCAACTTCTCATCTCAACTTGCCAGTCCGCCTCGGACCTCAACAACTCAACGCCTCAACGAGCGCGCCGAAACGCCTAACGAGAAAGAGATAAGCCACGGGCGAGGTCGGCGGCAAGCTTCCTGACGTTGCATCGCCAACGGGCCGTTGGCTTCATCGACTGGTTAGGGTGCAAAACGTGGTAAAACCGCCGATGTGCTCGGCAAGAAAGGTGTGGGCGGTGCGTCTAATGAGGTTGGCGCTCCTGAAAACAGGATTCATGGCCGCAGCCATACTCTGACGCCCTGGAACAAAGACCTCGAATCCAGTACGCGAGTCGAGACTGCACCGCTCACGAAATGACGCTACCGATCGGCGGGCAAAAAGGCGATCACAAAAAAGCAGACGGCGCATTTGCGGCCTAACGAGAAGTAGACGCCAAAACAGCGTAATTGAAGACGCCATTTTGGCGTCTAATCCGGTTGCTATTTTCTGTCCTGCCTTTCATCATGGGAACCTCCCCGAAATGGTAGGTTCGCCCCCAACATCGAACAAGCCCAAACCGTTCGACCCACCTCTTGAGCTGTGGCAAGCGGAGCGCTTGTCCTACAATCACACTCTGATCCGCGATATCAGCGTAACCTGTCGCGCCGTAGCCTTGCGCGAAGGCGGATCTGCGGTTAGAGAAAATTTCTCAGGCTGAAACCGGGCGCGGCTCGGCGGATTTTCGCGAACCGAGCGCGGCTTTGACGAAATTGTTGCCCAGCTCCCACATCGGTCCCGGAAATTTGCGGCATTCGGTGAGAACGTCGTCGAGCGCGTTCACGAACATGTCGACCTCTTTTTCGCCGATGATGAGCGGCGGCAAAATCTTCATCACGTCCATCGCGTGGCCCGCGACCTGAGTGAGGATACGATGCTGGCTCAGCATTTGAGTCACGACCATTTGCGCGAAAAGCACCTTGTCGATCTTGTGCAAAAGTTTCCACGCCATCTTGAGTTTGAATTCGCTCGGCTCGTGAAATTCGATCCCGACCATGAGCCCTTTCCCGCGCACTTCTTTGATGAACGAATGTTTCGCGCGCAACGCGTCCACTCTTTCCATTAGCAGCGAGCCCATTTTTGCAGAGTTCTCGATCAAATTTTCTTTATCGATCACTTCCAACGCGGCGAGCCCACACCCCATCGCCAGATTGTTGCGGCCGAAAGTTGTGGAGTGAACAACGCAGCGGTCCATTCGCGAGAACGTCTTTTGATAAATGTCGCGCCGGGTCACGATCGCGCCGCACGGGACGTAACCGCCGCTCAACGTTTTCGCGAGCGTGATGATGTCCGGCTCGAGGTCCCAATGCTGGAACCCAAACATTTTGCCGGTCCGGCCAAGGCCGGTCTGGACTTCATCGGAAATGAGCAGCGTCCCGTATTTGCGGCAAAGTTCCTGCGCCCGAACAAAGAAATCGGTCTTCGAAGTCTGGCAGCCTTTGCCTTGCACCGTTTCGATCACGAACGCCGCGACGTCACTCGCGCGAAGTTGTCGATCCAATTCATCGATGTCGTCGAGCGCCACCCGCGCATCGAACCCCTCCATCAACGGCCCGAATCCTTCGGTAAAACTTTCGCAGCCCATCAACGAGAGCGAACCCAGACTGAGCCCATGAAACGCGCTCGCCAGCGAGACGACGCGCTTTTTTCCGGTCGCGGCCCGGGCAAATTTCAGCGCGCCTTCCATCGCTTCAGTGCCGGAATTGCAAAAGAAAACCGCGTCGAGATGCGGCGGCGTTCGTTTGGTGATCGCTTCAGCGAGCAATCCGCTCAGCAGCGAGCAATCCATTTGCACCATGTTGGGAAGATCGAGATCGAGCACATCGCGAATCGCCTTCTTCACCACGGGATGGTTCCGGCCGATGTTGAAAACGCTGTAGCCGCTCAAAAAATCGAGGTACGGCTGGTTATCCATGTCGTAGAGATACGCGCCTTCGGCCCGGGCATAGACCTTGTCGAAACCGATCACGCGTTGCGCCTGCACCAGCGTGCGGTTCAGGTGTTTCTCGTGCAGCTGGTAATTTTCGCCCAGCCGCGACGGGATGATCTCTTTCAAATCAAAAGCCATCAGGCGGAAAGATTCCGCGATTTGCGCTCGAAACGCAAATTGGTGGATCGCGTTGTCCCCAACGCGATGTTTAGCCCAAACGCGCTCGGAGAGCGCGTTCCACCTCACAAAAAAGCCGCAGGATCACGGGACCCTGCGGCTTTCGATTCGCGAACTACGTTCGCTTAATCTTCAACTTCTACATGCTCAACCACGCGCGTGTCACCGGTTCCCGTGTAGTAAACACGGACTTTGTCTTTCGGAGTCAGAGCGCGTTTCACAACGTGACCTGCCTTATCGACGATTCGGACCGGCGCGTGAAGCGCGAATGAGAGCGGTCCCTCACTCTCGCTCTTGACTACGATCGTCTTGTCCGGCTCATAGGTTGTGACTGTGCCAGCCGTATAAGTCGTGCTGGTCGTGGTTGTCGTTGCCGGCGCGGTGGTGGTTGTCTGTTCGGTTGTGGTTGTGCTGGTCTGCGCAAACGCAAACGGCGCAACAGCCGCACAAGCTAATCCGATAATAAGTTTCTTCATGGTTTTGCCTTTCAGTTTCTTATCGTTCTTTCGACTAAGCTTGCGTGGGAAATCTTCGAATCGAGAAGCGCCGCCGCAGTGATTACCCGTTGGCGGCGGCAGCAACTCAGATCATTAACGGAGACGGCGCGCGATGCCGTGTGTGACCGGATGGATCACGTGATTGTCGACCTCGTAAGCGACTTTCTGGGCAAAGTGCGCTGCCCTGTAGGGCATCCGCTCGCCCGGAAACGCCGTGGCTGGCTTCGCGCTCAGAAAGCTCGCCAACGCGACGACCGCCAAAAATGCAATGGATCGTTTCATCTTCTCTCCCTTCTCTTTATAAGTTAGACACCCCTTGCATCGTTGGTATTCGATCTGATTCGAATAAATTCGCGTTGTTCGACTCCTCACCCTTGCCCTCTTCTCGAACCCGCCTTCCGCCAAGCTCCGGCGCGGCAGGCGATGAGGAGAGCGATTCGAGCTGAATTTCGCGCGCGATTTAGCGCGTACTGTCTCTCCTCTCCCAAAACCCACTCCTTCCCCTCACTGGCGCCTCGCGCCCGTCTCTCCCAGCGGAGAGAGGAGAGGACCACTTGCCGCGCAGGAGCGCAGCGAAGGCGGGAGGTGAGGATTGTTGGTTAGTTGGGTCCGAAGACAGGTTGAGTCGCGCTTTAGTTCAGTTAACGTGCGCTGTCGATGACCCGCGCTGAACCGACCACCGATCCGAACGTGACTCCGGAGCTGGTGGCGAAACACGGTCTGACGCCGGAAGAATTCGAGCGGATCAAAAAAATTCTCGGCCGCGAACCCAATTTTACAGAACTGGGGATCTTTTCGGTCATGTGGAGCGAGCATTGCTCCTACAAGAATTCTCGGCGTGAGCTGAAAAAATTTCCGACGACCGGGCCGAACATTCTGGTCAAAGCCGGCGAGGAGAACGCAGGCGTGGTCGATATCGGCGACGGCTGGGCGATCGCGTTCAAAATGGAAAGCCACAATCACCCGAGCGCGATCGAGCCGTTTCAGGGCGCGGCCACCGGTGTCGGCGGGATCATTCGCGACATTTTCACGATGGGTGCGCGCCCCGAGCTTTGTCTCAACTCGCTTCGGTTCGGACCGATCAGTGAGGACAAATTCGAAATGCGAAATGCGAAATGCGAAATTAAGAACAACCGAAGGTTGTTCACAGGTGTCGTCTCCGGAATCGCGCACTACGGAAATTGCATCGGCATCCCGACGATCGGCGGCGAAATTTATTTCGACGAAAGTTTCGAAGGCAATCCGCTGGTAAATGTTTTTTGTCTTGGCGTACTGCGCCACGATCAACTCGCCCGAGGCGCCGCCCGCGGTGTTGGAAACCCTGTCTTTTATGTCGGCGCCGAGACTGGCCGCGACGGTTTGGCTGGGGCGGCGTTCGCATCGCGCGAATTGACCGAGCAATCCAAGGAAGACCGCCCCGCCGTTCAAGTTGGCGATCCGTTTAAGGAAAAGCTTTTACTCGAAGCTTGTCTCGAACTGCTCGCGCGCGATGCCGTCGCCGGAATTCAAGATATGGGCGCGGCCGGTTTGACTTGCTCAACCTGCGAAACGGCGAGCCGCGGTGGCAGCGGGATCGAGATCGATCTCGCGAAAGTTCCAAAACGCGAACCCGGAATGACGCCCTACGAAATTCTGCTCAGCGAATCGCAGGAACGAATGTTGATCATCGCAAAGCGCGGCCAAGAAAATCTTGTTCGTGAAATTTTCGACAAATGGGACGTGCCATGGGCCGAGATCGGTCGCGTGACCGACGATGGCATGATGCGCGTCCGCAACAACGGAACCGTTGCCGCGGAAATTCCGGCGAAACCTTTAGCGGAAGAGGCGCCGCTTTACTCCCGCGAAGCAAAACCGCCTGAAGCCACGCGCCTGTGGCGCGTCGATGAACGGCCCACTGGGCCGTGGCTACACAAGATCGACAATCACGAGGCGCTCCGCCAACTTCTGCGCGATCCGACAATCGCGTCCAAGAACTGGGTTTATCGTCAGTACGATCACACCGTCCGCACCGGTACATTGGTAAAGCCGGGTTCAGACGCCGCCGTGTTTTTTGTTCGTTACGCCAACAAAATTTTGGCGGCAACGAGTGATTGCAATTCGCTCTACTGCGCGCTCGATCCGCGCGAAGGTGCCAAAATTGCGGTCGCCGAAGCGGCACGCAATCTCACCTGCTCCGGCGCGCGCCCGCTGGCGGTCACCGACAACCTGAATTTTGGCAACCCCTACAAGCCGGAAAACTTCTGGCAGCTACGCGAAGCGGTTGAAGGAGCGGCCGAAGCCTGCCGCGCCTTCGGCACCCCGGTGACCGGTGGAAATGTCTCTCTATATAATGAGAGCCCGGCTGGAGTGGTCGATCCGACCCCAACCATCGGCATGGTCGGTTTGATCGAAAAGGAAGAACAAATCACCACCCAATGGTTCAAGAATGAAGGCGATGTCATTCTTTTAATTGGAGGGATGGGCTCTGTCCCGTCCCAAACTTCCTCGGACGACACGGAGGTCATCCCTCCAGGACTGGGTGGCTCGCGGTTCCTCAAAGTATGTTTTGGTTTAAAGATCGGCCCGCCGCCACATGTCGATCTTGCTCACGAAATTGAAATTCAAAACGCGGTCCGCGAATTGATTCGCGCCGGTTTGGTGCAAAGCGCGCACGATTGCAGCGAAGGCGGGCTCGCGGTCGCCCTGGCGGAATCGTGTTTCAATCCGAAACAACGCTTTGGCGCGGATGTTGATTTAGGCGGTGTAGAGGCGCCCGTGTCGGGCGCGAAAAATCCTGATAACGCGGCCGGCACGGCCGCCACTACACTCTTTAACGAGTCGCAATCGCGCATCGTCATTTCAGTAGCGCCGGAAAACTTGGACAAAGCGATGTCGATGTTGTCCGCCACGGCGGATTCGTCCGGTGGCGAACGCGAGCGCGGTGTTCCATTTCAGCAACTTGGCAGAGTCGGAGGAGATCAATTACGCATCCAGGTGAACGACCAAAAATTCACCTGGCCGATTGCCGACCTTTATGATGATTGGTGGAATTCGATCCGCCGCCTGGTGGAAAGCGATTCCTGCGCCGAAGGTATTCCGAGTCTGTAATGGAGCGGGACCGAAACGTCGTTTTCGCGGGAGCTATCCCGCAAAATTATGATCGATATCTTGGTCCGGTTATTTTCGAGCCATTCGCCGAAGATCTCGTTTCGCGTTTAAAAGGCAGGAAACTCGGACGCCTTCTCGAAATTGCCTGCGGCACTGGAATCGTGACCCGGCGATTGCGCGACGCGTTGCCAGCATCAACCGAAATCGTGGCGACGGATTTGAATCCCGACATGTTCGAGTTCGCGAAAACGAAATTCAAAAATGGCGAACATGTGCATTGGCAGCAGGCCGACGCATCAGCGCTCCCGTTCCCCGATGCTTCATTCGACGCGATCGTTTGCCAGTTTGGTTTGATGTTTGTCCCGGACAAAGCGGCCGCGATGCGCGAATCGTATCGCGTTCTTCGCAGCGGTGGCGTTTTCCTGTTCAACGTCTGGGACTCGTTCGCGGCCAATCCGTTCGCCGAAATCGCGCACACAACAATCGCGTCATTTTTTGATCGCGACCCGCCAAAGTTCTGCCAGATCCCGTTTAGTCTTTCTGATTCTACAGAAGTCCGCGAACTTTTGCGCGGCGCCGGCTTCGAACAGATTAAACCGTTTGGTGAAACCAAACATTACCGGAGCCGCTCGGCCCGGGATTTCGCCACCGGGCTGGTGCGCGGCAACCCGGTTGGCGTGGAAGCAGAGGAGCGCGGCGTGAATCCCGAGGATCTGATCGAAGCAATCGGAAGGCGGATCGCGAAACGCTTCGGCGGCGCTCCCGTGGAAAGCACAATGCGGGCGTTGGTATGGCGCGCAGTCCGGGAATGAGTTTTGGTCGCATTTGTCTGGAAGGACTCATTGAACCTTGCGCGATTTAGTGGATTATTTGGTGTGATCGCTCCAGACAACGCCGACAACGCCAATGCCAGGGATGTTTATCCGCGGCATGAGTGCGGCCTTTTCGGCGTGTTCGGACATCCGAATGCGGCGGTCCTGACCTATTACGGCCTGTTTGCGCTGCAACACCGCGGGCAGGAAAGCGCCGGAATTGTCACGAGTAACGGTCCGGGCACCTCGTTTTTGATCCACAAAGACATGGGGCTTGTTTCGCAAGTGTTCGGTCAGAGGGAACTCGAACAACTCAAAGGTAGCCGCGCGATCGGACACACCCGTTATTCCACGACCGGCACCAGCACGATCAAAAACGCGCAACCGTTCGTGGTCGATTGTGTGCGCGGGCAAATGGCCATCGCCCACAATGGCAATCTGATTAACGCCGATGTTTTGCG
>Ga0070698_100009500_pt1 | contig 10416 bp, 8 predicted proteins | sample KBSK1502metaG_FD_65477 | JGI IMG/M metagenome (GOLD analysis project Ga0070698, IMG submission 65477) | Corn, switchgrass and miscanthus rhizosphere microbial communities from Kellogg Biological Station, Michigan, USA - KBS K1-50-2 metaG | ecosystem: Host-associated > Plants > Roots >... | reverse complement strand
TCCCTAGGCCAGGCGGGTCCGCCGGGACCTCGCTGGACGCTGCTGCACGATCGATGGCGCGGGGCACGTCCGGTGTGTGGCTGCGCGCGGCGTGCCGGCTCGGCCTGCTGTGCCGCGGCGCGGTCTACCTGCTGGTCGGCTACCTCGCGCTGCGCCTCGCGCTGGAGGCGCACGGGCGCACCGGCGCGCCCGCGAGCAGCGCCGGGGCGGTGCAGGCGGCCGGTGCGTGGGGGCGTGTCCCGCTGGTCTTGCTCGTGGCCGGGCTCGGCGCGTACGCGTTCACCCAGCTCATCGAGGCGGTGTTCCGGCCGGCCCACGCGACCGGGACGATGGGGCGGTGGCGTCAGCGCGCGGTGTCCTCGTGGGGATGCCTGCTGTACGCGGCGTTCTGCCTGAGCACCGCCCGGCTTGCGGTGCAGGCTCAGGCGAGGCAGACGGCGCAGTCCGAGCAGCGGCAGGACACCGGTGTGACCGCGGAGCTGCTGCGAACCGGATGGGGCCGCCTGCTCCTGATCCTGGCGGGGGTCCTCGCCGTGGCCGCCGGCGCGGAGACGGGCCGACGGTCCGTCCGGCTCGACTTCCGGGAGCGGTTCACCGCCGAGCACATGCCCCGGGCGCTGGCCATGCTCACCAGGGCGCTCGGCGCGGTGGGCTGCGTCGCGCGCGCGGTCGTGTTCGTGCTGGTCGGCGTCTTCCTGCTGAAGGCCGCGGTGCTGTCCAGCGCGAAGCAGGCCAAGGGGCTGGACGCGGTCTTCCGTTCGGTGGCCGGCTCCGCCTACGGCTCCTGGCTGCTGGCCGTGCTCGCCTCCGGCCTTCTGTGCTACGGCCTCTACTGCCTGCTCGAAGCCCGCTACCGCGACCTGACACCGGGCCGCTGAGGCGCCGCCCCGGATTCCTGCCTCGGCTGACGCCTCCGGGCACCAGATCCTTGTCGTGCAGCCGCCGGGAGACACTGAAGGTCACTGATCGCGGGTCAGCGATCAGCGATCCCTGAGGAGATCCTCGTTCCTGGCCGCCGTCACGCCGGTGTCCCCGGACCGGCAGCCAGCACCGGATCAAGATCAGCCTGCTGCCTGGTGGCCTTAGCCAGGTCCCAGCCATGTACGGCCAGGTCGGTGATCTGCTGATCGGCGCGGCTGCGCAGCGGCGCCCGGCCGCCGCCGGGCATCGCGACCAGCTGGTCAAGGTCAGCCTCCTGCCACACCGCCAGCAGCTGGCCTGCCCGGTCCCGGAAAGCCCCCGCCCAGTCCTCGCCGAGCTCAGCCGGTGCCTGCCAGGCCGCGACCCCGCTGCGGGCGGCAACGATGAAATTGCGCAGATCCTGCCCGATGAGGTGGCGTACGAGCGCGCGCTCGTTCCAGCCCGGGCACGGCGTCGCCGCCCCGGCAAGGCCGGCCGGGATAGCGGCGATGACGGCGGCTGTCTGATCCAGGGCACGCCCGACCAGCAACCCGATGTCGCTATCGGAAGTCACGATCACATTTTCCGCCCCCCACCACGGGCCGGGCACGTGAAAAGCCACGACTCGGCGGGCGTGCTCAGCGAGCCGGGTCACCGGCTCGTGCCGCGCCGGGGCTCTCAGCGCCCAGGGTCAGGCACAGCGCTTCCGGCCCCGTCGGCTTGCCTGCCCGGCATGAGGGGAGTTTTCAGCTCTGCTTGGGTCGCGCGGCGGCCGTTAGCGTCACTTGCCGGGGGCAGTTCGATGCCGGGCCGGTCGTTGCCCGTGAGGAGGGCCAGGACTTCGCCGACGGTGCGTTCCCGGCTGGCGGGTTCGGGCAGGGGCAGGTGCGCCTGGATCTGGTAGCGGTTGCGGCGGCCGTCCTTCTGCTTGACGACGTAGCCGGCTGCGGTCAGGTCGGTGATGATGCCGTGGGCGCTGCGCTCGGTGATGTCCAGTCGGGCGGCGATGTCGCGCAGGCGCATGCCCGGGTCGTGGGCGATGCACAGCAGCACCCGAGCGTGGTTGGTCAGGAAACCCCAGCTCGCCATGACGATAATTTACCTTAATTTCCGGAAAAAAATTGCTAGTTATCGGTTGCTAGCGTAGCATGAAGGCAGGCATCGAGGCTGATTTTCCCGGTGTCCGTGGTGCTGGTCCCTGGCCGGGGCAGGCACTTGCGAAGGCGGCGAAGGCGCAGCAGGCAAAGGCATCAGCTTCACGCCGCCCGCGCCCTTACCAATAAACCGCTAACCAGGTCCGCGGCACCGGCGACCTCAGCTTCCAACCTCGTGCCAGAACTGCCCGCCGCCGGCACCCGCCAGCGCGCCAGGCCCGCACCCCCGCAGGCCGCAGGCACACACCCGCAATCGCGGAACGTCCAGTCCGCCGCCGATCCCCCTGCCGGTGCACCCGCCCCAGCAGATGACTCACTAGCTAGCTAGGAAAGGTGAGCCGCCCATGAGTACCGCCAGGAAGCTCGCGCCCGAGTCCGTGCTAGGAATCCGCAGCTGGAGGCATCGCATGGCTGAGCATGATCTGCGTCAGCGCGTCGAGGTCAGCGATGATGACCGCACAGTCGCCACGGCCGAGGTGACCACCTCCGAAGGATCTGGAGGCACCGCCCGGGTGTCGTTGCGCGCCGAGCCAGGGCACATCACTCCAGGGCGCCGCGCGAGCCTGGTCGATGCTGTGCTGGATCTTCCCGAGGTTCAGGAAAGCGCACGCCTGCAGGCGGCATTCCGGCTTGGCGATAGCGAGTCACTGCACCGGCTTCAGGAGCGCTGCGAGGAGGTCAGTACCCGCCCGGCCGGGTGGAGCGCGCTCTTCGATGCGAACCTTCCGTCCAGCCGCGCCGGGCAGCACGCCCCAGACTCAGCCGGCAAAGAAGCCCTGCCGGGCGCATAACGACTGCGTGCAGCCCTTGCGGCCGCCGGAGGACGTCCTGACCGATGGCGGCGTATTGCTGCGTGTCCCGTCGGCCGGGGACATCGATGCGATGCCGCATAATGGTCACGCCGTGTCGCGCGCAGCGTTATTGCGGGCGAGTCCTCGCGGACCGGGCCTTCACGGCGACATCGCTTTACCGAGGAGTTCGAGGGCAACCGCTGGTTCCTCCGCGCGCTGACCTTGCAGGGCCTATACGGCGACGAGGGCACGTCGTTCCGCCAAATCGGATCCGCCTTGCTCACCGGTGACCTCGAGCCCTGACCCTGGGACCGGGCACGGCTAGGATACGCTCGCGCCGATCAGGTGACCGATGCCGAAGGTCACCAGCGCGGCTGCGCCGCCGAGCAGCAGCTGCCGCAGTCCCGACCGGACCGGCGAGCGGCCGTTCAGGACCCCGATTCCAGCGCCAACCCCGACGAGGGCGGCGGCCGCGAGAATGATCGCCGCGACCAGCGCGGCCGTGCCGCTGCCGGCGAAGTAGGGCAGGATCACGACGGCCGCGCCGGCCGCGAAGGTCAGCAGGCTGGAGATCGCGGCGGACAGCGGTGAGCCGAGCTCGGCCGGATCCAGGCCGAGCTCCTCGCGGGTCAGCGTGTCGAGCGCGACCTGCCGGTCGGCCATGATCTGGTCGGCCAGCCGCTCGGCGTCGCCGCGGGGAAGGCCCTTGGCCCGGTAGAGCAGGACCAGCTCGTCACGCTCCTCCTGCGGCTTCTCCTCGAGTTCCTGCTTCTCCAGGGAGATCTCGCGCTCGTACATCTCGCGCTGGCTGGCCATGGACACGTACTCGCCGGCCGCCATCGAGAACGAGCCGGACAGCAGTCCGGCCGTCCCGGCAAGCAGGATCACCGTGTGCGAGGAGCCCGAGCCCGCGACGCCCATGACCAGCGCGGTGTTGGATACCAGCCCGTCGCTGACGCCGAAGACGCCGGCCCGCAGCGCGCCGGAACGGTCGCCGCGGTGCCACGGCTCCCGCCGGGCGATCTGCACCCGGGGATCAGGGCGGCCGCCCTCGATCAGCTTGGCGATCGTGCGGGCATGACCGCGTTCGTCGGCCGCCATCCCCGGCGCCGCGTCGGGGTCATCGTCATACACGCCCGCGTCGGCGCGCTCGGCCCGCTCGATCAGCGGCAGCACCGCGCCCGGTGACAGCCTCCTGGCCGCCGCCGCCAGCAGCCGGGTGCGGACGGTCGGCCGTCGCGGCGGCGGCACGGCCGCGCCGGCGCCGCGAATCTTGTCTTCCCAGTGCGCCGCGTGCCGACGCTCGACCGCAGCGAGCTCCTCGAAGATACTGCGCCTCTCGCCCGTCTCAGCCGCCGCGATCCGGGTGTACAACGCCGCGGCGTCACGCTCGCTGTCCAGCAGCTCCCGCCAGCGCCTGACCCGCCCGGCGGCGTCATCCTGGGTCATCTCTGTTCACCCCTAGATCAAGTGATACCTCAACCATTGCGCACTAGCGTGCAGCCGTCATCGCGGCCAGCGGTCATTCCGAACCCCGGCTAGCCGAACTGGCCATATTCCTGCTAGCTGCAACCATGCTTGAGGCAGTCCATGAGGTCTCCTATGCTGGAAGCCCGCACCGGAGAGTTCTCCGGTGCTGACGGACGTCATCGGGGCAGTCCGCTGACGGAAGCGATCCGTGAGGAGGGCCGTGGCCGGGCACCGGGCCGTCGCCAAGCGCGCCGACGCGCTGCTCAACCGCGAGCGGATCCTGGCCGTCGCCTACCCGGCGTTCGCCGGTGACCCGCGGGTCTCGCTCAACGCGATCGCCAAGCTCGCCGGCGTGGGCGCGGGCACGCTGTATCGCCATTTCCCGACGCGAGAGGACCTCATCCTCGCCGTGTACCGGCAGGAGGTTCAGTCGCTGGTGGACGCGGTCCCCGGCATCCTGGACGAGTACCCGCCCCTGGAAGCGCTCCGGGTGTGGTTCCTGCGACTGGCCGCCTTCGTGCGGGTCAAGCACGGCCTGGGCGAGGCGCTGCAGACGGCCGCGGCGCAAGCCGTGGTGAACGAGACCGAGGCGCCGGTCACCGAGGCCATCGGTGTCCTGCTGCAGGCCTGCGAGAACGCCGGCGATGTCTGTCCGGGGCTGGAACCCGCCGACGTTCTGCTGCTGATGGGCTTTCTGTGGCGGGCTGGACCGGGCGACGCGGGCGACCAACAGGCGCGGCGCGTGCTCGATCTGGCGATCCGCGGACTGCGGTGAGCCGTTTACCCGAACGCGGGTTCCGGCGCCGGCGGCGGGGACTAAAGCCAAAGCTAAAAGAAGTCCCAAACGGAGACTACTCCACTTTATTGGAGAATTCTCCGCTTAGCAAAGCGATCGGGAGGTGGCGCTGGGCTCGGCCCGCCGGTGCCCGGCCGGGGTCAGGGCGCGGTGGCGACCTGGACGAGGGCGTCCGCCAGTTCGGCCGGCCGGGTGAACATGGACTCGTGACTGCCGGGCACCGAGACCGGAGCGGCCTTGATCCGCTCGGCGAAACGGTCCCAGCCGTACTCACCGGGCGGCAGCGCCACGTCGTCTGCGGACAGCACGCAATGCAGGGGGATGCCCAGGTTGCGGTAGGCCTCGCCGCCGGCCGGCGGGTCGGTGAACGTCCGGTAGGGCTGCGGGCGGAGCAGCGAGTGCACGACTGCGGCCGTGGCCGGGTCGGCGTCGCCCATGAAGGCGCCCTGGAACACCTCCAGCGGCAGGGCGACGGTGTTGTCCGCGGAGGCCGCCGCCAGCTGGGCGAACAGCTCCTGGTAACTCGGCGGCACCTCGTCGTGGAGCGAGCGGCCGTCCTCGGGGACGAAGGCGCTCCAGAACACCAGCCCCTTCAGGCGGGACGCCAGCCGCGGCGCCGCGCCGGCGATGACGTAGCCGCCCCAGCTGTGCCCGACCAGCGTGATGTCGCCGGCGCCGGACCCGTCTACCTGACGCACCACGCTGTCGACGCAGTCGGCCAGCGTGACGCCCCGCGGGTCGTCGTTGATGCCAAGACCGGGGCAGGTCAGGGCCGACACCTGGTGTCCGGCGGCGCGCAGCCTGCCGGCGACGGGCTGCCAGGACCATCCGCCGTGCCATGCACCGTGCACCAGCACGAAGTTCTCTGCCACTGTGACCTCCTTGTCGAGCTTCTTGTCGAGCTTCGATAGCCGGTAACGCTTCAGCCGCTCCGTGCGACGACCTCCCGGACGAAGGTGTCGGCCGGGCCGTGCAGCGTGTCGTGGGCGGCGGTGAACAGCGCGTGGGCGCGGCGACCCTGCCACCCTTCGGGCAGCAGCGCGGCCGGCAGGTCCGGATCGCGGAACGGCAGCGCCCGGTACGAGGCCACGAGCTCGACCTGCCGCCGCAGTGCCTGCGGCCCGGGGAGCGCGGCCAGCTCGGCCGCGGCGGGCAGCTGCTCGTAGCCGCTGATCAGCTCGGTGTAATCCCGGCCGAGGCCCGCCAGGTCCCAGCAGCGGAAGGCCATCTCGCGGTCCGCGGCGCGGCTCAGCGACCGGCTTTCCAGCAGGTCCACGCGGGTGGCGGACAGGTCGGCGAGCGCGCTGCGCACGGTATCGAGCCGGGGGTGCGGGCTGATCCAGGTGGCCGCGGCCAGCGGCCCGAAGCCGTGCCAGGCGAGCGTCCGGCGCACTCGTTCGCGCTCCCCGCGACTCTCCTCGGGCACCGCGTAGATCACCATGCGCCAGGTGCCGTCCCAGTCGTCACGGCCGCGATCGAAGATGCGCGCCCGGCCCTCGTCGAGCATCGCGATGCTCCGGCCGGTGAGCGCGTAGCTGGTCTGCCGCCCGTCGCGGTGGGTGGTGAACCAGCCTTCCCGGCGCATCCGGGAGAGCACCACCCGGCTCGTGCTCTCCCCGACGCCGAACACGTCGAGCAGCTGGGTCAGGGCGCGCATCGGCACCCACCCTTTCCCCCCTAGGCCGCCGTCGATGTAGCGGAGGTGGTCGCCGAACAGGTCCCACAAGATGGCACGCGGCTTCATCGGCGCCCTTTCATAAGGCACCGGGCCGGGGGTTGCCATCGCGACCATGAGCGCTATTATGTGTCATAGTATCTGCGTCCGTCAACAGATCGAAACACATTGGAGCTCGCGTGCGGATGGCGTGTCTCGGCGGCGGCCCCGGCGGCCTGCTGGCCGCGCTGCTGGCCAAGCGCAGCGACCCGGGCCGCGAGGTCACCGTGTACGAGCGCAACCGGGCCGGCGACACGTTCGGCTTCGGCGTGGTGTTCTCCGACGCGACGCTGGACGGCATTGACGCCGCCGATCCGGTGCTACGCCGCGCGCTGACCGAGCACGGCGTGCACTGGGACCCGATCGAGGTGCGGTTGCGCGGTGAACGGTGGAGGTTCGGCGGCAACGGCATGGCCGCCGTCGCCCGGCAGAGGTTGCTGTCGCTGCTCCAGCAGCGGGCTCTGGAGGCCGGCGTGGACATCAGGTTCTCCGCGCCGACCCAGCCGGACGACCTGCTCGCGGCCGGGTACGACCTGGTGGTCGCGGCGGACGGCGCGAACTCATCTGTGCGGGCGCGCTTCGCCGAGGCGTTCGGCCCGAGCGTGGTGACCGCGACGGCCAAGTTCATCTGGTTCGGCACCACGTACCGGTTCGACGGGCTGACCTTCGTGCACGAACAGAGCCCGCACGGGGTGTTCGCGGTGCACGGCTACCCCATCGGCAACGGCGTCTCGACGTTCATCGTCGAAACCGACGAGCGGTCCTGGCGCGCGGCGGGCCTGGACGGGTTCGACGTCAGCCAGCCGCCCGGGCCCAGCGACCAGGTCACCCGGGCGTACCTGGAACAGCTATTTAAAGAGCAGATCGGCGGCTGCCCGCTGCTGGTGAACAACTCCCGGTGGGGGAACTTCCGCACCTGGCGCACGCAGCGGTGGCGGCACCGAACGGGCCGGACCGCCGTGGCCCTGCTCGGCGACGCCGCGCACACCGCGCATTTCTCCGTCGGCTCCGGCACCAAGATGGCGATGGAGGACGCTATCGCGCTGGTGGCGGCGCTGGACTCCCGCGCCCCCGGCGCCCGCCCGTCGGCCGGCGCGGTGGACGCGGCGCTGGCCTCCTACGAAGCCGCCCGCCGCCCGCAGGTCACCCGGATCCAGGACGCGGCCCGGCCCTCGCTGTCCTGGTGGGAGCATTTCGGCCGCTCCTACCTGAGCCTGCCGCCGTGGCAGTTCGCCTTCCACTTCTTCAGCCGTTCGCTGCCGGAGTCCAAGCTGCGCCAGCGCGACGCGGGGTTCGTCGAGTCGGTGCACGAGGCCTGGCGGGCCGCCCACGGCAGCTTGACCCGGGGACCGCTCCACGCGCCCATCGACATCGCGGGCGTGACCCAGCCACATCGCCTCGTCCCGGTCACGGACGGCGTGGCCCACCTGGCCTCCGGCCCGCTGCCCTTGGTGGGCCGGCCACCCGCGCAGCCCGGTCCGTGGGGCGTGTGGGTCAGCGCCCCGACCACCGAGGCGGGCATCGACCAGGCGGAGGAGGCGGTGGCCCGCGGCCTCGCGGCGGGCGCCTGCCTGGTGGCCGTCGGCGGTGGCACCGGGCTGACCCGGCGGCTGGTGTGCGAGGCCGCCCGGCTGGGGCGGGGCGCGGTCACGATGCTCGTCGAGGACGGGCCCCCGGGAGCCAGCACCGAGGACGCCGCCCGCACCGCCCTCCTGTCCGGCCGGGCCGACCTCATCGGGAGGAAGCACGATGATCACACCGATCGCTGACGGGACCGTGCCGTGGCCCGGCGACCTGGCCCGCGAGTACGCACGAGCCGGGTGGTGGCGCGGGCAGGCCCTGGGGGCCGAGATCGCCGCCGTTGCCAGCGCCAGGAAACAAGCGACGGCCCTGGTCGACGGCGAGACCCGGATCGGCTACGCATCGCTGGCCGCCCGGGCCGACGCGCTGGCCAGCCGGCTCACCGACCGCCTCGGGCTAAAACGAGGAGACCGGATCGTCGTCCAGCTGCCCAACTGCTGGCAGTTCGTCGTGCTCACCCTCGGCTGCCTGCGCGCCGGGATCGTCCCGGTCATGGCGCTGCCCGCGCACCGGCAGCACGAGCTGGCCTACCTGTGCGAACACAGCGAGGCCCGCGCCCTGGCCGTTCCCGACGTGCTGCGCGGCTTCGACCACCAGGACATGGCCGAACGGCTGACGGCCAGCTCGGCGACCCTCGAGCACATCCTGGTGGCAGGCCGGCACGTACACGAAAGCCACACCGACCTGACCGCGCTCTGCGCCGAACCCGACCCCACGACAGGACCCGCGGCGGACTCTTCGGGGCGGGCGCGCTGGGACGCCAGCCAGCCCGAGCCCACGGACGTCGCGGTGTTCCTGCTCTCCGGCGGGACCACCGGGCTGCCGAAGCTGATCGCCCGCACGCACAACGACTACTCCTACAACGCGCGCGCCTCCGCGGAATTGTGCGGCGCAGGCGAAAGCACCGTCTACCTCGTCACCCTGCCCGCCTCGCACAACTTCCCGCTCGCCTGCCCCGGCATCCTCGGCACCTTGCTGACCGGCGGGCGGGTGGTCATGCTCGCCGGCCCGCAGCCGGAAAGCGCGTTCGCCGCGATCGAGCGGGAAGGCGTCACGATCACCGCCGTCGTGCCCGCGGTGGCCCAGCGGTGGCTGGCCCACGCCGGGGAGCACGGCGCCAGCCAGCTGCGCACACTAGAAGTGCTCCAGGTCGGCGGCGCCCGGCTCGCCGACGAACTGGCCCGGCAGATAAGGCCCGTACTCGGCGCCACGCTCCAGCAGGTGTTCGGCATGGCCGAGGGGCTGCTGAACTACACCCGGCGGGACGATCCCGACGAGGTGATCTGCGGCACGCAAGGCCGGCCGCTGAGCCCGGGCGACGAGGTGCGCATCGTGGACCGGGACGGGAACGACCTGCCCGACGGCGTGCCCGGCGCGCTGCTGACCCGCGGGCCGTACACGCCGCGCGGCTACTACCGGGCGCCGGAGCAGAACGCGCGCGCGTTCACCCCGGACGGCTGGTACGCGAGCGGCGACGTGCTGCGCCGCCGGCCGGACGGCAACCTCGTGGTCGAGGGCCGGGACAAGGACATGATCAACCGGGGCGGGGAGAAGATCTCGGCCGAAGAGGTGGAGAACCTCCTGTACCGGCTGCCGGGAATCGCCCAGGTCGCCGCCGTCGGCGCGCCCGACGCCGAACTCGGCGAACGGATCTGCGTCTTCGCGGTGCCGCAAAAAGGGGCACACCTCACCCTGGACGCCATCAGGGATGGCATGGCCCAAGCCGGGGTGGCCAGGTTCAAATGGCCGGAGCGGCTCGAGGTCGTGGCCGAGTTGCCGGTCACCAAGGTGGGCAAGCTGGACAAGAAGGCGCTGCGCGACCTGCTCGCCCGCACCCCGGAAGGAGCCTCACATGACTGACACCGACGCGCGTCCCGCGGCCGGCCCGCAGGGTTTCGACAGTGCCGGGCACCAGGCCAGGCTGGCCGAGCTGTACCGCGACTTCGAGGCCGCCGGGATGACCCCGCTGTGGCTGACCCGCGAGGGCCTGATGCCCTTCCACCCGCAGCC
>Ga0070698_100009498_pt1 | contig 10417 bp, 7 predicted proteins | sample KBSK1502metaG_FD_65477 | JGI IMG/M metagenome (GOLD analysis project Ga0070698, IMG submission 65477) | Corn, switchgrass and miscanthus rhizosphere microbial communities from Kellogg Biological Station, Michigan, USA - KBS K1-50-2 metaG | ecosystem: Host-associated > Plants > Roots >... | reverse complement strand
TGCTCGGGCGACATGTAGTGGGGCGTTCCGAAGACCGATCCCGCCCGCGTCAACTTGGAGGTGCCCGACGAAACCTTGGCGATCCCGAAATCGAGGATCTTGACGAACTCGGGGTTGCCCGGCCGGTTCTCGAGGTAGACGTTCTCCGGCTTGAGATCGCGATGCACGATGCCGAGCGCGTGCGCCTCCTCGAGCGACGAGCACATCTCGGACATGATCTTCAGCATCCGCTGCCAGGTGATCGGCGACTCGTCGTGGAAGACCTCGTGCAGGCTCTTGCCCTGCAGGAGCTCCATCGCGATGAAGAGCGTGCCGTCCGGCGTCTGGTCGAAGTCGTAGGTGGTGATGGTGTGCGCGTCGCGCAGCGCGCACAGGACCTGTCCCTCGCGCCGGAAGCGGGCCAGGACGTTCTGGTCGCGCGTCATCTCCGGGTGCAGGAGCTTGATGGCGACCTTGCGGCCGGTCGCGTTCTGCACCCCGCGGTAGACCGCGCCGAACCCGCCCTCCCCCAGCTTGCCCTCGACCGTGAACCGGCCGTTCAGCACCGATCCGATGTACGGGTCCTCCGGCTCGCGGGGCAAGGGACGCGCCGCCGGCCGGGGCGCGGGCGAGGGCCGGGGCGCTGCGTCCGCCTGGGCAGGCCGGTGCGCCGACAGCGGCATCTTGAGCGCCGGCTTGTTCATGGCGGTCGCCACCATGCTGGAGCGCTCTTGCGCCGGCATGTCGGCCAGCTTGTTGCCGCAGACGCCGCAGAAGCGCGCCCCTGCTTCGAGGGGCGTGGCGCACTTCGGACAGCTCACCGGCACGGTGGGTCCATTTTCCCCCAAAAAGCGGCCGCCGGCATCATTTCGCCAGCCGCATCAGGACCAGCACCAGGGCGACACCTACAAGCAGCGCAACGGCCAGCCAGCGCCACGGAAAACGCATTCCCGGCCGGATCGGATCCGGCTCCGCGTCGTCGGCGCCGACCCAGATCCTGAGCTGCGGACCGCCGGCGCCGAACTCCACCACCACCGGCTGACCGACCTCCACCGCCACCTCGCTCACCCGGCTTCCTGCCACGAAGGTGCCGTTCGACGAGCCGACGTCGGTCAGCACGTAGGTGCCTTCGCGCTCGCGCAGCTCGGCGTGCCGCGACGAGGCGTCGAGATCGCGGTGGGCGTCGAACACGATGTCGTTCTTGGGATGACGGCCGATGGTCACCCGCCCGGCGGGAAACTCCTGCCGCTGCCCCCGGCGGCTGCCCACCAGGTGATCCACCACGATCTTCACGAGGACGCTACCAGTCGAGGAGTAGCAGGATGAGGAAGACGACCGCGGCGACCGCGGTCACTACCCATGCTACCAGACCCAGGCGCGCGCCCTCTGCCAGGGCGGCGCTCGCCGGGCCGGCCGGCCAGCGCCGCTTCTTCTTGGGGGGCTCCTCGGGCGGCGGCCGCACCGCCCGGTGCTGGCCGGTCGCCGGGATCATGGGCGGGATGGTGTCGTCCCGGAGCCCGGCCCGCGCCGCCAGCCGGCGCGCCACCCACGAGGTGCTGGTGATGGCGCGCTCCCCCTCCTCGTTCGGGTCCATCTCGGCGAACCGCGGCGGGTCGTCGCCGACCGGGAGCGGCAGCCGCTCGCCGCCAAAGCGGGCCAGGATCACCGTGATGTTGTCGGGCGCCCCGGCCTGGCGGGCCAGGTTGAGCAGCGCCTTGACCGCCGGCTCGAGCTCGTCGTTCTCGGCCAGCGTGTAGCGCATGGCCTCGTCGTTGACCGGACCGTGCAGGCCGTCCGAACAGAGCAGGAGCCGGTCGCCGCGCCTGAGCTCGACCAGGGACAGCGCCACATCGACGTCGGGACCGGTCCCGAGGGCCTGCAGGATGAGGCTCCGCTTCTCCGACAGCCGCGCCTCGAGCTCGCTGAGGCGCCCGGCGTGGACCAGGGCGGACACCACCGACTGGTCTCGGGTCACCTGGGTGAGCGTCCCCTTGCGGTCGATGTAGGCGCGGGAGTCGCCGACCTGGGCGATGATGAGCGCGCCGCCGGCCAGCCCGGCCGCCGACACCGTGGTCCCCATCCCGCGCAGCGCGATGTCGGCCGCCGCCTCGTCGGCGACCCGGCGATGGGCCGCGCGGATCGCGCGCCGGAGCAGACGGGCGTACACCGCGCGCTCCTCGGTCGGGCGCGAGCTCAGCATCTCCTGCCAGATGGTCTCGGCCGCCAGCTTGCTGGCCACCTCGCCGCCGGCCACCCCACCCATGCCGTCGCAGACCAAAAACAGGGGGCCGCGCGCGCCGGCGCACTCGGTGACGGTCGCGGCGGCGATGAGCTCCGCCTTGTCGAGATCGCCGATGGTGAGCCAGTCCTCGTTGGCGTCGCGGACCAGGCCTTGATCGGTGAGCCCGAAGACCTCGACCTGAACGGGTGGTTCGGCGCTCGACTCGGGCATGACTCCTACGATCCGCCGCCGAGCTCGATGCGGAACATCTGGTCGCCCATGCGCAGGATGTCACCGTGCTCGAGCGGCTGCGGACCGCGCAGTCGGATGAAGGTGCCGTTCGAGCTCTTGAGATCGTCGAGCACGCACTGGTTCCCCTGCCACTTGAGGACCGCGTGCCGCCGCGACAGGAACTCGTCATCGCGGAAGACGATGTCCCCCTCCTCGCGGCCGAGCACCACCTCGCTTCCAGCCAGGTGGCGGACATCCCGCCAGCCGCCGTTGGACAGGACCTGGATGAGACGCCCCCAGGGCTTGCGCGCCGGCGAGCCGAACAGCGCCACGCCCTGGCGCACCAGCGGGGTCACGTCGCGCTCGTCCTCTTCGACCAGCTCGAAGCGCAGGACCTCGCGTCCGATGAGGATCTGGCAGCCGTTCGGGATCGCGTGCCCCGCGCGGATCTTGCGGTAGACGCCGTTCAGGAGATCGATCGGGACCACGCGGCAGCCGGCCGGCGACACCTGCTCGAAGCGGGCGTGGCGCGGCGCCAGGTGGCGATCGTCGAACTGGAGATCGACGCCGATGCGCCCGACCTCGACCCAGTCGCCCGACAGCGGGAACTGATCGCCGTCGGTTCCGTCGCGCTTGACCGAGAAGAGGAGGCCCCACACCCGCTCGCTCGGGCGCGCCGGCGGCGAGGACTGCGGGTACTTGATCGCGGTCGATTTTCCCACCGGGCGGATCGACTGGGCACCGGCCGGCGGGGTCGGGTTGGGCGGCGTGCGCTCGCCGCGGCCGGGCGGCGGCGTCGGGGTCGGCGTCGTGATCTGGCCGGCGACCGCGACCGGACGCATCCCGGGCCCCTGGCCCTGCTGGCGGAGAAGCGCCATCGCCTCCTCGCCGCCCTGCGCCAGGGTCGGCGCCACCGGATCGGCCGAGGGATCGCCGGCGGCCGGCTGCCGCTGCAGCATGGCGCCGCAGTGCTGGCAGAAGGCGAAGCCCATCTGGGTGTGACCGCCGCAGCGCGGGCAGACCTGGAGATCGGGCGTGCGCCCGAGCGGCACCGGGGTGGGCGCCGGCATCGAGTGGGCCGGAGGAGCCAGGGTCTGCCCGCAATGACGGCAGAAGTTCATGCCGGGCTGGTTGTCACCGCCGCAGACCGGGCAGTGGCGGACGGGCAACCCGGCCGGTCCCGGCGGGGTCGAACCGACGGGATGGTGATGCGCTGGCGGCTGTGGTTGCGACATCGGCTGGGCCAGCCGGGCGCCGCACCCAAGACAGAAGAGGGCGCCGTGTGGACTCTCGCGACCGCAGTTCGTGCACCGAGTCATCGGCTGCGCCTTTCGACCCCGCCCCGTTTGCAAGCGGTCGCCGGTCCCTGCTAAGAACGCGGCTGTCCTCGCCCGCCAGCGCAACGTAGCAAATCACTTCGAAAAAGGTCAAGGACTCGCCGTGCTCCCCAAACGCTCTGCCGCCGTCGTGTTGATACTGGCGGCGGCCTGCCAGCGCGCGCAGGTGCGGCCTGCCCCCTTCCGGGCGCGGCCCGACTCGGTCGATCCCGGCTCGCTCCTGGGGCCGTTCGACGGCCGGGTCCTCGACGGTGGAAACGGCGATCCGGTAACCGGCGCGCTGGTGTACGGCACCTGGACCTTCCAGTCCGGATACGGACTTCAGGCCCCGTCGCACGTGCGCGAGGCGGTCACCTCGACCGACGCCAGCGGCCGCTACCGCGTCCCGCGGCTCGATGACCTGCCCGGCAGCGAGCACCTGACCGACTTCACCCTGGTCATCTACAAGCGCGGCTACGTGGCCTACCGGAGCGACCGCCGCTTCGAGGACCTCGGGCCCCGGCTCGACTTCGCCCAGCGGCAGAACCTCATCAAGCTCGAGCGCTGGCGGCCGGAGTACTCGCACGTCAGGCACCTGCGCTACGTCGGCGGCGGGCCGGCCATCGCCGCGCTGACCGCATGGGAGACCGACGAGGCCGCCGCCGAGCTGTCCGGCTTGAAGGAAGGGCCGCGGGTGGCCAGCGACCTGGTCGTGAGCGGCGGACCCGGCATCACGGCCAGCCAGATCGTGACCGAGCAGGACATTCACGCGATGACCGGCTTCGACGGTTCGTTCGAGACCGGGCCGCTCAACGACGAGCCGGATACCGATCAATACAGCTCGCAGCACTTCCGCGCGCTCGGCCAGCCGGAGACCTTCGACATCGCCGTCCGGCTGTGGAAGGTCGACTCGCAGGCCTCGCGCGACCGCTACGTCGAGCTCGGCGAGTCCTTGCCGGGCGTCAAGCAGACCGGCGAGATCGCCGACCAGTCGTTCCGCGCCACCGAGAAGGATCCCAAGAGTGGGCAGGAGATCCTCGGGGTCTCGTTCGTCGACGAGAAGCGCGGCGTGGTGGTGCTGCTGACCTGCGGCGCCGCGCAGTGCAAGACGATCGACACGCTGGTGGCGATCGGGCGCAAGGCCTATGACCGCGTCCGGCGCGCCGTGCCGGAGAACGCGGGCGCCACCGAGCGGCCCGAGGGCGAGCCGACTCCGCAGCCGGCGCCCTTGCCGCGCGCGGTGCCGGGCGAGGAAGGACAGCCGCCGCCGGCCGCGCCGAAGCCGATCACCAAGCCGGCGCCGGGGCAGAAGCCGACCGGCACGCTGCCGCGGCCGAAGGCCAAGGGAGGCCAGCCATGAAGAGGCTCCTGGCGCTGCTTGCGCTGGTGGTGGGCGCGCGGCCGAGCAGCGCGTGGGAGGCGGCGACCACCCACGCGGGGCTCACCGAGCAGGCGGCGCTCGCCTCGTCGCTCCACGAGCGGCTGCGGGTGCAGTTCGCGCAGGACAAGGGCCTGTTCCAGGTCCTGACCGTGCCGCCGGCCGACGCGGTGGATCTGTTCGTGGTGCTGCGGCGGCTCAACCCGACCCACGGCTACGTGGCTGACAACCGCGGAAAGCTGAGCGCGCTCGGCTGGCTGGTGGCGGGCAGCGTGGTGGCCGACACCCCGGAGGAGCTGGCGGCCAACCACTTCTTCGATCCGACCACCGGCAGCGGGCTGTCGAGCGACAGCCTGCGCGGGCTCCTGTCGCGCATCCGCCACCGGGTGGTGATGGTGGTCAACGGCGCCGCGCTCGAGCGCTCGGGCGTGGCGGCGCCGGCCTGGATCGAGCACCCGAACAACCCGTTCGGGCTGGCCGGCTTTCGCGACCAGTACATGAAGGCGGTGACGGCGCGGACCGCGGGCGAGCGCTCGCGCCACCTGGCCGGCGCGCTGCTGGCGGCCGGCGCCATCGTGCACGTGCTCGAGGACATGGGCTCGCCGTCGCACGCGCGCAACGATCTGGCGGCGCACCTCGACCGGCTGGGACCCAACCCGGCCGACGTCGGGTCGCGCTTCGAGCGGGTGGCGGCGCTGGCGTACGGCCGGCTCGGCGTGCCGGCGCCGGCGAAGGTGATCCGAGATCGCCCGCTGCGCGCCTTCTTCACCGCGAAGGATGGCAGCGGCCTGGCCGACATCACCGCGCGCTCCTGGTTCTCGGAAGGCACCCTGCCCCACCCGCTCGATCTCGGCGGCAACCCGCGTGGCGCGCTGCAGCGGCTGCCGCGCACCGTCGAGCGGCCGGCGCCGGTGCCACCGCCCGATCTCGATCTCGACGCGGCCGCCAGCGAGCGCGGCGGCGAGCTGTCGAACCGGCGCGGCGCCTGCCTGGCGCGCTACCGGGTGGAGAACCGGCGGCTGTCCTGGTCGATCGACGACGCCTGCGCGCTCGAGCAGGTGAGCGCGATCCTGCCGACCGTGTCCGGCTACGCCGCCGGCATGCTCGACACGCTGTTTCGCGGCACGCTGGCGCTCGAGGCGGATCCCTCGGGCGGCGTGCTGGTGCGCGCCGGCGAGGTCGACCTCGGCCCCGGGACCATTCGCGTCTTCTGGGACGACGCCCGCGGCGTGCGCAAGCAGCTCGCGGCGCAGAAGGTGAGCGGCGCGGCGAAGGGCCAGGTCGCCAGCAAGGTCGCCATGCCGCCGGCCGAGGCGCGCCGCGTGAGCGCGCTCTTCGACGGCGTCGACGGCACCCGCCGTCCTTTGCTCGCCACCGGCACCTCGGTCGTTCCCTTCCCCGGCGCGGAGTGAGACGGTCGGGCGATGGGCTCGAAACCTTCGGAACCGCCAAGACGCAGAGACCGCAGAGCCCGCAGAGTTCTTTCTGGTTTCGGAACCCAGAAAAGTCTGCCCTTTGCGATCTCTGCGGGCTCCGCGTCTCTGCGGTTCTGCCCGTCCGATCTCTAGCCGAGCTTGCGGGCGAGGTCGAGGACGGCGAGGTCGGTGGGAGCCAACGCGCGGGCGACCTCGATCATCTCGCGAGCGGCGGCGCGGTCGCCGGCCTCGAGGTTGTCGCGCGCGCCTTCGAGCTGGCGGCGGGCGATGTCGGGATCGAGCGCGATGGCGCGGGCGGCGAGCGCGGCGCGGGCGCTGTCGTCGTCGTCGAGGGCGGCGAGGCGCGCGGCCCAGGCCAGGAAGAAGCCGGCGTGCTCGTAGCCGGGATCCGCGTCGGCGGCGGCGATGGCCTCCTCGCGGGCGCCGGTCAGCTCGCCGAGCTTCTCGGAGATGCGCGCCAGGTCGTACCAGGCCCAGCCGAAGCGCGAGCGCGCGGCGACCACCACCTCGAGCTCGTCGCGCGCGGCCTCGCTGTCGCCGGCGCGCGCCAGCTCGCGGGCGAGTCGCCAGCGGGGGGCGATCGCCTTCGGGTCGCGCTTGAGGATCGCGCGATCGCGCGCGATCGCCACCTCGCGCCGGAGCTCGCCGTCGTCGCCGACGACCTTGTCCCTGAACTCGCCGTCGCGGTCGTACAGCAGCCCCTGCCCTTCCACCCAGCCCCACAGCCAGCGGTCGAGCGAGCTGCCCTCCTCGATCCACTCGCCGCTGTCCCCCTCGAGTCGCCACAGCGCGCCGGTCGCCAGGTCGACGGCGAGCGGATCCTCGCCGAGCGCGCCGACCTCGACCCGGCCGCCGTCGCGCCGCCACTCGAGCCGCGGATGGAGGACCAGGTCGCCGTGATAGAGCTCGGCCCCGTCCATCTCCTGGTAGACGGCGAGCAGGCCGGCCGGCAGATCGGCGTCGAGCGCGGCGCTCGGCTCGCCGGGCGCATGCACGCCGTCGGCAAACTTCTGCAGGGCTCGCCGGAGTCCATCCGCCATGGCGGCTCCGTATCATATGATGTGCAGGTGCGGGGCGCGCTCACGGTGCTGCTCCTGATCGCTGCCTGCGGCGGCTCGGATGACGACAACGACGACTACGTCATCGTCGACGGCGGACCTCCGGACGCCATGACCGAGGCATTTTTCGCGCCGGGCGACCCGATGAACCTCACCGGCGACAATCCCGCCGAGGATGAAGACCCAACCGTACTGCGCGCCGCCGACGGCACCATGGTGGTGGCCTGGTTCGGACGCCAGAACGGCAATGGCGATCTGTTCGTCACCACCACCAGAGACGGGACCAGCTGGACACAGCCGGTGCGCATCACCGACAGCGACGACGATGACTTCGCGCCGCACCTCATCCAGACCAGCGACGGCTGGTACCACATCACCTGGTTCCGCCGCGCGCAGGCGCCGACCTACTTCGCCCACGTGCTGCACACCTCGACCCGCGACCTCGCCAGCTGGAACCGGCAGGACGAGGTCGAGGTGGCCGACGCGGATCCGATCGAGGACTGGGTGCCGACCATCGCCGAGCGCCCGGATGGCGATCTCGAGATCGTCTTCGTCTCGCACATCCGGGCCGGCGACGGACCGCACGATCTCTACGCCACGACCTCGAACGACGGCGGCCGCACCTGGAGCGAGGTGGCGCCGCTCGCCGCGCTGAACGATCCTGACCAGCACGACCACCTCCCCTACCTGGCGCGGACAGGCGAGAGCGAGCTGACCCTCACCTGGAACCGTTGCGACATCTCGTCGGCGACCCCGTGGACCAATTCCACCTCCGATGTCCTGGTCGCCACCTCGGGCGACGGCGACGACTGGAGCGCGCCGCGCCCGGTCACCGACGACGACGAGGCCGGCGTCGTCGACGTCTTCCCCGCGCTGTTCGCCGACCTCGCCGGCGCCTGGTCACTCGTCTGGGTGACGACCGCGATCGAGTCGTCCGGCAGCGTGATCGATCTGCCGGTCGCCGGCGCCTACCCCGCGGAGCGCGCCGCGCTGCCGCAGATGACCGGCTACTCACCGCGCATCGCGGCCACGCCCACCGAAGGCGTCTTCCTCGGCATCTGGGTGCAGGGCGAGATCGGAGCGCAGGACATCCACGCCCGCTTCTTCACTCTCCCCTAGGTGCGAAAGATGGCGGTGTCGGCCGGGATGCCGCGCGCTTCGAGCTCGGCGTAGAAGGTCGGGATGACGCCGGCGGCGGCGAAGCCGCCCTCCTCCGTGCTGCCGCGGAAGGCGAACAGCTGCTGGCTGTGGAAGCCGCTGTCGGACGCTCCGAGCACCTCGTCGATGGCCGCGACCCGGTAGACGCCGTCGGCGTAGCGCGCCACGTGGACCACCACGTCGACCGCGGCGGCCACCAGCTCCTGCAGCGCCGGCACCGAGGCGCCGGGCGCGCCGAGCCGCGCCATCGAGGTGAGCCGGCCGAGCGCGGCCCGCGCGCCCTCGCCCGCCACCGAGGCCAGAGTGCCGTCGGCCGACGAGGCCATCGCCTGGATGAGGTCGAGCGCCTCGGCGCCGCGCACGTCGCCGACCACCAGCCGATCGGGACGCATGCGGAGCGCGCCGCGCAGGAGCGCGCCGAGGTCGATCGCCGGGACCCCGTTGCCGTCGGACGGCTTGGACTCGAGCGCGATCCAATCCTCGCGCTGGAGCGAGATCTCGGCGACTTCCTCCACGCTCACGATCCGCTCGCCTTCCGGCGAGGCGGACGCCAGCGCCGCGACCACCGCGCTCTTGCCGGAGCCGGGCGCGCCACACACGACGATGTTCCGCCGCGCCGCGACGCAGGTGGTGAGGAAGTCGGCCATCTCCGGCGACAGCGCGCCGTTCGAGATCATCTCGCCGAGCGTGAAGCTCGTGCTCTTCGGCTTGCGCAGCGTGAGGCAGGCGCCGCGCACCGCCACCGGCGGGACCGCCGCGGCCAGCCGCGAGCCGTCGCGCAATCTCACGTCGACCAGCGGATGGTCGTCGTCGATCGTGTGGCCGGTCGGCGCCACCAGGCGCTCGACCACCCGCCGGAAGCTGTCGTCCGACGAGAAGGCGGTCGGCGCGCTCGACCAGTTGCCGCCCTTGGCGATGAGAATGCGGTCGCGCTTGTCGACCACGATCTCCTCGATCTTGTCGTCGGCCAGGAGATCCTCGAGAGGCCCGAGGCCGAGCGCCTCGTGCAGCGTGTCCTTGATGAGCTGATCCTGGTCGACGAACTTCGGCAGCTCACCCGAGCTGTGCATGGTCTCGACCATGTCGATGATCGAGCTCTCGACCTTCTGCCACAGCTCTTCCTCGCCCAGCTTGTCGAGCGCGATGTTGTCGAGCCCGAGCTTGGCGACCAGACGGTCGAGCACCGAGGCCTGGAGCTCGAGCTGCTTGAGGATCTTCTCGCTGAGCGGCTGGATGACCGGCGCGCGGCGCGGGGCGAGCACCACCGCCTGCGGGCGCACCGGGCGCGACGGAGCGCCACCGATGGCCGGCCCCGGCGCGGCGCCGGCACCGACCAGGCGCGGTCCGCGATCGCGCGGCACCGCCGACGGCGCAGGCTGCGCGCTCATGGCGCCGGTCGAGCGGCCGGGCGGAATGCCCGGACCGGGCGCAGGACCGCTGGGGGGAAGATTCATCGGAGCCGGCGGAACCGACGACGGCGCGGCGCGCGGGATGGGCGCGGCGCCGAGGTTTCCTCCCGTCGCCATGGACGGCGGCGCAAGGCCGGCATTGGGAACCGGACGCGGCGGCTGGGTACGCGGCCCGGGGCGCGGCGCGACGGGCGACGCACCACCACCGCCGATCGGCGCCAGCGGTGGCGG
>Ga0070698_100009497_pt1 | contig 10417 bp, 8 predicted proteins | sample KBSK1502metaG_FD_65477 | JGI IMG/M metagenome (GOLD analysis project Ga0070698, IMG submission 65477) | Corn, switchgrass and miscanthus rhizosphere microbial communities from Kellogg Biological Station, Michigan, USA - KBS K1-50-2 metaG | ecosystem: Host-associated > Plants > Roots >... | reverse complement strand
CAGCCAATCGGCTTGCCTGACAAATCAACCCACACGCTCTTCACATTGGTATACATCTCGAGCGCATGCTTGCCCATCTCCCGGCCGTAACCGGATTGCTTGTATCCGCCGAAGGGCGAGGCGGCATTAAACATGTTGTAGGTATTGATCCAGATTACCCCGGCCTTTATCGCCTTCGCGAAACGATGAGCTCGCGTGATATTCGTGGTCCAGAGGCCGGCGGAGAGGCCGTAGATCGTCTCGTTAGCCTGCTTGATCAAGTCGTCTTCGTCCTCAAAAGAAATCACCGAGACGACCGGGCCGAATATTTCTTCCTGCGCGATACGCATCTGATTTTTTACATCCGAGAAGATCGTCGGCTGGTAGAAGTAACCATTCTTGAAGGCCCCTGCGAGGGTCGGGCATTCACCACCCGCGACCACCGTCGCACCTTCTGATCGCGCAATGTCGCTGTAGCTCTTGACGCGATCGAGTTGTTCCTGCGAGACCTGCGGACCCATATGCGTACCTTTGTCCATGGGATCGCCAACGACGATTTTCGCGGACTTCTCTTTCAGACTATCGAGAAACTGATCTTTCACTGAATTCTGCACAAACAACCGGGAGCCGGCGCAACACACCTGACCCTGGTTAAAGAAGATTCCCATCATCGCGCCGCTAACTGCCTGCTCAATGTCAGCATCGGCAAACACAATGTTCGGGGCTTTGCCGCCCAGCTCGAGCGAAACTTTGGTCAGATTGTCTGCAGCGGCCTTCGCAATTAACTTGCCCACTTCCGTCGAGCCGGTAAACGCAACTTTGTCGATACCTGGATGCGACGCCAGGGCAGCCCCGGCAGTCTCGCCGTAACCGGGAACGATATTGACAACACCGTCCGGAAAGCCTGCTTCCTGGATGAGCTTTCCTAACTCCATTGCATTGACTGGAGTTTGTTCAGCCGGCTTGAGGACTATCGTGTTGCCGGCGGCCAGTGCAGGCGCGAGCTTCCAGGCCGCCATCAGGAGCGGGAAATTCCAGGGGATGATTTGGCCGCAGACACCCACCGGCTCACGTAAGGTGTAGTTGAACATCTGCCCCGGGACCGGAATCGTTTCGCCTTCGATCTTCGTCGCCCAACCTGCGAAGTATTCAAAGTTTTCCGCAACCTGCGGCAGATCAACGTAGGTCGACTCCTTAATGGGCTTGCCGTTATCAGCCGTTTCCAGAGCGGCCAATGCGGGGGCGTGCTCCTCAATCAGCTGCGAGAGTTTGTAGAGCATGCGACCGCGATCGCGCGCGCTCACTTTCGACCACTTGCCTTCAAACGCCTTGCGCGCCGCCGCTACAGCCCGATCGATGTCTTCTTTGTCAGCTTCTGCTACTTCAGCGAGCGTCTCGCCCGTCGCAGGATTTGGCGTGGTAAACGTCTTGCCGGATGCGGCATCGACCCACTGCCCGTCGATCAGAAGTTGGTAGTTGCGCGTGGTGTTTTCTTCGACTGGTTGTACTGATGACATGATGACTCCTCTACGTATATGGGCCGACAGGTCGGCCCCGGACCAAAGCGGTGACAGGTCACCGCACTCCAAAAACAGCTAAAAATCCGTCGTGCCCGCGAGAATTTGCCTGAGCACATACGGAAGAATTCCGCCATGTTGGTAGTAATCGATCTCAATCGGTGTGTCGATGCGCAGGGTGACGGGCATCTCTTCCGTCTTACCTGAGGAGCGATGAATCACCAGGGTCAGATCCTTTTGCGGTCTGACTTCTTCTGCTTCCAAACCGGTCAGATCAAACTTTTCGGTGCCGTCGAGTCCTAAAGTGGCGGCGTTCGTTCCCTCTTTGAACTGACACGGCAAGACACCCATGCCGACCAGATTGCTGCGATGGATGCGCTCAAAGCTTTGGGCAACTACAGCCTTAACACCGAGCAGCCGCGTGCCCTTGGCAGCCCAGTCGCGCGAGCTTCCGGTTCCATACTCCTGGCCGGCAATCACCACGAGCGGCACTCCCTCGCTCTGATACTTCACCGCGGCATCGTAGATACTCGTGCGCTCGCTATCCGGCCCACTCTCTTTTGAGCGATAGATGGTCACGCCACCCTCGACGCCCGGGACCATCAGGTTTTTGATTCGCACGTTTGCAAATGTACCTCGGACCATTACCTCATGATTACCGCGACGCGAACCATAGCTATTGAAGTCTTCGATCTTTACGCCATTTGCCTGCAGGTAAAGGCCCGCTGGAGAGTTTGGCTTGATGGCGCCGGCCGGACTGATGTGGTCTGTAGTTACAGAGTCGCCAAAGATAGCGAGTGGTCGCGCGCTCAGCACATCACGCCAATCCTGAACCTCGTTACTAAAGTTTTCGAAGTACGGCGGTTCCTGAATGTAGGTGGATGAAGGATCCCACTGATAGACGCTGCCGGTGCTGGTTGGGATTTCATTCCACAGTGGGTTCTGCGCTTCAAAGTCGCGATAAAGACGGCGGTAAGTTTCCGGATCCATTGCCGCGCTAAGCAGCCCGTTGATCTCCTGAAGGTTCGGCCAAATCTCGCTCAGGTAAACGTCCTTGCCGTCCTTGTCTTTGCCGAGCGGATCCTTGGAGAGATCGATATCAACGCGTCCGGCAATGGCAAAGGCTACGACAAGCGGGGGGCTCATCAGGAAGTTGGCTTTGATACTTTGATGAACGCGCGCTTCAAAATTCCGATTGCCCGACAGAACACTGGCTGCGATCAAATCGTGATCACTAAGAACCTGCTCGATGTTCGGATCGAGTGGACCCGAATTGCCGATACAGGTTGTGCAACCATAGCCCACCAGATTGAACCCCAGCTTGTCGAGATATTCCTGCAAGCCGGTCTTCTGAAGGTATTCAGTCACCACTCGAGAGCCCGGCGCCAGAGAGTTCTTAACGGACGAACGCACGGTCAACCCGCGTTCAACCGCCTTCTTTGCAACCAGGCCGGCTGCCAGCATGACGCTGGGATTGGACGTGTTGGTGCAGGAAGTGATGGCGGCAATTAGGACGTCGCCATGACCCAGATCGACTTCCGCGTGTGGAAACTCCTCGGGATGTACCTCGACAAGTCGATCGGGAGTTGGACGGTTGTTGACCATTTCGGTCTCGGTCCAGACGCTCGTGCTCTGCGGCGTCTCGCCGTCTTTGCCGACAACCGGAGCGCTCTCAGGTCTCTGTTCCCCACCACCGGCCAGCGCGACTGCTGAGAGACTAACTGTTCCAATCCGCGTGAAATAGCGGGCGGCAGCCTCTTCACTGGACTTCCCATAGCCACCGTCGGCGACCGGCTTCGCCAAAAGATCAAGGAACTGTCCCTTCAATTTCGGTAGTTCGATGCGATCCTGCGGTCGCTTGGGACCAGCCACACTGGGCACGATAGAAGCAAGATCAAGATCGAGTACAGTGCTGTATTCGCATTCGCCCTTTTTCGGAATGCCAAACATTCCCTGCGCCTTGTAGTAGTTACGAACCGACTCAATACACTCGTCACTCCTACCGGTCGCTTTGAGGTAAAGGCAAGTCTGTTCATCAACCGGAAAGAAGCCCATCGTGGCCCCGTACTCCGGCGCCATGTTTGCGATCGTGGCCCGGTCAGTTACCGAAAGACTGGCGGCGCCGTCTCCATGAAACTCAACAAACTTTCCGACTACCTTCGCCTTACGCAGCATCTCAGTCACGCGCAGCACCAGGTCAGTGGCCGTCACGCCTTCGCGCAAACCACCAGTCAGGTGCACGCCGACCACATCAGGCGTAAGAATGTAAACCGGTTGTCCCAGCATCGCGGCTTCGGCCTCGATGCCGCCAACACCCCAGCCGACAATTCCCAAACCATTAATCATCGTAGTGTGCGAATCAGTCCCCACCAGTGTGTCGGGATAATAGAAGCCGTTGCGTTCCCAGACGCTTCGGGCAATAAACTCGAGATTCACCTGGTGACAGATACCAATGCCAGGTGGGATCACTCCAAAGCCACTGAAGGCCTGCGTCCCCCACTTCAGGAACTGGTAGCGCGAGTTGTTGCGCTTAAATTCCATCTCCATGTTTTTGGCAAACGCGTCTTTGGTGCTGGCGAAGTCAACCTGGATGGAATGGTCAATCACCAGATCAGCAGGAGCGAGCGGCTCGATCATCTCCGGGTTCTTGCGCAGTCGAGAAACTGCTGAACGCATCGCTGCCAGATCGACCAGCAACGGCACGCCGGTAAAATCCTGAAGCAGCACGCGCGCCACAACGAAAGGGATTTCTTCCGTGCGTTCTCCTTTTGGCTGCCAATTGGCTAATGCCCGAACGTCGTCTTCGGTGATCTTCTTGCCATCGCAGTTGCGCAGCACAGACTCCAGGACGATCCGAATGCTGACCGGCAGTTTTGAGATTGGCCCGATGCCCTCTTTTTCCAGCTGTGGCAGCGAATAGAATTTGCCGGTTTGACCGGGCGTTGCTTCGAATGTTTGCAGGGAATTAAAGGGACCTTGTGGCATAGAAACTCGATAATGCGTGGCTCCCGAACTCGCTAATCGCAGGGGCTCTGGTAGAAAACCACGCGCTGAATGTTTAGCTGTTTATTGAACAAACTCAAGTGTAAAGTCCGCGCAGCTTATCGTCAAGGAAGGGACTTTGACAGTATTGGTAGCAGGATTAAGGTCCGAAGGACCGTCATCAAATAGCCACGGCCGTGAGGCCGTGGATAATCGAAAGAAAAATGGCTGAGCGCCGAAGGTGCGGCACTAATCGCATTTCAAAGCCAAAGAGTGCCGGCCCTTCGGGGCCTCGACGTCATCCGAGGTTTTGATCCACAGCCTTACGGCCGCGGCTACTCAATGCCGCGCCTTCGGCGCTGTTTAAGCACTAACCGAATGGCAGATCAGCAACCTTGTTGCCGAGCTTTCGTGTGTTTGTTATAGTCCTCCCGAAACCCCCACAGTTTTCGTCCGAGACTCGCAGAGTTGTTATGCTGAGTCGATAATTCCCAGAGTTCCAATTCGATTGAGGAGTTCATATGTCAAAGAAACCAGCCGATGGGTTCGAATACTTGAGCAATGATCCTGACTTCGTTCCTAATCCTGAAATCGAGGAGTTTATGGAGGAGGAGATTTCCCGGGCCCCCAAGGATCCGGAATTACTCGCGCACCGGCTGCGAAACAACACAGCTGCCTCTCCAAGAGATGCCGGCGGCGACCTGGACGCCAACTGGGAAGACGTGAACGAGAGCGGTTCAGAAACTGTGGGTGGAGATAACCCAACTCCCGATCAATCTATGGTCGAAGAAAACGCGAACGCGGTGGGCGTCAACTTTGAAGACAACGAGGAACTGGACTTTCTCGACAAGATTGAAAGACGCGATCGCGATCGCTATGAATTAGACGAGGGTTCGAAAACTACTGACGATATGATTTGAATTGTTTCGGTGTGAAAACCAAAACATGAATCCGCTTAAACAGCAATAAAATACTCGACAACTCGCGTCAACTCAATCGTTGGGACTCGAAATGATAGTAACGTTCACACGGACAGCTGAACGCCGCTACCGGGTATCCGTCGATGGTCCGGGCATTGTGCCATCGTGGATGGAGCCAGCCCCGGGCTATGACGACCGGCTACCTCACGACATGGTCCACTTTGTAGTAGAAAACGAACTTGGCATTGGAGGCGGTGTTTTCGGCCAACTTGCTGCTGGCGGACATGCGCGTACGTTTTTTCGCACCGCCGAGCCACGCCAGCGTAAGTTTATCAAACGAGGGGATCGACTTGCCGCGTCTAACCGCGACGACGCAGCGTTGTCCGAGAGGATTGTTTGGCTCGCCTTCGCAACCTGGAAGCACGGCCTTTCTGAAGTGTCTCCGGTGGAAGGCGTTTCGGTCGAAGACATTAAGCGAGTGTGTCGCGAGTTCGACGCGGTGAGCGCACGCTGGTCGAAACTCGGTGTCGGAGAATCGATGACCCTCGTTTGGCGTGGTCAAGCTAAAGCGGCTCGAAAACGACGCTTACGTCACCAGTGAGTACCAAGGGCTCATCAATCGTTGGACGCGAGCGGCGAGAGAGTGTCTCGTGGATTAAACTGCCCAATACTTGCGACTAGTCAAGGTTGACTTGAGGCATACTTCGATCTCGGTTGCAGCGTAATACTCTTCACGACAATCTTGTCAGCCGGCCGCTCAGTCCCCTCTACAACCGGAGCGCGCATGATGATCTCCGCATTGGTGAGTCCCGTAATCACCTGGCCAAACACAGTGTAGTCTTCATCAAACTGCGGCGCGGGCGCGAGGGTAATGAAGAACTGGCAGTTCGCGGTATTGCGCGCCTGTTCCTCGGTGACCGCTGCGCGTCCGTTGAATTCCGGGGAAGCCCCTCGCCTGGCTGCTCCTACCGTTCCAACGTCAAAGGGAAGATCACTGAACTCGCCCGGAACGTTCCCGTATGGCGACTCTCCGGAGCCATCGTTTGCCGGGTCATCGTCATGCGAGAGTGGATCGCCACCCTGGATCAAGCGTGCTGACGCATTAATGCGATGAATAGCTGTGCCGTTGTAAAAGCCTTCCTGAATTAGTTTCTTAAAACGCTCGACCATCTTTGGGGCAACATTCGGGTAGAGCTCGATAACGATATCGCCATAATCCGCGGTTGAGATCACAGCCACCTGCTCGTCCGGTTGCGGCTTGATTCCCTTTTTCACGTTGATTGTGGCGGCAGACTCTTTCGGAGCGTCGAAATCTTTCACGACTTTCGAGGTCTTGCTACAGGCGGAAAGCGAAACGGTCAACAGAAGGGCGACGCAGAATAGAGCGACTGTAATCAAGATACGCGCGGTGATACTTTCCGAGATGCTACTGATCATGTGTATGTGAAATTAGCAAGTTAACCCGCGGAGCGGGTGTAGGCATAAAGCCTGGGGTGGAGCGGAGCAAAACCCCAGGATCGCCAACACCTTAAAACCGCTGAGCCCGCGCAGCGGCCGACAGAGGTCGCGACTCCGATCAAACGTGATAATTCGACTATCGGCCGCTTCGCGGGCTTAAGATGTTTCCGACAACGGGTCCCGGGGTTTCGCTGCGCTCCACCCCGGGCTTTATGCCTACACCCGCTCTGCGGGTTCAGCGACCGAAGTTCAAAATTGCTTACGGCTATCCAGCAGAATCGTCACCGGCCCGTCGTTCACCAGCTCCACCTGCATCAGGCTGCGAAAGCTGCCGCAGGCAACTTCATCGACGAGTTTGCGTACTCGCTCGATGAAATATTCATACAACGGTTTTCCTGTTTCCGGCGCCGCCGCATCGATCCAGGAAGGACGCAAACCGCGCCGCACATCCCCGTAAAGAGTAAACTGCGAGACAACCAGTAAGCCACCGCTAATATCTATCAGCGAACGATTCATCTTTCCGGCTTCATCATCGAAGATACGGAGAGACGCGATTTTCGAGGCGAGGTAATCCGCATCGGCTTCCGCATCGTCGCGCGCGACACCTAACAAAACGACGAGACCCTGTTTGATCTCGCCGATGATTTCATTTTCGACGCTAACTTTTGCGCGCGTCACGCGCTGCACCACAGCTCGCATACAGTTCACTGTCTGACGAAGTTATAAGTGACGACGCCAAACACTTGAATTGGCTTGCCGCCGACCGTGGTTGGCGTAAATCTGGCTCCGCGAGCTGCGGTTTTCGCGGTCTCCAGCAAGAGCGGCGGGCCTCCGCAAACAGTCTTGGCCTCAATGACCCTTCCCTCTCCGTCAATAAGAACCGCGACAAACACCGTTCCCGCAGCCCCCTCCTGGCGCGCGGCCAGCGGGTAGGCCGGCTTGGGTAATGAGAATGCACGGCCATTAACCACCTGGTCAGGTTTTCGGGTTAAGTCCGGGTATGTCTCGCAATCGTCTTTAAACCCATAAAGCCAACAGGTCGCTCGCGATTTTAGCCTTCTCGCGGTAGATCCAGATTCATCAGCTTCCTGCTCCTCCTGCGGTCCCATTGGATACGGCTTTCTCGCTCTGAGGTCGAGGCAGGCAAAGTCTTTCATCATCGAGATCGTCTCGGGATCTCTCTTTCCAAGTCGCTGCTCGGCTATGGTTAGCGAACGCAGGTATATCGGCTCCGCCTGATCGAATTGCCGTTGCGCTTGAAGAGTGTTCGCCAAATGGTGCAGCAGCTGAATTAACGACGGGTCATCCTTACCGACGGCGGCTTCTTTCAGAGCCAGCGCTCGCGCGAGAAAAGCTGAAGAGCCTTTGTAGTCGCGCTTTTCAAAAGCGAAATCCGCCAATCTTTCCAGGACGTTAATCAGTGAGAGCGAATTCGCCGCAGGATCGCGTTCGAGAATCGTGAGACTGCGCCGGTACAAACGTTGAGCCTCGTCATTTTGCTTTTTAGCTCGGAATATTTCAGCGAGGTTGCTTAACGCAATGCCTACGACCGGATCTTCCGGGCCAAACATTTTCTCTCTTAATTCGAGCAAACGCCTGGCTACCGGCAACGCCTCATCAAACTTGCCCGCCTGGTACAGTTCGGCAAGCGATGTACCTAGTTGTGACTCTTCTGCTGCTTCCGCGGGTGAGGGACGCTGATTGGATTGTGATCCGGTTTGAGGTTGCCGACTGAGCACTACGAAACTGCAAAACGAGATCGCCAACGTCGAACAAGTGAGGGCCTTCGCTATCGCCATCATAGAAGTCCTCTCCTATTTTTTCGGCGGCCGACTTGGCCTGATCTCAACCCGACTGGGCAGGCTACGATCATCGTGGTGGAGGAGATCGATAACTACTCTCGCAATGTCAGCAGGTTGCAACTGCCAGGAATTCTTCTCGCTGGGCGTGTCGCCACCAAACTCGGTATTCACCGAACCAGGCATGATGTAACTGACCTTAATGCCATCGTGCCGCACTTCCTGCATCAGCGCCTCACTGAAGCCATTCAGACCGAACTTTGAAGCGTTATACGCAGCCATTCTCGGATGCGGGTTAGCGCCGGCAAGTGAAGAAATGTTGATGATGTACCCGCCACCGCGTTCCTTCATAAGCGGAATAGCTTCGTGGCAGCAGTAGAAAACGCCGAAAAGATTAGTTTCCAAAATAGCGCGAAACTCCTCGGGCGCCATCTCTTCGACTGGAGCAAAGATTCCGATACCGGCGTTGTTAACGAGGATGTCGACTCCACCGAGGGCAGTGGTGGCCCGTTCAAAGAGCGACTTGACTTGAGCATGCTCGCGTACGTCGCAGGGAAAGCCACAAACAGAACCAGTAGCCTTTCCGCCGAGTTTGTTTAGTGCCTCGACGGTCTCCTGGACTTCACTTTCATTGCGAGCGCTAATACAAACCTGCACACCCGCCAGAGCTAACGCCTCAGCGATACCGCGGCCGATGCCCTTAGTCGCACCGGTTATGATTGCCACCTTGCCAGTTAAGTTCATCGTGCAGGAAAGCGGCGGCTATAACGCAAACTGTGAGTTTGCGCCCAGCCGCCGAGCAAAATAACAGTTTGCGTTGCCGGGAGAGCTAGCGCACGGTGGTCGCAGGCAATGACACGCTGCGATTGAGAATTACGCCAAACTCCGTGCCTGACTTCACTTCCGCTTCTTTTTCCTTCTCGAGAACGCGCGCGCCAGTACCCAGGGCGCCGCCGAGTATGCCGCCGATTAAGGCGCCTTTGCCGCCACCTGCTATCCCACCGATGATCGCACCGCCGGCGGCGCCGCCACCGATAAACACGGCGTCTCGTTTTCGGTTGCTGGTGCCTTTGACAGTGCCTTCGTTGTCGGCATTCACGGCGTCAGCCTGCAAAGTTGTCAAAGATCCATTGATCACCGCAGTTCTGCCATTGGGCAGTCTGATGGAATCAAAGGCAACCGTAATGTTGCCGGGAGTCCGTTTCCCGGCGCGGTTTACCTGCGTCACACGTCCCCCGATTCTGCTGCCCACCGGCACCACTTCCACGCCGCTGCTGCCCCCGTAAACGGGCTCTTCCACAGTCGTTGTAAAACGGTCGCCAATCCGCGCATCACGTGAATTCAGCTCGGTATCCATTCGAACGCGGATTACTGTGTTAGTCGGAACGGTATAGTACTGGACCGCCGGCGTTACTGCGCGTGGGGCCCTCCGCCGGCCTCTTCGGCGTCTTCCTGTTTGACCTGAAGCGTCAAATATGGCGCCGGCTATTAGCGTCGACAACACAAGAAAAGTCAGCATGCGAACGACCAACTTACTATTCATCTTCATCGTCATTCCATCCTCCCGTCAGGGTTAATAATCTTTCTGATTGTTCATCCGCTGTGCAAAATCTTCACGTTAGCAGCGGACTGTGTACTCCCGTGTAAAGTGGTTTACACCACTTGCAGTTTGTTTTTGAGTCTCTCGTTTACAACTTTCGGATTCGCCTTGCCTTTTGAAGCTTTCATTACCTGACCCACAAAGAAGCCGAACAAGGTTTCC
>Ga0070698_100009494_pt1 | contig 10419 bp, 7 predicted proteins | sample KBSK1502metaG_FD_65477 | JGI IMG/M metagenome (GOLD analysis project Ga0070698, IMG submission 65477) | Corn, switchgrass and miscanthus rhizosphere microbial communities from Kellogg Biological Station, Michigan, USA - KBS K1-50-2 metaG | ecosystem: Host-associated > Plants > Roots >... | reverse complement strand
CGACGTGCTAACGGTGATTCCCAAGAGAAGTATTATAACAGTCAAGAACCGCGAAGGAGTTGTAGTGAGAACTCAAAACAATGCGCTGGAAACAACCGGTTATCGTTGGACCCTTCACTATTTCGCCGGTCTTCAGGAAACTCAATTGGTCTTACAGACTGGTGCGGAAACAAATCGAGATGGAGCTTTCGCCAGTAACGACCTCTTTCCCAACTCCTATATATTGGGTCAAAAGTATAAGCCCGAATGGAAATTTGATTAGTGACGCAGCGGTACCCTTACGGTTCTGGTGAACCGTAGCGAGGTGCTAGTGGACAAGAACTGATATCAGGCTGGCGCGTGTGCCGGGCAGGAACTGATCTAACAGGTCATCAAGCTGATCCGGTTCGTAAGGCTTCTTCATATGAGCTACACAACCTGCTGCGAGCGCAAGATCACGGTGTGAGGCTGGTCGATCCAACGAGGTGGCGATGATTGGCATATTCTCAATACCAAACTCCCGAAGCTTCCGAATGACACGGATGCCGCTCACCAGAGGCAATTTCAGATCAATCAAAAGCAACGCAGGCCTCTTTTCAACAGCGAGCACATAGGCTTCCTCGCCGTCTATGGCTTCGAGGACATCAAAGCCCTTCAACGCCAGCACGGCCCTGACGAGGCCGCGGTTGTCATCGTCACTGTCTGCAACCAGTATCGTGGTGGGTGGTTCGTAACAAATGGTCTGCATACTGTTCGTAAACTGGCCGCGGTGGACTGACTAATGTTAACGATGCCGGTAAGTAATTCGGCCGCGAGAAAGATCGTATGGAGACATCTCAACTGACACGCGGTCGCCGAGCAGAATGCGAATCGAATTCCTTCTAATCTTGCCTGACACCTGTGCCAGAATTTCGTGCTCGCCGGCTTCAAGGCGAACCTTGAACAACGCATTCGGCAGCTTGTCGACCACTGTTCCTTCGGCGGGTATGGAATCTTCCTTCGACATGATGAACGCTCATCGCACAATTACAGACTGATAAGGATTTCAAGAGAAAATCGGAACTAAAAATAAAGGGAAAGCACTACGCCAGGAAATGCTTTCCCTTAACCCCTTGAATGGGCAGCTCTTGCTTCACAGGCAGGATTATTGTCACCCTGGTGCTAACTTCGCTTGACCACTATCCTAAATCTTAGTTAACAGCTGATTGCGTTCACCTCCAACTATTCAACGGTTTAGAAAGTGTTCATAAACAGATCACGCGTTGCGACCGGCACGCTACCGCGCGGCAGCGCTAGCACCAACACATCTCGGCGGTCCGCGTAACGTGTTAGCTGCGCTGCCAACTTTTGTCCTGCATCAGTGCGATCTTGAATATTATCGCTACCTCCTTAGCCGGAACCTGTTCTCATTTACCCGCGGCCTTGCTCATGGCCTTGGGTTGTTGTTGCGTCTGTGACCCCTCGCCGATTTCGATACGCCGGCTGCCGGTTTGTCGGGCAGGCGCGGGCATAGTTATTTCCAGCACGCCATTCTGAAACGAGGCCTTCGCGTCATCGCCGTTTACGCCTGCGGGTAATGGAATCTCACGATAAAAGCTGCCGTAGCTCCGCTCCGTGAGGTAGTAACCTTCATCGCTTTCCTCCTTTTCTTGTCGTCGCTCTCCGCGAATCTTAATCGCATCATCGGCGATGTCCACGTTTATGTCGTCTTTAGTGAGACCGGGAAGGTCGGCGCGTACAATGAGCTGACCATCTCGCTCAAACGTTTCGACTTGCGGCAACCACATCGAACCTTCGAGATCAGCAAGTCTGCCGAATTCGCGGCCGAATCCCGAAGCGAGACCGCCAGCAAAGCTAAAATCTCCAAACAGTCGATCCATCTCTTCACTAAACCTGCGCATTAATGAAAACGGAGTAACGGTACGAAGATTAGCGGGCTGTTCTCGCCGCGCAATTCCGGTTTGGGGTTGGTTACTGCTCTGCTCGATTGAAGAGCCGCGTTGCCTTCGTCGATTGTCAGAGTCTTCCTTTTTTCCTTGTCGTTTAGAGCCTTTTCCCTTTTGTGCCATTTCGAATAACCTCCTTACTTATTTATGACCACAGTGTCGGGGTGATGCATTCCGGATGACTGCTAGTACTCGCATGAAATCGAAACATGCGGCGTACCACTAACACACGCCGATCTTCAGGGCTTAGTTTTTGAACCGGCCGCACAAACGCGCCCTGCCAAGCTTGCACCAATCTACAACCCTCAACTTCCTTGCCGGTCGAGGCTGTTTCATCGATATGAACAAGCAACAGGCATACCGGCTGCGGGCTCGATTCTCACCAACTAAACCGGTTCCGCAGGAAGACCACCAACATTCAGGGTCTCCGTCATTCAGGGCACGCTAGTTGTAATACCGCGAGTCAGGCCAGCCTATTGCTCGGGAACGGAGGAAGTAAAAATGTTTCCAATTGGTGATGACGACACTACTCGCCGAACGACGCCGGTAGTCACCTACGCGTTGATTGCGCTCAACCTGCTGTTTTTCTTTGTCGAGTTGAGTGGTGGTGATCCTTTTATTCAGCAATGGTCAGTGGTTCCGCGGCGACTGCTCGCGAATCCCGCTGCTGACTTTCCGACGATATTCACTTCAATGTTCATGCATGCCGGTTGGTTGCACCTGGGCGGCAACATGCTCTACTTATGGATCTTTGGCGATAACGTCGAAGACAGTTTTGGTCATCTCAAGTTCCTGGTTTTTTATCTGCTTTGCGGTATTGCCGCCACAGCTGCGCAACTCGCCTTCAGCGTTGGTTCGAACGTGCCGAACCTCGGAGCTTCGGGAGCAATCGCCGGCGTGCTCGGTGCTTACATTCTGCTTTTCCCGCGCGGACAGGTGAAAGTCTTGATGGGCCGAGGTGTGATACCCATGCCTGCTTTGGTTGTAATTGGTTTATGGATTGTCTTGCAGTTCGTTAGTGGAATTGGATCGATCAGCAATACTGCAGAGACCGGCGGCGTTGCTTACATGGCACACATCGGCGGATTCGTTGCGGGATTCGTGTTGACGTTTTTATTCCGGGCTATAGCAACACGACAGCAGACTGTTTGAACATTACTCTATTCAATACAAAGGTTACTGGTTCGAGTCCCCTGTCACTCCAAAACGCGGAAGCGGCCACCGTCGAGATGATTAACGGTGGCCGCTTTTTCCTTTTGCTGTTCGTGACAGGCCTGACTTCGTTAGAAGACCAGTCGGACTGCCAGCTGGATGTCGCGCGGACCGCCGCCGCCGAGAAACGGATTGCCAATACCAACATCCGGGGTCACCGTTATCGGCAGAAAGCCGGTACCGCGTCCCGTTACCGGATCAATACTGGAAGTCATGTCTGCTGCAAAACTCGGCAATAGCGGGTTCGAAAAGTTTGGGTGATTGAAGATGTTGAAGACCTCAGCGCGCAGTTGAATCTTAACCTTTTCGGTAATGGGGGTGTCCTTGAAGATCGAGAAGTCAACATTTCTATACCCTGGGCCACGCAAGGCGTTGCGCCCCAGCGAACCAAAGTGCCAGGTTCCAGGGAGGCATGAAGCGGCGCTGCCATCGCCCGTCGGATCAAGCGTGCACGGCACTTTGAACGCAGATAAGTTGATGAACCGATCGGGAGCGTGCGTGCCCGAGTAGGGATCGCCAACAATATCAGGTCGCGGGAAAAACTCGCCCGTGTTGTTGTAATCATCAAACAGCGTCAGATGAAACGGGTTGCCACTGCGCAGGGTGACGACAGTATTCAGGTGCCAACCTTCGCCGAGGCGCGGATGGCCTTTCGCGAAGCTTGGAATATCGTAACTGGCCGTGACTACGAAGCGATGCCGGCTATCAAAGTTTGAGTTGCCGCGCTCGAGATCTGCGCGGTAACTGTTGTCGGGTTGCGTGGCGTTGGCGACATAGTCCTGACCATCGGACGCATTATCGATAGAGTGCGACCAGGTGTAGTTAATAGCTGCTGTCCAGCCACGACGATTGCGCAGAGTGAAGCTCGTTTGCAGCGCGTTATAGCTGGAGTTTGCGGTCGTCTCGAGATGATTGACGTAAAAGAACGTGCCTCCGGAAGGCGCAAAGGGCCCGTTATCAAACGGCCGCGCGGATGATACGCTCGGGTTCCCCGGCTGGTTGATGTCGCGATAACGAAAAAGCTTCGTGCCGTGCGAGCCGACATAACCCACTTGCAAAACGCCGTCCTTAAACAGCTCGCGTTGCAGATTCAGATTGAAGTTTTGCACGTAAGGCGTGCGCAACTTTGGATCGACCGCGAACACGTCGGAGTCGAGGAAGTCGCTGAATATCGGCACGCCGTTCTGAATCGTGCTGACTGTAGAAAACGAAAACAATATTGGTGCCGGACCGACCGGATTGAAGGCGGGACCGGGATTGAAAGTATTGAACGGCAGTTGTCCGGCAAAGAAGTCCTGGGAGAATGCGTCATAGAACAGGCCCCAGCCGGCGCGCAGGACAGTCTTGCCTTTGCCTTTGATGTCCCAGGCTAGACCGAGACGCGGTGAAAAGTTGTTCCAGTCACGCTGGTACAAACGCGGCAGGCCTGGTGAGCCGACCAGCACTAAACCACTGGCGGGATCGAAGTTGCTAAGTAGATTATTCTTCTCGCCGATGACGCCGAAGTAATCCCAACGCAGGCCAAGGTTAAAAGTTATCCGCGGATTCCAGCGAAACGTATCTTGCAGATAACCGGCATGCGAGTTCTGAAAGGTGTCGCGGTTTGAATTTCCGCGCGCCGCGCGTCCACCGCTGAGATTGCCGGCCAGAAAATCCGCCAGTGAATCAAAATCCAGGCGGCCACGATAGCCGGCGTCAAAGAACTGGCTCACGGTCGTGCGCCGAAACTCGTAGCCGAACTTCAAATCGTGACGCGCGCGCTTCCAGGAAAAGTTGTCGATCAATTGATAGTTAATGTCGGTGCGGGCGCGTGGCACGGATAGTGTGGCGCCGATGTTTGCGATGCCGAGGTCGTCATGGATACGAATCAGCGGCAGCCCAAAATCCTGCGGATTGGTGATCCCGGTGTTCAGACCAATCGAGCTCGGATCGAAGTCACCATCTTCGGGAAAAAAGCCCTCCTTGAAGCGGTTGTAGCCAAAGCGCAGCTCGTTCACCCGAGTGGGTGATAGGACTTTCAAATAAGAGAGCGAAAGCAGATGAACTTTTGTCGGGGTCACCGTGTTGTAGCCCGGCAAGACGTTGCCGGCCAGGATCGCCAGCGGAAATGATTGATCACTCGTGCCGTAGAAGTACCGGCCGGTGAGTTGATTGTCTTTGTCAAAGGCGTGATCGATTTTGCCGATGAAGCTGTCCACGTCATTCAAAGCGCGCGTTGTCACAAACAGGTTTGGGGCGCCGCTATTGTCAAACAAAGGTAGCGGCCGATTCGGCGCAGGCCAGGGGTTGCGCGCCAGCAACCTGGCAATGACCGGATTCGTCGGCCCGCCCAGAGCCGCGATTTCTCCGGGGTCAGGAACACGCGCCGTCGAATTTAGACCCACACGCTCGCGTTGCCCTTCGTAAGCAAGGTAGAAGAAGGTCCGATTGCGAACGATAGGACCACCCAGTGAACCTCCAAACTGATTATTTCGAAAAGCCGTTTCCGGGTCGGGCTTGGGATTGAAAAAGTTTCGGGCGTCGAGTTTGTTATTACGGACGAATTCGAATAGCGATCCGTGAACAGTATTTGTGCCTGACTTGGTAACGATGTTCACGATGGCGCCTGAGTTTCTGCCGTATTCGGCTTCGAAGTTTGAGAGGATAGCGGCTTCGGCGATCGCTTCAATGGGAAGGATAGTGGCAGGCGTGCCAAACACGCCGGCTTCGTTGATTGCCGGCAGATTGCGATAACCGTCATTCATGTCTGTGCCGTCGAGCAGGAAGTTGTTTGCACGGCCGCGATTACCGTTGGCGCTAAATAAGCCGAACGATCCGGGCGAGTCGGTAGCGCCCGATGGATCTCCGGTTGCGCCGGGAACCATGACCAGAAACTTGGTGAAGTCGCGGCCATTCACCGGCAGATCGGCAACCGCTCGGGAGGTGATCGTGCCGCCGAGCGTGTTGCTGGTGGTTTCAACCTGAGCGCTGGAGGCGATGGTGACGCTGGCCTGAGAGCCGGCTACGGTTAGCGTAACATCTACGCGCCGTTCCGCTGACACTTCCACCAACACTCCCGTCACTGTCGAACTTTCAAAGCCTGACTTCTCAACCTTCACTTCATAAGTGCCCGTTTGCAATTCTGGTATCGAGTAAATGCCAAACTGGTCGGTGGTAGTTGTTCGTTCGATTCCGGTAGCGATGTTTTTTGCGCTGACGCTGGCGCCAGGCACAACAGCGGCGTTGGGGTCGGTTACGATGCCGAGAATAGTTCCGCGAAAAGTTTGGGCGGACAAACTGCCCGCCATGGCCATTACCAGAGCAATAGCTGCAAAGCCGAATGCTTTTCTATTCAGGCAGCGCTGAATTGCTCCAATAATTGGTAGGATTGTTGTTTGGGATTGACTCGTTCTGTTTAGCATCGGACGCCTTTACCTCCTCGGCTGATAGAAACGATTGCGAATTCAATTAACGGATCGTGAAGCTGCGGTGGACCACTCGCACAATGCTGCGATTATATCCCCACGGTCAGCGCAGTCAATGTTCAATTGATCTTATCTTGCTGGTTCAATCGGCCAAACTCTCGTGCGGGTCACAGCCAAACTTTTGGGTAAAGTCGCCGAGACAGCTGCGCCGTTGGTTTTTTTGTTACTTGCTCGCTGTTTCTTTGACTTTCCCGCACTCCGTAAAATAAAGTCGTTTTGCAAAAGAGGACACTATGAAAAAGTCGCTAGCCGAGGAGTCGGTCGGAGACATCTCTGCGAAACTCCGTCAGGCAAACAACGATTTCGCCAACATCTATCCGGGTGAAACTGGGAAGCGCCAACCGGTACACACGGTCTACGGCGGCGCGCATCTTTTCAAATCTGATTCGGCCGAACGGCTCGGGGCGTTGGCGCGACGGTCGCTCGATCAGTTTGCACCGGATTTTCTGAGCTTTGCTAAAGCGATTGAACTGGCCGGCGCGGAAGGGCTGCCGGATTCACTCGAAGAAGACAGCGGGTTGCTAAACCGGCTGGAGACTAATGGCGAACAGGTGCGGTTGGAAAACAGGCCAGCCTGGTTTGCCCACGCGATCTACAACCGGGTTAGCGAAAAACTTCGCCGCGAACCAGTCGAGGATTTCCGCATCGACTTTGAAGACGGTTATGGCAATCGTCCCGATGATGAGGAAGATGGACATGCGGCCTCAGCCGCGCTGGAAGTGGCCGCCGGAATGGAAAACGACACGCTGCCGCCGTTCATTGGCATTCGCATCAAACCATTCACAGAGGAGTTGCGCGCGCGCAGCATGCGCACGCTCGACATTTTTGTTTCGACTTTGGTGGAGAAGTCAGGCGGCCGGTTGCCGGAAAACTTCGTCGTGACGCAACCAAAGATTACGATTCCGGAACAGGTTGATGCGTTAGCTGATCTTTTCGTGTTGCTCGAGCAGGCAAACGGTTTGCAAGCGGGTTCTCTGAAACTCGAGATGATGATTGAGACTACGCAGTCCATAATCAACGCTCGCGGTGAGATCAACCTGCCGCTATTGTTAGCAGCCGCGCGCGGCCGCTGCGTTGCAGCGCACTTCGGCACCTACGATTACACGGCGAGTTGCAGCATCACGGCGGCGCATCAGCACATGATGCATCCCGCCTGCGACTTTGCGAAACACATGATGCAGGTTTCATTCGCGGGCACCGGCATCTGGCTTTCGGACGGGGCCACAAACATCATGCCCGTGGCGCCGCATCGTTTCAGCGAAGGTGGAACGCCGCTGACGCCGGAACAGATTGCTGAAAATCGCGATGTCGTTCATCGGGCCTGGAGGCTGCATTACGGGCATATACAACACTCTCTCGAGAACGCTTTCTATCAGGGTTGGGACCTGCACCCCGCGCAACTGCCAACGCGCTACGCCGCGGTCTATGCCTTCTTCCTTGAAAGCCTCGACGCGGCTTCGGAGCGTTTGAAGAATTTCGTGGATAAAGCGGCGAAGGCAACCCTGGTTGGCGACGTGTTTGACGATGCAGCCACGGGCCAGGGTTTGCTCAACTATTTTCTGCGCGCGATCAACTGCGGCGCACTGACGGAGACGGAGGCGGTTGAACGTTCAGGGCTGACGGTGGCTGAATTGCGCTCGGGTTCATTTGTGAAGATCCTAAACAACCGGCAGAGTTTGTAGATCGATAGGTCCGAAGGACCGAAAGCTAATAGACTCGTCCGTGAGGGCGGGTATAGATACGAAGTAAGTGACCGAGCGCCGCAGGTGCGACACGTTTTGTGCCGGCCCTACGGGCCTCGCTATTTCAAGAAGGATTTATCCCCGTCCTCACGGACGGGGCTATTAACTTTCGGTCCTACGGACCTGATGTCCGGTCATTTAAATTCCAATCTTTGGAAGCTTGAGTTTTCGCGGAGGTTGAAATGCGAATATTTATTGTCTTAATACTTGCGATGACGCTTTTCATCGGTACCATTGCCGGCATGCAAAAACGCGGCACCAGGAAAGGGACCGGTGATCCGGAACTGGCAAAGAAGATTAGCCGCTTCGCTCCCACTACCTTGACTGCCAACACCACCCAGCTTTCCAACGGCGATCGCAAGGCCTTGAAAAAGATCATCGAAGCGGCCAGATTGCTTGACCCTTTATTTCTGCGTCAGGTGTGGAGCGGCAATGACGAGCTACATAAGAAGCTCGAGGCTGACAAGAGTGCGGTTGGTCGCCAGCGTTTGCATTATTTTCTGATCAACGACGGACCATGGTCGCGGCTCGACGAAAATGAGCCTTTCATCGCAGGCGTGCCCAGTGTGAAACCGCCTCACGCAAATTTCTACCCTGACGACGTCACCAAAGATGAATTTAATTCATGGTTGGCGGGCTTGTCTGACTCAGAGAAAGAGAAAGCCACCGGTTACTTCTATACGATCCGGCGCGATGCCGGCGGCAAGCTCATGAGCGTGCCTTATAACGAAGAGTATCGAGAGTTTCTCGAACCCGCCGCCAAATTGCTGCGCGAAGCCTCAGCGCTAACTACGAATCAAACGCTGAAAGATTTCCTGAGCAAGCGCGCCGATGCTTTTAGCTCAAACGACTACTACGCGAGCGATGTTGCCTGGATGGATCTTAAGGGACCCATCGATGTGACCATCGGTCCTTACGAAACCTACGAAGACGAACTCTTCGGATACAAGGCCGCGTTTGAAGCTTACGTCACGCTGACTGACGCCGCCGAAAGCGCCAAGCTGCAAAAATTTAGCCAACACCTGCAGGAACTGGAAAACAATCTGCCGCTGGACGCGCGTTATCGCAATCCGAAACTGGGTGCGTCGTCGCCAATGCGCGTGGTCAATGAGGTTTTCGCTTCCGGTGAGGGAAACAACGGCGTTCAGACTGCCGCTTTCAACCTTCCCAACGACGAAAGAGTAGTTAAGGAAAAAGGTTCGGCGCGGATCATGTTGAAGAACGTCCAGGACGCGAAGTTCAACAAGGTCCTGATTCCGATTACGCGAGTTGTGCTGACTACCGCGCAACAGCGTGCCGTCGCCTTCGACTCATTTTTCACGCACATACTTATGCACGAGCTGATGCACGGACTGGGACCACACAACATTACAGTCGCTGGTCAGGCGACGACGGTCCGACTGCAGCTCAAGGAATTGTATTCGTCGATAGAAGAAGCGAAAGCGGATGTTACTGGCCTCTGGGCGTTGCAGTATTTGATCGACAAAGGGGTCATCGGCAAACAGATGCAACGCACGCTCTACACGACCTACCTTGCGAGCATGTTTCGCTCGGTGCGTTTCGGGCTTACCGAATCGCACGCGCGTGGTGTGGCGATGCAGTTCAACTACTTCACAGATGAGGGCGCAATCAAGTTTGACGTGAAGACAGGCAAGTTCAGCGCTGACGACGCCAGGATGAAGGAGGCGGTGCGGAAACTAACGCACGACCTGCTGACGATTGAGGCTGAGGGCTCTTACGACAAGGCGAAAGCGATACTCGACAAGTATTCGCTGATTCGACCGGAGATGAAGGGTGCGCTGGATCGCTTAATCGAAGTGCCGGTGGATATTGAGCCGATCTTTCCGCTGGCTAGGTAGTTTCGCCAAGTAGTATCTTGTCGCGGAGTTGATCCTGGCTGGAGTTGGCTTCCTTCGAGGGCGGCGCGGGTTGTTCATCAGAAGGTAGTATGGATGACTCATTTACGAGTTGCGAAAGCCTTGCAGCTCGGCAGAAGTCCCCCTCAATATCTTCGGCGGACAAGACGTCTCCTTGTTCAGCGAATAGAAACAGTGGGGTGCCTTGTGCCATCCCATG
>Ga0070698_100009493_pt1 | contig 10421 bp, 12 predicted proteins | sample KBSK1502metaG_FD_65477 | JGI IMG/M metagenome (GOLD analysis project Ga0070698, IMG submission 65477) | Corn, switchgrass and miscanthus rhizosphere microbial communities from Kellogg Biological Station, Michigan, USA - KBS K1-50-2 metaG | ecosystem: Host-associated > Plants > Roots >... | reverse complement strand
ACTGCTCGGCCTTGTAGGTCAGGTTGCGGAAGATGCTGTAGGCGATCGCGTTCGGGCCGGGATTGCCGATCAGGATGGTCTGGCCGTCGCCTTTGCTGCGGATCACTTCGGCCGTGCCGATGGTGCCGCCGCCGCCCGAGCGGTTTTCCACCACCGCGGACTGGCCCCATGCGGTCTGCAGATGCGCCGCCAACAGCCGGCCCATCACGTCGGTGCTGCCGCCGGCCGCGGCGGGCACGATGATGCGGACGGTCTCGGTCGGCCGCCAGTCGGCGAGGCTCGTGCGCGGCAGGATCGCGGCAGCGGTCAATCCCGCGGCTCCCGACAGCACGTGGCGGCGGGACAAATTCTGGTCGGTCACACGTTCACTCCCTGCTTCGATCTTGTTTTGCAGGGAGCGTAGGGAACGAGCGAGGTGCCAGCAAGCGGACGACTTGGCGCAGGCAGGCTTGGCGCAGGCAAGCTTGCGCAGGTGGAATTTGGTGGAGGATAATTTGGCCCAGGAATTTGGCCCAGGTCACCCGATCGCCGCCGGCGTTCCCCGGATGCGGCGCCGCGCGCCGCGCTTGCGGCGTGGTGCGCTGCCGATCCGGGGTCCATCGTGGTGGACGTGGGTCCCGGCTGTGCGGAGCAGCGTTTCACGCTGCGCCGCGTCCGGGACACGAGCAACGCTAGTTGAAGCTCAGGAGCTTGAACAGCGGCGTCAGGTAGCTCAATTCCTGGCCCGAGGTCGCCGTGGTGCGGCTGATGAAGTCGAAGATCTTGCCGTCCTGCAGGCCGTAATTGGCGAGCCGCCGGACTTGCCGGTTCTTGTCGAAATAGATCGCGATCACCCGCTGGTCGACCACCTTCGTCTCCATGAACATCACCGGGCGTGAGGCGCGCTGCGAGATGTAATAGAAGACCTCGCCGTCCAGTGTCGCGACCGTCGATGGCGTGCCCATCACGATCAGCACCTGGTCCTGGCTCGCCCCGATCGGGATCTGTTCGAGCGCGCCTTGCGGCAGGATGTAGCCCTTCTGGAACTGTTCGCCGGTGCAGGCAGCAAGCGTCACGCAGACGAGGGCTGCGGCCGCGGCCGTGCACAGGCCGCGCCAGCGCGCAGACAAACCGCGCGACGTCCGTTCGCGTGAGGGGGTCTTCGTCGCTTCAATCATTGCAGAACGTGTCCCGTCCTCATAGAACCGGCCCCGCCCGCATCTTGTGCAAGCGGATGGCGGGCTCGTTGCAACAAAAGCGCGCCCAGACAAAAGGCGCGCGCTGGCAGAATCCAGAAATGCTTTGGCCGTTCAATCACTTCAGGAAACCCCGGCTGCCCCCGCGCGGCACCATTGAGGCCATCTATGGCATGATCGTGACGCAAGCGCGAGAACCCTTGTTTTATCGGGACTTGGGCGTATCCGATACGGTTAATGGCCGTTTTGACCTCCTGATCCTGCATCTGTGGATGGTGCTGCGCCGGATGCGGCCGATGGACGGCGGCGAGGGGCTCGCACAAGCGCTGTTCGACCGATTCTGCGCGGATATGGACGCGAATCTGCGCGAAATGGGGGTCGGCGACCTCGCGGTTCCCAAGCGGATGCAAGCCTTTGGCGAGGCCTTTTATGGCCGCGCCGCAGCCTACGACCGGGCTCTCGACTTGGCTCTCGATCTGGCGCCCGCCGAAGGCGCGGAAGCGCTGGCGCAGGCGCTATGCAAGAATATCTTGAATGGGACGCAAATCGAGAATGCGCGGCGGCTCGCCGCCTATGCCGGGGCTGCGATCGTCGAGCTCGCGGCGCAGGACGATGCGGCGCTGCTGGCCGCGTCGTGGAGATTTCCCTTGGCAGATTCCTTGCCGGATTCCCTGCCAGATTCTTGGCCGGTTCGAGAGGCCGCTCAGCCATGAACAGACCATCGGGGGCGAGCCATGCGCACGATCCCTGGCGCGCTCTTGTCACGGTCGCGCAAATCCCGGAGACCGGATTGCATCGCGACATCGAGGCCGATCAGACCGCCCGCGCTGCGATGGCGCAAGCCGCCGGCCTGCGCGAGATGTCGGCGGCGTATGCATCGTTCGACCTGGCGTTGACAAGCGGAGGCCGGGTTCATGTCACAGGCCGTGTCCAGGCGCGGATCGGCCAGACCTGCGTGGTGACTCTCGATCCCATCGACAACGAGATCGACGAGCTGGTCGACCTGATATTCGTGCCGGCGGAGCAATTGTCGGAGGTCGACCATTCGGCCGATGACGGCCCGGACGGCGATGCCGACGCCGCGGATGCGCTGGAGCCGATCGAAAATGGCATGATCGATCTCGGGCGGCTTGCAACCGACGTGCTCTATCTGGCGATCGACCCCTATCCGCGCAAAGCAGACGCGGTGTTCGAGCCCCAGGTCGAAGCCAGCGATCCCGAGGATCACCCGTTCGCGGCGCTGAAGGCGCTGCGGGCAGATCCGGATGCGCCTGCGGGCGGAAAGGTCTCGGGAAAATCCAACGCAAAGCCCAAGCGGCCGTGATTTCGCACCCGTGACGACGTACCCGCTGTCTCCTTCGTCATGGCCGGACTCGTTCCGGCCATCCACGCATTTGCCGAGGAGAAGCCGCCAAAGACGTGGATGGCCGGGATAAGCCTTGGCATGACGACGAGCTGGATGCCACCTCAAAAATCCCATCTAAGGGATTGAATTGTGTGGATTTGTCTGGTTATTGCGGATTCGCCTCGCCGGCCTGAATGGCGGCAAAGGGCCCGGGTCAAGAGGTTGTGTCGGGACGGGGAGGCGTTATTGTCGCGGCCCGGCTTGGACGCAGGGGGTTGTGTCCGGGCCTATTCGCCGCCTTCCGCGGCGAGCTTGAGTGGTTTCCGGGACGTCTATGCCACAAAAGATTCGAATCGCGCTTGACGCCATGGGTGGCGATGTCGGCGCATCGGTCGTCGTTCCCGGCGCCGCGATCGCACTGTCCCGGCATTCCGATACGGAGTTTCTGCTGTTCGGCGACCGCGCGCAGATCGAGCCGGAACTGGCGAAGCACCCGGCGTTGCGGGCAGCGGCGCGGGTGGTCCATACCGATGTCGCCGTCAGCATGAAGGACAAGCCGAGCCAGGCGTTGCGGCGCACCCGCCGGACCTCGTCGATGTGGCTTGCGATCGACGCGGTGAAGAAGGGCGACGCGGACGTCATGGTGTCCGCCGGCAACACGGGCGCGCTGATGGCGATGGGGCGGTTGAACCTGCACACGCTGCCGGGCATCGACCGGCCGGCGATCGCGGCGGTGTGGCCGACCTTGCGCGGCGATTCCGTGGTGCTCGATCTCGGCGCCACCATCGGCGGCGATGCCCGGCATCTGGTGGCGCTGGCGGTGATGGGCAGCGCCATGGCGAGCGTGCTGTTCGACCGTGAGCGGCCCACCGTCGGCCTGCTCAATATCGGCGTCGAGGAGATCAAGGGTCATGAGGAAATTCGCGAGGCGGCCGAACTGCTGCGGGCGATGCATCTCCCCCAGCTCGACTATGTCGGCTTCGTCGAGGGCGACGGCATCGGCAAGGGCGCAGCGGATGTGATCGTGACCGAGGGCTTTTCCGGCAACATCGCGCTCAAGGCTGCCGAGGGAACGGCGCGGCAGATGAGCGAGTTGTTACGGGCGGCGATGGCGCGGACGTGGCGCTCCAAGATCGGCTATCTCTTCGCCAAGGACGCGTTCCGGGAGCTTCGCGACAAGCTCGACCCGAGCAAGTCGAACGGCGGCGTGCTGCTGGGCCTGAACGGCGTCGTCGTCAAAAGCCACGGTGGAACCGACGCCGTGGGCTTTGCCTACGCGGTCGAGTGGGGCTATGAGATGGTTCATTACGATCTCCTGACCAAGATCAACCAAATGCTCAATCGCGATGGCGGCGCGCTTTCGGCGTCGATCACGCAGGAGGCTGTCTCTTGACCCTACGTTCGGTGGTGCTCGGCTGCGGATCCTATCTGCCGCAGCGGATCCTGACCAACGCCGAACTCGCGGCGCGGATCGACACGTCCGACGAGTGGATCGTGCAACGCACCGGCATCCGCCAGCGCCACATCGCGGCCGATGGCGAGTTCACCTCGCACTTGGCGATCAACGCGGCCCAAGCGGCGCTTGCGCATGCAGGCGTGGACGCGCAGTCGATCGATCTGATCGTGCTCGCGACCTCGACGCCGGACAACACGTTCCCTGCGACCGCCGTCGCCGTTCAGCACGGGCTCGGCATCAATCATGGCGCGGCCTTCGACCTGCAGGCGGTCTGCTCCGGCTTCGTCTTCGCGCTTGCCACCGCCGACAATTTCCTGCGCTCAGGGACCTACAAGCGGGCGCTCGTGATCGGCGCCGAGACGTTCTCGCGAATCCTCGACTGGGAGGATCGCGGCACCTGCGTCTTGTTCGGCGACGGCGCCGGCGCCATCGTGCTCGATGCGCAAGAACAGTCAGGTAAGCACCCCGGCAAGTCCACCGACCGCGGCTTATTGACGACGCATCTGCGCTCCGATGGCCGGCACAAATCGAAACTCTATGTCGATGGCGGGCCATCCTCGACGAAGACCGTCGGCCACCTCAGGATGGAAGGCCGCGAGGTGTTCAAGCACGCCGTCGGCATGATCACCGACGTCATCGTCGACGCCTTCAACGCCACCGGCCTCAATGCCGACGGTATCGACTGGTTTGTTCCGCATCAGGCCAACAAGCGAATCATCGATGCGTCCGCGCACAAACTTCATATTGCGCCGCAAAAAGTGGTGCTGACGGTCGATCTTCACGGTAATACCTCCGCGGCCTCGATTCCCCTGGCGCTTGCGGTTGCCGTCAAGGATGGCCGCGTGAAGAAGGGCGATGTCGTGCTGCTGGAGGCCATGGGCGGCGGCTTCACCTGGGGGTCCGCGCTGCTGCGTTGGTGAGCGCCAAATGTTTGTCGGCCTTTGAGTCGTTTTAGATGTTCATTGTTTTCACAGCGCTGTTGACCGTTGCTGGGTAACCTCTTAATTTCAGATGTAAATTGTTCGCCGTGATTGGGGCAGGCGATGACGGGAACCGGGAAAACAGTGACACGCGTTGACCTCTGCGAGGCCGTCTATCAGAAAGTCGGCCTTTCTCGCACGGAGTCGTCGGCGTTCGTCGAGCTGGTGTTGAAGGAAATCACGGATTGCCTGGAAAAGGGCGAGACCGTGAAGCTATCGTCATTCGGATCGTTCATGGTGCGCAAGAAAGGTCAGCGTATCGGCCGTAATCCGAAGACGGGCACAGAAGTACCGATTTCTCCGCGTCGCGTGATGGTGTTCAAACCGTCGGCGATCTTGAAGCAGCGGATCAACGGTCATCAGGGTCCGGTCAACGGCGGCGACAAGGCTGACTGACGAGCTTGTTGTTCGAGCGTGATCTCCGCGCAAACGCGTTCCGCGTTTGTTAGCTGAGGGAAAACCGGTACCCACCCCGCTATCCAAGTGCGGGGCAGGCTTTTTTCGGATCACGCTCTATCGGATCGAAGGGAAGCGGGCATTTGGACAAGGCGCCGGATGCGTTCCGAACCATCAGCGAGGTCGCTGAAGAGCTCGACATTCCCCAGCATGTGCTGAGGTTTTGGGAGACGCGCTTCGCCCAGATCAAGCCGATGAAGCGGAGCGGCGGACGCCGCTACTACCGCCCCGACGACGTCGATCTGCTCAAAGGTATCCGCAGGCTTCTCTACGGCGAGGGTTATACCATCCGCGGGGTGCAGCGCATCCTGAAGGAGCACGGCATCAAGTCGGTCCAGAGCCTGGCGGACGGCTCCGCCGCGGTCGCCTTCGGCGCGATCGAGGAGGCGCTTGGCCAGAGCATGATGGAGCCCGAAAAGGGCGCTGGGAACGTCGACCTCGATGAGGATGACGACGAGTTCGAGGGCACCTCGGAGGAGGGGATCGACTTCCGTTTCGTGGAGGAGCCCGACGACATCCTCGAGACCTTCCGCGGCAGCCAGCCGCCGCCGGAGCGGACGCCCGAACGGAACCCGCTCGACCGCGAGCGCCTCGAAGGCGTGCTGCGGGACCTGATCGACTGCCGCCAACTGCTCGATCGGGCGATGAAGGACGGCTAGCGACCCAGTCGGTATCCACCCCGTCGGATCGTCGCCGCAGGGCATCCTCAAGCTCGAGCCAGGGCAGGCCGCACGGCTGCTTGACGTTGTTGTCGTTCGCTGGCGTGCCGTTGGCTATCAGCTTAAGCCGAAACGCTTCTAGCGCCTCGTCCGCCGTCATCGGACACGGCACCGGCTCTCGCTTGTTGGCCGGTTGCTTCGCGCGCGCTGCCGGTGTCAGTTCGACCGCGTTGCTAGGAGTCGTCCGAGGCCGCAGAGTCTGCTAGTGCGTCAACGTTCCAACGCTCCACAGCGTCGCGCCAAATCCGGTCTTTGCCACGCACCTTGCGCAGACTCACTCCGTCGCCAAGGATGGTGACGCAAGTCTTGGCGAGCGCGGTTAGGTCGATGCGAGACTCTGATTTGGTTGGGTTAGGACTGGTGTACTTCTTCTTCTTGGGCTCCTTGGGAGTCTTCGGTTCCGGCGTCTTGGCGCGCTCGGGAATCGACTTCGCGACGTACCGGCCGGGTTCTTTCTCAATCATCGTTGCGCCGTCGTCGGCGCGAATGTAGGTGTTTGCGGTCATGCGATTTCTTTTTATGAATGGTTATGAAATGTCGCCGTCTTATTGACGGTCGGTCGTCGCGTCGTAGTTCGGTGCGCGGAGTGTGGTCTCCTCTTGTTGGTGTGTGTGGTGCTAGGCCGCGCGTCTCTTGCGACCCCCTACCTTATGACGATCATGTTCGCAAAGATGGCGGCAGCTTGAACGCGACTTCACGATTTCGCGTGCTCGGGAATATCGGAAATCGGATGCGAGTCTTTCTATCGGAGGCCCACGCACAAGGCGCACTGGGTCAACAAGGTGGATGGATTCGACGATGACTAAATTCAAACTTCTTAGCGTGGCTGCGATTCTGTCAACGGTGATACTGGCGTTCTTAACGACCTTAAGACCAATCGCGATCACCGCGGTAGATGCCCGCGCCAATGAAGCAGCCACACTGGCGCACTCGCTTGCAGAGGGTTGCACTGCTCGTGAACCCAGCCAATTTTTTCCATGCACCTGCGGCAAGCCAAATTGCCTTTGAAGCGATTGCGCAAGCCCATTATGGAGCTGTGTTCGTCGTCGCGGATGCACCGCTTGTTTCGGAAGCCGCACAGATCGCGAAACTTTCGTTGAAGTATCAACTCCCGTCCATGCACCAAGTACGTGCCGAAGCTGAGGCGGGAGGGCTGATGTCCTATGGGCCCGACATCACGGACCTGTATCGTCGCGCAGCCACGTACGTAGACGCCATCCTAAAAGGGTGCAAAGCCTGCGGACCTGCCCGTCCAGCAGCCGACGAAATTTGAACTTGTGATTATCGTTGCTTGCAGGCCACCGAACAGAACGCTGAGCGTCGTTGCCGGATCTACCGACGCAATCGGTTTCCTCGAACTCGACGGGCTCTTTACGGCACATATTACGGGCAATCTGATTGTTCTCGCCGCCCACATCTTCGAGGGCGACGCGCAAGTGGCAAAGATTTTATCAGTTCCGGTCTTCGTTTTGACGATCGATGCAGCCGTAGTGCTGGCGGCCGGGTTGACGAAAGTCGGCTGTCGGCCTCTCTGTCCGCTCCTGTTGCTGGAGCTCGCACTCCTGCTTGCGTTTCTGTTGCTGAACGTTGCGACGGATCCGCGCATAAACTCCAACGCAACGAGTGCGATCGTAGCCGGCATGCTCGGCGTTTCGGGCATGGCTATTCAGAACGTCCTCGTGCAGATCTCGTTGAAGGGAGCCCCATCTACGACTGTGATGACGACCAACGTCAGCCGTGCGGCGATAGACATCGGGGATATGCTGTTGGGCCGCAACGCGACGGATCGGTCGGAGGCCCGCAAGCCGGTGATGCGCACTTTGCCGGTCATCGTCGGGTTCGCCGTCGGATGCGGCCTCGGTGTAGCGTGCGAGGCTGCGCTGCGGTTGCTGTCTCTACCAGTCGGCCTTGCCCTGCTTGCCTGCGCCATCGCCCTTGCCACGCCTGTCGACGCTCAGCGTTGATCTGAACGGCTCCGCGGGCATCTCGGCACATGTGCTTCGCCTCGTTGTTGAACTCGATCAGCGATTTCTGTTGTACCTCTGCGCCGCGAAATTGTGGTGTCATAACTATTCGCACAAATAAGCAATCCTTCAGTACCTTCCGCCGCGGTGGCGATGTATCCGATCTGACCAAGCACGATCTTGAGATTGAGCTTGCTTGCGCCGACAGCGCGATGATGACGCCACAAACCAGATGAGGACACCATGTCAGAGTTTCGCACGGAAGCCGACAGCCTTGGCCGGGTCGAAGTGCCGACCGACAAACTGTGGGGTGCACAGACGCAGCGCTCGCTGCAGCATTTCAGAATCGGCCATGTCGAAGCACCGCGTCCTCAGCTTCAAGCCGCAACTTCGACTTGAATGGTGAGGCCAGGATGGCCAGCGCGAAACAGAGCCAGCCCGATCATTCCGCCAGCTTAGGTGATTCAATCACGTCATCAACTCATATCAGATAAGGTTTTCGGTGCACACACGTATCTCAACTCCTGCGACGACGCGTCCTGGTGCGACCTTATCTACGTTTTACCGGAATGGTGCGTTCAGAAATATTCCGGGGCTGCCGCCCGAGATTCAAAGAGTTAGCCAATGGCGCTCGTCTTTCGGACGGGGCCAAGACCGATAAATCACCAGCACAAAATTCGCACTTTATTTCGGATGGGCTGAAAGTCGATCGAGTATCCTTGCTCCAGTTCTCACCGACTGATCACCCGGTATCGTTACAACATTATCGCAATTGAAGCATTCAAACGATCGTACGCTCAAGTCCACGCCGGCCGAATTGAGCCGGACGAGCATCGGGGCACGGCAATTTGGACAAGGATGACAATCAATTTTGTTGGACGTGAAGCAAAAGAGCGAGTCCGACCCAGACATATTGCTGTCCTTTGATCAATCTAACTGTAAAGTCGGTCCAAATCGGTGTTGGCTGGGCGGACTCAAGTTTACTCGGGCCACTCGATCGGCGTCGGAACGCCACATCGGGCTAAATAGCAAAGGCGGTCCGTCGGACCGTCTTTGCTGCGGATTGGGCAGCGACTTGGTGGTGCGGCCCTGTCACTTGTGAGCGCGGGCATAATGCTTCGCTGAAATGCGTTTCGCCGGCACGCTTGCATACGAACCGCGTGCCGACGCCATGGTGCTCGCTGTCGGGCTGTCATGGGATCCAACACCCAGGCTCTGGTAAAAAGCCTGCATGCCGGGTTCGTCGACAGCTCGCTGTGCAAATACCGGGGCTACGATCGCTGTTGACAGAATCGCAGCCAAGCTGAGAAGTTTAAAGTTAGTCATTGCCGAATCCCTCCGCGTTGTTGACCCAGTGCACACCATGCGCGGGCCTCCGATAGAAAGACTCGAATCTGTTTTATGATATTCCCGAGCACGCGAGATCGTGAAGTCGCGTTCAAGCTGTCGGTGTCTTTGCGCACCTTAGCCTTCGATGCTATCCGGCACCGGTCATGCGCGCCTGCGGTTGGTTGTTCTATGAGCCTCGTGAACGGGACGAATGTCAGCTTGCGCACGAATATATTATTGCCCCAAGAAATATACATTTCTGGATGGCAGTTGAGCCCGCTTGCCGGCTTGGCCTGCGGCAGGCGACTGGATAAAGTCACTTTTGGCATCACTTGAGGTGGTCAGATTCTGATCCGACAGTTTGAGACTGGAATGGTCATGAAGAGCCTCACAGCGTTACTCGCGACGATTATCCTGCTCGCGGGAATTGGAGCAAGCGACGCGGCGGTTCGGATTGTGGAGGACCCTGGCGGCCGGATCGGAACCTACGTCGATAAATATAAGGGCGTACGTAGCTCAGGCGAGATGGTGATCATCGACGGTTTTTGTGCCTCGGCCTGCACCATCGTTCTCGGAACGGTTCCTCATGACAAAATATGCGTGACCTCCCGCGCCAAGCTTGGCTTTCACGCCGCCTGGGATCCCGGTTCCGGCGGTCGCAAAATAACCAATCCCGAAGCAACGCAGAACCTGTATTCCATGTATCCATTTGAGGTGCGGCGCTGGATCAATCAACGCGGAGGGCTCAGCCCGCGCATGATATTCCTGAGCGGCCGCCAGCTCGCCGCCATGTATCGCCCCTGCTATCTGAATTCACGGGCCTCTTCGCATTGAAGTGCCCTCATCGTTTGAATGACTCCCGCCGCTGCCAGTCAGTTGTCGCACGCAAGCCGCTTCCTGATCTCATCAAGCGGTCTGTCAAGCGCGTCAAATCTGGCATGAAGGCTTTTGTCGTGAAGATGAAATATATAGCCAATCACGAGAACCCAAAAAAGCC
>Ga0070698_100009491_pt1 | contig 10422 bp, 10 predicted proteins | sample KBSK1502metaG_FD_65477 | JGI IMG/M metagenome (GOLD analysis project Ga0070698, IMG submission 65477) | Corn, switchgrass and miscanthus rhizosphere microbial communities from Kellogg Biological Station, Michigan, USA - KBS K1-50-2 metaG | ecosystem: Host-associated > Plants > Roots >... | reverse complement strand
GAGGCGTTGGAGTCGTTGGTCCTGATGCTGGCGCCATTCTCGCCACACGCTGCCGAAGAGATGTGGCAGCACCTGGGCCATAGCGGCGGGCTTCTGAATTCCGGGCGCTGGCCGCAGGCTGAGGCGGAATTAGCGAAACAAGATGAACTCGAAATTCCAATCCAGGTGAACGGGAAACTGCGTTCGCGCGTCCTGGCTTCGCCGCAGGTAACGGAAGAAGAGCTGCGTACGGCGGCGCTTAGCGATGAGAAGATCCGCGCCTTCATTGAGGGCCAGCAGGTCGTCAAAGTCATCGTCGTACCGCAACGTTTGGTGAATGTGGTGGTGAAGTAGGTTGGCGGCAGCAGCTGGGTCGGGGCAGTAGCCCGACAGTTATGGAGGGCTCTTGTTGTCGATTAGGAACCCTCCATAACTGTCGGGCTACTGCCCCGGCGCAGGTTGAAATTATTAGGCAACCTTGGATTGTGTCTCGGACAGAACGCAAGACAGTCTGCTCCAAAGCCTTGCCGCAAAGCATTTTGCCGGTTGCTTGCTCCCACTGCAGCCGTTAGAATCACTCCGCGACTGCTACCTTTGCCGTAATGGGTGCGAAATCCTTCTTGCCGTCGGCCGCTTTGTACCGGGCTCATAAATGAAAGAATGTCCAGCCTGTAGGCGCTGTTTCTCTGACGAAGTTATCCACTGTCCGCAAGACGGCGATGCCACCACACCATCGCTGTTGGGCGAACCTGTCCTTGATGCGCGCTACCAATTAGAACGACGACTTGGGCAGGGTGGAATGGGTGTTGTTTTTCAAGCCCGCCACATTTTTCTTAAGACGTCTCACGCCATAAAAGTCATCTTGCCGGATCTCGTCGGCAATGATCCCATGCTCGTCACGCGGTTTCGCCAGGAAGCGCTTGCGGCCGCGGCCATCCGTCACCAGAACATTATTGCCGTTACCGACTTTGGCGTAGTGCGCGGCACCATGCCTTTCCTGGTAATGGAGTTTGTCAGCGGAAAGTCACTTCAGGACATTCTGGCAGAAGAAAAAGTGATGGCGCCGGAACGCGCTTTGGAATTCGCCTGCGCTATCGGAGCCGGAGTCGGAGCAGCACACAAACAGAACATCGTACACCGCGACCTGAAGCCCTTAAACATCATGACGCAGCAGGGCCAGCCGATCTCCGAAGGTTTGAAGATTCTGGATTTCGGTTTGGCGAAGATCAAGTCGGGCGAACTCTTAGGATCTTTTATTCAGGCAAAGACCAGCGGCTTGATGGGATCTCCTTTTTATATGGCGCCGGAACAGTGGTCCGACGACGAGCCTGATGCTCGCGCCGATGTCTACAGCCTGGGAATAATTCTTTACCAGATGCTTACGGGAGATGTGCCGTTCAAGGGTTCCTCCATTCCCGCCATAATGAAGAAGCATCTAACGCTGCCGCCGCCTTCGTTTAAGTCCGCCGGCGTCGAGGTGTCGCCGCAGCTTGAAGCCGTTGTCCGACATGCCCTGGAAAAGGAGATCGCGGCTCGCACGCCATCGGTTGAAGCTTTTATCAGGGAACTCAAACAAGCGGTGGCTGACGGCGGTTTGACTGCGAGGCCCGCGAAGCAGACCGCTCCCGTTCCGGACGAAACCCTATATTCACCAGCCTCGAGTACGGGCGAAACTTCGCAAAACTTCGGAGCTTCATTCGATTCGATGGCGGGCACAGTCAGCTCCTCGCAGTTGAGTGCGGAGGAGCAGGCAAAGCTTGCGGCTTCGCGCGCAGCTCATGAGCAGGAGCAAAAGCAAAAGGAACGAATTGCGCAGGAAGAATTGATGCGCGAGGCGGAAGAGCGCCGCAAAGCCGAGGAAGAGAAAGAGCTCAAGCGCAAAGAGCAAGAGGAGCGGGTCCTTAAGGAAAGGGAAGAGCGCGAAACGCGCGAGCGCCAACAGCGCGAGCAGATGGAGCGGGTGGAGCGTCAGGCGAAAGAACTTGAAGAACGTCTGGCGCGTCTGGCCACCAGCATGCCGCCGGCGCCCCCAGCTACCACGACTGTCGTCGATCACGGCACGAGCGCGCAAATACATCAGGGCGTCAGGACGGATGCGGTTGGAAACAACAGTTTTCCTGGCGGGGCGGTCGATGCCACGCTCTATGACAGTCGACCTCACATCGCGCCGATATCTAAGCCGAAAAGTAATGTGTTGTTGATGATCGGGGTGGCCGTTGTACTCATCATTTTGGTTGGCGGCGGAATCGGGACCTACCTATGGTTGCGCTCACGGTCGACTCGCATTGTCGGACCTGGGCCAGGCGCAAGTCCCACACCCGCCGCGAGTCCCGCAACCGTCGAAAACAAAGCAGACCTGGTTGAGATTCCCGGTGGAACGTTTCAAATGGGTCGAAACGATGGACCACTACAGGAACAGCCGCAACATGCCGTCACCGTGCAAAAGTTTCTGATGGATCGCACCGAGGTCACCAATGCAGAGTATGCTGATTTCGTTCGCGATATGAATTATGCCGCACCCAGCCACTGGATCAGGGGAAGGCCTCTTGCCGGGCAGGAGCGCTGGCCAGTTGTCAACGTCTCAGCAAAGGATGCTGAAGCCTTTGCCGCCTGGCGTTCGAAACGAGACGGAGTTACTTACCGTTTGCCAACGGAAGAGGAATGGGAGTTTGCGGCGCGCAGCGGCGGCGAGTTCAAATCCTTCCCGTGGGGCAACACCTGGGCGCCCAACCGCGCGGTGGTGAAAGAGGCAGCTGCGCAGCCGGTGGGCTCTTATCCTGACGGCAAGAACCGCTGGGGAGTAGTCGACCTCATCGGCAACGTTTGGGAGTGGACTTCTTCCAAGGCGTCTCTTTATACGGGTTATACGGGCACCGCTCAGATTCCAGTCGCCAACAGAGACTGGCTGGTGGTTAGAGGCGGATCATACGCCAGTGATCCGGACGACAAGCAGATCCAGATTTCCGCCACTTACCGAGATTGGTTTCCACCCGACTTCAGAAATCCCAACTACGGCTTTCGCCTGGTGCGTTCGCCCCAGTAAGTTCGCCAGGGTGTTAGCTCATCTTTCGTAAACTGCGCTACAATCCGCCACGGTTTATTAATCTCGTGGAAATGTTGCTAACCAAGTCATCGTACCGGTGATTCCTGCCGGACTCAGACGGGCAGCCGGGTTGGTCGGGCTAAAATCACATTCTTAACAGGAGAGAATCGATGAGAGCGTCCTCGATTTTTCGTGCAGTTTTCGCGGTTTTCATTTTGCCCGCAGTGCTGGCCTTCGCCGGTGTCTGCGCTCTGGGCCAGGACGTCGGCTCTGATGTGATTGGAGGCGCTGGGATTTTCAGGCCAAAGAATCCAGAGTCGAAAAAACGAACCGTCCGACCAACGCCGACCAGGCGCGGTACCGCACCGCGAACGACGGGAACGAGCACAGCCACGGCGGACAAGATTGAAGATTTGTTGGACAAAGGAAACCAGTTCCGCGACGCGCAACGATACGCTGAGGCGGAGAATTCCTACCAGAGCATCCTCAAGATCGACGCGAAAGATGGTCGCGCCGCATACGGCCTCGGCAATATTTATTCTGACCAACAACGCTGGGAGGAGGCGGAACTCGCTTACCGCAACGCCGCGCTTTGGAGTCCGACCAATGTGGAGGCACTGATTGCGTTGAGCGTGGTGCTCGTGCAGCCGCGCACCGGTGGCGACAATGCCGGTCGCTTTGCCGACGCTGAGAACTTTGCCCGCCGAGCTGTACAACTCGCGCCTCAGAATGCAGTTGCCTGGGATCGGTTGGGCGTAGCGTTGCAGTCGCGTGGTCTATTCAACAATGAAACCCAGCATGCTTACCGTCGCGCCGTGGAACTCGATCCGGAGTTTCCGGTGGCTTACGCTCACCTCGCACGGGTGCTGAAACGAATGGGACACGCTGACGAGGCGGCGCCGCTCTACGACAAGGCGACGCAGTTAGCGAAAGATCCGGCGACGTTGAATCTGATTGCTGACTCGTTACAGGCCGAACAGCAGTGGCAAAACTCCGAACCGGTTTTGAAGCGTGCACTCGAGCTCGATGCCCGCAATTCCACCTCGCTTTACTTACTGGGCCGGATGTTCGTGGTGTTCAAGCGGTTTCAGGAGGCGGAGCCTTACTTGAAGCAGGCTACTGAGATAAGTCCGCGGGCGTTCGAGCCTATCAATCTTCTCGGTCGCACTTATCTGGCACTGGATCGTTTTGAGGAAGCGGAAGTAGCTTACGAACGAGCAGCGGGAGTGGCGTCACCGGCAGATCGAAAACAACTAGCCGGAGTCTATGGTTTTGAGGGAGTAGGCGATGGCTATTTGAAAGCAAAGAAGAAGCCGAGCGCAGTTCGCGCTTACACTCGGGCGCTGGAACTCGACCCGGGAAATAAGCAGGCGGAACTAAAACTTGCCAAGGCACGCTAGCGGCGACTGGGACCGTGGTCTTCAACCTTAATTTAAGAAGGAGCGGATGTCACTCATGAAGCGTTGCCCGAAATGTAGCAGAGCGTTTCCCGACGACAATCAAAAGTTTTGCACGATCGATGGCGGCTTGTTGGTACCCGGCGACAAACCTTTCGATCCAAACGCTACGATTCAGAGCTCCGCGGCGCCACCAGCAGGTCCGCCGGCAAGCAATCCGCCGCACGATTGGGACGAAACCATCGCAGCCTCTGCGCCCACGGTGGTCTTTCCGAAGCAGACGGGACCTACCGGTTTACCCACATCTTCTAATTTGCCGCAGCCGCAGGCTCCAGCACCAAGTGCGCCCGTGCCGCCGCCGGTGGTACCAACGCCGGCCTCGAGCGCGCCGGTACCGCAGACGCCGTCGCAACCAACTACGCCTCCTCCGGCGAAAAGCGCGCCGTTACCAACGGCACAGCGGGCACCTGCACCGCCAGCCGCAGGTGTGCCGCCGGTCGCAAAGAAAAAATCTAAGGTGCCTCTAATCCTCGGCATCCTGGCACTACTCCTCATCATGGGCGCGGTCGCCGCGGTCGCTGCGTTCTTCATCGTGATCAAGCCGCGGCTTGATCGCCGGAACTCTGAACCGCCGGTTGTTGTAAGCGAGACCCCAGGCGAGAACGTAAACAGCAACCCAGCCACCACTCCGAACGCGAGTGAAGCGACACCGGAGCCCGTGAAAACCGAGCCGGAGTATGTACCACCACCCGACACCACCAAGTTTACAAACTCACAAGCGAATCTAGAGGGTAAACTAGCCGAGCATTACCTTGACTTCTCGTTCTACTATCCAAACAGTTGGGTCGCGGATCCGAAGGCTGGGGGCACTTCAGGAAACTTCGCCAAATTCGAAAGGCGATTGCCGCCTGACTTCACCCAGGAGAACTTCGCTGTCCGTTACTATGAGAGCAAAGGAACCTACGACGCGGACCTGCCTGACTTTCCGAGGCATGTAGAAGAATTTAGCGCGAGCCTGGAGAAGGTGCTCCCGGGCTATCGCAAAGTGTCTGAAGGCCCGACCAAAATCAATTCACTGGAGGCCTATGAATTTCGCTATGTCGGCCTCTCAAAAGGTACTGAACGAGGTGACCTGCAGTTGTGGGGCAGGGTGGTGTTTGTGCCCACCGGTAAGGCCGGAGACACCAACGGCGCTGTCCTTACTATGTTTACAACTTCGCTGGCACCGGAATTGTCGAGCATTGAAGATGTAGGCTCAAGAGGCGAAATGCCGGTCATTTTGGATTCCTTCCGGTTTGGCAAAGGTCCCTAGACTATTGTTCGTAATGAGCAAGCAAACTGGAGTGTTGCGTTTAGCGTCGATCCAAATAGAGTGGTATGCTTCACTCAGCTTGAGTAGTTAATAGGTAGGAAATGCAAGCCAAGAACAAAACCAATAGTGGAAAAAGATTGTGGACGCCAACGCGCATCGCCTTCACGGTGCTCGTGTTGTCCCTTTTCGCAGCGCTGGGGATCTCAAGTTGTAGTTCCGGCGACGAAAGACGTTCCAACCCACCAGCACCCGGAGTAGCTGCGGATAGCAAGGCGCCAACTCGCGGCGCGCCACCAGCGAGTAATGTTGCTCCGCCGCCGGTTACTATGTTGCCGGCCAGCGTAGCCGAAGCAGAACTAAGGGCCTTGACTGGCGCGCCAATCAAGCTTTCAAACTATGCCGGAAAAGTCTTGCTGGTAAACTTATGGGCCACCTGGTGTGGTCCCTGCCGCAAGGAGACTCCCGAACTGGTAAAGCTTAATAAGGAATTTCGCTCTCAGGGACTAGAGGTGATCGGATTATCGACCGAGAATCCCGACGACTCTGCTGACGAGGTGCGCGAGTTTGTTCAGAACTATAAAGTGGATTACAGAATTGGTTGGTCGGGTTCGCAGGTTGCAGTCGCGTTAATGCAAGGGCGCGATGCGATTCCACAGAGTTTCGTAATCTCCCGCAGCGGTCGGATCGTTAAGCGATTCGTCGGCTTCAATGAGGTTGCCACTCCAGATCAAATAAGAGCAGCCATTCAAGAGGCACTTAACGACAAGGGCGCCGCCGATTAATCATTCGGAGTTTTCTTTCTCACTCAACTTACGCTCGGCTTCTTCAACCATTCGTTCGCCCTCTTCCGCCAGCTTGTTATTCTGCATGCCATCGGCCACAAACTTCTTGGCTTCCCCTTCCAGCTTTTTCATCTCAGCTTCGACGCGATCTTCTACTTGATCTATCGGCGCCTTTTCGCCGGTTTCATCTTGAGTTTTAATGCGGTCTTTATCGATACCCATGCTAAACCTCTCCTGCCAGGAATTCTGCTTATCCAATAACATACAAGGGGCACAAAAATCAGTCTAACGAAAGTCGACGGCTGATGCCAAACGGTCGTATCCGCAGATCACACAGATTAGATAGAGACGACTGCCAGACTTGTTGATTAATTAATCGGCGTAATCTGTGTAATCTGCGGATAAGTCCCAAGTGACTCGACATCAACCCGCACGAAGTTTAGACTAGTCGGCACAATGAGGTTTCTCTCCTCAATAAGAATTGTTCGAGTGTCGCTCGCGCTGGCTGTTGCCTTTTGGATGGCTGGGGCCGGTTGCATGCTTGGCTGCGAGAAAATGGTGAGCGCTGCGACTTCCACCGAGGTCGCGTCGCCTGCAAGTTCCCCTGCCATCGTCGTCACCGGAGAAGCTTGCGCTTCGATGCATTCGCACGACTGTTGTGCCAAACGCAACGCGCACTCTGCTTCGAGAGCTGTAACGAAATCAACTTCCGAGAAACATCACATTGTCGCTGAGTCTGGCAAGAAGTTCCCGGTTGATTCTTTCTTTACTGGGCTGGCTGCAACCTTCCCTTCGATGATGGAGTGCCCCCTGGCCGTCAACGCCGCGGCGGTCCTCTCGAAAGCCGGAACGGATCAGTCGAACGTTGCTTTACCGTCCTCCAGCGAGAGAGCCTCGCTTTCAAATCCACCTGAGCAGACAAGCGCCTTCGCGCGTCCGCTGCGGCTACCCAACCGCGGTCATACCTATCTGCACTGCTGTAGCTTCCTGATTTAGAGATCGCGTAGGGCAGACTTTCCAGTCTGTCCCAGGTCCAGTGCAAGTAGAGACAGACAAGAATGTCTGTCCTGCTGTGGGTATCAGTGTGTTTAGCCCGCTGATATCAGGGCAACGATCTCTTAGACAGGGAGAATACAAATGAAAAACTTCAAAGGCTTTGCTTTGGGCCTGGTGCTGGGACTCGGCCTCGCTCTTTCAGGAATTGCGTTTGCGCAGAACACTTCGCAAACGGATCAGAAGAAAGAAGCGGAGTCGTGTTGCGCGACTATGCCGGATTGCTGCAAAGGCGATTCCTGCGACCTGAAGATGAAACATGACGCTAAAAACCACGCGGCAAAAGAGGGAAGCTGCTGTTGTTGCGGTGGTGATTCATGCGACATGAAGATGCACGACAAGGACAAGCCGAAGAGTTAATTACGGCATAGAAAAGGTGCGGGCGTTTCCGGGTCATTCCTGGGAACGCCCCCACCTCCAAAGAGCAAGGACAGGATTCATGGTAAGTAAGTTTTCCTATTACAAGTATCTGTTTTTAGTGAGTTGGGTTTTGATCTCGTTCGCGACCGGGCCAACCGCGTTCTCACAGCACGACATGAGCAACATGCCGGGCATGAGCAAACCCAAGCCAAAGTCAAAGCCAAAGGCGAAGGCAAAGGTGAAACGACGTAGCGCGTCGAGCAGGAAAAGAACCTTAGTCCGAAAAAGAACGCAGCCGCAGAAAAAGCACGACATGAGCAACATGCCGGGGATGCATATGCCCACGAGTTCACCATCGCCGAGTCCGCCGGCATCTCCGGAAAAGATGGACCTGAATATGCCCATGCCCTCGGCCACTCCCAGCGCGTCACCGCATACCCACACGCCGGGAACGCAGATGCCGGGTATGCAGATGCCCACGAGTTCACCATCGCCGAATCCGTCAGCATCCCCGGAAAAGATGGACATGAATATGCCCATGCCCTCGGCCACTCCCAGCGAGTCACCGCATACCCACACGCCGGGCATGAAGATGCCGGCGACTATACCGGGCATGGACATGTCGAAAGGTGGCGCAATGGATATGGGGCCTCTGCTCGTGATGTCGGGCAACGACATGGCGATTCGCGTCGGCTCGAGCGGCACCAACGTGACGTCGATGGGTGCAATGGGTTCCGGCACGTCCTGGCAACCTTCATCAGCGCCGATGTACATGAGCCACAAACAATCCGGTGACTGGCTGTTGATGTTTCACTACAACGTTGTCCTCGGCGTGAATTCCCTTGGCGGGCCGCGCGGAGTTACGAAGTTTGAATCCGCGAACTGGTTTATGCCGATGGCGTATCACAAGCTCGGGAAGGGAACTGTACAGCTGCGCGGCATGTTTAGTTTCGAGCCGTTCACTTTCCCACGCGGTGGGTCGCCACTACTTTTTCAAACGGGTGAAACTTACAAAGGCCAGCCACTGATCGACCGTCAACATCCGCACGATCTCTTTATGGAATTGTCCGCGCAGTACACGCTGCCGTTGGGCGAACGCGGGACCTGGTTTACTTACTTTGGTTATCCCGGAGAACCGGCGTTGGGACCGGTGGCCTTCATGCATCGAGCGTCGGCTTCGGAGAATCCTGCGGCGACGCTGTCACATCACTTACAGGATTCATCGCACATCACTTTTGGCGTCCTGACCACCGGATTCACGTATCGTTGGTTGAAACTTGAAGGCTCGATCTTCAATGGCCGCGAGCCCGATGAGAATCGTTACAACTTCGACGCGCACAAGTGGAACTCACGCTCGGCGCGGCTTTCGCTCATGCCAAATGCTAACTGGACTATGCAGGTGAGCTACGGCTTCCTGCGCCGCCCGGAGGCGTCAGAACCGGACACCGATATTCGACGCGCTACCGCTTCGGTCCAATACAACAAGCCGCTTGATCGTGGCAATTGGGCTTCAGCGTTCATCTGGGGCCGCAATCACACCAGCAGTCCCGGCGAAACGCACAACCTGAATGGCTACACATTTGAGTCTACGGTTAACTTCCTGGATAAGAATTATCTCTACACACGTCTGGAGCTGGTGGACAAGAATGAGTTGTTGCGTGCGGCGGATCGCGCGCAATTGGGAATCAGCGACGATCATCCATCGTTTCGGATTGGCGCCTACACGTTCGGCGGCGCGCGCGATGTGCTCGCCAACCAGAAAGTATCAGTCGCCATTGGTAGCGACCTGACGTTCTATTCCAAGCCTGACGTGCTCGATCAGCTCTATGGCGATCATCCGGTTTCCTGGAAACTGTTTCTACGACTGCGCCCCGGCAAGATGGACATGAAGACTATGCACGGCGGGCACTGAAACGCAGTCCAAAGTCCAATGTCCAATGTCCAAAGTCTGTGCGGCGAGACGAGAGCCGCTCATGGCAAGCTTGATCGTTACCTACGACAGACTTTGGACTTTGGACATTAGACTTTGGACTCTTACAATGGCCAACCAAACCATGACGACCCTACCGCGCATAGTTTCGTTTCTACCGTCGGCCACGGAGATGGCGTGTGCGCTGGGACTCATCGATCAGCTCGTGGGTATCACACACGAGTGTGATTACCCGCCCGAAGTACGCGGGAAGACAATCGTCGTTCGCAACGCTCTTCCGATCGAGAACATGAGCCAATCGGAAATTGACGTCGCAGTTGCCCAACGAATGCGAGATGGCCTTAGTCTTTACCAGGTTGACGAAGCACTTCTCCGAAAACTCGCGCCAGACCTGATCCTGACGCAAAACTTGTGTCAGGTTTGCGCGCCGTCGGGCAACGAAGTAGCGGAGGTCTTGAAAGTCCTGCCGCAGCAACCCGAGATTCTTTGGTTGACGCCAAAATCACTTGATGAAATTTTCGCTAACATGCGCGAGTTGGGCGCGGCAACGGAACGAGTCAAAGAGG
>Ga0070698_100009490_pt1 | contig 10422 bp, 7 predicted proteins | sample KBSK1502metaG_FD_65477 | JGI IMG/M metagenome (GOLD analysis project Ga0070698, IMG submission 65477) | Corn, switchgrass and miscanthus rhizosphere microbial communities from Kellogg Biological Station, Michigan, USA - KBS K1-50-2 metaG | ecosystem: Host-associated > Plants > Roots >... | reverse complement strand
CGATTCTGGCAGTTTGTAATCAAACGCTACCACCCATCCCTGGTGATCCTGGCAGCGATGAGCACAGTTTTGCACAGTGGCGGCAAGACCTGGAACTCTGTGGCATTTTCACATTGGCCAGCAGGGCAGACGACGGATTCGAGAAGGCTGTACAGACAGAGATTCCGCCAGAGCTTTGGGTCGAAGCCGAAATGAAGTTCGGCAAAAATAAGGTAGCGCGAGGGCGATTCATCGCCGAGAACTGCCCATGTCCACCGAAAGTAGCAACGTTGCTTCAGAGTGTTTTGTGTCATCTGCATAAGCAGGATACGAGCATCTCTGTTCCCGGGGGGAGTTGCCCATAACCACCTGCAACGCTCCAGAAAGCTGGAGGTCAGCAACTGGAGATATTCTTTTGCGCACCATCTGGTCACTCCTGTTTCTTTTCATAGCATCTGATCGATAAATGAGAGAGTAAGCAGCAGCAGATCATAACTCTTTTAGCAAGACCTCATCCTTTGCAAATCAGTCAGGTAATCGATGAGTAAGGGTGTGCCATCGTGTTTCTCCGGTAAACCAGCATGGAAAGGCAGTGGAAGCTTCAGGCTCCTGGATGGCACCCCCACGCCAGTCGGTTCAATCTGTGGTACCTCCTTGAGAGAAACTCGTCATTATCGTACCATTGGATCTACACAGAGCGTGTAGGCAAATCTGGCAATGACCAGAGTTAGTTACACTGAGCGTGCAGGTTTTTGTCATCCGTGAATGTATTTCATTCATCCTCCGGCAGCTCGCTTCTCCGCCAATGCATCCTCGTGTCTCGCAACCTCAGCGTACCAATCGGCAAGTTCTCGTAGTATTCGCCCTGTGCTACCGGTTTTAATACCCCGCAGAAGATCGCTACCGCTCAAGCGCTCTCCAATCAAGGAGCACCAATGAAGGAGATCTGCGAGCTTCTCCATTGCAGCTCATCGACTCTGTACCGCTCTATCGAGACGAAGAAGACAGACCAGGGGCAAGCAGGGGGTAGTTGGTTTTCCCCTGCATATATCAGAGCTTAAAACCAACTACCCCCCAGATATATCGCCAAACGGCTTACTTTCATTCGTCTGTTCATCAACATCATGAAACCACCCAAGACACGAACTGATGGGCACGGTCTTTGGTGGTTTGCTATCTACGTGCAGTCCCTTACAGCTCAAATGGCCCTGGCAGTTGAACTTGTTGGTTTGCTATAAAACAGAGACGATTTCACTTGTTCACCAAATAAGTATTTGAGCTCGGGCGCCAGCCCTTGCTCCAGGTTGCCCAGTTATGTCCGCTCGGGAGCTCCTCGTAGGTGTATGGAAAAGATTTTTCCTGATGTCTACAAAAGCGGGGAAATGTGACCGGCGCCTGGTCCGTATTGATGGCCCTCACCAGGCTTCTCTCGTCGTACAGGCCGTGTATTGCTGTACTCAGATGTACTCACTTTTTCACCTTTTTTCAACGGCTTAACTGTCAATTTACTGTCAATTTCTGGAGATGCGCAAGAGGCTGCAATGTGCCTTTTGAGAAGGTACATGGGATGGAATCATTCGGGGTGTCATCGTCAAGGGGATAAAACCAGCTACCCCCCATGTGTGGCGCGAACTCCGGGCTGGCTGTGATCACCTGGTCACTGTGAGCCGCCTCTACTCGTCGTTGGCGCTACCTTTCCCATCCAGCTGGATTCATGAACTGCCATTATCAGAGCTGTGTGCGCTGGGAGGCGCCTGTACGGTTCGTCAGGGGAGAAAGTGCTGTGAGGCACCTACCTATCCTGATTCTGTCCGGGTGCAATTTTTACAATAAATTCCTCATAGAAGCATTCCATTTATTGCTCATAGAAAAAGAACAAATGTACGAACGAAAATGGCAGTTGAGAATATGCCATCTCAACGCAAAGCCTCTATCAAATAGAAACCGGACACGAAAGAAGGCCGGACAGTTTAGCTTTGATGTGGTGAAAAGTAGCTATGTGATGCCACACCATTACTCTCTATCCAGAGTCTGGGGCGTCATGTATAATGGACATGGTAAAAGAAAAGAGACTCCGAGACTTTGGGATCTTCGGTGAGGAGACGATTTGATGGCCCAGGTAAAGCATGCCAATGATCTGATAAAGATAGAGATGACCGATCAAGATATCTATCTGGGCATCAGCTATGGGATTATTTCTCGCGCCTGGACCTATGATCGGATGGGTGCTCAAGCTCGCGGAGACTTCGGAAAGGCTATTTTTCGCATTGCGGTAGGCAAGGCTGTGCAGGCCGCAGTAGAGCGCTACCTCTCCGGATTAGGTGTGGTTTTTAAGAGGGATACAACCGATTACCGGGCGCCAGATTACTGGGATATTGGCAGCCCTACGGGCAAGTCCGCAGATATCAAATCCTTCCAGCTGTTTTCGGACTACCGAGTTCCTGGAAGACCTGCTCTGGCTCCCTCTCTCATAGCATCTAGTACTCTGGGCGAATCCTGGCAGTCGTTCTACCCGATGCTTATTCCACAGGACCAGTTTGACAGGCAAGCAAAGGACTATTACATTTTCGCGATTTTATCTGCTCCCATGTCAAAGCGATGTCCATATACGCATAATGCCCCCCGTGGACTTGTAGCACTCCCTTACAGCCAGGACGCAAGGACAAATGGGCGCTTTCAGTCCGTGCATTTCGCACGCTTTGCCGAGCGAAGAATCAGATCGGGGCAGACCTTTGAGGTACTTGTGACAAGCAAGGCTCCTTATTCTGAGCCCATCAACATAGCTCTTGGCTATGCTGACGCAGCAGGCGAAGCAAAGTACCAGAGGTTCTTTTTAAATCGTGGAGAAACCGGCACAGTTCAAGGTGTTACTGCACTCCACTATCTCAAATGGGAAAATAGACGGTGTCCTCCTAGCGGAAGTGTCCTGCTCGAAGTAACATTCAATGGTGTGGACAACCTTGGGCCTTTGACCTGGGAAGTAAGCAATACATCGTTTGAAGATATTTGGATCTATCCCAATGAACTGTGGTGCATCGGTTGGATCAGTAAAGAAGCCTTTTCTGCTCATCGGCAGAAATATCCCACCTATGGACCGTCAGGCAATGTCAATCGAAGTCTCGGAAGTGGAGGGGGCATACTACACGACAGCTCTTTCTGCTATTACTATCCTCCGGTACCGGGAGGTGGAACAAAAAACGAGAACTATTACGTCTTGCCACAGGATTTGAATACAATGGATACGCTGCCTGCTTATCTTGTTTAGCATAAGGACTGAGGTGCCTGTATATGGTTAGTCAAAAGAAAACGCCCCTCCCGACTACCTGGCTTGATTCAAGTCACATGGAAGAAGAGAAGGAGGCAGAAAGCTCCGATGAGTCCAAGCGTCGTGGACCGCCAAATCGGATGAATGATTTGAGATATAGTGATTGGATGAAATTCCAAAAGAGTTTCTTTCGGCATACTTCCTACACAAATTTGGTTCGAGAGTGCATTGCATTCTTTACTAAAGCGGTGTGGCCTGATGGGCACCATTCTCATGTTCTGCTCCTGGGTTTTTCAGAGGAGTTAGCCGATCTGGAGCCGGGGGCACGGCTCGTCGATAGCGAAGGCTTCACCACCTTCTGTGACCTGCTTCAACAGCTTGAGAAGTTCCAGAAAGAGGAGCGGATGTATGATTTTGTTCTCGTGAACCTCGCTCCACTCCTACGCGCTTCTGCCGATGTGACAACTTTCTTGGAGACCTGGGCGGACAGATACTTTGGCCTGTTGCGTTCCCTCACTTATGCGCAGCAGTACTGTGGCATGATCGTTGGCCTATCCGGTGCCGGTGGAGGTGGTTTCCCTATACCGTGGTCCGTCGGGCTGGCAGGTCGTAATCACTTGCGATTGCGCGATGAAAAGATAGGGCTCATCGAATCCGAGAATAAGATATATTATTGCCTTTTCATGCAGAGCGACAATGATTCTCGTCCACCAGCTCACTTAGATATAACCTCACTACGAACTGCCAGCGAGGATCGTTGGATCACTCCCTGGGTGATGCCGAAATCGCCTCCCCGCACGAAAAGTGAAATCCGACATCCAGCCAAGTTCCCCGAGGCGCTGATAATGCAGTTTATTACTGATTTTACGCGACCTGGTGATAATGTCCTGGATCCCATGGTAGGTACAGGCAGCTCTGTAATAGCCGCAGTGAAACTTGGTCGTAACGGATTCGGGGTTGATCTCAATCAGGAATTCGTTGATATCAGCCAAAACCGCTTAGCATACGCCGTACCTCCCTCTTTATTTGAAACCCCTAGTTCTTCCGTAAGAGGTACTTTTGTACGTGGCGATGCTACCCGCCTTAGTGAACTACCGGAGTTGCAATCGGTGCGCTTTGCCTACTGTGTGACTAGTCCTCCCTACTGGTCTATGCTTAGCAACCCGGGTAGCGAGAATCAACGCGCTCGTCGGGAGCGCAATCTTCCGCTGGTTTACTCGAATAGCGATCATGATCTGGGTAATATCGGGGATTATAATGAGTTTCTTAAGACGCTCAGTGCCATCTACGATCAGGTCGCATTGAAACTGCATCCAGGGGGACATCTTACCATCGTGGTAAAGAATCTCAAGCGAGAGCATATTCTTTATCCCCTGGCATGGGATCTGACAGCCCAGCTTTGCGGACCCGGAGGAAAGTATGAATATGTCGGCACTACTCTCTGGTGCCAGGACGACGTAGGAATCAAGCCATTTGCTGTGGGTATTTACTGGGTCAGCAATATTTTACACCACTACTGTCTTCACTTCCGGCGGCGAGACAATCTGTAGTATATGTTACGCATCATCTCGCCTCGACGGGTCCTTGAAGGACGCTGCTGGTATACGTGCAGGAACTTCTATCAAGTAGTCCATGCCTCTGTTTAGAGCAGGTCGTCCATGATGTTGAGGTCCTGGGGAAGGACATAAAGATTGGTTTCGTTGACTCCACCTCTGTAATGCACGTTTGGGAATACGTAGCAGCAGGCGCCATTTCCATGCCCCGACGTTTTCATCCAGCCTGCCAGGAACCGGCTGGGGTTTCGGAAGATACAGTCGTCAAACCCGGCGCTCCTGATTTTAGTTTCGTCGTCTTGCGTGATCTGACTCCAAGGCTGGTTGTGGTATTTATTTACTTTATCGTTGGGCCATACCCAACTTGGGTAAGATCGGCAGCGCTGCAAGAAATCTGACTTGCTAATCCAGCCCAAAACATAGAGGGTATATTGGTTGGGAAGCGTGATGTTACTGAAGTTGTCTCGGTGGAGTTGCAGTAAACTTGAAGGAACCCAATTGATGTTCTCCCCTTTAGAGTTACGGATAGGATCATCGTAGTCATTGCGGACGCATTCCACTTCTATCGCTGTGTCGGAGAGCGCAAGATAATCTGGGTAACTTACTTTAAACGCGTCGATGATGGAGAAAGGACCGATCACCTCGCTGGGCTGGTTAGCTTGTATTGAAACCGTTCGAGGGGCTATTTGCCCTTGCCACTCGCCTATGATGATGAGAGAAACCTGTTCTGCAGCAAAAAGCCCGTAGGGATTGTAGTGGCAGCGGATATAGAACCCTTTTCCGCTGGCCTCGCGTTGCAGGCAGAGCCTCTTATTACTGAAAAGGTGTTGGTACTGCCCGTACGCAAACGCGCACAGCCGTGTTTCCGTCTCTTCGTCTTTAATCTGTTTGCGGGGATCCGCGCTGCTCGCAATCGCAAAGCAATATACTTCCTTATCTTGCTTGATTTGTGTGTGCGGGATCATCATGGGAAAGAAGTATCGCCAATCGGGTCCAGTGTATAAGCGATGAGCGATGATTAAGTTGGAACTCAGAGGGTCCCTGGCGTCGCCCTGGTAGTCCGTGAAGTAATGCGTCGTCTTGATGTCCAGGCGCTTATCTTCTCCATTAATTGGTACCCGGAAATCAAAGAGATCATCTGCCCGATGGCTTTTTAGCTGGACGTTAAATTGCCTGCCCCGACCCTGAAAAGCTCGTCGCAGCATCTCCTGGCCCGCAATACCTTTGCTGATATTGATGGCTCTCTCCTGTAAGCCCCGCGGACCTTGAAGCATCATACGGTTAAAGGTCCACGGCACTGTTTTCTCCGCATAATCGGCAGCAATCTGTCGATCGCTTTGGTGAGAATGTAACGTCCAGATTTGCTCTGGAGATGTAAGGCGTTTGATCATTGTTGCTTCCATTTCACACGACAAATACGATTTAAATCACATGCAGGGCAGGTTTCCCGTTTTGGATGCGGGGAGTAATCTCCCTGCGCAACGTCACTGAGTGTTTCCTCCAGCCGTTGGGCAAGCTTTTGCGTCGCTTCAGGACTGACATCGACAGTAATGGAAGCCAGGTTCCCTCCCCGTAGTGAGGCACCTACATCGATTAACTCGGCCCCGCTCACACGGATGTTTTGGCGCCGCAATGCATACGCATAAAACTGGAGCTGGCGTAAATACCTGGGAAGAAGCTCTGGGTGGATGTTCGTCTTCCAGTCCCTAATCGCCACCGACCCATCTGCTTGCGGGAAGACTCCATCGATGATGCCGCTGATTACTCCAGAAGCCACCAGCAGCTGTACTGCCACTTCGGCCTCCAAGTGATCATCGAAGACTCCGAGACGCTCAAATAGCCGCATACGGTCGCCGATAGCAGTGCGTGCTTGCTGCTCTTCCTTCTCGGACATATATGGCAGATGTACGTGGGACTCGACTTCACTTTTGAGATCATCTGTAGACCAGGGAGTGGTACTCTCAAACCTGCGCTGGATCAGTTCGTGCAGCCCCTTTCCGTAGCCCAGTTCATCGGCGATCGATGGCTGGATCCCAGCACGACGTCGAAGTCCAAACTGAAAGGGGCACTCTACGGCCATCAGGAGATCTGAGAGACCAATAGAGAGTGGAACCCTGTCAGAGTCTTTCAAATCCTCGGCATCCAATCGCAAGAATGCTGGAGGGGTACCGTAGAAGTGATCGGGCTTGATGGTACCGTTAAGCGCGAGATCACTTAGGAGTCTCGAACGGCGCGTAAGCTTGTTCTCTGTGGCATCGACGAGAACAAGCCGTTCTCTGGCACGGGTAACTGCGACGTAAAAAAGCCGCCGCTCGTCCTCTAACGTCGTGCCGTATCTCCCCGCTATATCCTCCGAATAGCTGGTTCGCTGGTGCGAAGACGGGATAGGGAAATGCCCTTGATCGATCGCTGGAATGATCACGATTGGCCATTCCAGCCCCTTGGCTTGATGAACAGTGGTGATGAGTACTGCGTCTAATGACGGTGATATAGGTTCCGTTTCTCCGAAGCGCTGTTCCTGGCGTCTGAGAGCGTGGTAAATCTCTGTCATGAGTCCACGGGGAGTACGCCTGGAAGAACCCGGGATTCTCCTGCGATGGATTTCTTCAACACTGCGAATGATTTGTGAGCCGATGCCCAGCCCTGCTGGAATGTCGTGCTCTCCGGGAGCAACGCCGACGCTGCATTGTTGAAGGAAATCATAGAGTCTGCCACGCACGTCATAGGCCCTGTTATCTTTAGCAACGATAAGGTTGTGCCAGTGGTTAAGAGCATCCCAAAAATGGTTTTCGACGTCGGCGTCAACGGGAAGCCAGACACGAGCCGTATCCCATAGATTCTTTATTTTTTGATAAGCGATTTCCTCTTCTGCCTCTGACCTGGGTTCTGGGTGATCTTGCGAGAGCCATTCTACAACCGGCAGCAGGAAAGAGGAGATAAACCCCCCGTTACGACCGAGGATGGAACTCTCGGTGGGGATATTTCGCCTCCTCAGTTCATCGGCAATAGGTTGACCATGCTTTACCACCGATCGCAGGAGAATCGCAATTTTGCTTGCAGGAACGCCGCCTTCTACGAGAGAGCTGACAACTTCTCCGACAGTTGCTGCCTGTTGCTCCTCATCCGCCGACGTCAGCCAACAAACGGAATCGATAGCGTTTGCAGAACGAGTCGCTACCATGATTTTGGGATCGCGCAACTTGATTGGCTCGGCAACCTGGTTCGCCACAGTGACGATAGCTGGCCGAGATCGATAATTATCCGTCAAGCGGAAGATAGCTGCTCCCGAGAAGTCCCGTTGAAAGTCTAAGATACGACCAACGTCGCTTCCCCGCCACTGGTAGATACACTGTAAGTCATCTCCCACGGCCACTACCTGAGTATCGGCATTTATCATCGCCTTCATAAGCGCAACCTGCGCCGGGTTGACATCTTGGTATTCATCGCAGTACAGTCTAAGGAGGTTCTCCACTGGCCCCTTTATGTTCAGATGGTCAGTGGTTTGCGAGATCATTGCCCCAAAAGGAAGAAGGCGGTTCGCCCGTAGAATGTCTGTAAACTGCTCGATGCTGGGCCGGATCGATGTGGGAACCGCCTCAAATGGCAGGTACTCATTGTAATAAACCTCCAAATCAGCGATAAACGGCTCGATGCCCTTAGGGTAGGGTTTCTTGTAGATCTTTTCCAGACTGAGTTGGTCATACAATCTGCTCACGAGGGAGTCTATATGAAGTTCATCGATGGCTTCAAAGCCATAGTATTCTGGTTGATCGAGTAGATATTTGTAGCACCATCCGTGTATGGTACCGATGTACATGCTTGTAATGTCTAACTCTGGAAGGTGGGTCTGTACCAAGGCCTGAATGCGTGCTGCAAGCTCTTCAGCGGCTCTCTCTGTAAACGTGAAAGCGATAATGTTCGCTGGGTCTATTCCACTGGCTAAATCGTTCGCGATCATGTGAACGAGGGTGCGGGTTTTCCCCGATCCAGCTGAGGCAAAGATACAGGCGTGGCGCTCGGCACGAAAGAGCGGGGTACTTTGTTCTTTTGTTAAATTGCTAGTGATCCAATTAGGTAATTCTCTCACTGAGAGCACAGCAATCTCCTTTCAAATAGGATACTCCTGAATGCCAAATTCTGATGCCTGTGCTACGTACACACAATTCAGCCTTTTACATTGCTCGAACCTGAGCGCTTAGCAGGGATTTATTTCAGCTCTGAGGTGCCCTCCATTGGCACCTCGCGCCTAAGCCAAGTTCGCTAATGCCAATCGCGCTACCTCATGAGTGGATACTGATAGACCTGGAACATAGTCCCGATATGTATGTACGACCTCATCGTATTTGACCAATTGGCTCCCACCAAACCTATGTGTCAATTAAACAGAGTGCTGAAAGATACGAATAGAGATCATTCCCCCAAATAGTCCCTTTTTCGGAATGACCATAAAAGACTTTTGCCTTGCGTTTAAGCAGAACTCGGACGAGCGCATCGATATACCCACAATTTTCGTCAGCAGTGTCAGAAAGAGCTGGAAGTCTGCCTCTTTGCCGTTATGCGGCATGGCGGTCAGCAGCAGGAAGTATCGGGTGAGGTATGAGAGCAGCTGGCCAAGTCGGTAGCGCCCGGTGTACTTGACCTCACCACCAAAGAAGCTGGCAGACATCTTATGCGCCTCGTCCACCACAACGAGGTCCCAGTCGGTCTGCTCCAGCTTCGCCTGGGCATCTTCATTTCGACTGAGCTTATCCAGCTGACAGATAGCCAGGTCGGTCTCGGAGAAAGCATTACCGCTGCGGGCAGCCTCAAGCCGGTCGTTCGTGATAATCTCGAAAGTCAGGTGGAAGCACCGTCTCAACTCGTCCTGCCATTGCTCGACAAGGCTGCCTGGGCAGATGACCAGGCAGCGGGGCAGGTCGCCGCGGATCAGCAGTTCCTTGATGAAGAGGCCGGTCATGATGGTCTTGCCGGCGCCGGGATCGTCGGCCAGCAAGAAGCGCAGTGGCTGGCGCGTCAGCATCTCGCCATAGACCGCGGTGATCTGGTGTGGCAGCGGCTCGACGAGCGAGGTATACACAGCCAGCAATGGATCGAAGAGATAGGCCAGGTGGATGCGATAGGCTTCGGAAACCAGACGAAGCAGCGTACCATCGCCATCGAAACTCCAGGGAAGGCCGACAGTGGCAATCTCCAGACTGGGCTCGCGGTCACGATAGAGAATCTCATTGCCGAGGCGGCCAGCGGCATCCCGATAGGTGAGGGTGACGGCAACATCACCATGCCACTGTACATCCACTACTGTAACGAGAGCGTCAGGGAGGATGCCTTTCACCGTTGCTCCCCTGGTCAACTGCTCCAATTGTGCCATCGCACACACATGCCCCTTCCTAGCCGAACTGATTTGATATCCAGTAGTATACTACACCTCTGCAACAAATCGGCAGCACAGGGTGCAGGAGGAAGCAAGCCATGAATAAAAACATAAAAGTAGCGATCGCGTTCATCAGTCTTGTTGTGAGCGCAATCGCCTTCATTCAGGCACTCAACGCATGAACAGGCAGCGCGAGTGATTAAAGTGCAGATGATATGCCTGACCTTCCCATAGGCCAATATATCACAGCAACG
>Ga0070698_100009489_pt1 | contig 10423 bp, 12 predicted proteins | sample KBSK1502metaG_FD_65477 | JGI IMG/M metagenome (GOLD analysis project Ga0070698, IMG submission 65477) | Corn, switchgrass and miscanthus rhizosphere microbial communities from Kellogg Biological Station, Michigan, USA - KBS K1-50-2 metaG | ecosystem: Host-associated > Plants > Roots >... | reverse complement strand
GACCGCTTCATCCAACATCACAATGCCAAGGCTGCCCCCTTCAGATGGACCGCAACCGCAGACGCTATCCTCGAAAAGATCTCCAGACTTTGTCATCGTATCTCTGGGACACAACACTAGATGGTGTGCGCCTAACAGTCTGACCTGCTCAGTAGGAAGCGCCTCACCCCTTTTTCGTCGCCCTTGAAGGCGATTGCGGCCTGACAAAGCCCGCCAAAGTAGGCAGCGTTATACTCGTCCTCGTCCAAGTTGGCGTTTGTAATCAACCAGGCCAGCATGTCCTGATCGGCCTTGTTCAACGTCGGTCCCGAGCTCTGCTGGTCGCGCAGTCTTTCGAAATCACTGAGCCCGGTCAGCTCGTCGAACGGCAGCACGGCCTCCCATTGCAGCAGGTTATCGAGCAGGCGGCGGTCGTCGCATACCTCGAAGACACCGGTGTCGCGTTCGTAGATGCTGTAGCGGTTGGTCTCACCGGCAAGCCGCCCGAGCTGCCTCCTGACCACAAGCCGAAGAATCTCACCCGCCGAACGGGTCGTGAGCAGCTCATCACCGCCAGCGCTTGTCTGTTCTAAGTTGCCGTCGGCTGGTACGTCTTCTCTTCGCATTACACACTCCAAATTCGTTGAGAGGAAGAAGCCGAATTATTCGGACGTCTTCCCTACTCAAACAAAATGGGTCGCTAATTGACCTCGATTCAAGTGCTCCGTTCATTTTTCGAGTTCGGCGAAATTGGCGATGTTTCAGCATTTCTCCAACTTCGACGGCGTCGCCACCACTTAAATCTGGCGAAGCAACGCGCTGATGGTGCGGCCAAGGAGCCACACCATAGCGAGCGGGGAAATGTGACTGCTGGCAGCTCTGTTAAGTCGCCTACATTCGTTCGCACTCGTGTCAGCCGGCGATAGAGCTCTTGCGGCACGCGTTCAAAGATATCTCACCGTATTTTCCGATGATCGCCTCCGGACGGTTCCGGCTTTCGTTTGGATAAGCGCCAAGCTCATTTTGGACCTCTGCGGTCCGAACGAACGGCGGCGGCTGATATTTCTGAGGCCCATCCAACAGCGGGGTGCCGGAGCGTTCCCGAGGTAGAAGGCGGAGATTGAAGCGGAAGCTTGGCGCGTCACCCCCCTGAAACGAATCACCGCCTCTTGCTTCTCTAATCCATCCCGTGCGGCGTGATGCTGTGCAACGAACTCCAACCCAATCGAGTTCGAGCGTGAATAAGACACATCCCCACGGCGCATCTCGCGCATCACTCTAGATCGATGCCGAGCCGACCGAGCGCGGGGCAATCCGAGGACAGTTTGTGGACTGCTCTCAGCTGATCCTAGACGGCCACTTTCCTTCGGGATCGCGAGTGGCCGTAGTTTTGTATACAAGCGCGATTTGGCTCGGAGGACGGCAAAAACTCTTAGGTCATGTAGCCAACTGCTCCGCCGCATATGTATCGAGTGGGTCGGCGGGATCGACCACAAAGTGACCCGGTACGACGAAATCCACGTATGGCGTTATCGATCAGTCGCATCACCGTGGGAGGGAGCCTTATCTGGAATCTAAGCCGACGCACCGACGGGGTCAGTGGTCGCCACTCTGACGCCCGTTTGCGCTTAGCCCCTATTCCCTTGCTCCTGAGACCACAGCGAGGGCTGCCATTGCTGGCTTATCTTCGCCCTCCGGCGCGAGCCAGGCTTCCATCTCGTCCAACACCTGGTCAATGATGTCCGAGTACTCCAGAGCCTCAAAGAGGCACTCCGTGAATTTGTGGTTCAATTCGATCGGGGTTAACCCAAGACGAGCGAAACGTTCGAATACATTCCCTCCGCGACGATTCGGATCCCAGCCGATAGGTCCCGAAACGAGTTCATCCGTCGCGATGGCCCACGCATTTTGAACCTCGCGATCGAGCCGCTTCCGCTTTGCACTGAGCTGCTTTAGATCGTTGATTGCCATCGTCATCTCCTTGGCTTCGCTTCTGATACAACGTAATTGTTTCGCTTAACCCAGCGCTTCAACCCTTTTTCCTGAGAAATTTTTCACGGCTGTATACACGGCGATTGAACCAGCTTGCCCCATGGCCGGTCTGCCCTCGTCCAACAAAAGCGCTTTGGTAACCATCAATGGGCACCGTCCCCTCGGCAGAGGAACCAGCAATCCGCCGATCCCGACACTATCGTCTCGACAAGTCGTGACGCGGTCCATCGACATCGCGGCGTTCTGCACTGGCAAGCGCGAGCCTAAGTCGGGTCCGTTCCAAAGCCGCTCTTGGACGAAGATTGCGCGACAATTTTCTAACGCGCCGCGCCGAACAGGTGTCGAAATGCATAAAGAGCCCACATTTTTCGAGAAAGTCGACGAGGAAGCCGATTGCGCTCTGTTGCGGACCGACATTTAGAGAGCGCAAGGGTCTACCCGTCGCGGAAAATGAAACTGGCCGCGCTTATTCAGCGGACGGTCGCCGCACCGCGGATCGAGCCGAGGAAGGCGGATGGACCTCGATTAGTGCTAGCGCGGGACTGTTGCTGTTGTATGCCCAGGCTAGATACCATCCGCCGGAGCACTCTCGCGGCTCACCATCCCGTTTGAGGGGAGTCGTCTCAACCGGACAGATGGTCCTGGCATAATGGCGACCGATCAGAGGAGCGATCATCACACCTGCAGATCGCTCAATTTTAGATGCGCGGTGAATCCGAATCTGGCGATTTGCGATGCCTCGACCTTATTAGTCGGAACCGGTATCACCTTGATGAGGCGATGCTCGACCGTTCCGTCGTTGCGGAAACCAACATTACGCTCGGCCGTCTTGCTGATCTCATCCACCAGCAGGGTCTGGACACGACGACCCCGGCCGGTACGGTGATGTCCAGATGCTCCGCGTGAACGCGGAGTTCGAGTGGGGAATGAGCCGAGAGCGCACTCTTGCCGAGCTCTCCCGGGCTCGCAGCCAAGGCAAACACCTTAGGTCGCCGTCCCCTTCCCACCGCCAAGACGTGGTACGTCCGGCAAGCGCTGCGTGGGCGGAATCAGCCGCCGGCGGATCGCCTCCGAGCACCACATTGGTCTCGGCAGCGTTCAGCGGTTGAAACCGCATCCTGCTAAACGGACCGAACCGCCCAGCCGGTAAGCGCGCGACTGCCGCCTAGCACTGCCACCCGAAGCTTTCGCCTCGGCCCCGGGCGCCCCTCTCGTCTCCGCAAGATCGCGGAGCCAAGCGCCGACGAGGTCCTCGACCATGTCAGGCCCGCGCATTCCCAGCCAATCGAAGAAATCCGCGCTTACGTCTTCGACCGACATGTCATAGGTCGCCGAAACCGATTCCGCGATATCACCGAGATCGAACGCAACTGCCGAGTGCGTGTCGCCGAACTCGAACGTTTCCGACCATTCCTGTGTGATCAGCGCGCCAAGATCGGCGGCCTCGGCAACGTCCTCCACCGTGTCGAGTGCTTGCACAACGTGGGCCTCTTCAGCCGGCGTTGGCTGGACAGACTCTCCGGAGTGAACGCCCCCTGCAACGATTTCGTAAAGGTGTTGGCGGGTACACCTCGATCGGACCAACCTGAGGAGCCCAACGTGCCCAGATGGACCATACGCGGCGTCTGCCCCGATGCGATCCACGCTGTTCAAGGCGTCCAATCTGAGACTGGAGCAGCCCTAGGCGAGATTGTGTCACTGTGCATCGCCGCCGGGCTGGACGAGGCTCGTCGCCAACTAGTGGAACAACTCAGAGAGGACGACGCCCTCGCCCTAATGGTTCGGGAAATCAGGGCGTCGGTCGCCGGCATCCACAGAGCTATCTCCGATCTCTCGGCGATCCGCATCGATTCGGCATAGGTCGGCCCGCTAGCGGCCGCCGTCACCTCGGCGGGCCTGAACCATTGGATAGTCGGATAACCAGTATGGCCCCGCGCCCAAATGAGCCACGCCCTTTGCTGTGCCGGCAGCCAAAACCCTTCTCCTCCGCACCGGGCGCACCAACCAACCGGCAACACCGCCAAAGTGTGGCGGAGTGGCTCGCGGCAGCAAGGTCGACTGACCCGATGGGTCCGGAACTCCCGTCCGCATCCTCGCTGGGCGGGAGCCGCCGCCACCAGACCTCTGATGAACGCAGGCCGACCCCAACCTAAATAGACGCGGAGGGAAGCCACGTTGCGATGGACAATTCGGGGAATTCCGACTGATACGGCAGACGCGGTACGCGATGTCGCCTTCGAAACTGGCAGCACTCTTGGAGACGTGGTCATGCTGTGCGTTCGGTATGGCCTGCCCGAGGCGCGCCGCCATCTGGAAGCGAAATATGCCGAGGAAAGCGAACTCGACGCGTTGCTTCGGGAGATCAGGCAGACAACGAGCGAGATACGCGAGGCATTCTCCTCTGAAGCGCACGAACGACCCGAATCGACATGCAATGCCGATCATCCCAATCCGCGCGGGCACGATTAGACGCACACTTTGTTTTTGTCCGTATACATATCGCAGGGTCAGATTGATTCATGCGAGCACCGTGAGAAGAATGTTTCCGGCGCTCTTGACACGAAGATTCGTCCGTCTATAAGCGCGCCCCAATCAGCCGACTTGATCGGATCGCCACAACGGCGAGGGAGAGGTTACGGCACGCGCGACGCCAGTACGCACGGCCGTCGAGTAACTCCCTCGCTGGCGACGAAGGATCAAGTTATGAGTATTCAAGCAAAGACCGATACGAAAACAGGGGCATCCCCCGGGACAACGTTGTCCCGGGAAAACATTGTCCAAGATGCCGAGAAAGCTATCGGCGAATACGCGCGGGTCATCGACGGCGCACTCGCCGACGCCGGAAGCCTGCTCAACAGAGCACTGACCGAGACCTACGCGGCAGTATGTGACCTCCAACGCGATCCCGCCCGGATGCAGGAATTCCTTACCAAGAAGCGGTCCGGCCCAGACTCGGCGAATCCCATTAAGCCCGTCGTCCGTGCGTTGTGGCGGGGCATACTTTCCCGGCACACCTTCCATCGCTATGCCTCTATGTTCGCATTCGCGCAGGTCAAGCAAGTGCCGCCGAAGGATTTCCGGGAGTGGCTGGAAAAGTTTGACGGCGGGATCAAGGCGGCGGCTGCCGAGTGGGCGAAGTTGCAGAAGAAGGCCAAGGGCGAGGGAGCCAACCGCGCGGCGACTGCCGCCCGGGACAAGATCATTGCCGAACTCGGCGACCCGATCCCGCTTCCTTCGGAGGTCGGCAATCGCGATGCTGGGTTATATCTCGGGCTGATTCGGGTCTCCGTCGATAGCAACGCGGTACTGCTGACCGTGAGCGGACAGATGAAACCAACCGACATCGACGCATTCCTGCGGAGGGTCAAGAAATGACCACAATCCGTTGGACCGATCAGACGTGGAACTTCATCGTCGGCTGTCTGCTGAAGTCGGCCGGGTGCACGAACTGCTACGCCGCCCGGATGGCATGGCGACTCGAACACAACTTCGGCGTCGCCCACTACGAGGGCATTGCCGACCGTAAGACCCGGCAGTTCACCGGAGTGGTGAATTTAGGGCCGCGACACATCATGGACGCTCCTCTTCGTCGCCGAAAACCCACAATGTACTTCGTCAACTCGATGTCGGACTGGCTGCACGAGAACGTCCAGCCAGAATGGCTCGACGCAGCGTTCGCGATTTGCGAGCAGAGCCCCCAGCACGTGTTCCAGTGGCTCACGAAGCGACCCGAGCGGATGGCCGCGGTCCTCGATCAAGTCGGCCGGCGTCGGGTTCCGACGAACTGCTGGATGGGGGTTACCGTGGAGGGGTCGAACATCGATCCGGCCACGCGGCTCCCTGCCACTGAGCGCATCCGGATGCTCCGGGACTCGGTCGACGCGCAATTTCGCTGGATCAGCTTCGAACCTCTGATCAGCGACCCCGGCAGGCTGGACCTGACCGGTATCCACTGGGCAGTGATCGGTGGCGAATCCGGTCACGGTGCGCGTCGCATGCGGCCGGGATGGGCTCAGTCTGTCATTGAACAGTCCAAGGCTCAGGGGCTCGCCGTGCACTTCAAACAATGGGGGTCGTTCAAGGGTGCGAACCCCGATCCCGGCGATCCGACCATCGCGCACAAGGGCGGACACCGGATCGATGGCCAGTTCCGGAACGAATACCCGGACGGAATAGAGCGAACGCTCAAGCCTTAGACACAAGTACCACAGAAATGCAGAGGAGTGACAGATGATCTTTAGCAACGACGCGCCACCACGGTCGCAAAGTTACGGCGTAATCTACGCTGACTCACCTTGGAAGTACAAAAACTGGAGTGCGAAGGGCGAAGGGCGTAATGCATCGTCGCACTACGGTTGTATGGAGTTCGAAGACTTGGCGAGGCTTCCGGTCGCCGACTGCGCCGCGCGCGACTGCGTCCTCTTCCTCTGGGTGACCGACCCGCTGCTGCCCAAGGGGATCGAACTGATCGAAAGGTGGGGGTTCGAGTACAAGACCATTGGGTTTTGCTGGGCAAAGCTAAACAAGACATCGAAAGCCAAATCGCCCTACTTCATGGGGACAGGCTATTGGACTCGGGCCAACCCGGAACTTTGCCTACTCGCGACTCGCGGTCGCCCGAAACGAATATCCAAGTCTGTCCGGCAGTTAATCGTTGAGCCGCGCCGCGAGCATAGCCGGAAGCCTGATGTTGTTCGTGACCAGATCGAGCAGCTCGTCGCTGGCCCGTACTTGGAACTATTTGCACGAGAGACAAAGAGCGGTTGGGATTGTTGGGGCAATGAAGCCGGCCTCTTCGATAAAGGCTCGGTTAACACACGCCGTCAGCCCTCGGGCCGGGTAAACCCCGCGCAACTTGCCGGGGATTCCGATGATGGGCCGACCACGGTTTAGTAAAGGTCGAGCCGACAAAGCAGTGTCCATCTTATACTGCACCAGACATTCAATAGAATTTCTTGAAAAGGTTCGATGGAAATCCTCCAGAGAAGCTAATCGCCACTCTCTTCGTCGTCTGGCACCAGCGTCCACGTGCGACGCAGGGGCAGCTCCGCTCTTAATTCCTCAGGTAGATGGTCGTAGACGCTGAAAAGGGCGTCGATAACCTCATCGCGTCCCCATAGACGGCCCCGGAAGAACAGTTCGTTGGTCCGTCTGCGAACTGGCTGCTTGAACCCTCCCCAACTGACCAGAAGACCCTGATCCGCCTGAGTGTCGGTCACACAGCCCAGAAGGCTTTGAAGCGTCGGCTGGTCGACCGGCGCATTCCCGGACTTCACCTGCACTACAAGACGGGACCTTCGAAACCGAGAGCCCCTCGCCCTCCGACAATGTCGATCCCGGCATCCGGCCCCGGCGGTGAAACATTCGTCTGATAGCCCTGTGCGACAAGGATAGCGTTGATGAGCGTCTTAAAGCTGTGTCCTGTAAACACACTTGAGTTGCGGTCCTCAATCTGGGCCCGGGAAATGACCTCAAGGTCGACCTCGGGTTCCTGTCCACTTTCGTCCGGTGAAGACTGTCCATCCGTCGATAAGGCAGAGTAGGTGTTGCGCCGTCTCCGGGGTCCTTGCCCGTCTTCAGAACAGCTAGAACACGGTTCAACGCGTCATTGCGCTTGACCTCGCATACGGTCATGAAAGCGCCAAAGCTATAGAGGAGGTCCTGCATGAATGCTTCACGTGGTACGTCTGTTGCGAGCCATTTGACGGCTCGTGCAGGTCTCCCACTGTCGAGCTGTTGATACGGCCCTGTGACCTCGGCAATGCCGATCTTCGAAAGGGTCTTGAGGGGTGATATGACGATGTCACCGACCGCGATGGTATTCACGAATTGGTTCACCTGCGCGGCGAAGTTCCCTAGTCGGGCCGGCCTCGAATCGGGGAAGGCAGCCTTGATCTTATCGAGAATCGCCTCGCGGTTTTTGGCTCCGCTGAGGTCAGCGGTCATATTGAAGCCAATCGTCAGAACGGACTTTTTGAGCGCGAGAGATTCGTCCTCTCTGCTCTTGCCTAACCGGCACCATGCGCACTGGACGTTCTCCCCGGAGGAGGGACTTGATCTCTACTCCGAGCTTCGCGGGCGGAATCGCTGGACCAAGTGGCACTATGCGGAGATTCTTGAAGCCCTGCACAGCGATGCGGAGCGCGTATTCGAAGAGATCGATCTGGAGGATAGGGTAGGCTCTGTCCGAGTACGGCTCCGAGTACCGCGCGGATCAGGATTCGGCTCAGGCGGCCCGCGCAGGGGCTTGGGTCGGCGACTTTATGCGTCCGAAGGTCTACAGGAAGCAGCACCCACGATGACAACGATGGAGGTACTCTTGTATCGGCTCAAGTTCATGAATTATGCGACCAACCGCGAAGGTGAGATGACCTTTCAGACTGAGATAGAGGCTCTGACCTTCGTCCGGAGTCAGGGGCTGAAATTCGACCCGATCTCACTCACCCATCCCAATGGAATCGTGGTCGAGGGGAAGCAGATCGCGGAATTAGTCCAGCGGATGCGTTAGGGCGCTGACTGCCAATGGGAGCGCCAAGCCGACCCACGACGCGGCCCTCCCGGTGCTAACAATCCGGCTAACAATGCGACTTGCTGGGAATCGAGAAACCCAGCAGAATCAGCGTTACTGAGTGGAGTCGCTGCATCCCGTAGGGAGCGCCAATAGAATCAAGCTCTTTTCGATTCGGCCGCATTTCATGTCCAATAAATGTCCAATATAGCCGACGGCAAGCACCGCGAACCGCGAGAAACCTTCTCGACGCCGTTACCCCTGCTACAGTTGCTAATCCTGCCAAAGTTGGCGGGGCCGGTTGGATCGTGACCGAGGCCGGGAATAGCGCAACGTCGCCCTACTTGATCTTCTGCACGCGTTTGCCCGCGAGGACGGCCGCCCTGCCAGCATCATCGGACACTTCCTCCAGCCGATAGACGGGCCGTACGTCGTCGGTAAAGGTGACTTCGAGGAAACGCGTCGAACCGGCGCCCAATTGAACGGTCCGAGTCGCGTTATTGTGCGGGCCAACGACCGTGACGTCATAGCTCCCTGAAGCGACATCCACCCGTATCCAGGTGTGATCCATCAGCGACCCGACATTGGCCCGGCCAACCATGATTGGAGCTATCGACACGAGCCTGGAAGCGACAACGTACAGCGCAGCTGCACCGGCCGACGGCGCAACCAAACGGTCGCCGGTGGCATCGTCGGCTGGTGCGGCCATCGGGACTTCGGGCTGGCCGCGGCCGGAAAACCGCGTCCCGACGTCGGGCGTGTCGTTCGGCATGACAATCTCCACACCTAACAACGCGACCGACCGGCTTTCCGTTGCAGTTACCTGAACTGGTCACAACGCACGCTCAGGAATGCCCCGCCCGCGATCAATCGCGCAGGGGGCCGCACTGGGGAGGGCAGCCCCTGATTGGACACTGGACAGGACGAGTCGATGCCCGACTAATAAACGGCTCGTCGAACTCATCATTCGACGATGCGGGGCTTCTGAGACGGCGCTATCCCCACCGTCGACTTGCCCGCCAAGCCTGTCAGGCAATGTAGACCCCGTCGTTCGTCGAGTGCTTGCACCTCCAACAAGGGGGACATGCTTATGTACAAGAAGGCACTTCTGGCTGCTGCAGCCATCCTGGTCCTGCCTGCGACGGCCCAGGCGCAAACCCTGTTCGGTCCGCCGGGGCCGGCCTATCCAGGCGTCTATATCGGTGTCGAAGGCGCCCTCAACTGGATATTGAATAATGGCACCTACAACATGGACACCGGCTGGGCCGTCGGCGGCAAGATCGGTTACGACTTCGTCGGCCCGCGCGTGGAGGTGGAAGGGCTCTACCGTCAGAACACGGGCACCGGCCAGGTCTTTTTCCAAGGCGGCTCTGCCAACGTCTACGGCCGTATCGAGCAGGTCTCGGTGATGGCCAACCTGCTCTATGACTTCTTCCCGAGCTCGGACTTCACGCCTTATGTCGGCGGAGGTTTGGGTGTCGCCTTTGTCGATTCGACCATACAGGGCTGCAGCCTCTGCAGCACGCAGTTCGCCTTTCAGGGCATCGCCGGTGTGGCCTGGAACGCCTCGCAGGCGCTGCGCATCGGCCTGGAGGGCCGCTACTTCGGCACGACCACTTCGAACCTCGCCTATAGCAACAACAACATCATGGCGCTGCTCAGTCTGAGCTACAAGTTCGGCCAGCCCGAGGCGCCGCCACCGCCACCGCCGCCGCCGGCCGTTGCCCCGCCGTCGTTCATGGTGTTCTTCGACTGGGACCGCTCGAACCTGTCGCAGCAGGCCCTGGTCACGATCAAGCAGGCGGCCGACGCCTTCAAGACCAGGGGCAGCGCCCGCATCACGGCGACCGGCCACACCGACACGTCGGGCCCGGAAGCCTACAACATGGCGCTGTCGCTGCGTCGTGCCAATGCGGTCAAGGACGCCCTGGTGCGTGAGGGCGT
>Ga0070698_100009488_pt1 | contig 10423 bp, 9 predicted proteins | sample KBSK1502metaG_FD_65477 | JGI IMG/M metagenome (GOLD analysis project Ga0070698, IMG submission 65477) | Corn, switchgrass and miscanthus rhizosphere microbial communities from Kellogg Biological Station, Michigan, USA - KBS K1-50-2 metaG | ecosystem: Host-associated > Plants > Roots >... | reverse complement strand
GTTCGATCAACCCAGCGATGCCCGTCACCTTCCTGGAGGCGTATGGCGTTGCAAGCTTGTAGCTATCGGCCCGCCGGCCGACGCCAGTGCCGCGCCTGGTGGCCGTCGCGTTCTGGCCCTACAAGTCGCGCGCGCTTTCCGCCGGCCAATGCGCATGCCCGCCTTGCCGCCGCTTGCCGACAACGCCTTGGACGGAACACTTTCGCTTCGACGCGTGTGACGCGACCGAGTGACGCTCCTACTGGAAATGCGCGCGGACTGCGGGGGATTTCCGGGATACGCAATTACGATTCTCTCCGCCATCGGTTCGATGGCGAAGGGCCGAGAATTTCCTTATGTTTGGCGCACGGATGGGTGAGAACTGGCGGAGAGGGTGGGATTCGTGCACGCTCGCAACGAGCCGAAGGCGAGTTGCGGCGGGCCTGAATTCAGCCTCGACGCCAACGACCGAGCGTGAGCGAGGAAGGTGGCGGAGAGGGTGGGATTCGAACCCACACTGCCCTCGTCGCTACACACACTGTGCGTTTTTACTAATATTCGAGCCCTATAGAATCCGTAGAAACAATAAAGATCCAGCAGACTGGAATAAAACTGGAATAGCGAATTTCGGGGTCGAGAGGTACACTCGCATCATGCCTGCGGGGAGTTTAACGCTGTATCGGTTGCACGCTGCAGACTGTAAACACCGCCCGAAAGGCCGCCGATGGACCAACTGCAGCTGTCCGGTCTGGGTCCAAGGTTCGCTTGGCGGTCGATGGATCAAGCAAAGCCTAAACACCCGAAGCTGGACGGCCGCGTCGGCCACCGTCCACGACTGGGAGGCGGCCGGCCAGATCGGCGGCACCAATCCTAAACCGGAAGTGATCGCGATCAGCGATGCCGTCACCAAGTACCTGGAAGATGCCCTGGCGCGTCACCTGGCGCCGGAAACGATTCGCAAGCGACGCGAACTCCTGAGCGGCAAACTCGTCCCGTTCTGCAAGGCCAAGGGATATCTGCTGCTCACGCAGCTCGATGTTGATGCCCTGCGGACCTTTCGCAAGGGATGGAAGTATTCGCCGATCTCCGCGATGAAGCGTCTGGAGTACCTGCGCGTGTTCTTCCGCTTCTGTCACGAGAGTTGTTGGATTGAGCGGAACATCGCCTCTGCTGTTCATGCCCCGAAGGTCCCGCCGAAGCAGACGATGCCATTCGATGATCAGGAGATGAAGCGAATTCTGGACGCGGCCGATCGTCTCGCGATGAAGGGCCGCTACGGTCCAAAGATCCGCTCGATGATCCTGCTTCTCCGATATTCAGGACTTCGCATCCAAGATGCGGCGTGTCTCAGTCGCGCACGTCTGAATGATGGCAAGCTGTTTCTCTACACTCAGAAAACCGGCACGCCGGTCTACTGCCCTCTTCCATCGTTCGTCTTCGATGCATTGAAGGCCGTTCCGCCTGAGCATCCCGAGTACTTCTTTTGGGACGGTAAGAGCCAGCGCGAGAGCATGGTCAAAGGCTGGGACCGCGTTTTTGCCGACGTGTTCGATGCTGCAGATCCACCGGTGGTCAAGGGTCATCCGCATCGATTCCGCGATACCTTCGCAGTGAGCCTCCTGCTGAAGGGCGTTCGGATCGAGCAGGTGTCGATCCTACTAGGACACAGTTCCATCAGAGTCACGGAGCGTTCCTACGCACCGTGGGTAAAAGCACGTCAGGAACAACTCGAAGCGGATGTCCGACTGACGTGGGACGACCACGGCGGCACGGGGCACACGTCAACGCAGAAGAGTTTGAGTCCTCGCTCTCGGACGACGAGAACCCGAAAGTCCCCTCGCTCGACATCAACTGCGGCCTAATAGCCTTTTGAAACTGCGGCAACCAGACTTTCATCAGTCGGAACCGGATGGAGCTTCACGACTCGCGCATCACATCATCTGTGGTTCGCCTCCGCCAGTTCATTCCGAATCGCGTCACTGATCTGTATTGCCGCCGTCGTCTCGAAGCGGAAATGGGTTCGGAACTGCATCACCGACGCGGCAGTGCGCATGCCGATCCGCTGGTACAGGAGAAACAGGTCACGGGTCGTCCTGACCCGGGTGTCGCCGAGCACCTCCATCGCATGCTGCAGCTCATGTCCAACGGCGACTATCGCCTCGTCGTCAGGTCTCGCTGCCGTGATGCGGATGCGCAGCATGCGGTTTGGTCCGGCCTGGTCGAGCTGCATCAGTAAGCACGCCTTCACACGGGGCATGCATGAGCCCTCTGACAGATAAACCAGACCATCAGTGCGCTCGATCCTGGCGAGAAGGTCCCTCAACGTCGGCGACTGCGAAGCTCCAACCCGGACCAGCTCCGCGATCCAGGGACTCTCGACACGCAGTCGCGATTCGGATCCCGTCGCAACAGGCCCCGATTGGGCGACCATCCCCGGCGCCAGAAAAACCGTCAAAACAAGAGCTAGTGCGGCCGACTGCGCCGTATTCGCCACCGCCTGTCCTCCTCGGTAGGTGCAAGCGGAAACGGCGGCGGAAAACTGGCACTGGGCGTAAAATCAACGCCCAATTTGAGATATGCCTCGGGCCAAGGACCGCGGCGACCAGCCGCCAAACGTTACGAAGCTACTGGCCGCATGGGCCGGCGGGGACCGACGGGCGCTCGACCGCCTGGTTCCTGTTGTCCACGGGGAGCTCTATCGACTCGCTCGTCGCCAGATGGCGGCTGAGCGCGTCGGACACTCGCTGCAGCCCACAGCGCTCGTGAATGAGGCGTTCCTCCGCCTGGTCGATTTGCGGGGCGCTCACTGGGAAAATCGATCCCGTTTCTTTGCGCTCTCAGCGCGACTCATGCGACAGATACTCGTCGACGCGGCTCGGGCACGACGCGGTCAGAAACGCGGAGGCGCCATGCGCCGAGTGCTCTTCGACGAACGATTGCTGGTCGTGGACACGCGATACGACCTTGTCGCGTTGGATGAAGCGCTCTCGACGCTTGCCGCAATCGATCCGAGGCGCGCACAGGTCGTGGAACTTCGATTCTTTGGCGGGCTCTCGGTAGCCGAAACGGCGAAGGCGCTTGATGTGTCTCCGGAGACGGTGATGCGTGATTGGAAACTGGCGAAGGCTTGGCTTCTGCACGAGCTGAAGGATTCTCCTGTTGATGACCGGTAATCCTCCGTACGAGCGCTGGCAGGAGATCTCGCGCATCTATAACGAAGCCCTGACACGTGGCGGGACCGAACGCGCCGCCTACGTCGACGCCGCGTGCGGCAACGATTCGTCTCTACGCGGTCACGTGCAGGTCCTCCTGTCGCAGACTGGGCCGGGTGGCTTTCTCAGCGACGTGGTTGCGAGGTTCGTCGGGGGCTCCATCGCGCATTACCAGGTCACATCCATCCTCGGCGCTGGCGGGATGGGCATCGTCTATGGCGCCCGCGACACAAAACTAGGTCGCGACGTAGCAATCAAGGTGCTCCCACCGGCGTTCGCGAACGATCCGGAGCGCCTCGCTCGGTTCGAACGTGAAGCGCAGTTGCTGGCATCCTTGAATCACCCGCACATCGCCGCCATTTACGGCATAGAGCACGACGCGGATGTCCACGCTCTGATCCTTGAGTTTGTCGAAGGAGAGACGCTCGCGAATCGAATTGGGCGTGGCGCGCTGCCACTCGATGAAGCGCTGCCCGTCGCAAGGCAGATTTCCGAAGCGCTGGAGGCGGCGCATGACTCGGGCGTTATTCATCGGGATCTCAAGCCGTCGAACATCAAGTTGACCTTTGCCGGTCGAGTGAAGGTGCTCGACTTCGGCCTCGCCAAGGCCATCGATGTGCCGCTGGATGCGGGGGCAACGCAAAGCGGTGCAGTCCTCGGAACGGCGGCGTACATGTCGCCGGAACAGGCCAAGGGCCGCCGTGCCGATCGACGCAGCGACATCTTCGCGTTCGGGTGCGTCCTGTACGAAATGCTCGCGGGCCGGCCGGCGTTTCGCGGCGACAGCATTCCCGAAATCCTGACCGCCATCATCAAGAGCGCGCCCGTGTGGTCCGAGCTTCCCGCGGATACGCCCGACGCGATTCATCGTTTGCTGCGCCGCTGCCTGCAGAAGGACAAAAACGATCGGTTGCAAAGTGCAGGCGACATTCGATTGGAGGTCGATGAGGCCCTGGCCGCGCCGCATGTGCTGCCGGTACATGCCGCTTCGATATCGAGATGGCGTGAGCGCGCGGCGTGGGCGGTCGGCATCGTCGCACTCCTCGCCGTCGTGGCGATCTTGGCGCTGCGATCGTCACCCGTTTCGTCGCCACCTGAGGTTAGGCTGCAGATTCCGACGCCGGGAACGGCGGATCCGGTGTCATTCGCGCTCTCACCCGACGGGCGATGGCTTGCGTTCGTGGCATCGGATGGCGGCACGTCACGTCTGTGGATTCGACCGCTGAGTGCCACCACCGCCCAGCCGATCGCGGGCACGGATGGTGCCGCGTTTCCGTTCTGGTCTCCCGACAGTAACTCGATCGGGTTTTTTGCAGACCTCCGCTTGAAAGTCGTCAGCCTTTCTGGAGGTGGGCTTCAACTCCTCGCCGAAGCGGTCCCGCGAGGTGGCAGCTGGGGCCGTGACGGAACGATCCTCTATCGAACGGCAGCAGGACCGGTCTACGCGATTCCAGCACAAGGCGGCAAGTCCGTAGCGGTGACTCAAATCACCAAAGGGCAGACAAGCCATATTTTTCCAGTGTTCCTCGCGGATGGCCGACATTTCATGTACTTCGCACTTGGATCGCGCACCGACTCGGGGCTGTACCTTGGCTCGGTCGGTTCAACCAACGCTGTCCGGATTCAGGGCGCGTATTCGCCGGCCGCTTACGCGTCGTCGCCCTCAATGGTCTTCTTCGTTGGGCAGAACGGCGTCGTCGGTCAACACCTCGATATCGAGCGAGGTACCCTCGTCGGCGATCCAATTCCAGTCACAAACAGCGTCGCGATCATCGGCACGGCGACATTCTTCGTGGGCGCATATTCCGTTTCGAACGACGGTGTTGTGGCATATCGAACCGGCGCCGGCGGACCTCGCCAGTTGGTGTGGTTCGACCGCTCGGGTAAAGCTGTCGGAACACTCGGCAACAGCGACGAATACGCGCTCTCATCGCCGGCCATTTCCCCGGATGGTCGTCGCGTGGCGATCGACCGTATCGTGCAGGGTAATAGAGATATCTGGATTCAGGACGAAGCGAGGCTGACGCGGTTCACGTTCGATCCGTCCGACGATCAATTTCCGCAGTGGTCCCCTGACGGGAAAACGATCGTCTTCGATTCTGTTCGCCGCGGCCCACGTGACCTGTACCAAAAGGCCGTGGGCGGCACGAGTAACGAAGGAGTGCTGTTTGCGTCGCCGGAGTCGAAAGCCATCAACGACTGGTCTCGTGATGGAAAGTACATCCTATTCTTGAACAACGACCCAATGACGACGCGGGACTTGTGGATTCTGCCGCTCTACGGCGACCGGAAACCGTATCCATTCCTCAAGACCGAGTTCGAAGAATGGCGCGGACGGTTTTCGCCGGATGCGAAATGGGTCGTGTATCAATCGAATGCTTCGGGACGGTACGAGATTTACGTTCGACCGTTCCGAGCCTCGGGCGCGCCATGGCAGATCTCCACTGGCGGAGGCATCTCACCACGGTGGAGCAGGGACGGCCGTGAGATCTATTACCTGGCGCCGGACTCCCGCTTGATGGCGGTGCCAATCCGGCCGTCGGCAACCAGCTTTGAATTCGGTAGTCCGGTTTCGCTGTTTCAGGCGCACATGCTGGGCGGGGGTTCCGAAGCCGCACAGGGGTGGCAGTACGACGTCGCCGCGGACGGGCGGTTCCTGATGAATGTGCCGACGGAAGACGCGACGGCCTCGCCCATCACGGTCATCCTGAACTGGGCCGGCTTGAAAAATCCGCCTCCAAAAGATTAGGTACCTGAATCGCTGTGCCTGACGACGGCATTCGGTGAACCGTTGGCCGCTGCGCAGTCGTGCGCTAGGGTGGCTGCGATGGAGGCAGACTTGGAGGTCAGGCCATCCCAGCGCGTTGCAACGTTCGGACTGGATTGTGGATGCGACCTCGGCTAATTCAATCGCCGGGCCGGGCCTTCGCCGATCTGCACGACCTTCGTGACGAACGTAATTCTGGAATCCGCGCGCTCGCCGACCTGCGCGGAGACTTCCCAACAACCGGGCTTGGGAAAGATGACGTAACTTGGTTGGAATCCGATTTCGCCGTAGTTGTCGTTCGCCTCGAGACGTATCGGTCCTGCCGCTCCATCGAGACGACGCCCGGTGATTTTCACCGTTCCGCGAACACCTCGCATCCACGGAAACTTCATTCCGAGCGCACCGCCGCCCGTCACGAAGCCGGGGCCGCCTGGTTTGAACACGATGGTGCCATCTGGCCATAACCAGGTGGAGAGCAGCGGGGTGCCAAAACTATGGTCCGCCGCGTTCGAAAGTGTCACGCCGCAAAGACCTGAAGGTTGGCTCTGTGTGGCCTTGGCTGGATGTCCTGTCAGCATCAATAAGACAAGCGCGGGAACGGTGATGCGCGGTCTCATGATTGGCGCCTCCATGATCAATTTTCCTAGACCAGTATAGCCGCGGTCAAATCCTGGTAAACGCCGCAGGGATGATCTGGCCAAGTGCGGGTCACTCTCCTCGGCACGGCGCGTGAACTGCTCGCGCCGCGGCTGATGCCTGACGTTGCTCGCGATTAACGCCGATCTGGTGTTCTTCGGTCGGCTGGCGCGTGGAAACGTCGCTCGCGACCACTCGGGGTTGGACATCTAGCGAATCGGCGATGATACGCTGCTTGCGTGACCGGTGCCGATCGAGACAAGCTCCTGGCGTTCATGCGCCAAGAACTCTACGCGGTTCAGGCGTCCATATCGGCGCGGGACGCTCCGCAGGCCGCCATCGTCGGCATCGTTGTGAGCGACCGATTCGAAGTCTTCTTCGACACTCTCACCAGCTCTAGGAAAGCCGTCAACCTCCGACACAACTCCGCGGCCGCACTGGTGATTGGCCCCGCGACAGCTGGCGCCGAGCGCACGGTTCAACTCGAAGGCGCGGCGGACGAACCGACGGGCAAGGAACTGGAGCGACTCCTCGAGCTGTACTTCGCGAGGTTTCCTGACGGGCGTGAGCGCCAGCAGTGGCCGGGGATCACCTACTGGCGGGTCAGCCCGACGTGGCTGCGCTATAGCGATTTCTCAATCGATCCACCGGAGATCATCGAGTTCACAACCTCCGACCTTGTGTAGGTCTTCGACAACGCCGCAGTGGTGGCGTTCTCAAGTCGCTCGCCAGAAGGCGATTACACAAGATCTAATGCACCAACCGGCCCTACGTGGCCTCCTACGAGCGAACGGGAAGACGTAGAGCGGTCCTCGATTGGAAATTGAGACACCGGCCCGCATCGCCACGATACGATGGCGGTTCGATGCAGCGCCTCACCAATTACGCGTCGCTCTCCAAGACACTGGCGCGTCTCACTGACGAGGAACTCGCCGCTCTCGTGGCAAAGGCCACACCAATGCATGCTGGCGTCGGCGGTCGCTCCGTGGTACTGACGATTGATTCCACTCCGATCTTCGTGAAGAGAATTCCGCTCACCGATCTCGAGCGACGACACGAGCATGTGCTGTCCACAACCAACCTCTTCGACATTCCGCTCTCCTGCCATTACGGTCTCGGCGGGCCGGGCTTCAGTGCGTGGCGGGAGCTCGCGGCCACCATAATCGCAAACGGCTGGGTGCTCTCAGGAGCATGCGCGAATTTCGCTCTTCTGTACCACTGGCGCGTTCTTCCTTCCAACCAACGGGAGGAACTGGAAGGCGACGTCGACTTCTGGATCGAGTCGGCGGCCGTTCGTGCGCGCCTCGAAGCCATTCACGATGCGACCGCAGATGTGGTGTTGTTCTGCGAATACCTACCGCAGAATTTGCTCGAATGGCTGAGCGAGCAAGTCCACGCGAGCGACGAAGCGGCGGAGACTGCCATCGCCTTCGTCGATGCGCATCTGGCGCCCACGATTGACTTCATGAATGCGCGTGGCCTCACGCATTTCGACACCCACTTCGAAAACATCACTACCGACGGCCGACGTTTCTGCGTCGGCGATTTCGGCCTCGCGGTGTCATTGGATTTCGAGCTGAGCGAGGACGAAGTCGAGTTTGTGGCACGCCACCGGCGGTACGATCATGATCGCGCCGCCGTGGGATATGTCCACTGTCTCAGCGCGGCGCTCTTCGGCAGGGATCAGTGGAAGGAGAATCTTCGGGCGTTCCTGAAGACTGGGCAACCTCCGGTCCCACCCGCTGTCGCGGCGGCCTTTCAGCGCCAGGCGCCGCTGGCGCTCGCGTTTCTAGAGTTTTCGCGGCAACTCCGAGAGGAAAACAAGCAGACGCCATACCCCGCGGAGCTTTAGGCGGAGACGGAGGCCGGTGTGCTTCGTCGAACCCCGAAGAGTAATCTTCAACGCCGCAGGGACTTCCGACGATCCGGCCCGTTTTCAGAAGTCACTTGGCGATCACACAGGACTTATCCGTGGGAGTGCGTCAACGACCTCTTCGTACGCGTCACATACTCTTGAGCATCAGATAGACGGGCAAGGCATCAAAACCCTGCTTTTGCCAAAACCCTGCGCTCGCGTCGGTGACGGTAACACTGACGGTCGGTGCACCGCGGCGTCGCAGTTCGATTTGCACGGCATTCACCAGAGCGCGTCCGATGCCTCGATGCTGAGAGCTGGGACTCACGGATAGCAAGTGGATTAAGGCTCGTGAACCGTCGTAGACCGCTCGAACCAAGCCTTCCGGTTGCCCATCGACGTCGGCCACCAAGAACACTGCCGCCTCGCACGAGGCTACTCGCCGCATCGCCGCAATGCCCTCCACTTCAGGGTGGCCGAACTGGCCATTGCGGGTAAGGATGTCCACGAGCTGTTCGGCATCACGCTCGACGAATGGACGAATGCGTACGTTCATCGGATCCTCTCGGTAGGCGCAATTGTGCGTCTGATCAGCCCCGTCGACAGCCGCAGTTCCTCAGCCGCCCGCCCCGTCACAAGGGGACCCCTGAGGAGTAATCTGAGTAATCTGAAGCGCGATGGCGCATCTTGAACTCGTCGCGCTGGTCGTCCGGGACTACGACGCGGCTAGCTGAATTGATCGAAATGACAGATAAAGCCGCGGCTGCCCATATGGCCTCGGAGCTTCAGCGGCGGATGTTTGCCTACTACAACGAGCGCGCTCCCGAATACGAGGAGGCGTACACGTCTGGCACTGGCACGGCTTCAATACGTGACCCGGAAATCTTCAAGGGGGAAGCTCGCGTGCTGGCGGATGTCGTTGCAAAAACCATTCGCGGCCGAATTCTGGACTTGGCATGCGGCACCGCGTACTGGATGCCTCACTACGCTCCGAGGTGTTCTAGCCTTACGCTCTTCGATCAGTCGGAACGGATGCTCGCGGAGGCTCGCGCGAAGGCCGAACGTTTTGGAATCCTCGATCGATGTGTTGTCTTGCAGGGCGACTTCTTCGAGCATCAGTTCGACGACCTCGCCTATGACACAGTGCTCGCCGGCTTCTTCCTGAGCCATCTCACCGAGCGTCAAGAGGCCATCGTGTTCGATGCGTTTCGGAGGATGCTCGCGCCTGGAGGGCAGTGCCTCATTCTGGAGTCGGCATGGAGTGTTGAACGAGCGGAGGTCAACACCAAGGTTGAACGTCAGACGAGGTGTTTGAACGACGGAACCAGCTTCGAGGTCTACAAGCGGTACTGTGATCGAGAAGACGTCGCAGGATGGGCTCGAGAATACGGGTTTGTTCCACGAATCGAGCACTTCGGGTCAGCGTTTTGCGCTATATCCGGCACATTCGACGTGAGCGGCTAAGCGCGATAAACGCCGCGGCGTAGAACTGGCGCTCGCAGCGGAAAGGCGGTACGTCAGGCCTCGTCGTCTCGGCACTACGAACAACGCGGATTGCCACCTCTCTCAGCAGGTCGTCGATCGTGACCGCTCTTGAATAGAGCGGCCTTGCCTCAGCGGGCTTGATAACAGGATGCCAGTGCCCGGGCGTTAGGCGACAAAGAATTTGAAGAAACGGTCCAGACACTGCTCGGGCATTTCCTCTTGTATGTAATGGCCGGTGGCGAGCGCCTCTATGCTCACGAGATTGCGCGCGAATCTGCGCCACACCGTCGGATATTCGTCTGTCGGCGGCGCGCCTCTTGTGCCCCAGAGCACGAGGAGCGGAGTCGTGATCTGCTTGTCCTTGTCGGCTGCGTCCATCTCGAAATTGATGGTCGCACCCGCGCGATAGTCGCGACAGGCGCCGGTCACGGTCTTCGGCGTGAAGCAGCGTATGAACTCGTCCATCACGATCTTGGGTCGCTGCCGCGG
>Ga0070698_100009487_pt1 | contig 10425 bp, 7 predicted proteins | sample KBSK1502metaG_FD_65477 | JGI IMG/M metagenome (GOLD analysis project Ga0070698, IMG submission 65477) | Corn, switchgrass and miscanthus rhizosphere microbial communities from Kellogg Biological Station, Michigan, USA - KBS K1-50-2 metaG | ecosystem: Host-associated > Plants > Roots >... | reverse complement strand
CTGCGCGAGCTGGGGGAGGGCTGGCGGCAGTTCACCAGCCGGGCCTGGCTGTGGCTGACCACCGTGCAGTTCGCGCTGTTCAACCTCATCACCTGGGCGCCCTACCTGGTACTGGGACCGGTGCTGGCCAGGGACTACCTTGGCGGGGCGCGGGCCTGGGGGCTGATCCAGGCGGCCAGCGGCGCCGGTGCGCTGCTGGCCGGGCTGGGGCTGCTCGGCCGCAGGCCCAGGCGCCCGATGCTGGCCGCGACCCTGGGCACGTTCGGTTACCCGGTCCCGTGCCTGCTGCTGGCGCTGCACGCGCCCGGTCCCGCGGTCGCGGGCGGTGCGTTCCTGGCCGGAGCCGGCGGCGCGGTGTTCCTCACCTTCTGCCTGACCACCATGCAGCAGCAGGTGCCCGCGGATTCCCTGGCCAGGGTGTCGTCATTCGTCACGTTCGGCGCGTTCGGGCTGGGCGCGGCCGGGCTCGCGCTGGCCGGGCCGGTCGCACAGGTGGCCGGGATCACCAGGGTGCTCGGTGCCGGTGCCGGCTGGGCCGTGCTCAGCTCCGCGGTGGTCCTCGCCCTGCCGCCGGCCCGGGCCGTGCGCTGGCGGCCCGCTGACCGCGGCGGTGCCCCGGAGGGCGATCCAGGGCACCGCGGCGGGGGTTCAGGCAGCGGTAGTGATCATGTGGCGCCCCCGGTGTCGTAGGCGCCGATGTCGCAGCCACGCGTGGCGGTGTTGCGGGTGTGGCCCGCGGCGCCGCGCGGGATTGAGCGGGACGCTACGCAGCGCGTGCGTGGGAATTGCGGCGGATGCGGTGGGAAACGCGGGATGCGGGGCGATGGGCGCGCGCCGGTGCCGTGGGGTGAAAGAGCGTGCGGCCAGCCACGACGATGGGGCGGCCGCACGCGGTCTAATCCGCCCCGTCAGGGCCGGGGTAGGGCAGCCATTGGTCGGCCGCGGTGAGCCAGGTGCCGTCGGGCTGGCGCCTCGCGACCATCGCGGTAGGGCCGGTCAGCGTGACCGCCACGCCATCCAGGCCTGTCCCGGTGAGCGTACGTTCACCGGTGATCAGGGCCAGCGGCCCGGCGCGAAGTACCCGTACGGCCCGGGCGCGCAGCGGCAGCCGCATGTCCATCACCCCGGCGAGAACCTGGCGGATCGCCGCGTGCCCAGCGGCCGAGTGGTCCTGGCCCCAGGACAGCGTGGCGTCCGGTTCGTACAGTGCCACCGCGGCCTCAAGGTCACCATCGGTCAGAGCGGCGCAAGCCAGCAACAGGACCTCGCCGGGCTCGCGGGCAGCCGGTGGCTCGATCAGATCCGGTGCCTCGGTCAACCGCCCCTCCCATTCGTGCCGGCCGACCCTGTTACCCGTTGTCCCGCGGCCACCGCGACTCGGTCGCGGGGCCTTGGCCATGGAACCGCTGCGGTACCCCGGTGGCTGGTCCAGGGCACCGCAGCGGGCTTTCAAACCCGGATGGCCATGCTGATTGGTGGCAGCGGCAAGTTCTCAGCGGGCAGCCAGCCGGGACACCCCGGGACGCTACGCGAGGCCTGGGTGGGAATCGCGGGGGGTGCTGTGGGAAACGCGGGGGGGATGACGGCACGGAGCCAGGCCACGGCGCGTGACAGCGGCGGCACCCAGGCCAGGCGGGCGACGGGCCGGGTCAGTGGGCGGCGTCGCGCAGGCGCGCGTAGAGCGCCGTGGTCTGCGAGGCGGGGGCACCGCCGACCTCGGTCCGCAGCAGTTCGCGGAGTTCTTCGTAGTGCCGCATTGCCCGGGCGGGCTGGCCGGCCGCGGCCCAGCACTCCATCAGCGCGCGGTGTGCCGCCTCGTCCAGCGGCTCGTGCGCGATCGCCCGCCGGTACACCTCGATCGCCTCGCGCACCCGCCCATCGGCCACCAGCAGGCGGCCCGCCGCACCCAGTGCGCGCTCGTAGGCCCGGCGCAGCCCGGCGCGCCGGGTGGCGGCCCAGTCCCCGGCGGTGGTGCCAGCCAGGAAGTCACCGCCGTAGGCCGCGATCGCGCGGCGCAGGTGCGGGAGCGCGGCGGCGGGCGGCTGCGCGGCCCTGGCCGCCGCGAGCGCCCGCTCGAAGTCGCGCAGATCGCAGTCCAGCGGCCGCGACTCATCCAGCGCGTAACGGCCGTCGGTGAAACCGATCCAGCCAGCATCGCCCAGGGTGCGCCGCAACTGCCGCAGCGCGCTGTGCAGCGCGTTGCGCAACTGGCCCTCGGCCAGCTCGGGCCACAGCGCGAGGCCGATCTGCTCCCTGGCCAGCGGCGGGGAACTGGCGAACAGGCAGAGCAGTTCCCTGGGCTTGGCATAGCCCCAGTCCGCGGGTGCCAGCAGGCGGTCGGCCAGGTGCACGGTTGCCTGCCCGAGCAGCCTGAGCCGCAGCCCCTCATCCGGCGTGGTGGGCGGCGGGCCTGCCTGGTCCGCTGCTCCAGCCCGTGCCACGGGCGGCGGCTGGTGCTGCGGGCGCTGGTCAGGGGGGGCCGCGCGTTCGGCGGAGAAATCGGTGCGGGGGGCGGCCGGAGCGCCCGCGTCCGGCGGGAGCGCCGCGGCCGCGGGGGAGCCGGCCAGCACGTCGTCCAGTGGCCGCGCCGCGCCCGCCCGCACGAGGCGGGCGAAGGCGGCCTCGCCGAGCGCGGCCCGTGCCGACGCTTCGGTCCTGGCGTGGTCCGCGCGCTCGCACGGCGCGACGGCGGTGCCGATCGCCTCCCTGATGCGCTGCGCCGCCCCGAGCAGTTGTGCCGCCCTCGCCGCGTCCGGCGGCTGCCCGGTGAGCGCCGCCGCGGCAAGGTCGTCGAGCACGCTCGCCACCCGCCACCGGTCGCCGAGGTCGCGATGTATGTCCAGGGCCTCGTGCAGCAGCGCGGCGGCGCCCGGCCCGCCGCGACGCACCGCGAGCAGGCCGCGCTCGTGCAGCGCCCACGCGACGCCCTCGCGGAACCCGACCTGCTCGGCGAGTTCCCCGCTGCGCGCCAGCGCGGCGGCGGCGGCCTCGTGGTCGCCCTGGTACATGGCCGCCACGCCCAGGTTCAGTTCCGCGCCCGCGGCGCCCTCCGCGTCGCCGAGTTCGGTGAACGCCGCGAGCGCCTGGGTGCATTCGGCCGTCGTGGTGGCGAAGTCACCCTCCAGCCACGCGGCGAACCCCAGCGAGTCGCGGGCGGCCGCCATGCCAGGGCGGTCACCGAGCGCCTCGAACTCGGCGAGGGCCTCGGTCTGCAGTTCCCTGGCCCGGGCGTACCGGCTCTGCTCCCTGGCGACACTGCCTAGCGAGGACAGAATCCCCGCGGCGCCCCGCCGGTCGCCGAGTTCGCGGTAGACCGCCAGCGCGGCCTCCAGCCGGCGCACCGCCGCCGGGTACTCGCACTGCAGGTGCGCGAGCATGCCGCTGCCCGCCAGTCCCTTGGCCCGCACCTGGGCGGGCGCGCCCTCGGGCGCGGCGAGCGCCCAGTCCAGCCAGTCCCTGCCCTCCCTGTAGTGCCCGCGCAGGTACCAGAACTGCAGCAACGCGGTGGCGAGCCGCAGGGTGCCGGTGATGTCCTTGCGGTCGCGCGCGGCCTGGAGCGCGGCGCGCAGGTTGTGCGCCTCGGCCTGCAGCCGTTCCGCCGCCTGCGCCTGGTCCCGCCCGGACAGCTCGGTTTCCGCGCGCTCGGCCAGGTCCAGGTACCAGGCGAGCATCGCCTCGCTGGCCGGGGGGAACTCACCGGATTCGGTCAGCCGCTGCGCGCCATACCGGCGCACCGTCGCGAGCATACGGTAGCTGGCCTGGGCCGGGGTGTGCTCGACCACCAGCAGCGACCGGTCCACCAGCCGGGCCAGCAGGTCCAGCACGTCCGCCGGGTCCTCCCCGCCGAGCGTGGCGACCGTCTGCGCCGCGGCCAGGCAGAAGGAGCCGGCGAACACCGACAGCCTGCGCAGTGCCGCCTGCTCCGCGGGCTGCAGCATGTCGTAGCTCCAGTCCAGCGCGGCCCGCAACGTCTGGTGCCGCACCGGGGCGCCCTGCCTCCCGCCGACCAGCAGCTTGAACACGTCGTCCAGGCCGGTCAGGACCTGGCTGACCGCCATCACCCGCAGCTTCGCCGCGGCCAGTTCGAGGGCCAGCGGCAGGCCGTCGAGCCTGCGGCACAACTGGCCGACCAGCTCCGCGTTGTCGTCGGTGATCTCGAAGCCGGGCAGCACGGCCCTGGCCCGGTCCAGGAAGAACTGCATGGCCTCGGAGCCGGCCAGCAGCGCCGTCGCGCCCGGCGCGGCGATGGCCCCGTCCTGCTCCGAGGTCGGCCACGCCCCCGGCGCGGCCAGCGGCGGCACGGTCAGCGGCGGCAACGGCCAGCGCGACTCGCCGGCGGCGCCCAGCGGCGCCCGGCTGGTGGCCAGGATGTGCAGCCGCGGGCACATGGTGAGCAGGCGGTCGGCAACCTCACGGCAGCCGCCGGTGAGGTGTTCACAATTATCCAGGACGATAAGCGCGGGGTGATCGGCAACGCGCGCGGCAATGGACTCGGCCAGATTGAGGCCGGAGGCATCCCTGGCCCCGATCGCGTCCGCGATCGCCTGCGCGGCCATGTCGTCCCTGGTGACAGGCGCTAATTCCACCCACCAGGCCCGGCCGCCGAACCGTGCCTGCAACTGGGCCGCGACGGCGAGAGCCAGCCGGGTCTTGCCGACGCCGCCCGGGCCCATCAGCGTCACCAGGCGGCTGGAGTCCAGGGCCGCGGTGACGCTCTCGCATTCCTTGCGACGGCCCACCAGAGCGGTGACCGGCGCGGGGATGCCGGAACGCCGGGTGACGATCTCGCCAGGGCGGAGGGCAGTTCCAGGCCCGCCCGAGATGGCCTGGTTAGGCTCCATGGGGAAATTGTGGCATTGTGTCCGCCTGGCCGCGCCCGGGGGAGGTCGCGTCCCGGTGCCTGGGCGTATTACCCGTGGCAATGCCCGTGCGGAGATCTAGGTTGGGGACTGGTGGCGGCGGTGTTCGCCGGTGATCGGAAGGCAGGGGCGCTGTGGACCTGGACCGGGCCGAGCAGTGGATCGACCGCTGGGACGCCCAGCAAGAGTGGTACATGCCCGACCGCGAGGAGCGGTTCACCGTGCTCATCGACGCGGTCGAGGCCGGGGTGGGCCGCGACGACCCGCTCGTGCTCGACCTCGGCTGCGGCCCGGGTTCGCTGGCGGTCCGGCTGCTCCACCGGATACCCGCCGCGCGCGTGGTGGCCATCGACACCGATCCGCTGCTGCTGACCCTCGGCCGCGCCGCGTTCGCCGGCCGGTCCGGGCTCCGGTTCGTGGACCAGGACCTGCGGACGCCCGGCTGGGCGCCGGCGCTGGGCCTGGACCGGCCGGCGGACGCCGCGGTGAGCACCACCGCGCTGCACTGGCTGGACGCGGCCCAGTTGCGGGCCATGTACGCCGAACTGGCGACCGTGCTGCGCCCCGGCGGGCTGATGCTCGACGGCGATCACCTGAAGGAGGACGAGGCGGCGGTGCCGGCGCTGGCCCGCCTCGGGGACGCCGTCAGCGAGCGCGCCGCCCACCGCCGGCTCGGCGACCGGGACCACGAGGAAGACTGGAAGGCCTGGTGGGAAGCGGCGACCGCCGATCCGGAGCTGGCCGGGCCCGCCGCCGAGCGGGCGCGGCGCAGGCTGAGTGAGGACCATCACGGCTCGGAGTCGGTGCTCCTGGTCCAGCACGTCGCGGCGCTGCGCGCGGCCGGGTTCGCCGAGATCGGCACGCTCTGGCAGTACGGCGAGAACCGCATACTCTGCGCCGTCGCCCCCGGCTGACGGCCCCTCGCTGAGATCGGGCGTGGTCGCGGCTCAGGCGGCGTCGTGCAGTGCCGCTTGCACGGTGTGCCCGGTACGGCGCATCTGGACGCCCAGCACGATCTCCGACACCCCGAAGATCAAGCTGTACAGGCCGAACAGGAGCGCGAGGGTGAGCGCGCCGATGTCGGGACGGGCACTGAGCACCACGCCGAAAGCGATCGAGATCAGCCCGGTCACGATGAACATCGCCCGGGTGCCCGCGCTCTCCCCGCTGCCGAAGGCCGCGAAGATCTCGGCGAAGCCCGCCACGAACGCCCAGATCGCCACGACCAGGACCAGCACCAGAGCGGTGGGCCCTGGCCAGACGAGTGCGACCACGCCGGCGGCCAGGTCGATGAGCGCGAGCAGCAGGTGGCCGAAGACCGGCCCCGCGCTGCCACTGCTGAACGCCCGCACGGCCTGCAGGCCCGCGCCGATGAACGCGTAGATCGCGAACAGGATGATCAGCGCGGAAATCGTGACGCCCGGCCAGGCGATGGCGATAATCCCGACGATGATGCCCAGCACGCCAAGCAGTATCAATGAGTTGGACGTGGACTTGAACATGACAGCATTCCTTCCTTCGGCCCTGACGCGGATGATCAGCCGGTGATGTGCATGTCGCCGCGGAAATAACCGCGCGCCGCCAAAGACCGCCACGCACGAACCCTTCCGTTTCCGCCGATGTTAGGGCGGGCGCGCGCGGGTGCCATTGGGCTGCGGTCACGAATCTGCGCCCGGGTGTGGTCCCCGGCGCACCGCGGTGGCGAGGCGGGTGGTCAGGCCATGGCGGGGGAGGGGACGGCGCGGCGTGGGTCGAGCAGCCCGGGATCCGTCGCCATGAAGACGTCCATGAAATCCACGTGCCAGCCCGCGGCCAGCAGTGGCCTGGTCGCCGGGTGCGGCGCGGGCAGGCACACCCGGGCCCGGCCGCCGGCGGGATCGAGGGACGCGAGCACGGCCAGGACCGCGTCCACCGCGTCGCCGTCCCCGGCGGCCGGCGAGAGGGCCAGGTGGGCGATGCCGTACTCGGCGTCCTCGCCGGCCACGGTGCCGGCCGCCAGCACCGCGGCGCCGCGCCGTGCGGTGACCGGCTGCCCGCCGGGGCGCGCGGCCCACGCACGGTGGTCGGCGGTCCGGTCGATCCCGGTCCACTCCGCCTCCAGCGCCGCCACCTCCTCCGGCGACGCCGCGGCAACCGTCCAGCCTGGCGCGCGCGGCAGCGCGCCAACGTCACCGCCCAGGTACAGCAGCGGCCACCAGGCGTCCAGGCCCGCCCGGGTGTACAGGGGCAGGGCATGGGCGTGCAGGCTGCTGAACGTGATGCGCGGCGATCCCGGTTCCCACAGCGCGGCGAGCAGCGCCTGGCCGGTGCCCCGGCCGTGCGCCCCGGGGTCCACGAACAGGTCGCACAGCATCGTGACGGCGGCAGGCCCGTCCCCGATCCGCCGCGTCGCGCCGAACCCGGTCACGGTGGCGTGCTCCCCGGCGGCCCGGTGCTCGGCCACCAGGACCGTTCCGTGCGCCAGCAAGTGCCGCACATAGGCCGGATCGGACCCGGACCACTCCTCGACCTGCCCGGTCGCCTCGGCTACCGCGGAGATGGCGGCCAGGTCATCCTCGGTGGCCGCGCGCACCTCTAGCTTTGTCACGGGCCCACACTGCCATGTACCGCGCCCTCGCCGCCAAGGGATTCCCGCCGCCCCGGCGGTCACCACTCGCGCATCCGCCGGGCCAGGTAGGCGCGCTCCGCAGCGGGCGGTTCCAGCGCGACCGCCGCCTCGTAGGCCGCGACCGCCTCCGCGCGGCGGCCCAGGCGGCGCAGCAGTTCCGCGCGGGCGATGTACAGCTGCGGCCAGCGTGCCAGCCGGGCGTCGCCGCTGACCGTGTCCAGGATGACCAGCCCGGCCGCCGGGCCTTCTGACATGGCCACGGCGACCGCACGGTTCGCCGCCACCATCGGCGAGGGCTCGTACCTGATCAGTTCGCCGTACAGCAGGGCGATCTCCCGCCAGTCGGTGTCCGCCGCGGTGGCGGCACCGGAGTGGCACGCCGCGATCGCCGCCTGGATCTGGTAGGGCCCCGGCCGGCCCAGCCGCAAGGCCCGCTCGACGAGCATCTCCCCCTCGTCGATCATGGCGCGGTCCCAGCGGCCGCGGTCCTGTTCGGCGAGCAGCACCAGGTCACCGGCGGGGCTGAGGCGGGCGTCCCGGCGCGCGTCGGTGAGCAGCAGCAGCGCGAGCAGCCCGGTCACCTCGGGCTCGCCGGGCAGCAGCGCGGCCAGCGACCGGGCCAGCCTGATCGCCTGGTCGCAGAGATCGCCCCGGATGAGCGCGTCGCCGCGGGTGGCCAGGTGCCCCTCGGTGAACACCAGGTACACCACGCGCAGCACCGCGCCGAGGCGGTCCGGCAGGTCGGCGGGGCCCGGCATCTTGAACGCGATTCCGGCCTGGCGGATCTTCCGCTTGGCCCGGACCAGCCGCTGCGCCATCGTCGGCTCGGGGACCAGGAACGCGGCCGCGATCTCGGCCGTCGTCAGCCCGCACACCGCGCGCAGCGTCAGCCCCACCCTGGCCGCCGGGTCCAGCGCGGGGTGGCAGCAGGTGAAGATCAGCGCAAGCTCGTCGTCGGTGCCCGCCGCCCACCCGCCTGCCTCATGCGATGGGGCCTCCTCACGCACCGCCTCGGCCTCCTTGTCCGCCCGGCGCCGCTCCCGCCGCACCCGGTCGAGCGCCTTGTGCCGCGCCGCCCCGATCAGCCAGCCGCGCGGGCTCTCCGGCAGCCCGTCGGCGGGCCACTGGGCCAAGGCCGCGGCGCAGGCCTCCTGCACCGCGTCCTCGGCCACCTCAAGGTCGCCCACCTGGCGTGCCACGGCGGCGACCGCCGCCCACCAGTGGGCGCGGAACAACTCGCCGAGCGCGCCGTTATCCGGCTGGCTGCTCAGCGGGAGCCACCACCTGGACCACGGGGCGCACTTCCACCTTGCCCACGTGCGCCACCGGGAGGGTCGCCGCCCACTTCAGCGCCTCGTCCAGGTCGGCGCACTCCGCCAGGGTGTAGCCGCCGAAGTGCTCCTTGATCTCGGCCGCCGGACCGTCGGTGAGCAGCGTCTCGCCATCCCTCACCCGGACCGTCGTCGCCGCGGCAGGAGGCTGCAGCGGCGCGCAGTCGATCAGCACCCCGGCACGGGCCATCGCACCGGTGGCCGCGTCCCAGTCGGCGCGCATCCGGGCGAACTCCTCGGTGCCCGGCTCCGGGAGCGTCTCGCTGGTCCCGTACAGCAGGAACAGGTACTTCACCATGCACCACCCTTCCTGGCCGGCCGGAATGCCGGCGTCTGCATGGAGTCGAACGGCATGGCCTCCGATCGACACGTCCGGCCCGGCTTCCGGTGCCGGGCCCGCGATCGGGCGTCAGCTTGCCCGCTGCTGGCAGACTAGAGGAATGTCCGTCACCTCCCTCGCGGCGCCGGCCGGTCAGGGCGCGCCCGCCCGGCCCGGGCCGCATGAGCCTTGTGTGCTGCTCAAGCTGGGCGAGATCGTGCTCAAGGGGGGCAACAGGCGGCAGTTCGAACAGCTGCTGCAGGAAAATATCCGGCAGGCCATGAACGATGCGGGCCTGGCCGTCCGGGTCTGGCAGCGGTACGGGGTGATCATGCTGCGGGCCCCGGAGGACACCGCGGCCAGCGCCGCCGAGGCGGATGCCGTGGCTGACAAGATCGCCGAGCGCGCCCGCGACCTCATGGGCGTGGCAAAAGTTTGCCGGGCGATACGAGTGGCCAAGGAGCCCGGAGCTGCCATCGAAGCCGCGGTTGCCCTGCTGGCCGGAAAGACGGGCTCGTTCGCGGTCCGCGCCCGCCGCCGCGACAAGCGGTTCCCGCTGACCTCCGCCGAGCTGGCCATCAGGATCGGGACCCGGGTCCAGCAGGAGTACGGGTACCCGGTCAATCTGTCCCGCCCGGACAACACGGTGTTCGTCGAGGTGGACCAGCAGGAAGTGTTCGTCTACACCGACGGCCAGCCGGGCCAGGGGGGCCTGCCGGTCGGGATGAGCGGGCGTGCCCTGGTGCTTATGTCCGGCGGGATCGACTCCCCGGTGGCCGCGTACCGGATGATGCGCCGCGGGCTGCGCTGCGACTTCCTGCACTTCTCCGGGATGCCGCTGACCGGGCCCGAGTCGGTGTACAAGGCCTACGGGCTGATGCACCAGCTGGACCGGTTCCAGGGCCGGTCCCGGCTGTTCGTGGTCGCGTTCGGGAAGTCGCAGCAGCGCCTCGCCGCGTCCGGGGCCAGCAGGCTGCAGATCATGGCGCAGCGCAGGCTGATGCTCAAGACCGCGGAGGTGCTGGCCGGCCGGCTCGGCGCGGCGGCGCTGGTCACCGGTGACTCGCTCGGCCAGGTCAGCAGCCAGACGCTGGCCAACCTGACCGCGCTGGACGACGCGGTCGGCCTGCCGATCCTGCGCCCGCTGATCGGCCGGGACAAGGTCGAGATCATGGCCGAAGCGCGGCGGATCCGTACGCTCGCGCTCTCTGAGCTGCCCGACCAGGACTGTTGCACGCTGCTGACCCCGCGGCACGTGGAGACCCAGGCGCGCATCGACGACCTGCGCCGGATCGAGGCCCGCCTGGA
>Ga0070698_100009486_pt1 | contig 10426 bp, 13 predicted proteins | sample KBSK1502metaG_FD_65477 | JGI IMG/M metagenome (GOLD analysis project Ga0070698, IMG submission 65477) | Corn, switchgrass and miscanthus rhizosphere microbial communities from Kellogg Biological Station, Michigan, USA - KBS K1-50-2 metaG | ecosystem: Host-associated > Plants > Roots >... | reverse complement strand
CAACATCGTGACGTGGGACCGCCTGGCGCAGACCTGCGGCGAGTTCCTCGGCAAGGGCCAGCAGGTCGCGATCGAAGGACGGCTCCAGACGAGGAGCTGGGACGACGACCGCGGCGTGCGCTACTGTACGGTTCATCCCGTTCTATTTCAGCACGAGAGGACCCGTCAACATGACCTGGCCACAGTCGACCCCGATCTACGTCCCCGCCGGTGCTTGGATCCGCCAGCGGTCCTTACCGGCGCCGACCAGACGCTCGATCCGCCCGCACGTCGAGCCCGAGTGGCTCGGTCTCTGGCACGCGGCGACCGGCGATGTGTCGATGTTCCACGGCTTCGACGGCTCGGGTCGCCGGCGCGCTCTAGCGCGCTGCGGGGCCAGGGTCGCGGCGTCGGTCGATCGCCGCTGCACCGACGGTCTCCCGATCACGGACTCCATCGTCTCGGACGAGCGTCCGACCGTCGACCTGTGCTCACGCTGCCTACGCCTCACTGGCGACACGAGCGCGGCCGACTTTGTCGCGGCCGCCAGGCGGCGTCGACCGGTCGTTCTCGGATGACCGCCTACGCGTACCTCCGAAAGTCGAGCGTCCGCGACCCGTCGCGGGAGCTCAGCCACGAGGTCCAGGAGGACGCCGTTCGGCGCATGGCCGCGGAGCGCGGCGATGACGATCTGGTCATCCTCTCGGACTGGGACAAGAGCGGCCGGCTCGGCGCCGACAAGCGGCCCGGCTACCGCGCGCTCCTCGAGGCGATCGAATCGGGCCGAGCGACGGCCATCTACAGCTACTCGCTGTCGCGCCTCGGGCGATCGCTCGCGGAGCTCGCCAGGCTGATCGACGACTGCACGGCCCGCGGGATCGTCGTCAAGCTCTACGCCGATGCGGTGGACACGTCGACGTCCTCCGGGAAGCTCCTGACGCACGTCCTCGGCTCCGTGGCCCAATTCGAGGCCGACGTCGCCTCTGAGCGTGTGCGGGCCGCGAACGCTGTCAAGGTGGCGCGCGGCGAGACCTTGTCGACGACGCCGTTCTACGGCGACGACGACGACGAGGACGCCGGCGCGGTGCTCGACGCGTTTCGCGAGGCCGGGTCGTTCTCTGGGGCCGCGAGGCTCCTCAACGAGCGCGGCGTGACGCCCCGGACCAGCCGACGCGGCTGGTGGCCGTCCGCGGTTTCCCTGATCGTCAAGCGGCTCGACCCGACGGTGGGTCACCGTGGCGGCGGCCGCGGCGTCGGCGCCGGCGGATCGGACTTCATCCTCGCGCGGCTCCTGCGCTGCCCGACGTGCGGCACCCGCCTCACCGGGACGCGCGATCGCGACGGCCGGCGGGTCCGCTACAGCTGTCGCCTCGGCACGTCGCTGCCGCACGAGCGACTCTCCGTCACCGAACACCTGATCCTGCCGGCGATCCGGGCCGAGGTCGATCGACTCCGGACGCCGGACGCGGTCGAGACGATCGCCGGCGGCGAGGCCGAGCGGGCGGAGCTCGAGGCAAGGCGCGAGCGGATCATCGACCTCTTCGAGGCCGGCCACATCGACCGGGCCGACCGCGAGCGTCGGCTGGCCGTCGTCGCCCAAGACCTGTCCCGAATCGACGCGCGCGACGTCGTGCTGGCCGTTCCGGCGATCGACTGGACCTGGACGCCTCGACAGCTGAACGGCGTGCTGCGGGCGCTCCTCGAGGGCATCGAGCTCGACGTCGCGACGTTCCGGCCGACGTCGTTCGCCTGGACGGTCCCAGAATGGCGAGCATGACCGTATGGCCAGCGCGCCGCGTCGGCGATCGAATCCTCTGCGGCCGGCCGGCTCCGAACGGCGGCTGCCGGGGCGAGATCGCGACGGTCTTCCGTCTCCGCGACGGCCTCGGCGAGGAAGCCGGCCAGTCTGTCTTGATGCCCTCCGGGATCACCCGAGCGCCTGACGGCGAGTGGGTTCGGTCCGCCCGAGCGACGCGGAAGCGCGCCGATGGCCGCAAGCCCGAGCCGCGGCCGCATGGCCTGGCGGCTGAGCTCCCGTTCCGCCGGCGCTGCCCGGTGTGCAATGTCCTTGCGGAGGTCGGTCCCGACCTGTTACCGTCGTAGCACCTACAGATGCCGGGACCACCCGGAAGGCTGACGTACGGCCCGATAGCCGACCCTCCCCGCTCAGCGGCAGGGGTCCGGCGGAGGTCCGTGCGTTTTGGTTTCCGCCGTCAAGGATCCCGCCAAGGTCCGGGCCGGCCAGGCGAGCGCGATCGCGCGCTGGGGCCCTGAGCCGCGCATCGTCCGCATCGACGACCTGACGCCGCCGCAACGGCGTCTCGTCCTCGCCCTGATCGACACCGTGCGCAAAGAGGCCGTCCCGGAGAGTCAGAAGTCCGGGACGGCCGAGGAGGCTCGTCGTGCCGACGACGATCCGCCGACCGCAGGGTAGCGCGTCCCGGGCCCGGCCGGGAAGGCCCGGGCGATGAGCCGCGACGACGGCTTCGCGATCGCCGACGTCGATGCGGGCCTCTATGCCGATCCGAAGGTTGTGGCCCTCGCGCGGCGCCTGCGCGACCCCCGATCGGCTGCCGTCCACGTCGCGCTCTACGAGGCGCTCGTACTCGGCTCGTGGGGCGCCGGCGAACGCATCACGTTCGAGGAGGCCCTACCCGCCTGGTGGCTCGAGGATGTCGATGACGTCCGCGCGAACCTCGCTGCCGTCGGCTTGGTCGACGTCGACGGGCGGATCCCGGATCACGCCTGGGAGGCATGGTTTCAACCGGCCTGGGATCGCCGCGAGACCCGCCGTGCCAAGGCCCGGAAGGGCGGCCTCGCCCGTCCGCGTCCCGGCTCCGAGTCTGCTCCAAGCACCACCGGAGCAGACAGCAAGCACGCTCCGAGACAACCCGTCCGTCCGTCCGTCCGTTCCGTTCCTGCCGACATGTCCTTCACGCTCGACGCGCGCGAGACGGATGACCCAGCGGAGACAGTGTTCGAACACCTTGCGCGGCGAGGCGTCGAGGTCGATCGAGCCAACGGCCACGCAAAGATGCTGCGCCACCTCATCGAGCGTGACGGCGCGGCGCGCGTCATCGATGCGATCGACGCGCTGCCCGAGGTCCTCGACGCGAGGCAGGCGGTGCTCGGGGCAGCCAACGCGCTGAGGCCAATTGCCCCGCCGACGCCGGGACGCCACAAGCGGAACACCGTCGACGACGACCCGTTGCTCAGGCAGATCCGCGACGGGATCGAGTCGGAGAACCGCCGGGCGCTTGAGGCCCGCGTGATCCGCGACCCGTCATGAGGACCCCGGTAGGGGGGTCGAAATCCTCTGGACTCGGCGTGAGACAAGGACCGCATGGCAGCCACGTTTCCGGTGAAACGGGTTCAAGATTTGCGGTCGCGGAGCTCCTGCAGCGTCTGGCCGTGTCGGGCGAGCTCGGCGTCGAATTCCTCCCGCAGTCGTTGCAGCGCAACGTCGAGCTCGTCGCCCTCGGCGATCACGACCGCGTAGACGGCGTCCATCAGCGTGCGATTCACCGTCGACAGGCCCAATTCGGCCAGCGCATCCGCGATGCCTTTCCCGATCGCCTGAGCCATCTCCCCGTCGCTCATGTCGATCACAAACAGCTGCCTGTCTTCCATCGTCCAGTCCTCCTTGATCGCGCGAGTCTCGCATGAAGACGTGCTCACGCTGTCGCGTGCCTCGCGCGTTCGCCGACTTCAACCGGTGCCGTGCCTCACCTGACGGCCGGCAGGGCCAGTGCCGCGACTGCTCGAAGGCGGCCGCGGCCGCCTGGTACGCGGCGAACCGCGACTCGAAGGTTGCCGCCACCCGACGATGGAAGCTCGAGCACCCGGACCAGAACCGGGTGCTGAGCCGGCAGTCGTCGCGACGTCGACGCGCAGCGAGGCCGAAACGATGACCACTAACAAAAGGCGACGACGTCCGCGTGCAACCGGGACCTCCTGCGGTGGGCCGCGATCTCGTCGCCTCAGGAGCTCGCCGGCCGTCCGTGGCATCCGGTCGGCGAGCTCCGACCTCGACAGCCTGCTCGCGCCGTTCAAGGAGTCGCTCGCCGACCTCGTCGACGCACTCATCGGCACCCTCGAGGTCGACGAGGCTGCCGCGATCCACGCGGCGATCGCCAGCGGGACGACGCTCCGCCTGGCGGTCAACGTCGCGCCGGCGTTCGCCCTGAGCCTGTACCTCGTCGGGCCCGGCGGCTCGCCCGGAATCGTCGTCGGCGGCTACGGGCCCGCGAGCAATGTTTCCGCGAGAAACGACTCGCCGGCGGCGCCGAATTGACCCGCTTGACACGCGCAGCTACGATGCCCTCGGCATTGAGCTCGGGCCGGAACCACCGCCCGGGAGCGTCGATCGCTCCGAGAACCGCTGATCGCGGATATGGGTCGCGCCGACCGGCGCCCGTCCGCGAGGTACTCGCCCCGATGTCCGATCCGTTCGCCACCTACCGGCCTGCCGGCCTGCGAGGCCTCGACGCGGTGGCCGCCGGCGTCTGCCACTACTCGGCCCTGGCCGTGCTCCAGCAGCGGGACGAGGCCATCACGGCCAAGCTCGACGCGCTCGTCGCCGAGGCCGAGGGCAAGAAGGGCGCGGCCGCGCAGCTCGCAGCGCTCAAGGCCTCCGAGCCCGAGCGCGATCGCCTCATGGAGGAGCGCCGGAACATCGCGGCGCAGATCTCGGCCGAGACCGCGCGCCGCGATCGCGAGCGCAACGAGCCCGCCGGCGGGATGACCGAGGAGGACCTCGTCGCGTCCCTCGAACGTTCCGGGCGGAAGGCCGGCGAGGGTGCGAGCGGCGGGCCCGCGACGTCCGCGCTCTACGCCGACGTCTTCGGCAAGCCCAAGGCGGCCGAGGGCTTCGATTCGTTCGACGAGTACCTCCGGGTCATCCATTCGGGCCTGTCGGATCAGCGGGTCCAGGCCGCGATGGGCGAGCGGGTCGGCTCGGACGGCGGGTTCCTCGTCCCGGAGCAGTTCACCGCCGAGCTCCTCGACTCCTCGCTCGAGGACGAGATCGTCCGGCCGCGGGCGCGCGTCTACGGGATGACGAGCGACACCCGGAAGATCGCGGGCCTCGACGACCAGGCCGACCACACCTCGACCATCTACGGCCTCCGCGGCCGCTGGCTCGAGGAGTCCGGCACGAGCACCGATCAGAAGGCGAAGATCCGTCTGCTCAAGCTCACCGCCCACAAGCTCGGGATCTTCGCCATGTCGAGCAACGAGCTCGTCGAGGACGGCCTCTCGTTCGAGGAGCAGCTCGGTACCGCGATGCGCGCCTCGATCGCTTTCGACCTCGACGACGCCTTCCTGAACGGCAACGGCGTCGCGAAGCCGCTCGGCGTCCTCAACGACCCGGCGACGGTGACGGTGGCCAAGGAGACCGGGCAGGCCGCCGACACGATCAACTACGACAACCTCAAGAAGATGTTCGCCCGGATGTACCCGGCCGGCCGGCGGAAGGCCGTCTGGGTCGTGAACACCGACGCAATCCCGGAGCTCCTCAGCCTTACCCAGGTCGTCGGCACTGGCGGCGTCGTCATTCCGGTGATGAGCGAGTCGAGCGACGGCACGTTCCGGATCCTGACGCGACCCGTGATCTTCACCGAGAAGGTCCCGGGCGTCGGCGACCTCGGCGACATCAGCTTCGTCGATTTCAGCCAGTACGCGATCGGGATGCGCAAGGAGGCGACGCTCGATCGGTCGGCTCACGTCGGCTGGCATGAGGACGAGACCGGCTATCGGACGATCCTGCGGGCCGACGGCCGCGGCACCTGGAAGGCGCCTCTCGTCCCGCGCAAGGGCGGGGCGACGCTGTCCTGGGCGGTGACCCTCGCCGCTCGAGCGTGAGCGGCCGCGACGATCCGGGCCTGGCTGACCGCCTAGTCCGGATCCTCCGCGACGAGTACTCGATCGACGGGCTACCGACCGACCTCGAGGCCATCGTTTCCGCGCGGAATGTCGACCCCGACGAGCTCTTCGCCTGGGCCGAGGAGAACGCCGCGCTCGAGCTCCTGATCGCCGAGGCGACGCCCGATCCGAATCAATGACCGCGGCAGCGAGTGAAGGAGTTCGAAATGGGATCACAGCCGGGCGGCGGCGGCGGGGGCAGAGCGCCGAAGGGCGGCAAGTCAAAGGGCGGCTGAACAACTTCATGAGCTTCGAGCAGCGGCTCGAGGCGACCAGGACCTACCGCCGGCGGATGACTTGGTATCACGGGCCGGACTGGCCGCGCGACAACGTCAACACCGGCTATCGACTGGAGAAGTGCATCGAGGAGCTCGCGCCCGAGGTCCTCGAGAGGATGAGGCGCGACCTGTTTGGTGGGTTCGCGCTTGGCGCGGAACGGTGGTCGCTCACTGAGCTTATCCGCGGTGCGTGGGGGCTTCGCTGGCCCTTGTGGAGCCCGTGGCCCGGCGAGCCGATCTATGACGTTGTTTTCGCGCGAGGGACGCTGACGATCAGGCGATGCGGCGTGCTCCTCGCGGAGATCCCGCTTGAGTCGGAAGAGCAGTGGGCCGCCGGCGAGGCGACGCTGAATCCGACCGGCGGCCTCGACGAGGCGCCGCCCGGCGCGCTCAGGATCCTTTGCGTCTGCAGCCTCGGCCTCGCGACGGGCGTCGAAATGCGGATGCGGGCCGAGACGATCCTGCTCCGGATGGGTGTCGACGCCTGGCTCGAAGTCGCGGGCTCGGACCAGGCGGAACCGAGGACGCGCCTCGCTGACCTGGTGATGGTCACAACCGATGACGCCGCGGCCGTGCGATCGCGGAGTCACGCGTCGATCGCGGTCCTCGACAAGCACCTCGACCTACGCGACATGCAGACGGTCCTCGCCGACGTCGCGGCAGGCTTCCTGGCCGCCGACCGCTGACGTGGTCCTGATCCGGTCCGACGCCCACGGGCCCGAGTTCCACCGGAAGGCTCCGCCGCAGCTCCCGGTCCTCGTGGCCACGACCGCGAACATCGCGATCGCCACGGCGCTGAACGCCGGCGACGCGATCGACGGCGTGACGCTCGCCGATGGCAACCGAGTCCTCGTGAAGAACCAGTCGACGGGCTCGCAGAATGGCATCTACATCGTCGGCCCGACGCCGAGCCGGGCGTTCGACATGGCCGAGGGCCTGGCTGCCTGGGGCGCGGTGATCTACGTGATCGCGGGCACGGCGAACGGCGGCAGCCTCTGGGTCAACACGAACACATCGCTCCCGACGATCGACACGACCGCGCTGACCTTCGCCACGCTGTCCGGCGGATCCGGCGCGCCGACGACAGCCGACTATCTCGTGGGCACCGCGCAGGCCGGCCTCAGCGCCGAGATCGTCGTCGGCACGACGCCCGGCGGCGAGCTCGGCGGGACCTGGGCCAGCCCGACCGTCGACGCGGTGCATTCGGGTTCCGCCCACGTCACCGACCACGGCGCACTGACCGGCCTCGGCGACGACGACCACACGCAGTACGCGACGAACACCGAGTTCGACGACCACAGCGCCCGTCACGAGACCGGCGGCGCCGACGCGATCAAGCTCGACGACCTCGCGACTCCCGACGACAACACCGACCTCAACGCCACGACAGGCCACCACGGGCTCCTGCAGAAGCTCCCGGGCGGAACGACCAACTTCCTCCGTGCCGACGGCAGCTTCGCGGACCCGGGCGTTCCGGCCGGCTCGTCGTTCAACGAGGCGGTCTACGGCGACGGCTCGGACGGCGACGTCACGATCAGCGGTAACACGTCGCTCAGCCGCGACATGTACTACAACAACCTGACCGTCAACACGGGCGTCGTCCTGACGTCGAACGGCTGCCGCATCTTCGTCAAGGGGACGCTGACCCTCACGGGCACGGCGAAGATCGCCTACAGCAACGTCGCCGCCGGCAACGGCGGGAACGGCACCGGAGCGGCCGGTGGCGCGGCAGGCAACGCCGGGGCGCAGCTGGTCGGCTCCGCGAGCTCGACGCTGCCGAACGGCACGGTTGGGCTCGTCGGCAAGATCGGCGGATTCAACACGAACGGCATCTCCGGGGCGAACGGCTCCGTCTCGCAGATGAACGTACAGCACTCGAACGGCTCGGTCGGCGGTCAAGGTGGGACGCGCAGCGGCGGCAATGGCGGCTCGGGCGGGACGGCCGACTACACCCTCGCCGACAAGCCAATCGCCTACCCGCAGTGCATCTGGATCCGGACCATCTCGGCGGCGATCAACCTGAACGTCATCCTCGGCACCGCGCCCTCGTCGGGCTCGGGCGGCGGCGAAGGCGCGAATGGCGGCGGCGGCTCGGGCGGGTCCGGCGGCTCGGGCGGGCCCGTCGTCGTCGTCGCGAGGATCATCACCGGGTCCGGCACGATCGAGGCCAAGGGCGGCGCAGGCGGCAACGGCGGCAACGGCTTCGGCACCGGGAACACCGGCGGCGGCGCGGGCGGCAATGGCGGAGCCGGCGGCTGGATCACGCTGATCTACAGCGACAACACCGGCTGGTCAGGCTCCTGCATCGTGACGGGCGGGACCGGTGGGACGGGCGGCGCGGGTGGGACGGGCGGCACTGGACTTCCGGGGGCCAACGGCAGCAATGGCCCGGCCGGCATCGTCAAGACGTACCGAATCAGCTAGTGGGTTGGTCCGACTCGCACGGCGGGATCGGACGCCAGGTATGCGCGGATCGGGAGGAGCCTGGGCGGCTGATCCTCGAGGATCAAACGGACTTCGTAGCGCCCGGGCTCCGGAAGACGGACGCCGCCGAGATCGACCGCGAAGCCCTGCTGCAGAGTCTCATCGTCCGCGAGCCCGATGCCCGGGGCGGGCGTGACGGTTATGTCCAGAAAACGGCCGCCGGGGGCACCGGCCTTGTTGATCTCGACTCGCATCGCCTGGGGATTGCCCCGCTCGCCGGGCTCGAGGTCGACAACGACGGCGACCCAGACGTTCAGGTCGACAGGGTAGGCGTCGGCGATCCAGCGCGTGACCCCCGCGCCGCGGACGTCGAGGCGAAGGTCCGAAAGGACCTCGACCTGGTCGCTCAGCACTGCCCACGCAACTCTCATGCTGTCGTCGATGGTACCGCGGACAATGACTCCGGCCCGCGCTCCGCGCGTCGACGCCGATCCCGGCTTCGGCTGGCCAGACGATCGCCGGCGACGCGGGCCCGTTCACTCGTCGAGGCCTGTCGGCCACCCTAGCGTCATCAGTCGACCTTCGGCCGTGGCATCTACATCGTCGACTCCTCGCTCGCTAACGACTCGTTGTCGAAGGCCGCGGATCGCGGCCGGGAGCGTGCCCGTGAATCTCGGGTGGAGGTAGAGGATCGGATCGGGACCGCCGACCATTCCGAGGCCGGCAAAGGCCAGCACCCCGGCGATCGTCGGCTCCTTTCCAGCCGGGGTCGGTCGGAGCGCGCCGTTCGCCCGGAACCGCGTCGCTCCCGAGTCGACATTCCAGACCTCGTCGCCGAACACGGCCCGATCAAAGTGCTCGACGTCATGCGATCCGAACCCATTCGCCGACATAGCCAGCAAGACAGGCCCGGGAGCATTTCTGACTTGGCGCCGCTTCCCCTCGATCGCCGCCTGGAGAACCTCCGCGGTGTTGTCCATTCCCGCGACAGCCGGGCCGGCGCCCCAGGCTCCAGGCGCTTCCGGATCGGGCCGCCCGACTAGATCCACGCTAATCCGATCGTCGTTATACCGGGCCTCGAAGGACCACCGTTGCTCGTGGCTCGGCGTCGGAGCTTCGGCGAACGCGCTCGCGACCAGGCGACGCAGTCGCTGAATCGACTCGTTCGGCCCGATCGCCGGGACGTGGTGGATCATCACCCACCAGCCTCGAGGCGCCTGGCGGACAATCATGTTGACGACGGCACGACGTGCCTTCATCGCGTCTCCAATTAGCGCGTCGGTCACCGGGAGCGTTGCCTCAACGCTGACCGCGCCGTCGGGGAATATCGCTCGCCAGTCGACGCGGTGCCCATCCGACAGCGGGACCTCGTACTCGACGCGGGCGGCACCAAGGACCTGCAGGAACCGCCCGACGACGAGCTCGAAGTGCTTGGCGACCGTTCGATCCGAGTGCAGGTCCCGGCAGAGGCGTTCGGCGATTGACGCCGGCAACTCGCCGAGGTTCCGATTGTAGAAATCCCGCATCGCTGCGGCGCGGGTCCAAGTCGAGCGGCGGAGGAATTGGCCGCGGGTCTCGTCGTCGCTGGCCGGTGTCGGGTCCTCGACCTCTGGCTCCGGGAAGCAGATCGTGTCCACCTCGGGAGGCTATCCCGGCGGTGTCTTACTGTCGTCGCTGGCGCGGGCTGATGTTGACAGTAGGGTGTGCGGCATTGGAAGACCGAGGTCGTGGCCAACCACGTCGAGATGCTGTCCGGGCGCCGGAAGAAGGACTACGAGGCGGAATCGGCGGCAAACGCCCTCGCCTCGCAGGCCGTCCAGTAC
>Ga0070698_100009485_pt1 | contig 10426 bp, 14 predicted proteins | sample KBSK1502metaG_FD_65477 | JGI IMG/M metagenome (GOLD analysis project Ga0070698, IMG submission 65477) | Corn, switchgrass and miscanthus rhizosphere microbial communities from Kellogg Biological Station, Michigan, USA - KBS K1-50-2 metaG | ecosystem: Host-associated > Plants > Roots >... | reverse complement strand
AAGGATCACAACCGCCGCAGAACAAGCGCTCAAGACTGCTCTTGTTCGTGCCAGCATAATGTCCCTCCTGTCTGTGTGTCGTCGAGCCCGCGCCCCAAGCTGAATCAGACGCAGCGTGAGGGGAGTATGTGACGCTGCGAAAGCCCTGGCAATCACGCTGGCTGATGCTCCCGCAGGCACACGCTGACGCTCCTACCATTGGTGATGAAATTCAACTTCTCTTCACGTGCCAACCAGCCGATGCCCGCGAACAACAACTGATCAGACAGCTTCGTCCCCTGTTTCAGCTTGCTGAGTTCGCCGCATGACCGGTCTCTGCCTGCATCTCTGACCTCGCTTCGAGTCTCGGTTTGATTGCCGAGCTGCCGAAGACTTCATTACAGTTCCCGCATTTCTGCCTCCGCCTGTTCCAGCCAAAACCGCATGTCCATCTCCCGGTACATCGTCGTCGTGGTCGAGTGATGTTCGCGCCAGCGCAGGCTGCTCGGTACGCCGGTAGAGCTTTCCACCGGCTCCTGGAGGGCCTCCGGCGGCTCTTGGTTCGCGAGTGCGTCGCGCAATCGCCGGGTGAGATCGTGGCGCCGCGCCTTCTGCGCGGCGACCCGAATGCGCTAGCGAGCCGATGCTCCTCATACCGCGCCTGGGCATCGGTGACCAGCCGCCGCAGCGGGCGGAGCGCTTCGGCGAAGGCCGGGCTTTTCATGCTCCCCGGCGCGCCCACGGCGAGCCTCCAGAGGGAGATCACCGGCCGCGTCTTCACCGCGCTGCGCGAGGGTGTGCTCCGCGTCGACGTGCGCCATCGCTATCCGCTCGCCGCCGCCGCGGACGCGGACCGTGACCTCGAGGCTCGTCGGACCACGGGCCCACTCGTCCTCCTGCCCTGGCGCGGGACCCGCACTATGGTGATCCGGTCGAGGGACCGGCACGGGGAGCCCGAACCTCGAGCGCGTTCACGACGCGCCGGACGCCTCGCACGGTGCTCGCTACGCTCTCCGCCCGCGCCTTTTGCTCCGCCGAGACGACGTCGCCGGTCAGGTACACCACCGACTGCCGGCTCACCACGCCCAGCCGGGTGAGGTTGGCGTCTTTCTCGGCCACGAGGCGAGCCTTCACCTCGCTCTCGATCCGAGCATCCTGCCAGGGATCCACGGTGGCGCAACCGCTGACGGCGACGACCAGACCGACGAGGACGAGCGACCAGAAGGGCCGGCCCATCTCAGTTCAGCACGGGACGGCCGTCCGATCCCGTCCGGCCCAGGAGTCGACGCAGGAATCCGGGGCGGCCCGGCGGGCCCGGATCCTCCGGCTCGACCAGGTCCACCTCGATCCGGCCTTGCGCGCTTTCCGCCGGAGAAAGGGCAGCCACTTTCAGCCGCCCGCTGTCGATGCCGGCCTTCTTGATCCCTTCGCGCACCGTTTCGAGGCGCCGGGCCGCGAGGTCAGCGAGGTCCCTCTTCGATGGCCCTTTGTCCGACGTCTTCTTCTCGGGAGCCGGGCCGCCCGCCGGTGGTCGCGTCTTCTCCTCGAGTGCCGCGCGGTCCTGCGAGGACACCGCCGGCATGAGGGACAGCCGCACCGCGGGCACCTGCTCGAGAAAAGCCGCCAACCTGGCCACTTGCTCCTGGGCTTCCGCTGCCAGCGTGGCCGAGCCCGGCGCGAATGGGATGGGGTCGATCTCCACCCGCTGGATCCGCGAATCCGACCCGACCTGGACGCGGCCGATCCAGCTCACCGGCGCCGTGATCGCCTTGACGGCCACGTTCCGCACCGTGCTCCAGAGAACCTCGCTCATATCGAAGCGTGGATCGCTCAGCCGTCCCCCCACCGGCAGCGACAGCCGGATATCGCCGCGGCGATCCTTCATCAGCGCGACGATCATGCCGAGGGGCAGTCCGATGCGCGCCTGCGCGCCGTCGCCGCCGCCGGCCCGCGCCACCTCGAGCTGACTGAGCAGGATGTCCGTCTTCGCGTCGAGGACATCGCCATCGATCCGGCAGCTCACGCTCGTGGTCAGCCGTCCCCCCCGCGCCTCCCAGGCCACCTGCTGCGCGAGGTACGGATTCGTGCGCGGCACCGCGAAACCCCGGAGCTCCGCGTTCATGTCTAGACGGAGGGGGCCGCCCAGCGAGCCCACGGTGCCGCGGAGGGCGAGATCGGAGTCCGCGCCGACGCGCCCCGTCATGTCCAGGCGGGCGGGTTTGGCCCTGGGGTCCGTCGAGAGCCCGTCGATGCGCCCCGTCAGCCGCTGCGTGTCGAGCGCGATCGGCGGCGCGACGCGATGGTCGACGGTCCGGGCGCCCCCGTCCGCGATGACGAGATGGTCGACCGTGATGGGGATGGTCGAGCCGCCGCTCGAGGCCGGCAGCGGACGGATGGGCGCCGACGCGCTCGGGGCGGAGCCGCGGGGCCCGGACCCATCCGGCGCGCGCGGAGAGAGCAGCACGCGCAGGGTCAGGGCTCCGCCCTGGTCCCGCTCGAGCAGGACCCAGGGCCGCTGCAAAGTCACGTCGCGGACGGCTACGCGCCGGGGCCAGTCGATGTCGACCCCGGTCGCCTGTGCCCGCTCGACTCTCATCACCGTGCGTTCGCCGTCACGGACGTCGATCAATGATCCTGCAGCGCGGCCCCGTACGGTGGCCCGCCCCTCCGCCACGGGCGGCAGCGCCACGGCGAGGTCGAAGTGAACGTGGCCGCCGATCCTCGCCGGCAGGGGAAGATAGGCTTGATAAGGCGCGAGATCCGCATCGTTGCCGGTCACCCGCCCTTCGGCGGTGATCGGATCGACGCCCACCTGGCCGTCGAACTCGACGCGGCCGCCGCCCGGCGGGCGCATCCCGACCCGGATGCCCAGGGGGCCCTGGAGGGGCCAGGCCGCCCCGGTGACCTTGGCCTCAAGGCCCGCGAATTCGAGGGCGACGTCGGGCTTGACGGCGCGATCGCGCCACACGAGGCCGCCGTCCTTCACGACGATCTCGCCGACGGCCAGCGCGAGCGGCGCCGCGGGCGCTGCGGGCGGCGCGCCCACGGCTCCAGGCGCAGCCTGACCTGGCAGGCCCGACGGCATGGCGACGCCCCCGGTGCTGTCCCGCTCGATCGTGCCCCGGGGCCCGGTGATGACCAGCTGCCGTGCGGCGAGCCTCGCTGGCCAGTCCACCTCGATCCCCTTCGCTTCCACCCGTCGGGCCCGCATGAGCTCCCCGCGCGCATCCTTGACCCCGAGCTGATTGACCGCGATCGCGCCTTGCACATGGCTTGGCACCGTGGGAACGAGGGGCTCGTCGATCTGCAGATTGGCTTCCACGAGGCCATCGACGCGGAGGGGGCTCGGCACGAGGCTCGCCCACTTGCCGAGATCGACGCGCTCGAGCTGCAGGCGAAGCTGGCTGGCGACGGGGGGCGGGCTCAGCTGGCCGGTGAGATTCAGCCGGCCCCCGCCCGGGACGCTGCTCCGTACGTCCACGCGGCCGGGCCGGACAACCGGCCACGTGACGTCGGCGATACTGGCCCGCAGCGTCGACACCTGGAAGCGGCCGCCGCCGCGCGCGCTCGGGTCCTTGACGCTCGTCGAGCCCGCGAGCTCGAAGCGGCCGACCTGGAGCTTCTCGTCCTGGTACTGGAAATCGGCGAGCTCCACGGTGAGCTTGGGCACGAGCACGATGGGGTCGCGCTCGCCCCGCCTCACCAGCGCGACGTCCTCGAGCGCACCGGTGACGTTCGCCCGCAAGCCCGCCCGCGCGTCGAGCGCGACCTCGAGGGTCGAGCTCGCCCGTCCCCGCTCCAGGACCACCGCCGCCTCGCGCGGGAAGTAGAGGCGGGCGAGGGAGAGGTCGAGCTCCGAGGTCGTCACCGCGGCCTCGAGGTGGATCGGATAGAGCCGCACGTGCCGCATCTCGAGCAAGACCGGGGCGCCCACCGTCAGGGATCGCGCCACCGCGCGCCCATCACCGCGGCGGGTCGAAAGGTTGTGGGCGTCGATCTCGATGTTCTCCGAATACCAGGTGCGGGGCTCGGCCAGGGCACGGTCCTCGAGCGCGACGGTGCCCTTCGTGACGACGAGGCGATCCACGGTGACGTCGAACGTCCGGCCGGTCCCGCCCGCGGGCCGGATCAGATCCGAGATGTTGAAGCCCTCGGCGAACCGGATGATGCGCACGGTCGAACCCTGGAGTGTCGCCTCGCGGATCCAGAGGTGCCCGCGCAAGAGGGAAAGGGGACGGATGCGGACGTCGAGGAGGTCGAAGTCGGTGAACGGGGTCTGGCCGTCCGGCTCCCGGAGGCGGAACCCGCGGACGACCAGCCGTCCGGTGAATGGGTTGAGCGCGATCGCCTCGACGGTCACGGGGCGGCCGGTCATCGCTTCGACCTGCGCGATCAATAGGTTCCGGACCAGCGCCGGGAACGCGTGGTAGAAGGTCAAGCCAGCGGCGAGGGTCACGATCGCGCAGGCGATGACGAGCCACCGGCCGGAGCCGCGCGCTCTCACTCGCAGCCAATGCATGTGGAGTTCCCCCCGAATGATGGGGAACGCATCACTTGTGCCACAGTGTGGTCCCTGCCGATCGGCAGCTTCGAGCGCCATTTTCGCGCCCAGTCCGTCGTCGCAGCGCCATGGAGCAGGTAACGAATTGCCGGCCCTGTGTAGAAGCTACCGGTCGTGCCCGGCGACGGGACCCGGTGCGATGGTGCTTTAGATCTCCCGCAGGATCTCGCTCCGTCGACTCGTTCCGGTACGCGTCCCGGGCCGTGAACGGGCTGGGCAGAACGATCCTCACTCCGCCGGCAGGACGCCAAAGTTCGAGCCGTGCTAGGGCCGATTCTGAGGCGGCCACGAGCGCGGCGTTGACACCGCGAACCGTCCTCGGCTAACTTAGCTATTTGATGGCTAAGCGCCGGAAGAGGAAGGCTAAGCCCAAGCGGGTTCCATCGGCTACCGGCATGTCCCGACGCGAGGCCCTTCAATGCATAGCCAGCATTCTGGGCATCCTCGCTTACTTTGGCCTGACTCCGGCGCCGTTGTTTGCGCCCTCCGCTCCGTCAGTCGGCCCGCCAGTGGCGTTACCGCCACCGCCTGCTGTCGCGGGCATGCCGCCGGGGCGCGGCCTGTTGACCAACGAGCCGCTCATTCGTCATCGATATACGGATCATCAAGTCGACCAGTCTATGATCGCCCTACGGTCCCGGATCGTCCACCCGAGCAACCTTCTGACGACCGCGTAACGGGAGAAGTAAGAAGAACCCGAGTGGGCGACCGCTAGAGGTCTGGTCCCTCCCACTCGGGCAGCTCCAAGCGTCGCGGCTGCCGCCTGGTTGGCGGTCATTGTAGACTTTGAGAAGTGGCCTCGCCATCCAAGACTCGTAGCGCCCCCATCGAAGTGATGCAGGCTACCCAGGTCGCCACGCCCTTCCACCGGCCCGGTTGGGTCTACGAGGAAAAGGTCGACGGCTACCGGATGGTCGCTTCCAAGGAAGGCCCCCGAGTCAGCCTGATCAGCCGCCAAGGCAAGGACTTCACCCACCGGTTCCCCGACTTAGCGAAGGCCGTCGCAGCGCTGGCCGCCGAATCTGCCATCCTCGATACCGAGGTCGCGGTGTTTGACCGCCCCTCTGCGCGAGCGCCGACAAGCCCTGGAGCATCTGTTGACGGGTGAGCGGCTGATCCTGCCGGTGCGTCGGCTGAATCCTAGCGGCCTGCTGGCGTGGCAGGAAGTCTTGAGGGCGGGCTACGAGGGGATGGTGGCGCAGGACCCGGAGTCACCGTACGTGCCGGGGCGCACGCTCAAGTGGCTCAAGGTGAAGCAGCCCGACTATCGCGTCGAGAGGGGCGGTTCTCTTGACTGCGCGACATCGACTCCTCGCGCCACAGGGTATAACAAAGCTCGTGCGCGATCAGAACGACGCCCGCGCCATCGATGTCATACTCGGTCTCGTTAGGCTCAATTTCCTGACGACACACCAGGCAGTGGCGGCCGGTGCCCCGGTGCGTCTTGTAGATGCCGGCCCTGATGGCCGGAAGACGCCCATCCGCCAACCGGAGCCGTATCTGCTGCTTCAATTGCTCCGCTGAGAGTAATGACGTCGTCATGGGGATGGCTGCTTGTTTCGCTCGAACTCCCACGCCGCGAAGCACCGGATGTGGACGTGGTACTTGTCGAGCCCCGGGTTGTCGCCGTCTCGGGCGAACTGAACCTCGAACTCCAGCTGGTCCTTGGTCACGGGCTTCTCGCACACCGAGCAAGTGACACCAACGCCCGGCCCTCCCCAGGTGCGATCAGGGTTGCGAGAGGGGAGCTTGCCGCTCTTGATCACTTCTCTGGCTTGTTCTCGTAGGCGAGGTTCGTCTGGCATGGGCTGACTCTCTGCGTCGGGACTGCGGGAGAGGGGCAGGCCAGATGCCAGGGGGCGGGACGCCCGGTGCGTCAGCCAGTAGACCCAGTGGTAGGCAGGATCAGCCTAAGCATTCACCGACAGCGGGACCTATTGGACTTTGGTGCTACCCGGATGCCAGCCGCCGCACCCGGGCCATCACCCGAAGGCGCAAGTCGATGGCGTCTAAACGTCCGGTCAAGGTGACCGGTGCAGCCGCCGAGTACACTTCGGCGATGTCCAAGTCGGCAATGAAGGCTTTCCGGAAGTATTCCTCGAATGACTCGCCATCAGGCGTCTTGGTCGGCCCGGCGGCCCGACAGGTTATCTCCGTTCGATCGGGCTTTGCCGCCGTAAACTGTCCGACATTGACCGCTTGCCCCCTGAATGCGCGAAGGACCGCGACATTGGCTGGAGCAATCGAATACCGTTGTGCCGCATAGGTTGAGCAACCAGTAAGCGCCACGGCAACCGCGAGAAGGGAACTGCGAGCCTGGGGATGTAGCTCATTTCCCCTTCGGCCCACGCGGGTCCACGGTGTCGGGGAGACAGGTGTAGACGTTAGACGACCCCTTCGCGACCTCTTGGTCCTGCGTGCGCTTGGCCGCCTGATAGCACTCGTCGCGGGAGACATAGCCGATAATTGGGGCCCACGACGCATTTTTTTCCCCGCGCGATCCTGATCCGAGCCACAACACCCACGCACACTCAGCGGATGCCGACGTGGCGAGGGCGAGCAGGCAGAAGAGCGTGGCGAGGACGATGCCCAAACAACGGCTGGTCATCGCTTCCGCCGTGCGGCACGCCGTGCCGCCTTCTTGGCCCGGGCTTCGAGCCGCATGAACGCCCGGACCGCCCTGCGCAGCTTGGCGTTCACCCTCGCTGCGTTCCTCGCGACAGCGGCTGGCTGCTCGCTCGATGAGATCTTCGTGAGTTGTGCGGTCAATTGCCGCTCCAGGCGGAAGATCTTCTTGAAGATTCGCAGCACCCGCCGATGCCGAGATTGCGGGCCCTGCCGATGTGGTGGTTTCATGCGATCTCTCCTTTCCCGGGCATTAATGGAGCCCCGTGGCCGCGAATCTATCACCGCAGCCGAGCGTGCGGGGAGCGGAGGGGTGTGGCTACCGTCCACTACGTCAGCCTTCACGGCCTGCGCCCTCGGCTCAGAACCAGGTAAAGGAAAATGAGGATGATCACGGTCAGCAGCACGTCACCGAGGTTCACTGCAGTTGGCCGATATCCTTCTACTCCCAGGTTGGGCGCGAGTCTATCCGCCTAGACGGGCGTGTGACATTGTGACCTTGCCTCCCACTCGGTATGATCCTGAACGATGCTCCGCCCCTTGAACGAGCGCCAGTCGCTAGAGCAAGAACTGGCCGAGCTGCGGGGCCAGATCGCCGCGCACCGAAACGAGCTGGTGATCATGGTGGTGAACAAGGCCCGCCCGGACCGGCTGGAGTGGCAGATCAGGGAGCGGGCGCGGCGGCTGGTGGACGTGCGGGCGAGGCTGGCGGTGATTCGGGCCGAGTCTGCATGACCCGAGCGCAGCATGCCGGCCTCCGCCTGGAGGACGTGCCGCGCCCCTCGCTGGCCAAGCTCAGGCGCCGGCACAAGCTCGACGCCCAGGTTCGCCAGGCGCTCGGGCTGGTTCTACGACGGCGGCGACGGCCGAAGAAGGCGGGACGCTAGAGTGCCAGCACGCCAGCCGCGGCCCACATCCATGCGACTCCGCCTTTGCCGTGCCTGCCAGCGGGTCGTCATCGCCACCACCGAGAAGCTTCTTCGCACGAAACTCAAAGCCCATCGCCGGACATGCCGCCTGGTCGGCCGGTCAACCGTTTTGATCGGGCACCTGTGACGGCCGGCTAGCGTAGTGCCCACTCCGCCTGGCCTCGATCCCCCGTCCGGCCGCCGTGGGTGTACCATCCGCACCAGAGAGCAGGACTTCAGTCTTTCGTGACAGGAGCCACCATGCATCTCTTTCGCCGTCAGCACCAGCAGCGCGGCTTCACCCTCATCGAGTTGATGCTCGTCGTCGCGATCATCGGCATTCTCGCCGCGATCGCCATCCCGCTGTATGCCAACGTCCAGGCCCGTGCGCGCCTGGCCAAGGCGCAGGCCGATGCCCGGGCCCTCGCGTCTGCCGTCAGCATCTACTCCGCTCATGTGGGCTCTCTCCCCGCCGCCCTGACCGACCTCACCTCCGTGATCACGAATGCCCAGGGTCAGGTCGGCGGCCCCTTCATGGCGTCGATCCCGGCCGGTCCCGCTGGCTGGGGCACCTACGTCTACACCCCGGTGCAGTCTGCGGGTACCTTCACCATCAGCAACTCCGGCGACAGCACTAGCGTCAGCCTCCCGTAACGCCCTCGAATCACTCCAAGCGGTGGACAGGCAGTCGGCCTCACGACTCCCCCCGAAGACCCTGACGCCACCACAGATAGCCTCCTGCCAGGATCACTAGAGCACCGACGACGACTCCAAGGATCTGCCTCCAGCCGAAGCCAGGAGACCGCCCCAGGCCCATTTGATCAGCGAACAGTGAGATGAGGACGAGGAGTGCACCTACGACGATCACGACCCACGCGAACACTGGATTGCTCATGGGCGTCTCCTTCGCTTCTATTCGATCACCTGATCCGCCCGGTGCAGAAGCGAGGGCGGGATCGTGAGGCCAAGGGCCTTGGCGGTCTTGAGGTTGATGACCAGCTCGAACTTGGTCGGTTGCTCCACAGGTAGGTCAGCGGGCTTCGCGCCCTTCAGGATCCTACCGGCGTAGATGCCGACCTGGCGAAAGGCGTCCCTGAGGCTGGCGCCGTAGCTCATTAGCCCACCTGCCACGGTGTACTCGCGTTCCGAATAGATCGCGGGGATCGCATGGCGCGCGGCCAGTGCGGCGATTTGATCGCGCCGGCTCACGAAGAATGGATCGTTCGCGACAAGGAGTGCGTCGGTCTTCTGTTGAACAAGGGTCCTAAAGGCCGCGTCGATGTCGCGTTCTGCGCCAGCACTCACGACATGGATCGGCTGCTTGATCACCGTTGCTGCCTCCTGCAATTCGCGCCGCTGGAGGTCGACATCCGGATAATTCGGGTTCACAAGCGCGCTAATTGTCGCCGCTTGGGGAACGAGTTCGTGCAGAAGCTCCACCTGCTTTGGTACCAGCGCCGTGAAAATAACGTTCACGCCGGTGACGTTCCCGCCAGGTCGATTGAGACTGGCGACGACGCCAGCTTTCACCGGATCGCCGCCGCTGGCGAAGACAATCGGAATCTGCGCGGTCGCCGCTTTGGCCGCTAGCACCGGAGCGTCGCCGCCAGTCGCGACGAGCACGGCGACCTGACGGCGGACGAGATCGGACGCCAGGCCGGGCAGTCGATCGTAGTGACCCTCGGCCCAACGAAATTCAATCGCGACGTTCCTACGTTCGACATAGCCAGCTTCGTTTAAGCCCTGCCGGAACGCGACAACGAAAGGCGTGTACGGTACGGGTGACGCGCTGCAGAGAAAACCGACCACCGGGATTGCCGATCTTTGCGCTTGAGCGGTGAGCGGCGCGGCGAGGAGGGTTCCGGCCAGAGTACCGAGGAACGCTCGTCGGTCCACTACTCGATGACCTGATCCGCCCGCTGCAGGAGCGACGGCAGAATCGTCAGGCCGATCGCCTTGGCAGTCTTCACATCGCTCAGCCTAGACCGCCCGGTTCTTTCGGTAAGAGTTCTTCACAGCGATCTGGCCATTCCTGAAGGTAAACAGATCGCATCCCGTCACCTCCACGCGAGTACCGTCCGCTCGAGTTCCGCTGAACGTCCATTCGGACACACCCCGATTCCCGCTGATCACGTGGTGCGCGCCGGACCACTGCGCATCTGGAAATGTCTCGAAGACCTCCACGAACGCCTTGGCTACCTCCTCCCTGCCCTCGTACCGCCGCCCGCACGCGTCCGGGCCAGCGCTCGCCTCGAAGACGCAGTCCTCTGTCATGGCCGCAAGGATCGTCTCCACGTCGTGCCGGTTGAACGCCTCCGCGAAGGCGTCGAGGAAGTCCAGCGTGATCCTCTCT
>Ga0070698_100009483_pt1 | contig 10427 bp, 9 predicted proteins | sample KBSK1502metaG_FD_65477 | JGI IMG/M metagenome (GOLD analysis project Ga0070698, IMG submission 65477) | Corn, switchgrass and miscanthus rhizosphere microbial communities from Kellogg Biological Station, Michigan, USA - KBS K1-50-2 metaG | ecosystem: Host-associated > Plants > Roots >... | reverse complement strand
ACCTACGACAATCTCAAGATCTGTCCGTGCCGCGAGGACTGGTACGCGTTCCTGGTCGGCGAGGGCGGCCACATCGGCGTGACCGCCAACTTCGATCACGAGCAGGTCGACATCGACCTCAAGCTGTACAAGGCCGAGGACGCCGAGATGCACAACGACACCACCGTGGCCTCGTCGACGACCACGACCGACACCGAGTCGGTCGACTACACCTCGACCGGCCCCGGCACCTACTACCTCCGGGTCTTCTCGTTCCGCCAGGACGGCCAGGGCGCCTACACGCTGAACGTCTCCGACTGAGCGAGCGCGCGCATGAAGAAGCTGTTCATCGCGCTCCTCCTGGTGCTCGGCATCGAGCTCGCCGCGCCGCCGGCCGGCTGGGCGGACAACGCGTTCCAGCGCAAGGAGCCGAAGGGCGCGCACGGCAAGGGCAAGCGCAAGTCCACCCGCAACAAGCACGAGGACGCCAACGCGCGGCGCGCCCGCGAGCAGGCGGCGGCCGCCGCGCGTGCCGCCAAGGTGAAGAACAAGTCCGCGCAGCGCCGACAGCAGGCGACCAAGCAAAACAAGGCTGCCGCGAAGAAGCAGGGCGGCCGCGGCGGCCGTCGCTAGCCGGCTGTTACTTGTTCTTCTTGGGCGGCTTCGGCGCCTTCTTGCCGCCCGCCTTCTTGCCGCCGAGCGCTTCGATGGCGCCGGTCGCGGCGCTCTCGGCCGCCGCGTCCTTGCCCTTGACCAGCTTGAGGTAGCCCTCGAACGCGGCGATCGCCTTCGGGTTGTTGTGGATGGCGCGATAGGACACGCCGAGATCCCACCAGGCCTCGACCATCTTGGGGTCGAGCTCGAGCGCCCGCTCGTAGGCGGGGATGGCGTCGTCGTACTTCTCCTGGCTCCGGTACACGACGCCGAGGTTGAAGTGGTACCCAGCGATGCTGTCCTTGATCTCGATGGCCTTCTTGAACAGCATCTCGGCCTTCTTGTTCTGCTTGTCGGTGCGGAAGGCGAGGCCCAGGTTGTTCGCCACCTGGTCGTCGCCCGGATTCAGGCGATAGGCGTGGCAGAGGTGCTGGATGGCGCCCTTGACGTCCCCCTTCTGGCGCTTGACCGTGCCGAGGTTGGCCTGGGTCTCTGCGTCGCGCGGGTTCAGCTTGCAGGCCTTCTCGAGCGCGTTGATGGCGTCGTCCTGGCGGCCGGCCCGGTAATACGCCATGCCGAGGTTGGACCACAGGACGCCGTCGTTCGGCCGGATCCGGGTGGCCTGCTCGTAAGCGTTCACCGCCTTCGCATAATCCTGCTTCTTCTTGTAGAGGTGGCCGAGCGAGGCCCACGCCATCCCGTGGTTCTCGTTGATGGCCACCACCTGCTCGAACTTGGCGATCGCCGCGTCCACCTTGCCCTGCTCCTTGAGGGCCATCCCCTCCTTGTAGAGCGCCCCTGCGTCATCGGCGCCGGCGGTCCCGGCGACGGCAGCCAGCGCCATGACAACGAGAGCGATCGAGAACAGACGGCGGACGGTGCGTGTCATGAGCAGCCTCCCGGGCCAAGAGTAGCACCGCCTCCGAGCCCAGTGGCGTGGGCGCGGAGTGCTACATTTCCTGCCCCGTGCCCGGACTGGACTGGCTGCCGCCCCGCTTGCTGCTCGACGGCGGCATGGGCACGTCGCTGATCGCGCGCGGGCTCGAGCTCGATCGCGAGCCGCCGGAGGCGTGGAACCTGCGCCAGCCGGACCTGGTGCGCGAGATCCACCGCCGCTTCATCGAGGCCGGCGCCGGTGCGGTCCAGACCAACACCTTCGGCGGCAACCGCGTGCGCCTCGCCCGCTACGGCCTCGCCAGTGAGGTCGAGCCGATCTGCCGCGCGGCGGTCGCCCTCGCGCGCAGCGTGGCTCCCGAAGGCGTGTTCGTGTTCGGCTCCATCGGCCCGACCGGCGCACTGCCGCCACCGGAAGGCGACGCCGATCTCGGCGAGCTCGAGGACGCATTTGCAGAGCAGGCCGCGGCACTCGGCGACGCCGGCGTCGACCTCATCCACCTCGAGACCTTCTATCACCCGAAGGAGATGCGCGCGGCGCTGCGCGGCTGTCGGATCGGCGCGTCTCCGGTTCCGGTGGTCGCCTCGGTCGCCTGCGCCGCTCCCCGCCCCGGCGTCGCCACATTCACCACGGTGCTCGGCTTCCCCGCCGACGCGGTCATCGGCGTCGCCCTCGAGGAACGCGCCGACGGGGTCGGCGTCAACTGCGGCCTGGTCCCGACCGACCTGATCCCCTTCGTCGAGCGGCTGGTCGCCCGCACCCGCTTGCCGGTCTTCGCGCAGCCGATCGTCGCCCCCTCGACCGGCCCTCCCCTCTACCCGGGCGAGTTCGCGGCCGGCGTCGCCGCCCTCTTCGACGCCGGCGCCCGCGTCGTCGGCGGCTGCTGCGGCACCAGTCCCACCGACCTCGCCGCCGCCCACGACGTCCTCGCCCTCCAGTAGCCGCCTGCCGAAAAATAGAAAGGGCGCCTCCGAAGAGGCGCCCTGGGTTGCTGCTAGCTGAGCCGGGCTACTAGAACACGAGGCGCAGGCCGAAGCGTGCGGACAGCGGCGCCTGGCGAGAGTACGTGTTGTGGTAGTTCGGGTTGATTTCCGGCTGGCGGGCGGACGGCAGGCCGTCGGCGCCGAACGCCTTGAGGTGCGGCAGCGAGTCCGAGCTGCCGCCGACGATCGGGTTCACGTCCTCGAAGGTGTAGCTCTCGTCCACCTGGATCTCCGGCTGCTGGTTGAACAGGTTGAAGATGTCGGCGAACGCCTCGAGGCGCATTCCGTCGCTCAGGTCGCGACCGTAGGCGATGTGGGTGTCGAACCGGGTGGTGAGGCCCAGACGCTCCTCGCCGCGCGGCAGGATGTACGACTCGTCCAGGCCGTAGACCGGGTGCGAGCCGAGAGCGTTGGTCGGCATCCCCGACAGCGCGCGGATGCGGCCGCCGAAGATGAAGTAGCCGACCTCTTGCGAGACGTCCAGCTTGTAGAAGCCGTCCAGCTTCACGTTGTGCGGGCGGTCGGCAGACAGGTCACCGTAGCGGTTGGCCATCAGCTCCGGCAGGTCGTACATCGAGGTCAGGTTCGGGTCGAGCTGACCGGTCTCCGGCGAGAACAGGCCCGGGTAGTTACCGCGCGTCTTCGAGTAGGTGTACGACGCCTGGAGCATGAAGTTCTTGGTGAACCGCCGCTCCGCGGTGATCTGCAGCGCGTTGTAGGTACGCTTCGGCTTGTCGAACAGCGCGACGCTCTCGTACATGTCCGCCTCGAAGGCGAGGAACGCGGCGCGGTTCGGATCGGACTCCGCCATCGACTCGGCACGGAGATCAGCGACTGCGCCGGCGTCGGACTCGCCCGGGTTGGCGATGATGTACGTGCTGGCGCCGTCGGTCGACACGTCCTCGATCACGCGACCGAGGTCGCGGCGGATGTAGGCCGCGCCGAGCTTGAGGTCGGCCAGCACTTCGTAGTCGGTGCCGAGCACCATCTCGTCCAGGTACTGCGCGCCGAGGCCCGGAGCGACCAGGGTCTCGCCGCCACCGAAGTTGATGGCGCCGAGGATGCCGGCCGGGTCACAGCTGCCGATCGGACGGTCGAGATCGCACGCGGCGGGGTCGTAGACGTCGATGTTGATGACCTCGCCGCCGTAAGCGCGGACGTTGATGTCCATCGGGATCGACTCGTAGAAGCGGCCGAAGTGGCCGTACACCTTCGAGCGACCTTCCTTCGTCCAGTCGTAGATGAGGCCGACGCGCGGAGCGAGCATACCGGTCAGGCTGAACGCCTTGTCCGGGATGGGCTCGCCGGTGCTCGGCGAGATCTGGCCGACGATGTGGTCGGCGGTGTAGAGCGTCTGCGTCTCGTAGCGGACGCCGGCGTTCAGGGTGAGGTTCGGCAGGATCGACCAGGAATCCTGGGCGAAGGCGCCGAGGTTGCGGGTCTGGGTGTCGGCCGTCAGGTCCTCGCCCGGGCCGATGGTCCGGCAGTGCGCGTCCTGCACGCCGTCGCCGTCGAAGTCACCGCCGCAAGGAAGCGGACCGGAGTCGTCGGGGGTCTGGAAGCTGCGGAGCTGCCAGGTCGTGTTGGCGCGCTGGGTGTACAGCATGCCGCCGGTGTACTGCGCGCCGCGGGTGTAGTTCTGGTTCTCCGCGTCCACGCCGACCTTGACGACGTGGTGGCCGGCGGCCGACACGCGCTGGGTCAGGGAGAGCTGGCCGTTGAGGCGCTTGGCGTCGGTGTCCTCGAGATAGCCGATACCGCCGACCCGGTAGAACGGGGCCGGGCAGTTCGTGATCATCGGGTACGGGTCGCTGGCCGCGCTGTCGTCACAGGCCGCCGGCACGCCACCGAAGTTCTGCTCGAAACGCGAGAAGTCGGTCAGCGGGCGCTGGGTCTGCCACGACACGCGGCTGCCCGCGCCATCGCTCTCGATGCCGGGCTGCATGTCGATGACGTCGCTGTGGTAGCCGATGACTGCATCGACCTGGGTCTTGTTGTCGAAGAACTTCGACGACCACTAGACCGCGACGTCCATGAGGTTGCGGCTCAGGACCTCGCGGGTGGCCGACTCGGTGCCGTTGTTGGTGCAGGCGCCGAACGGGCAGTAGTCGCGGGTCACGCCCGGGCTTCCCATCACCGCGAGCGAACCCTGGTGGTCCGGGGAAACCGCGCCGGTCAGCTTGGTCGAGTAGAAGTAGGTCTGCGAGCTCTCCTTGAGGGTCGAATTGCCGACTTCCTTCAGGATGGTGAAGCCGTTCTCGTCGACGTCGGGGACGCCGTCGCCGTCGTCATCGACCTGGGTCTTGATGAGGCGGTCGACGTCGGTCGTCGAGAACGACGGGTTGACGCCGACGTGGAACCAGAGCTTGTCCTTCACGATCGGGCCACCGACCTCGGCGCCGAGGTCGAAGTCGTTGCCGAGGTTCGACTGGCGATCGACGGAGGAGCCGGCGAACGGCACGACCTTCTCGTCGGCGACCAGCGCGCCCGGGGTCCAGTAGCCGAACACCGAGCCGTGGAACTCGTTCGAGCCCGACTTGGTCACGACGTTGATGACGCCGCCGGTCGACCGGCCGTACTCGGCGTTGTACCCGCCGGTGATGACCTCGGTCTCCTGGATGAACTCGTTCGGCAGGTTGGTCGACAGCAGGCCGAGGCCCGGGTCGGTCGTGTTCACGCCCTCGACGATGTACGTGTTCTCGACCGAGGTCGAGCCGCCCACCGAGGTGCCGTAGAGGTCGTTCTGCGAGCCACCGGCGGCGCCGAGGACCGCGCCGAAGGTGCGGCCGGTCGGGACGTTGTCGGTGTAGTCGCGGGTGATGGTCGACCCGGTCTTGGTGGACTGCTGGTCGATGAGCGGCGCTCGGCCCTCGATGACGATGGTCTCGCCGGCCGCCGCCTGGGTGTTGATGTTGATGTTCACCACGGCGACCTTGCCCAGCTGGATGAGCACGTTGGTCCGCGAGAACTGGGCGTCGGCGTAGTAGACGACGACCTGGTAGATGCCCGGCGGCAGGTTGGCGACGAAGTACTCGCCGGATTCGTCGGTGATGGTCGCCTGGGTGCCCTGAAGTGCGGGGCCCGAGGCAACCACGGTGGCACCAATGACGGTCTCACCGGATGCTTGGTCCTTCACGAGTCCGCGCACAGCACCGGTTGTGCTCGTCTGCGCGCTGGCAACACCGCCGGCTGCGAGGAGCAGACCGGCTGCGGCCAGGATGGAAGCGCTTGTTCTGAATCTCATGGCTTTGTCTCCTGAATCCACGGTTGTGTCTGCCCTACTGGGCCTCTCCGGTGGTGAACGTCACGGGCATCGCCGCGTCGAGCGTCAGCGTTCCGCCCTTCGTGTCCTTGATACCGGAGTCGATGGTGACGACGTACGAGGTCATCTCGGCGAGCGGATCGTCCGGAACCACCTCGATGATGTTCGGGACGGTGCCGGCCGCCGGGTCCTCCGGGTCAGCCAGCGCGTTCTGCACGGAGAAGGGGACCGGGTCGCCCGCATCGGTCTCGAACGTGATCGCCGCCTCGACGGTCGCCAGGTCGATCGGAGCGTTGAGCTCGATGGTGACGTTGCTCGCCGGATCCACGCCCTCCTCCATGTCCGCCGGTGCGGTGGAGTAGATGCTGAGCGGCGCGATGTCGAACTGGTACGGGCCGAGCTGGTCGGACGGGACCGAGTTGCCGTCCTCGTCCTTGACCGCGCCGTCCTTGATGGACGCCTCGCAGGACGAGCCGGTCGCGATGAAGTCGGTCACCTGCACCACCAGGGCCGGCCCCGGTGGATAGGACAGGTGATTGCCCGACGGATCGTAGAAACCGTCGTAGGGGACGTCGGCGTCGTTGCAGGTGATGGTGACCGGCTGCGTCTCCGCGAGGGTGCCGTACATGACGCCATCACCCACGTCGATGACGTCCTCGACGCTGCCGTCGAGGAGCTCGTCGAAGATGAAGCGAACGTGCCAGGTCGGCAGCACGCCCCCCGCGGTCAGATCCTCCATGCCGACCGCAGCCGCGAACGGCTGCACGTCCGACACCGGCGCGATCTCGCGCTTGCCGGCGATCGGCTTCATGGAGGAGTCGCGCTCCAGCGGGCAGTAGACCTGATTGACCTTGTACTGCTCGCCGACGCGGCAGAACGTGGCCCCTTCGCCGAGGCGCAGGAAGGTCGGGTCCGCGAGGACGACACTCTCGCTGAGGACGTTGACCTCGGTGACCTCGGGCGGCCCCTCGGTGACGAGGTCGCTCTTGAGATCTGGATCGGCGCAGGCGACAGCGAGTGCCAGCGGCGCCGATGCCGCGAGCAGTCCCAAAGCTCTCCGGAACGATCGCATAGATTATGCCTCTCCCTTGGTAAGCCCGTACGAGCAGCTGTGGGCCGCTCCTTCAGCGCGACTTTTTGCGCATTTCGCGACCCATTGCAATAGCCGAATGAGGGTTCCCCACCGGCTGAGAAACCGGCGCATCGGCGCTGTCAGCGCCGTGCGTCACACCAGAAATCAAGCGCTCGCGCTGGGACGACGAGGCGAAGGCTTGCCGGTGCCGGCGCTTGCACCCTTGCTCTCCACGTCCCCCTGCGCGCCCGATCCCTCGGCTTTTACCTCGAGGGGTATTCCCGGTGAGCGCTGGATGTCATGAAGTGCCAGAACTTTCGATTCCAGTGAACTGTACACGTCGAGGTGCTCGCGCAGGAACGTCTTGGCGTTCTCCCGACCCTGCCCGATCCGCTCGCCGCCGTACGACAGCCAGGCCCCGCTCTTCTCCAGGATATTGGCCGTGGTGGCCAGATCGATGAGCTCGCCCTCGCGGGAGATGCCCTCTCCATAGAGGATGTCGAACTCGACCTCCTTGAAGGGCGGCGCCATCTTGTTCTTCACCACCTTCACCCGGGTCCGGCTGCCGACCACGCTCTCGCCGTTCTTGATCGCACCGATCCGGCGGATGTCCATGCGGACCGAGGCGTAGAACTTGAGCGCGTTGCCGCCGGTCGTCGTCTCCGGGCTGCCGAACATGACGCCGATCTTCATGCGGATCTGGTTGATGAAGATGACGACGCAGTGCGAGCGGGAGATGGCCGCGGTGAGCTTGCGCAGCGCCTGGCTCATGAGCCGCGCCTGCAGTCCGACGTGTGCGTCCCCCATTTCTCCCTCGAGCTCGGCCCTGGGCGTGAGCGCAGCGACGGAGTCGATGACGATGACGTCGATGGCATTCGACCTGACCAGCATGTCGGCGATCTCGAGCGCCTGCTCGCCGCAGTCCGGCTGCGACACCAGGAGCTCGTCGCTCTTGACCCCGAGCTTGCGCGCGTAGCCGACATCGAGCGCGTGCTCGGCGTCGATGAACGCGGCCACCCCGCCCTTCTTCTGCGCCTCGGCGATGGCGTGCAGGGTCAGCGTCGTCTTGCCGCTGGACTCCGGTCCATAGATCTCGACGATCCTGCCGCGCGGCAGGCCGCCAACCCCGAGCGCGATGTCGAGCCCGATCGATCCGGTCGGCACCACCTTGATGTCGGCGACCGGCTGCTGCTTGTCGAGCCGCATGATCGAGCCCTTGCCGAACTGCTTCTCGATCGAGCCGACGGCCAGGTCGATGGCCTTGTCGCGCTCTGACGTGTTCGTCGCGGTCCCGTGGGTCGCAGAGCTACCCGGATCCTTCGTCGTCGTATTTGCCATCGCCCGTCTCCTCTTGTTCCGCGTGTTCTACCGCCGCGGTATGACGGCGCGAGGTCTTGGAATCGGATTCAAGCGACCACGAAGCGATCTCCGTGTACTCAGAACCATCCTTTTTCATTTGACTTTCGAACAGCACGACCCGATCGACCCAGGAGTGTCTGTACGTTTGTTCAGACACTGCCGACAGGAGCCCGCGGACATCGGCCGGCGCCTTGAGCCGCGCCAGCGTCACATGCGCGTGCCACGCTCGCTTCTCGCGCGGAAAGCCGAGCTCCGCTGTCGCCCGCTCGATCTTCTCCACCATCTCGGCCAGGCGCGCCCCGCCGCTGGCATCCAGCCCGGCCCAGACCACCCGCGCCTTCTCGACCGAGGGAAAGGCGCCGAGGCCCCGGCACTCGACCTCGACCGCCCGCGCGCCGCCGAGCGCCGCTCCCACCCGGTCGCGCAGCGCCTCCACCACCTCCGGCCGCGACCAGCCGAGGAACTTCAGCGTCACATGATAGGTGGAGGGTGCGACCCAGCGCGGCTTCACATCCGCCGCGCCGCGCCGCACCGCCTGCACCGCCTCATCCAGCGCGCGCACGGTCGCGAGCGAGACCCGCGCGCCGATGAACAGCCGCACCGCCCTGGCGCCCTCGCTCATCGTTCGAGCGCCGCCTTCACCATCGACATGCCCCACCAGGACGCCAGCGTGCGCACCTGATCGCGGGCGCCGGGCCAGACGAACACCATCGTCTCGGCATGCGACCCCGGACCATCGACGGCGATCCACACCGTGCCGACCGGCTTGTCCGCGGTGCCGCCGTCCGGCCCGGCGATGCCGCTCACGGCGACCGCGACCGACGCGCCGCTCCGCTCCTTCATCCCGCGCGCCATCTCGCGCACGCACTCCTCGCTCACCGCCCCGTGCGCGTCGAGCGTCGCCTGCGCCACCCCGAGCTGGCGCACCTTCTCGCTGTTCGAATAGGTCACCGCGCCCCCGACATACCAGCCGGACGAGCCCGGCACGCTGGTGACCAGCCCGCCGAGCATCCCGCCGGTGCACGACTCGGCGCTCGCCAGCGTGAGCCCGCGCGCCGCCAGCGCGCGCCCGAGCGCGGCCGCCAGGCTGTCGCCGTCGTCTCCATAGAGCCACGGCGCGAGCCGCGCGCGCACGTCTGCATCGACCGCCGCCAGGCGCGCCGCGGCCGCATCCCGGTCGCGGTCGCGCACCACCACCTTGACCAGCGTCTCCGGGAACGACACCTGATAATGAAGCGACGCGCCGGCCACCCCGTCCACCACCCCCTCGAGCGCCGACGCGATCTGCGACTCGCCGCGGCCGAACACCCGCCAGATGCGGCGCGCGATCCGCTCCGCTCCGCCGCGCGCGTCGCGCAGCTCGAGCACGCGGTCTCTCAGCGCGCTCTCCACGATGGCCTTGAGCTCGCGCGGCACACCCGGCAGGCACATGACCGGAACCCCGCCCATCGCGACCTCGAAGCCGGGGGCCAGGCCGGCCGGGTTGACGAACACCCGCGCGCCCCGCGGCACCCGCACCTGGCGGACCATCTTGGGGTGGGACGCGCGCGGCCCGAAGCGCTCCTCCATGCGGCGGCGCGACGGCTCGTCCACCTCCGCCTCAGATCCGGTCAGCTCCGACACCACGTCCACGGTCAAATCATCCTCGGTCGGGCCCAGCCCACCCGAGCAGATGACCAGCTCGGCGCGCCCGGCGGCCTGCCTGAACGCGCTCCGCATGTCCTCGGCGTCGTCCCTGACGCTGGTCATCCAGCGGGCGGTGACATCGAGATCCCACAGCTCGCCGGCCAGCCAGGACGAGTTCGTGTCGACGATCTCACCGCGGCAGAGCTCGTCACCGATCGTGAGAATCTCTGCCCACATGCGAACGGAATGTACACGGCTGCGAACCGGCCCAAAACGTTGACGGCCGGGTTTGCCGGCCCCTATCATCGTTTCCTCGGGTCCGGTCCAGGTGCGCACACTTCCATGAAGATCCGGTACGCCGCAAAGACCGACGTGGGGATGAAGCGCACCCACAACGAGGACTACTTCTCGCTCATCGAAGACGAGCAGCTCTTCATGGTCGCCGACGGCATGGGCGGCCACGCGTCGGGCGAGGTCGCCTCCAAGATGGCGGCCGAGACGATCAGCGAGTTCTACCAGCGGACCAAGGACGAGGACGCCACCTGGCCGTTCAAGATGGACCGCTCGCTGTCCTACATCGAGAACCGGCTGGTCTGC
>Ga0070698_100009482_pt1 | contig 10427 bp, 5 predicted proteins | sample KBSK1502metaG_FD_65477 | JGI IMG/M metagenome (GOLD analysis project Ga0070698, IMG submission 65477) | Corn, switchgrass and miscanthus rhizosphere microbial communities from Kellogg Biological Station, Michigan, USA - KBS K1-50-2 metaG | ecosystem: Host-associated > Plants > Roots >... | reverse complement strand
CGGCATTCGGTACCCAGTCGCGTCTCGGACCGGGTGATCGGATACTCCAGCTCGCATCTGTCAGCGTCGATACAGCCGCGGAGGAGATCTTCGCCTGTCTCTTGACAGGCGCCACACTGGTCCTTCGAACAGGATCCATGTTGGATTCAATTTCGGGGTTTCTGCAGAAGTGTCGGGAGTGGCACGTAACCTTGCTGGACCTTCCAACCGCCTACTGGCATGAGCTCATTGCGGGGCTTCGGGGTGAATCCTTGGAATTTCCCCCGGAAATCCTCACGGTGGTGATTGGAGGGGAACGTGCGCAGCGGCAACCATTGATGGCCTGGCAGCGGTATGTCGGTTCTCGCGTGCGGTTGCTGAATACCTACGGCCCTACCGAAGTGACGATCGCGGCGACCATCTGCGACCTGACGTCCACCGAACTGAGTAGCGGACCCCTCCGAGAGGTGCCTATCGGTCGCGCGATTCAAAACGTTCAGGTGTACGTGCTCGATCGGAACTTGCAGCCCGTGCCGATTGAAACCCCCGGAGAGCTCTATGTCAGTGGCGTTGGTCTTGCGCGTGGCTACTTGAAGCGTGCTGATCTGACTGCTGAGCGGTTCATTCGTAACCCATTCGGCCTGGAGCCAGGTGCACGTCTCTACAGGACTGGTGATCTGGCCCAGTGGTTGCCGAACGGTGAGCTTGAGTATTTGGGGCGCGCCGATCGACAGGTCAAAATCAGGGGGCACCGGATCGAGCTTGAAGAAATTGAGTCGGTCCTGGAGTCCCATCCCGCGATTCGCAGAGTTGCCGTCGAGGTCCGAGAGGATTTGCCCGGGGATACGCGGCTCTTCGCTTTCCTCGTCACCGCGCCGGGCAGCGCGCTGAACGTCAATCATCTGCGGGCTTTCCTCAAGGAGCAACTTCCGGACTCGATGATTCCCTCTGCGTTTGTGGAATTGGATGCCCTGCCCCTCACACCGAATGGCAAGATTGATCGAAAGGCCTTACAGGCGCCGATTAACAGTCGAGCCGGGCTTCTCCACCTCAAGACTGAGTATGTCGCTCCCCGCAATCCTACTGAGCAACTCGTCGCCCATGTCTGGAGCGAGATCTTGGATATCAAAGATGTCGGCGTCCATGACAATTTCTTTGAGCTGGGCGGGCACTCCTTACTAGCGACCCAGATGTTCTCACGTCTGCGTTCGCTCTTTCACGTTGAACCTCCCCTCCGAACGGTATTTGAAACTCCGACCATTGCAGGCCTCGCGCAGTGGTTGGCTGAGCAACAGCCTCGTGAGCCAAGTCGCCTGGCGGTCCCGCTCATCACCCCTGTCTCGCGTGAAGGCGCGTTGCCTCTCTCGTTTGCGCAAGAGCGTATGTGGTTCCTGTACCAGCTGGCACCGGAGAGTTCGGCCTATAACATTCCGGTCAGCATCCGTCTCGTCGGTCCTCTCAACAAGGAAGCCTTCGCGCACAGCCTCAACGAGTTGGTGCGACGGCATGAGTCCCTACGGACGACATTCCATCACGCCGAGAGCCGCCCCGTTCAAGTGATTCACCCTTTTCAGCCGGTGACGATCCGGGAGGTCGACCTGCGGAAGCGACCGAGACAGAGGCGAGTGGATGAAGCCATGGCGCTGGCAACCGATGAAGCCCGCGGCCCCTTCGATCTGACCAACGGCCCGTTGATCAGGATGCTCGTGATCCAGGTGAGCGACGAAGAGCACATCGTGGTGTTTACAACGCATCACATCATTTCTGATCACTGGTCGTACGGCGTGATCGGTCGGGAGCTGGTCCAATGCTATAACGCCTTCTGCGATGGCCGACCTTCCCAAATCGAGCCGCCGCTCGAGACCCAGTATGTAGATTTTGCTTGCTGGCAGCGTGACTGGCTCCGTGGGCCCGTGTTGGGCGACCAACTGTCCTATTGGAAGGCCCAACTGGCCGGTGTCGCCGCCCTGGCACTGCCGACCGATCGTCCACGCCCGGCGGTGCATTCGTTCCGTGGCGCCCACATTTCTCTGGACCTGCCACGGTCGTTGATCAACGGCCTGAAACATTTGAGCGTGCAGGAAGGCGTCACCCTCTACATGGTCTTCCTGGCTGGATTCGTCGCTCTGCTCAATCGGCTGACAGGTCAAGAGGATATTGCGGTTGGAACCCCGATTGCGAATAGAAACCGCTTGGCGATCGAGGGGCTTGTTGGAACATTCGTCAACACGCTAGTCCTCAGAACGGATGTCTCGGGCGAGCCAACTTTTCGCGATCTACTGGCTCGCATTCGCGATGTTGCATTGGGAGCCTATGCACACCAGGATTTGCCGTTTGAGAAGCTGGTCGAGGAGTTACGGCCTGACCGAAGCCATGGGGGTTCACCACTCGTTCAGGTGCTGTTTAACTTTGCCAATACGCCGTTTGGACGAGTGGACTTCAAGCACCTTTCGTGGGCACCGTTTGAGATCGATCGTGGCGCTTCCCAATTAGATGTGAGCCTCTCGATCGATCCAACCGTCTCGCGCCGGGTCTATCTCGAGTTCGACACGGATCTATTTGACCCTTCGTCCATGGAGCGATGGCTGACGCACTATCGGACGCTACTCGAAGCGGTCGTCGAACAGCCAGGGACTGCCGTCTCTCGCTTACGGCTGCTCTCTGAAGGTGAACGGCGAAAGATCTTGGTCGAATGGAATGCCACAAGCGCCGACGGGCTCACGGATCGGTGCCTCCCACAGCTCTTTGAAGAACAGGTCGCCAGAACACCGGAGGCGATTGCAGCCGAGTCACAGGGCTCTGAGTTGACCTATGCCGAGTTGAATCTGCGCGCCAATCAAATCGCGCACCGGCTGCGTAGCTTTGGGGTGGGGCCGGATGTCGTCGTGGCCGTTCTGATGGAACGGTCACTCGACCTTCTGGCGTGCTTGCTTGGAATCATGAAGGCTGGTGGGGCATATCTTCCCTTGGACATCGGGCTGCCGATGAGACGCGTGTCCTTCATGCTGGAAAATAGCGGCGCTGCGCTACTGCTCACCCAGCGAGCCTTCGCCAAGGCCATTCCCGACCGTCTTGTGCGAGTGATGGACTTCGATTCCGAACGAAAATCCATTGCGCGCCAAAGGCAAGACAACCCTTCACCAAGCGGCGGATCTAGGAACCTCGCGTATGTGATCTATACGTCGGGATCGACTGGGCAACCCAAAGGCGTGGAAGTCGAACATGGCGCGCTCGTGAATTGCTTGCAATCGATGCGACGAAAGCCCGGGTTGACCGCGCAGGATGTGTTGCTCTCTGTCACGAGCCTGTCCTTTGATATCGCAGGATTGGAATTGTTCCTCCCGCTCCTAGTCGGAGCGACGACTATCGTGGCGACTCGAGATGAGGCGGCGGACGGCGCGTGGCTGAAGGAGCACTTAGAGGCAGATCGGGTCACCGTGATGCAGGCAACACCGGCAACGTGGCGCATGGTCCTTGAAACCGGGTGGGAAGGAAATCCGAGACTGAAGATTTTATGCGGCGGCGAAGCACTGCCCCGAGATCTTGCCGCGGAGCTTCACGCACATGCCGGGTCAGTGTGGAATATGTACGGACCGACGGAAACCACCATCTGGTCCACCGTCCACAAAGTGGAGTCGGGTGAGAACCCAGTCTCGATTGGACGCCCCATCGATAACACACAGGTCTATATCCTCGACCCCAAGTTGGAACCGGTCCCGATCGGGATCCCCGGGGAGTTGTATATCGGCGGGCTCGGGCTTGCTCGGGGGTATCGACACGCTGCGGACCTCACCGCAGCAAAGTTTATCGCCAGTCCATTTATGCGCGGCAACGAGCGGCTGTACGGAACCGGAGATCAGGCTCGCTGGCTGCCCGACGGTCGTATTGATTGCGTCGGACGAATGGATCACCAGGTCAAGATCCGAGGATTCCGGATCGAGCTTGGTGAGATCGAATCGGCCCTGAGCGAATGCGCCGAAGTGAAGCAGTGCGTGGTGGTCGTGCGTCAGGATAGTCCGGGTGAGAAGCGGGTGGTGGCCTATCTGGTTCCACACGAAGGGTATGTTCTCCAGCCGGGTCGGATACGCCGAAGGTTGAGAGAACAGCTGCCTGAATACATGGTGCCAGCGGCCGTCGTTCCGCTGAATACATTGCCGCTGACTCCGAACGGAAAGGTCAATCGGCTCGCGCTGCCTCCTCCCGGCGACGAAGCTCCAGACGGCCTGATGGGGAGCGTGACACCACGCAACCGGTTGGAGCTGCAACTGGCCGCGATCTGGGAGCAGGTCCTGGGCGTGGCCCCGATCGGAATGCGGGACAATTTCTTCGACCTCGGCGGCCACTCCTTGTTGGCGCTGCAAATCTTCGGGGCAATCGAGCAGACATTTGGCAAGCGACTGCCGATGTCGCTGCTGCTTCAGGCGCCAACGATCGAGTTGCTCGCCGAAGTCCTCAGCCAGGAAGGATGCACGATTCGGTGGGACTCTCTGGTGGCCATTCAACCAAGGGGCACGAGGCCTCCAGTCTTCTTTGTCCCAGGCGTCGGGGGTAACGTTCTGGTCTTTGCTCGGCTCGCGAAACAGTTGGGCCAGGAGCAACCAGTCTATGGGCTTCAGGCACGTGGACTCGATGGCGAGGCACGACCATTCACGCGTGTGGAGGAGATGGCCGCGCATTACGTCCGGGAGATCCGTGGCGTTCGGCCGAAAGGACCCTATCTCATCGGAGGGACCTGCACTGGAGGCGTGGTCGCGTATGAAATGGCTCAGCAATTGATGGGGCAAGGCGAACAGGCGATCCTTGCGATCATGGAATCCTGGCATCCTCGATCCCATCAGGCCTACCGCAATGCACCGCTACTCTTTCTGAGGCCGACTATCTATTTCCTGAGAAAGACGATCAGATCTTGCAGAGGAACCTTGCACTTGCCTTTCCGTGAGTGGCCTTCTCACTGGCGAGGCAAGATCCGGTCAATGACGAATCGCCTGGAACGGAGATGGTTTCACCTTGGTAACCACGAGTACTACACGGATCTGGTCACCTCGGCGACCTTCTATGCGGTCGCGCGGTATCAGCCCCAACCATACCCCGGACGTCTACTGAATGTGATCGCTTCAACACGACCACTATCGAGTTCGACGCAGGACACACGATTGACGTGGGGCGAGCTCGCGCTCCAGGGTGGTCAAACAGTTTTCATGCCCGCTGAGGATTCAGGTCGGTTGTTCACGCCCGCACACGTTCAGGAGCTCGCACATCATCTCGTCGCGTATTTCAATCGCCAATGTCCAGTTCATTTCAGCCAATCAAACCTAGCGCCCTTAGAAAACGACGTTAGGATCGAGCCGGCTAAGCCATAGGCCATCCTGCTTAGGATGAGTAGAGTGAACCTGTCTAGACTCGTGCGTTTCCTTCTGCGGGGACACAAACGGACACTTCTGGTTTTGCTCGCGACTGGATTGATCTCAGGGGTCTGCAGTGCGGGCCTTCTGGCGGTCATCAATGTTCTCGTCCATCAAACCGGTGGCGTGCCTCGTGCGCTCGCGCTTCTATTTGCTGCGCTGGCCGTTGCGAAGATCGCAGCCCACGGCGTGTCACAGTTGTCTTTGGTGTATCTCGTACAGGATGCTGTTCTTGATCTGGGCCTGAAGCTCTGTGCGCAGGTGACGAGGACCTCTTTGCGAACATTGGAAAAAAAGGGTCCGCCACATATCTTGGCGGTCCTAACGGACGATGTCAGCGCGGTCGCATGGGCTTTGCAATGTGTCCCAGGTCTTACCATCAACGGCGCCGTCTTGGTCGGAGGTGCCGTATATCTCGCATGGTTATCGTGGACGATCTTTTTGGGCGCGGTTGGTCTTATGCTCGTTGGGGCGCTGACGTACAAGGTCCTCCACGACCGAGCCTTTCGACTCATCTATGCCGCCCGTGAAAGTCGCGCCTCCCTGTTCCGGCATTTCAGAAGTCTGACCGAGGGTATCAAAGAACTGATGATGCACCGTGGACGCCGTGAAGCGTTCCTCTCGGACGATGTGACGCACACCGCTCTTTCACTACGCCATCTCAATCTCGTCGCGACCAAGCAGTACATGATCGTCGACGGTTGGACACAATTCCTGTTCTATAGTCTGATTGGCGCGATACTCTTGGTCTTCGCCGATCTCTTCACGCTCCCGGCCGAATCCCTGACCGGGTATGTGTTCACCATCCTCTACGTGATGAACCCTCTGTGGGCGGTGATTGGAACAGTGCCTACGCTGATTCGGGGCCAGGTCGCGCTCGAAAAGATTGAGGGACTAGGACTCTCGCTCGAGTCCGTCGAGGAAGCCAAGGAGACAGACGCAGGGTTCCACCCACAGACTTTACAGACTCCAAGTCTTGAATTGGAGGGAGTCGTTTTCAGTTACGGCGACGAGGGGTCAGGAGACAACAGCTTTGTCTTAGGTCCCGTCGACTTCCGGCTGAATCCTGGCGATCTCGTCTTTATCGTCGGAGGGAATGGGAGTGGCAAATCCACCTTCGTCAAGCTGCTTGTTGGGTTGTACCATCAGCGATTGGGGGAGATCCGCTTAGGCGGAACGCCGATCGCGGACTCGAATCGGGACTGGTATCGCCAACATTTCTCCGTAATATTCTCCGATTTTTACCTGTTTGAGAAGTTCTTGGGGCTAGACAAGAACACCCTGGATACCAGAGCCCAAATGTATTTGCGGTACCTAGAGCTTGATCGGAAAGTGCGGGTCACGGAGCAGCGGCTCTCGACGACTGATCTGTCCCAAGGCCAACGGAGGAGGCTGGCCTTGCTGACGGCGTACCTCGAAGACCGACCTTTCTATGTGTTCGATGAGTGGGCGGCCGACCAGGACCCCCAGTACAAAGAGGTCTTCTACACCGAACTGCTTCCCGAGCTGCGTGTCAGAGGCAAGGGCGTGGCGGTCATCACCCATGACGATCGGTATTTTCATCTCGGCGATCGGATCATCAAATTGGATGAGGGTAAGATCATCGGGTCGTGGAGCGGATCGTCCTCCCCGGAGGAACCGCTGCATAGGGTCAACGGAAAACTTGACCGACAGACGTGATTCCTAATTGTTGCGTATGGTGAGCGGCCGAACAGCCGGTCGTGGGAATTTCCCGCAACCTCTTCCTGATGAACCTCTCCACCTGAACGCGTCTGACGTCCACGTGTGGCACACCTCACTCCGGCTGGGCCGGGCGCGGCTTTCTCAACTGAGAGCCTCTCTCTCCCCTGAAGAACGCGCCAGAGCCGAACGGTTTGCCTTCGAGGACGCTCGCGTACGTTTTGTTGCGGCACACGGCATGCTGAGAACAATTGTGAGTCGGTATCTGAACGAGCGGCCAGGCGCCTTGATGTTCACATCTGGTCGGCATGGCAAACCCTCTCTCGGCGGAGTGCGCAGAGCTTTTGAGAACGTGCGATTCAATCTGGCGCATTCTGACGACTCTGCTTTGATCGCGATTGCTCAGAATCGCGAAGTCGGAATTGACCTTGAACGGATTCGTGACAATGTGGAGAGCCTGAAGCTGGCTGAACGGTTCTTCTCGCCAAATGAATTCGAGCGCTTGCGACACTTGCCAGGTGACCAGGCCAACCGCTTGTTCTTCACCTTGTGGACATGCAAGGAAGCATACCTGAAGGCGATCGGGACGGGATTGTCACTCGACTTGGATCGATGCGAAGTACTGCCTGTCCCGGACGAACTCGTGGCGAGAGTAAGGCTGTTGGGCGAGAGCCGTCCACATGAAGACTGCCTGGTTCGGATACTGACTCTCGGGCCAGACTACGCCGGGGCGGTTGCTGCTGAGGGTGAAGATTGGCGACTGCGCTTCAGGCAGTGGCCCGAACCAGAATCGGAAGTGTGATTTCGGTCGCCGAAGACAACAAGCCCAGAGACGACTTCGGCCGGGTCGTTGAAAAGTTAGGAACGAACCGGTGTACCGCTCAAGTCAAGCGGCCGCGGCGTGGCCAGAGCCGTGGCCTGCTCCACCCAGTGCGGATCGCGGTCCACGAAGATCCGAAACCAGAGCTCGAGGTTGATGAGCGGTCAGACCATGTCGGTCGATAAGACCCCGTCGCGCAGCCGGTCGGGGTGAAAGATCCCCCGATCAAGACACCGTGGCGATCGGAGGATGTCGTGCACGGTACTCGCGAGCTCACCGGCGAACCATCGCTCGACCGGAATCGGGAACGGCCGCTTGTCCCTGCGCTCGATGATGCTCGCTGGCAGCAGGGGCCGGACTATTTCCTTCAGAAGGCGCTTCGGCTGGCGCCCGCGCACCTTGAGGACCGGTGGGATGCGAGCGACCAGTTCAACGATTCGATGGTCCAGGAGTGGGACGCGGGACTCGAGCGATACGGCCATGCTCATGCGGTCTTCCAGAGTCAGGAACTGGGGCAGGTAGACCCGCAGATCGTGATAGAGGCATTTGTCGAGGATCTCATCTGTACTCGCTTCATGAAACGCGCGTAGGTAGTCGCCACGCGGCGAACAATCTCCTAGTTTCTGCACGAAGCGGGGGTGAAGCAACGGGTGGCGCGCGGGCTCGGGGCCACAGTAGGAGATCCAGCGATCCTCGAGCGAGATCGGGCGCGGCCGGAGCCGTCCATTCAGCCACCGGACAAGGCCGACGGGCCCCTCCCTTTGCAGCAGGGTCCGCATCCGCTCCATCGCCGATGGTCCCTCGAATGGTCGGCCTGAGAAATCGAACATCTTGGTCGAACCGAAGGCAACGTCGAAGTACTTGGGATACCCGACGAAGACCTCGTCCCCACCGTGACCGGTCAATGCGACCTTGACGTGGCGCTTCGCGAGCCGGGACACGGCGAAATAGCCGAACCCGCCCGCAGCCGGTAGAGCAAAATCCATGTGGTAGATCATCGTGGGCAGCAACCCGCCTAGATCACGGGGCTGGCCGAGCTCTTCCACAAAGGTCGCTCCGATGTGCGCCGCCCCCGCTGAGGTCCTGATGATGGGGTTGCCTCGACCAGAGAACCCGTTAACGCTTGGGCCGGGCCTAACGCTGGTTCCACTTGACTCGCCCCTGTCCGTGTTCGATCTGGCCGCCGCAGGTGCCGTAGGGTTTCGGGAATGGGCAATGCTAGAACCAGTTTCGCCTCTGTGTACATGTGAGATTGAGACGGCTAAAGACTCGGACGTCACGCCAGGCTACGACACGCTAAATCGTGGGTGGCTCGCTTCGGCTCTCCTGGTCCTGCGAGGATTTACCCGCCACTTGGGGATCGCGGGCAGCTCCTATACGTGGAGCCTCATCGCAACCGTCGCCGCTCGAGCTCCGCCGGGCTCTCCTGTGGGCGCATGCACACCTCCCACAGAGGATAACAGTCATTAGTTCGGGAGCCAGGCGGGCGCTTGAACGGATCAGTTCAGCGATCCTCTGGCGTGATCCACCGCTTGAACGTAACGCCGCACGGACACCATGGTCAGCAGGTATCCAGGCTGGTTCTGTCACGTCTGAGGTCCTCTGGATAGGACCGGCCCTCGCGGCAGACTGCACCGCTGGGCCGGTCCTATCTCGGTGGCTACTTAGGCCGCGAGACAGACGCCAAAAACCGTGAAGACGACGGCAAGGAAGAGTGGCCGCGCGGCCATGCGTGTAATCGGCATCTCCGTAATCGGGGCCCGCTTGTCATTGATCGATGCGATAGAGACCAGCCATGCGCAAGAAGGATGCCGGTCGAGCCCGACGACGGGTGTACGGCTTAACTTATGGGTGGCGTTGGCATTCTCATTCGGTGAGAAGGCGCGGGCCCAACTGGCGTTATGCATTCCGTTGCACCTTGCACATCGTTCCGCGTCACACGAGCGCCCGAGATTTGCAGACCTCTCAAGTGTCGGTATGTAGCTGGCAGCTCAGTAGGAGCCTCAGTCGGCTGACTCACATCTCTGTCCGCGTGCCGCATGCTGCCCGGGAGTCTAGCTGATGCCCACGACCCTGCATGAGCACAGCGCCTCAGCCACTGAGCGCCGCCAATGAGGAGTCGGCCGCGGGGGTCGAGATCAGAAGGCGTCACAAATCCCCCGTAGAGGTCGCCGCGTAAACCCGCGTCTCAGTGATCGGCCATGACCGGTCCCGCCGCCGCATAGGTTGTCATTGTTGGCGTCGGCGTCCCCGTTGCCCTCCTAAGCCTTGCGTCCTCTCCAAACCTATCGAGCCCTCACGCGCCTTGACGAGGGCGCTGCCCACCGCTACTATCAGAGAACCAAAGTTCCTATATCTGGAAAGGTTCCGGAAATGGGACGCGATGAGCTCTGATCAAGGGTTTCCCCGGAGCCCTATCAGGCATGCACTCGATTGTCTCGCCCGACTCGACGGCCTAGCGTTGGTCTCCCGGAGGACGATGATGACGACGACATGGATCGGAATCGCGATCTCGGTGGCGTGGCTGCTGGTGGTCGAGTCCGCGG
>Ga0070698_100009481_pt1 | contig 10427 bp, 8 predicted proteins | sample KBSK1502metaG_FD_65477 | JGI IMG/M metagenome (GOLD analysis project Ga0070698, IMG submission 65477) | Corn, switchgrass and miscanthus rhizosphere microbial communities from Kellogg Biological Station, Michigan, USA - KBS K1-50-2 metaG | ecosystem: Host-associated > Plants > Roots >... | reverse complement strand
TCCACCGGGGCCGCCGCCATGGGGCAGGGCACCGCCACCATGTTGGCCCAGATTGCCGCCGATGAGTTCAACGTCGCGCCCGCGGACATAAAGGTGATCGCCGGCGACACCGCCCATGTTCCCATGGGTCACGGCGGATTCGCCAGCCGGCAGGCCGTCAACGCCGGGAACTCCGTGCACATTGCGGCCAAGGGCGTGCGGGAGATTACGTTCAGGGTCGCGGCCGAGCTGCTCGGAACGCCGGCCAAAGATCTCGAGCTCGACGGCGGTCTAGTGCGCGTCAAGTGTGGCAACGTGTCGATCAAGCTCGGCGACATCGCGCGCGAGGCCGCCGGCATCCCCGGCTACGCGCTGCCCAAGGGGCTCGAGCCGGGACAGCCTGGCCTGGAGCAGACCGCCCACTTCATGCCGACCGGACTTGCCTACAGCAACGCCGCGCACGCGGTGGAGGTCGAGGTGGATCCCGCAACCGGCGCGGTGCGCATCCTACGCTATGTGGTAGTCAGCGACTGCGGCCGGCAGATCAACCCGATGATCGTCGAGGGCCAGATCACAGGCGGTGTCGTGCATGGCATAGGCAATGCGCTGTTCGAGCGGATGGTCTATGACCGGACGGCGCAGCCTGTCAGCACCAATTTTGCCGATTACCTGCTGCCGAGCGCGACCGAGCTGCCGCCGATCGAGCTGATCAGCCACGTCTCGCCGTCCCCTCTCAATCCGCTGGGCGTGAAGGGGGTGGGGGAGTGCGGCGTGATCCCCGCGGCGGCCGCGATCATCAGCGCGATCGAGCATGCGCTCGATGCGTTCGGCGTCCACATCACCGAGACGCCAATCGGCCCGGCACGGATTCTCGAACTGCTGAATTCGGTCAGTTCTGCCCCGACCGCGCGTATTGCAAGAACGTGCTCGAGGAGTGGACAGGCCGGTGCAGCGGCTTCGCTGCCGGAGCCCGCGCGGTCGTAGACCGCATGGAAAAGGGCGGCGAATACAGCTCCGCAGATTCGCAGAATGAGACGTTATGGAAACGGCAAGGGGAGGAAACACCGGCGCGGTTCGGTTTGACTTTCCGGAACGATATTCAGAATCGCATTTGCTATATCAAGGCAGTCAGAATCGCGTCCCCATAACGTCATGAGCTGAACTCCGATTGGAAGGCCGTCCAGTACAAGCATTGGCAGGGAAAGACTCGGCCCCCCCATTAGTGACCAAGGAATTGCGAAACTTCGGCTACCTGTATAATCGAGCCCACGAGGAGCTACGCCACTGGCTGAAAGCGTTATCGCGCCATCGTAGGATTGAAGTACCTTCGAAGCAGCCACTCGAATTCTGTCGCGTCTTGCCAAAAGGTCGGCGTAATCATGGCTCGAGATTTGTGCGCCGCGCTCAACCATTTCCTTTATGCCATCACTTAGATCGTTCTTAAAATTTTTCAGGTAGTCCGCGTAAGGCCACTGCATTTCAAAACACATAATGTCGTACACCAGTTCGTCCGCCGTTTGAATCATTTCGTCGACAGCAAGTGCCGGAGAACTGTCCACACCATCGATCAAGATTCTCGACGAAGCCGAGGAAAGAAAAACAGCGAGTTCTGTGCGGACATTCTCACCAATCTGTTCAAATCCACGTGTTCGAATTGCGAGTAAGCGGCCGGTCCGCTGTTGTGTAATTTGGATCGAAGGCGCGAGCCATTGAAACACCGCCGAGAGGTCCCGCAGCGAACCCGCGAATAATCCAACTGTATCGAGCGTCGGTGCAACTGGATGGATTCCGTTTACCGAAATCAAGCCAAAGGAAGGCTTAAATCCAAAAACTCCACAATAAGATGCTGGCCTGATGGTGGAAGCTCGAGTTTGGGTGCCCAATCCAAAGGGGGCCATCTGACACGCTATTGCCGCGGCAGTTCCTGAGGACGACCCCCCGGGTGTGCGCGTAATATCATGCGGGTTTCGCGTTGGGCCCGATAGGCCGCATGCGAATTCTTGAGTGACTGTCTTTCCAACGACTATTGCTCCACCGCTAATCAACCGACGAACAACCTCCGCGTTGCGCTTTGACTGGTATCCCGCAAAAATCGGGCTTTGCATTTGTGTCGGAAACTCTGCTGTCTCGATGTTGTCCTTGACCACGAAGGGAAGTCCATCAATGGGCGATAGCAGTTCACGCTTTCGATATCGCGCGTCCGATTCTGCGGCGAGCTTTTTGGCTTGATCCCAATCCGAAATGACAAGGGCGGACACTTTCGGCTCTGTGCTTTGACATTGAAGTTCGAGCAATCCAACGTACTCGACAGGCGAGGCTTGACGTCGGAGAAAGCGAGACCGCCAATCAGAAAAATCGCCCCGGATGGCATTCATCGGGACATATCCAAAACAAGGCACATTTGAGTAAGGCTCATTAGCCCTTGAGGGCTCTCTCGCAGAATGAGGTCTCAGCGATCTGATCAAATGGAACGTCGGCCGCTTTTGAGCTTGGATCGATCAGTTTCAAGAGGCTCACATTTGACCGCCAACCAGCCTCTGTAATCATGCAATTTCTTGGATATATTCCAACTGAAAGAAGGCTCTTGACCGCACTTTCCGCGACTTCCGGATTCGCATTTTTGAATAATGTTTTCGCGAACGCGGCGACGTCATCTGGCTGCAAACGCATGTTTGCAAGTGTCGCATTTATTGCCGTTATGATTTTCGAAACTACGGCTGGTCGCTCTCTGACCGCCTTGCCGGAAGTATTCAACGTGCTCCAAAGAAGCTGTTGGAAATCTTCTGAAAACGCATGAAGTTTTTTCTTTCCGCCACGGATAGTTGCAGTGGAAGCATCTGGTTCGTGTAGCACCGCGAGATTCGCGCGACCTGCTAGAAGAGCCGCCAATTCAGTTCCGCGCTGTCCGATTGAGATGCGGAGATACAAACCCGGTGAATCGTTGGCATCCTTCTTATAGACATCCTTTTCCACTTCCTGCCATGCGCCCTTCTTTAACTCCAGCATAAACAGTGTGTAGAGCGTGTTCGGTGGCGTAAAGAGCGCGACGGTTTTTCCTTTCCAACTCGATTGGTCGTAGCTCACGGAAGAGTCGCCAACCAAGAAGGGCGGAGCATTCACCGCCAAGCCGGAAATGACCCGCAAGTCTGCACCGCGCGCAAACGCGATCGCGGCTTCCGTCGGATCCGTAACAGACCCAATTGCATCCCCTGAAAGAACCGCCAGTGTCGCCAGGTCGCGTCGCTCGGCCTGCAGGATTTTTGCATCCAACCCTGCCTTTTTCATGAACCCGCCGTGTACGGCGTAATGAATGGGAAGATCGGGTATAATGAGGCCCGGCACAGCGAACACGACTTCATCCTGCGCCCAGATCTGGGTGCCGCAGACCATCAGAAAAAAGACACTGCCGACTACACGAAGCAGCCTCAACATGAGGTTCTCCTCTTGTGGCCTCATAAGACACTCAAAATGACGTTTTCTTCCTTCTTAATCAGAACTGTCTCTTCGACCTTGAGCGCTTGACCCCCATCAAATTTCACTGAGGGCTCAACGCAAAAGACCATCCCTTCTTTCAAGCAAAAAGGCTCGGATAGCGTGATCCAAGGAGGTTCGACAACGTCAAGCCCGATTGAATGTCCATCGACAATTGCTTCATAGGTTGGCGCTAGATCATTGGTTAGTCGCCATGCGTCCACAGCTGCAGCGATTGAAAGATCAGGGCGTAAGCATTTAACAAGTGACTGCGTCAGCTGCTCGGCTCGACCGATGGCATCAAGTTGGTTGGAGTCTCCTGTGCCGACGATCCACGCTCGCGACACGTCAAAAACGTAATTTTTGTGAATTCCCACAAGATCAACCTGCACAAAGTCACCGCGCAATAATTCACGATCTGAGGCATACGGCCACCGGACAACCCCGGTTTCACCTCCAGAACGTACACGGCATCGCAAAATATGTTGCGCTCCTAACCCGATCGCCGCGCTAATCACAGCGGCTGCGATATCGCGATTCAATCGAGTTGGCCGCGTTGCCGAACGGCCGGCTTCTATGGCTCTTGCCGCTAGCGCGGCACCCTCAGCCAAGATTTGCCGCTCGAAATCGTCTTTTTGTGCACGCCAACGAAACAGCTCAGAATCAAGATCCACAAGATTGTGAGCTGACGGCAACCGCGGAGAAAGCGGATATGGAAGAATATCCAGACCGGCGACGCCCATTCGAGGCGTTGACCTTAGGAGGTCGCTAATCCGACTCCCAACCGCCGCAAGGAGATTATTACATTCTGTTGCCCTGATGAGATCACATTTGCTGGTTGGATCAAGCCGGGTAGCAAATAGCTCAACTTCAGAAGCCGTGACGAGGACGAAAGAGAAACCGGCGCCGGTGAGCGCATCGCTGCTGGGCCATAGTGGGGTCCATATCCTGTACCCCGTCAAATATGCGACATGCCCTTCTTTCTCAGGGAACACTCCAACTAGTAGAACGCCAGCGAGCGCCTGATCTCGCATAACCTGCCTGACTCGCGCTACCCGCTCTTCATATTCAGGCTTTAGGGCCACCGTGATTCGCTTTCCATGGAGCCTAGCGAAGGTGCTTGGGCACTCGAGGCTGATGGATCAAGGACACAGGCGTGCTGTCTCTGATCGCGCTACGGGGTCCCGACATGACGTGGTGGACAGTCAATCGAATAGAACTCATATCCTCCAGCTGACTTCGTTTCTGCCCATCATCATTTGTTTTTGAGCGCGTCAGTACAGAAGGAAGTATCCGCAAGCTGCCCGAATGAAATTCCGGCTGCCTTCGTGTTTGGTTCAGTCAGGCTGATGAGTTCAATATTGGAAGCCCAACCGGCTTCCGAAATCATACAATCCTTTGGAAAGATCCCCGCCCCGAGCAGGGTCTTTATTGCGCTGTGAACCACCTGTGGATCTGCCTTCCCGAACGCTTGTTCGGCAAATGCAATGACCTTCTCTGGGTTCGTATGGACATCTGCCAATGCGGCGTTGAGACCGCGGACGACTTTGCGCACGACATCCGGCTTCTCTTTTATGGCCTTCCCCGAGGTGTTCAACGTACTCCAAAGCAATTGAGGGAAATCGCCAGTAAAGGAGCGAAGGCGAACCTTTCCACCGCGCAAGACCGCCGTCGACGCATCTGGTTCGTGCAACACTGCAAGATTGGCTCGCCCGGCGAGGAGCGCCGCAAGATCGGTTCCGCGCTTGCCGAATGTAACCCGCAGATATGCCGTCGGTGGATCACCGGGCTTGTATCTGTAAACGTCCTTTTCGACCGTCTGCCAGCCGCCAAGTTTCAATTCCCGAACGAACAACGTGTATAGCGTGTTGGGTGGAACGAAGAGCGCAGCTGTCTTGCCCTTCCACGTGGATTGGTCCAACGTGACCGAGCTATCGCCTACCAAAAACGGGGCAGCATTTGTCACGGTGCCCGCGACGACCTTGAGGTCAGCGCCCCGATCGACGGCCGTAGCGATCTCGATAGGATCGGAAACGGATGCGATTACGTCGCCTGAGAGGACTGCCATCGTCGCAAGGTCGCGCCGCTCGACTTGCAGGATTTCAGCATCCAAACCCTCGGCTTTCATGAAGCCGCCGTCCACCGCGTAAGCGACGGTGATATTCGGCATGGCAAAGCCCGGCATAGAAATCTTAATTTTATCCTGTGCCAGCGCGCTATTGCATAAAAGCGCGAAGATCGCCGCGCATGCACTCGCGTAACATTTATTCATGCCGTTACCTGTCTTGATCGATTCCAACGAGCAGCTGCGAGATCATGCTTGATCGTTCCAGGATGCAAACCGCGTCCGAAGAGCGGAGACGATCGAGAGCATCACAAGTGACATACAGACAAGAACGATGATCGCCGCCCAAACGAGGGACATCTCGTACAGCTGCGCGGCATAAAGCGTTAGATATCCGAGTCCCTTGTTTGCTGCGACATACTCGCCAACGACCGTTCCGGTTAGGGCGAAGCCGATGGACACCTTCATGGCCGAAAGGACCCACGGCAGCGAGCTCGGCACGGCGACTTTGCGGAAGATCTGAAATCTGGTCGCGCCAAGAACAGTAGCGAGGTCGACGAGTTCAGCTGGCGTCTGACGAAGGCTTGCGTAAGTCGTCAGATGCATGACGAGGAAGACCGTTTTGAATCCAAGGGCAATTTTCGTGGCAATTCCCAATCCCAGCCAGACGAGAAAAAGCGGAGCCAGTGCTACCGTTGGGATCGCGCTTATCGCAATAAAGTACGGATCAACCGTTCGACCGAAGCGTGGTAACCACCACATGAGGAAACCCGTGGAGGTGCCGAGGATCACGCCGAGGCCATAACCCGTGATCGCCTCCAGTCCTGTAATCATGGCGTGCTGGAGCAACTCGCCGCCGATCAGTGTTTCGGCGAGAAAGTGGGCGATGCGACTCGGCTGGCCAATAAGCAGTTCCTGCGCCCATCCCACCCGGACCGATACTTCCCAAAGAGCAAGCACCCCGACAATGAAGGCGATGCGCATGCCTAACACAGCGAATCGATCCCTGCGCTCTGCGCGCGCGACCGCTCCTTCGAGATCGCGATCCTCGATCGCGAGCGTGTCAGCTAGCTCGGAGTTGGAGATCGACATCGATCGTCTTCCAAACATCAGCGAAGTAGGCGCCGAACTCAAGGCGATTACGGGCTTCAAGCGGGGATCCTGCGACCCGGGCCAGTTCGACGGTGATCTCGCGCTTCAGCGTCCCGGGGCGCTTACTCATTACGAGGATTCGATCGGACATGGCGATCGCCTCGTTGATGTCGTGCGTGATGAGAACGACCGTGCGCCCTTCGCTCTTGAGTAGGCTCCAGATCTCGTCCTCAAGGATCAGACGTGTTTGAAAGTCCAAGGCCGAGAATGGTTCGTCGAGTAAAATGATCTTGGGGTCAGTGAGGAGGGTCCGTATCAAGGAAATCCGTTGTCGCATGCCGCCGGAGAGATGCGAAGGCTTGGCATTGGCAAACTCAAGTAAGCCGAACGAACGAAGGTAGCTCTCGGCGAGGTCTCTCATCTCGGCCTTGGCTTTGCCTCTCAACTCAAGGCCAAAGATCACGTTTTCCAAGACCGTACGCCATGGCATGAGCAGGTCCTTCTGGAGCATGAAGCCAACATCACGGCTCGGTCCGTTAACCCTCCTTCCTTCAACAAAAACATCGCCCCGCGTAGGAGTGCGTAGGCCAGCGACCAGTCCAAGACACGTACTCTTGCCGCAACCACTAGGCCCTACCAGGCTTACGAATTCCGATCGCTTGACGTCAAAGCTCAGATCGCGAAGCGCCGTGACAACGCCCGCGCGACTGGCAAATTTTACGACCACCCCGCAGAGTTTGATGGCGCTTTGATCGAATGACATCGGTGCCTCTGCTGCCCAAACATCAAGCAGAATTTGTGCCAGAACGAATCGATAAATAAATCCAAAGCCATCCCGCGGCTGCCTGAATTCGGCGCACAAAAATTGAGCAATTGCTCGCGCCTACAGTCAGGGATCACTCATAATTTTGAGAGGTAGTGGAACTCGTCGGTCAAGCAGTCCGAGCTGCGCCACTCGATTGGACTGCCGTCCAGCGAGTACGCGATGCGGTCGATATGAAGTAGCGGTGTTTTAGCTGTACAACCGAGCAGGGCTGCACTTCGCTTGGACGCGATAACAGCTTTGAGACGTTCTGTTGCACGCCCAATCGTCAAACCAAAACGAGACGCATAAAACGCGTCGACATTGTTGGGAATTGGAAGGTGCCGATCGAGTCCGGGAAATCGTGTCGCTGGTAGCGTGATCGCCTCATGGATGACGGGACGCCCGCTAAGCCGCCTGATTCTTTCGAGAATCCACACCTGGCCGCCGGAGCCCAGGCCGAGATTCTGGCGCGCTGCCGCACCGGCCTTTTGCAGGCGAAGCGATCGGGTGGAGCTTTCCGGGAATTGTTGACTCTCATCGTCAGGCGTAAGCCGGAAGAAGCGAAAAAGATTCTTGCTGTCTTCGATCTGTGCAACGAACGTGCCTTTTCCCTGCGCACGGACGAGAAGGCGCTCCGCCGTCAGCCCGTCAAGAGCTTTGCGGACCGTGCCTTGGCTCACGTTTAGTTCGTGCGCGAGTTGCATTTCGCTCGGCAGCAACACGCCGGGCGGCCAAGTGCCATCGATGAGCCGGCTCAGGAGCGTTTCTTTGACTTGTTGATAGAGCGGCCGAAAGGCCGGAAGGCTCTCAGCGGTCACCGAATTAGCTCTTTTCGCTGAACGGGGCGCTGGCTCGGGATTAATCACAAAAAAGCATTGACGGCAAGTAGAAAATGTAAAAGATATCTTATATAAGACATAGGAGATGTCGGATGAGCGAGCCCTGGCACAACCCGGGAAAATGGTACGTTTCCCCGTACAATTTCGCCGAAGAGGCCGTCGCCAAATTCAATTTTCCGCCGGGCCGGCAAGTCGTCATTCGCGACCCCTCGTTCTCGGACGAGCCGCAGGGCGTCCGCTATACGCTCAAAGATAAGATCGAGATTGCTCGAAAATTCGATGAAGCGGGGGTCGGCGAGATCTTCCACCACATCCACGGCGTGACGGAAGAAAAGCTCGATTGCATCAGAGCCCTGTGCGGATTGGGTCTCAACGCAAAGGTGGGCGCCTATCTCCGTGTTCCTTCCGAGCCGAAATGGAAGGAGTACATGGACCGACTCATCGAGGGCGGCATCGCGGAAATCCAACTGCACGAGAACACCAGAGCAAGGCTCGATTTCGCCGTACCGGGTAAGCAGGACGTGCTGTCGACAGAACAAATGGTCGAAAAATATGTAGAGGGTGTTGAATACGCAAAAAAAGGTGGCGTATTGGTCTCGGTGGGCGTTGGTCCACGTCTGTGGCCCAATTTCAGCGACTTTGATTTTCTGATGCGGATTTACAATGAATGCATCAAGGCGGGGGCCGAAAAAATCTGGGTCTATCTCTCCTCTCCGATTTCCCCCCATGGTGTCGAAGCGCTGGTCAACCGAATTAACAAGGCCATCGTCAAGAAGGTGCCGTTCGGCATTCACATTCACAACGATTATGGATTGGGCGTTGCCGGACAAATCGCCGCCGTGCTGAACGGCGCGACGCACGTCGAGGCTTATACCAACGGAATGGCCGATCGAAACGGACCTCCGCTGGAAGAGCTGGCGATCGCGCTGGAGATGTTCTACGGCGTCAAGACCGGCATCAAGCTCGAGAAACTCTACGATCTGTGCAAATTTGTATCACAAAAGAGCACGATCCCCATTTCTCCGCAGAAGGGGGTATCGGGTGCCAACACGTTCATCCTCAACGAAGACAAGTTCATCGCCGATTTCCTCAAAAAGGAGACGTTCAAACCGCTCGCCTATTTATGGGAGGGCTATCTTCCCGGCGTCATCGGTCGCGGCGACTACAAGCTCATTTGGGACAAGCAGACGCTGCAAGGCGAGCGGGGCATCCGAGCCAAGCTTGACCAGATGAAGCTGGACTACACGGACCAAGACGTCAAACGCATCAAAGAGGTGCTGCGCGAGCAGATCTACGCAAAAACCACCTACCCAATGTGGCTCGAGGAACCTGAGGTCGAAGACATCTGTCGAAGCGTAGTCGAAACCCGCGGTCGTGACAGACGCTTGCTCGCGTCTTGAGAAATCGCGCAGCTTGTCTGCCTCGGAATCGTTGCCGAGGTGAGCGAGTGGAGATCGGTCATGAGCGAGCCCTGGCACAACCCGGGAAAATGGTACGTCTCTCCCTATAATTTTGCCGAAGAGGTTGTCGCCAAATTCAATCTTCGTCCAAACTCCGAAGTCATTTTTTGCGATCCCTCATTGTCGGACGAACCTCAGGGCGTCCGCTATGCGCTCAAAGATAAGATCGAGATTGCTCGAAAATTGGATGAAGCGGGGGTCGGCGAGATCTTCCACCACATCCACGGCGTGACCGAAGAAAAGCTCGATTGCATCAGAGCCCTCTGTGGGTTGGGCCTGAAGGCCAAAGTGACAGCCGCTCTTCGTGCCCCTTCCGAGCCGAGATGGAGGGAATATATTGATCGGCTCATCGAGGGCGGCATCGCTGAAATCCAACTGCACGAGAACACCAGAGCAAGGCTCGATTTCGCTGTGCCGGGTAAGCAGGACGTGCTGTCGACAGAGCAAATGGTCGAAAAATATGTGGAGGCTGTTGAGTACGCAAAAAAAGGTGGTGTCCTGGTTTCAGCAGCGGTCGGTCCGCGACTCTGGCCTACCTTCGGTGACTTCGATTTCTTGATGCGGATCTATAACGAATGCATCAAGGCGGGGGCCGAGAAAATCTGGGTCTATCTCTCCTCTCCGATCTCCCCCCATGGCGTCGAAGCGCTGATCAACCGAATTAATAAAGCCATCGTCAAGAAGGTGCCGTTCGGCATTCACATTCACAACGATTA
>Ga0070698_100009480_pt1 | contig 10427 bp, 8 predicted proteins | sample KBSK1502metaG_FD_65477 | JGI IMG/M metagenome (GOLD analysis project Ga0070698, IMG submission 65477) | Corn, switchgrass and miscanthus rhizosphere microbial communities from Kellogg Biological Station, Michigan, USA - KBS K1-50-2 metaG | ecosystem: Host-associated > Plants > Roots >... | reverse complement strand
ACCCCTTACAATGCCGAGCTCCATCACCGCAATCAACTCCAACACGGCTCCTGGATCTTCCAGCTCCAAAAATCCTAACCATTCTTTTTTTCCCTTGAAGACCGATAGAAAGCCTACCGCTCCTGGCTTCTACGCAATCACTGACTGACGGCGTGAGCGGAGGGCGAAGGCGCTGGATCCGCGGGAGAAGAAAACACCCTGATGAATTTGACGGCGATCAGAGTGAGAAGTACGAGCAAATAAATTCGTAGAGCCCAAAGTGCAATCCTCACCGTGCGAGTCATCTTAATGCGTGGCATAATTCAGCTTCTCGCGCGCGTGACGAGCCCTTTCATTATATCGCGATAGTAAACCACTCCGAGCATGCGATCGTGCTCGTCAACGACCGGGATCAGATGAAATTGATACCGGGCAAACAACTCGGCCAGGTCCTCACGCGTATCATCCCGCTGAGCAGAAACCACCGGTGATACCATCATATCGCCCAGCAGCATCGTGTCGGCAGCAAGAACAATCTCCCGAAGATCCACGACGCCGAGCAGCGTCCGTTCGTCATCGAGAAGGTAGATATAGGAAAGGCTGTGAGGTTCATGCCGGGAACTACGGATTTCTTTCAAGACCTGCACGACGGAATTAGTCTTCTTCGCTCTGACAAAGTCAGAGGACATCAGGGCATCAGCGGTGCACTCCAAGTCCGAGATGATCGCTTTGATTCGCGTGGCTTGATCCTCCGGCAACAGTTCCATCATCTTCATCATCTGATCGTGCGGCAGGACTGAGAATAGATCGGCAAGTTGTGGAATCGACATCTCCGAGAGAATGGTGCGGGCACGTTCGCGCCGGACACTGGCAATGAGTTGCCGCTGCGCGCGCGGCTCGGCTTCCACCAGTACTTCGGCGGCCTTTTCGGAATCGAGCACGGAGAAGACCGCATGTTGCACTTCTCCCGGTAGAGTCTCAATGGCGTCAGCAAGGTCTTCGCCAGGCAATTCCCTGACCTGATCTCTAGTGATGGAAAGGGAAACGGCATCCGTCGTGCCGATATCTTCGAGGGAGAGCGGCTGTACATACCGCCAGGCAATGAGTTGGTCGTTGGACCATTTGAACCGCTCAAGACCCCATTTACGAAGAAAGCCGTTAAACGAAGTGTCCACGTGGACGATGATCATCCGACCTTTGGAATAGAGCAGTTGGACGTCATTGACGACTTCGGTTTGGCGCCCATCCATGTCTAAAATTGTGCGACCGATGAAGTGGTCGCCCAGTAGAATCCAACCTTTTTGATCAACGAACGACGGATACGGTTTCCCATCCTCGGCTGGTGTGATGAAAATCGCGTCATCATCAATCTTGGTTACTTTTTCCCACGGAATGAACTCGTTGGGCCGGCCCATGCTGTGTTCGACGTAAATTCCGACCGCCTCGGGAAACGGCTCGGCCAAGCGAAAGATCAAGTCAGTGACTCGACCGATTTTCTGATTGAACTTTCCAGCACAAATCCGCCGCTTAAGCAGCTGTGAGAAAAAGAAAAGTTTGTAATCCTCCTGGCCAAGCGAGGAAGATCCGCTCTTCGACTCGGGATGCGATGTTGGCGTATCCATTTCGATTTACCGTCATTGAGGGGAGCCGAATAATTCCGGAAACAGCACAGAAAGGCCGTAAGCCGTCGAGATAACAATTACAAAAATGGTGATACTCCAATTGGCAATATTTTGCCAGCGGGTATTGACGTGATCGCCCATCAACGGCTTGTCATTCAAAAGCAAAATCAAGAAGGTCAATGCTGCGGGTAACAGGGTTACGGCAACGACTTGTACAAAAATGGTAATGACGTTCTGGACTTGCACGGAAGCAATCAGGGATACGACGCCGGCCGACATCAGCATGAGCACGTAAGCCACATAAAACCAAGGCGCTTCGCGGACACTGATGTTCAGCGAATGAGCCCAGCCAAAGACCTCTCCTAAGGCCCAGCTGGTGGCCAGCGAGATGCAGAGTGCTCCGAGCAGGCCCGCATCAAAGAGCCCAACCGCAAAAAGGACTTTGGCCCATTGTCCCCAGTGCCCGTTTGGCATCACTTCGGGCATCGCGGCTGCCGTTTGTGCGGCCGAGTCGACCATCCGCCATTTTGGGTCCGGATCGGGATTGAAGTGGAAAACGCCGGCTGTGGCGATGATGATAAAAGCCGCCACGATGCAGGTCATCAATGACCCGATCAGGGTATCAATTTTCCCGGCATTGATGTCGCCTACATCCATTCCCTTGTCTACCACAGCAGACTGCTGAAAAAAGATCTGCCAGGGCGTGATGGTTGTGCCGATGTTTGCCATGATCAGCGTCAACAGCGCGACCGGAGTAAAGGTATTGCTGAACGTGAAGTGGGGACTCAAGAAACCCTTGCCGACGGCTGACCATCCTTCGACAACGTTTCCCGTGTTCATCGCCCAAATAGCGGCTGGTATATAAACCAGGTTAAAGAGGCAGAAGAAGAATGTGAGTTTTTCAAATGTCCAATAGCGACCTGTAATCACTATTCCCAACAACAACAGTGTGACAGCGAGAAACGTGACCCACTCCGGAATGTTGAACAGGCGCAAGGCCTGAGTCATGCCGATGTATTCCGTGACGAGCGTAAGCCAATTGATCAGCGCTAAGTCAAAAATCGAAAACCAGCCCCAAAATTTGCCGAAGCCGTCAAAGATAGCCTCGGCATGACCACGCTTGGTCACCGTGCCCAGGCGTACTGTCATCTCTTGAACGTAGTAAGCCATCGGCACCAGGATAATAAACGCCCAGAGTAGACCGAATCCGGTCTTCGCGCCGGTTTGCGCGTAAGTTGAAATGCCGCCCGCGTCATTGTCAGCAATCATCGTAATGATGCCGGGTCCCAGCGCCGCAAGAAAAAGCAGGGTGCGGCGGCGAAACCGTCCAATTCGGTGAATACTTTTGCTGACCCACATAACGCTCGAGACGCTCTTTTACGGATAACGCTATCGCAAGAAAATTGATTACTGACGACTTTTGCTTCAGAGGTTTACATGCAAATAAAGCCGCTTCCCCGAACAGATCTTAAGGCGTCAGTGATCGGTCTTGGGACTGACTATTTCGGAAGCACGATCGACCGCAAACAGTCGATGCAAATCTTGGATCGGTATGTCGAGTCGGGCGGCAATTTTATCGATACCGCAGAGGTATACGCCGGCTGGATACCAGGCGGCGAGCATCAAAGTGAAAAGTTGATTGGCGACTGGCTAGGTGAACGTGGTTTGCGTGATGCACTCATCATTTCGACCAAGGGCGCTCATCCGAAGCTGGAATCGATGGAGGTTCCGCGATTGTATAAGCGCGAAATCCAATCGGATCTGGATTCAAGTCTTCGTCGGTTAGGCGTTGATTGTATCGATATTTATTGGGTCCACCGTGATGCTCCAGTAGTTCCGGTGGAAGAGATCTTACTCGCGCTCGAAACTTTCCGAAAAGCCGGCAAGATCAAACATAGCGGGTTCTCCAATTGGCACCAAAACCGAGCTGAAGCCGCTCGGCAAGCGGCGCTCCGGTTAGCAATACCCGGATTCAGCGCCAGCCAGAATATGTGGAGTCTCGGCCAGATAAATCTTGAGAATGCCGATCCAACCTGGGCCTACATCGACGCAGATTTCGTTCGTTGGCATATCGCCCACAATTTCGGTGCCGTTCCTTATCTGACCCAGGCAAACGGATATTTTCGTCGTCTGGAACAAACCCGCCTTGATCAGGTCGCGCCAAACGCTCGAGTCCGCACCCTTTTCGACCACTCCGAGAACCGAAAACGCTTTCAGCGTATTCAGGTTCTCCAGAAGAAATCCGGATTATTGGTGAACCAGATCGTGCTCGGCTATCTATTAAATCAGCCCTTCCCGGTTTTTCCGCTGATTGGGCCAAAGAATATCGCTGACCTGGAAGATTCCCTCAAATGCGCAGATGTTTCGCTATCTCCGGAAGATATCGCGTTTTTGGAACATGGGGAAGCCGGGAAGATAGCCGATAGCCGATAGCTTGGAACACATTTTGGTAGCGCTCAGGCAGCTGCCCATAAGCATAAACTTAAGGATTTTTGGAGTGGGTTCTCTACCCCGAAGGGGCAGGAGGATGTGTGTTTCCGAAGACAAGGCGGCCTCCTAGTTCCTAGATTCTAAATTCTAGCTTCTAATCCTTCGGCCCGCTGAGTTCGGCCACCTGTTTCTCCAGCGCCCGCACGCGACGAATAAGCTCAGGCAACTGGGTCACGGCAACGATCTGGCGCTTGGCCTCCTTCTCCGGACCCGCAGGAATCCACAAGACTCTTCCGCCGTCTGGGACGTCTCGCATCACGCCAGATTTCGCACCGACCATGGCTTGGTTGCCGAGCTTCAAATGGCCGGAAATTCCCGCCTGCGCGGCGATTACGCAATAATCGCCTAAAGTCGTACTGCCGGCAAAACCCACTTGTCCCATAATGATGCAGTTCCGGCCGATGATGACGTTGTGGGCAACATGGACCAGATTGTCGATCTTGGTGCCCCGGCCGATGACGGTGGAGCCGAGCGTGGCGCGGTCGATGGCCGCGTTAGCGCCGATCTCGACGTCGTCGTGAATAATAACATTGCCGACCTGCAGCATCTTGCGGTGACGGCCCTCATCTAAGACGTAGCCGTAACCGTCAGAACCAATCACACTGCTGGCATGAATCGTGACCCGGTGCCCGATCTGTGACCGCGCATAGATGACGACATTCGGGTAGAGGCAAACATCGTCGCCGATCTGGCAGTCCCGGCCAATGTGGTTACCGCCTAAGAGCACCGACCGCGCTCCGATTTTAACTCCCGGGCCAACCACACAGTGAGGACCAATTTGAGCGGTCTGATCGATATGCGCCGAGGGATCAATCACGGCGCTTGAATGGACGCCCGGTGCTCGGCCTTCCGCTGGATAAAACAGGGGCAGCACTCTCGCCATGGCTACGCGCGCATTCGGCACCCGGATGAGGACCTTCTTCGAGGATTCGAATGCATCGCTCACCAGAACAGCAGTAGCCGCACTTTGCTCAACGGCGGCAAAGTAAGCTGGTTTCTCGGCGAAGGTGAGATCGCCTGTCTTCGCGTGATCGGCCGGCGCGAAGCCGGTCAACCGGACCGAGCCGTCTCCGATGACCTCGCCATGAAGTTGATCCGCAATCTGAGCTGCGGTAAAAGAGATAGAGAATGACATTGGGTAAGTGACTGCGACAAGTTCCGTCGGCGGCCGTCGACGCGCAATCGTCTATTCCGCCAAAGCCGCGTCGCGAATCACCGTCCTCGTTTGGGCGAGGCCGATCATCTGTTGAGATTCAACGTCCCAAACTTTCAACCGGAGACAACGAAAGATTTCGATCGGATTGAGCGACGTGGTCTTGGGCGTCTGCAACTCCTCTATGCCTTTGAGGACTTCCGGTAATCGATAGAATGGGATTCGGGCATTCAAATGATGAATGTGGTGGTAGCCGATATTCGCAGTGAACCAGCGCATAAGGAAATCGGTCTTCAAAAAACTCGAGGATTCCAATGCGGCTTTCTCGTAAGTCCATCCAGCGGCGTCATTAAAAGAGACCCCAGAGAAGTTGTGCTGAGCGTAAAACAGATAGGATCCAATAGCGCCCGCAATGAAGACAGGGACGATTAGAGTTAGCAGCAGCGACGGCCAGCCGAACAACACCGTCAGCAAAACGCCGATCACAATGTGCACCAACAAAGCAATCAAGCAGTCATAGTGCTCCAGCGGTTCGTCGAGCAGCGGAAGAATGCACATGCCGCCGAGAAAAACGAAAAAATAGCCGAACAAGATGGTGAGCGGGTGACGCACGAAAAGATATTGAAAGCGTTCCCCTTTTGAGGACTTCAAAAACTGGTCTTTGGTCATTATGGGAAATGACCCGATGTGAGAACCTCTGAGCTTGGAATTGTGGTTGTGATGATGATTGTGCGAACTCCGCCAAATGCTGGCAGGACTCAGAGCAAGGATACCAAATATCCTCATGAAGGCGTCGGCCAAACGAGAATTCGGCAAGATCGCCTTGTGCTGCTGGTCGTGGTAAATGACGAACAATCTTAAAACCAACAGTCCCGCCAGAACGCTGCAGATGATCTTCCCCCAGAGCGGAAAATGCCCCAGAGTTCCGACTAGGGCCGCTATCAGCAGGAAGGTAGTGGAGAGAATGCACCACCAACTTCTGAGTGTTTGATCAATTGCATACGGTTTGGTGGCCAATATAAGTTCTTTGCTTTCTCTCATGCGCGCGCGTTCGACACGCTTAGGGAGCGCGAGGTGTTTGTCAAATTTAAGACTCAGCGACCTGCCCACACGGCAGTCAGCGCACCCATGTCTCGCCCCATTCGATTTCTCCTTCTTTGGATTGACACAAAAAATCTCTGGCCGGGAAAGGAAGAAACCACGCTTCAGTCGACTCTTGTCTTACGAAGCCGAGTAAATCCAAACCCAAATCTCGAAAAGAAATTGTACCATGAAACCATCTAAAGCGGTCATCGCCGGAGCGGCAGTTGCCGGGCTCTTCACCGGTTCCATTGCAGTGCGAGCGTATGCCGCGAGCGCTTCCCATATAGCAGGCACTTCCATTCATAACCTCGTCGACTCCGATGCAGGGAAGCACTCTTGCAAAGGTCAAAACGATTGTAAGGGCCAAGGCGGCTGTAAGACCGGAGACAACGGCTGCAAAGGCAAGAACTCCTGCAAAGGCAAGGGCGGTTGCAAGACAGCAGACAGCAGCTGCAAAGGCAAGGACGGGTGTAAAGCCAGCAAAAGCGCTTAGCAGCATAATTGGCCTGATCACGTCTTTCCGCCGGGGTTAGCCCCCGGCGGGTTGCAGATTAGTAGGCCGTTAGCGGTTGGCGGTTAGCGCTTGGGCGGTAGCAGGGATCAGCCCTTTTTGACGTATCGACACTTTGCATGCGCGCTCTGCTCGTGGCGACCACTTATTGCTTACGGCTCGTTACCCCGGGGCCACGTGCGGATAGGCGCCTCAGCGTTGCTTCCAGGTTCAGTTCCTCTCGCGCTTTCAGCGCTTGTCTTGGCATTTGAATTTCTGTCTACTGATGCATAAAGGATGCTGACTAGCCCGCCAAATGAAAAGCCCTGGCGCTTTTTCTTAGATTTTCGGATTCAGAACGCGAGTTCGCTCGAAAATCGACCGCGTTAGAAAGGCCTTAACTCTGAATTGACAGCTCGATGAGATACCTCCCCCTCCCCACTCCGTTAATCCATTTCATTGTTCTTCTTTCACTTTCCGTCGCCGGCATTGCTGTCGCCCAGCAACCGTCGCCCAGTCCGCAGGCGTCGTCCTCGCCGAGCCCGACGCTTGAACAACGTGTGGCGGGATTGGAAGCCTATCTCACTAATGGCGATCCTTCGAAAGCTCTGCAGGACAAAGACGGGAAAGTTCCAGATAATCTCACGATTCCCGCTCTAAACGCGTCCGGACCCGGGCACAACGCTTGGATGATGACGGCAGCCGCCCTGGTGCTCTTCATGACGTTGCCGGGTCTCGCTCTTTTCTACGGCGGATTAGTGCGCAGGAAGAACGCATTATCGGTACTGGCCCAATGTTTCGGCATCACCGGTTTGGTGACGATATTGTGGTGGGCGTTTGGATATAGCTTGGTGTTTGGTAAAAGCTTTAACAATCCGTTCTTCGGCGGATCGGAGTATTTTTTCCTCAACAACGTCACCTCGGTCCCTAATACCGACTACGCCTTTTGGGTATCACAAAACGTTTATGCAATGTATCAGATGATGTTCGCGGTGATAACGCCTGCGCTGATCATCGGGGCCATCGCTGAACGAACGAAATATACGACCCTCATGATCTTCATGGTCTGTTGGATGTTTGTGGTCTATTTCCCGCAGGCGCACATGGTTTGGGGCATCACCGGCTTTATGAACGGCCTCTGGAATCCGAATTCTACGATTAAAGCCATCGATTTCGCCGGTGGGACGGTCGTGCACATGACTTCTGGCTGGAGCGCGCTGGTATTGTGTCTCCTCGTCGGGCCGCGCATCGGCTACAAGAAGGAACCAATAGCGCCTCATAGTTTGGTGCTATGCATGGTTGGCACCGCAATGCTTTGGGTCGGATGGTATGGTTTCAACGCCGGCAGTGCGGTGGCCGCAGACGCAATCGCCGCTAACGCATTCACGACCACTACATTGGCCACGGCGATCGCCGCATTTACTTGGGCGTTGATAGAAAAAATCTTCCGAGGCAAAGCCAGCGTACTCGGCTATTGCACCGGCGCAGTTGCCGGTCTGGTTGTAATCACGCCGGCATGCGGATATGTGTCATCTACCGGAGCCGTGATCATCGGCGTGCTTGCCGCGGTCGTGCCATACATCGCCGTCTCGATCATCAAGCCCGCGCTAAATTACGATGACGCATTGGACACCTTCGGTGTGCACGCCGTGGGAGGAACACTCGGCGCGTTGCTCACCGGTCTTCTTGCGACCAGCAAGGCGAACAGCAATCTCACTGAGAAGCTGCTGAGTACGCTCTTTGTTTCGCAAGTGGAAGCCGTCGTCGTCACCCTTATTCTGTCGGTCGTCGGGAGCGCGATTATTGGCTTCGTCCTGAAAGCACTTCTCGGCCTGCGAACCGATCCCGAAATTGAGACTGCCGGCCTCGACATCGCCGAGCACGGGGAAGAGGCGTATATCGATTGAGGGCGTGTCGGCGTGTCGGCGTGGTAGCAGACGCCTTCTCCGCTCTTCGAGGTACGGCGTGCCCGCAATACGAAAACTCCGGCATGGCGAAGCGACGGCGGGACGAAGGAGGAAAGATCCGAGGTACATAGCCAAGTCATCTTCGGTTGGGGCGATCCGCGCCTTCAAGGGCGAGGTCTGAAGGACCGACACGCCGTCACGCCGTCACGCCGATACGCCGTGACACCCGGCAAAAGAATCTTCGGGGAAATGCATTTAGATCGCAAGTACGTGGCGATCCGGCTACTTAGTAGGTAGTCACGGATCGAAAACCGTACCCATAACGGAGTTCTTAGTGAAGCGAATGTCCCAAAGAACATGCGGTTATGTTGTCAAATTCCATCCTACGCACGCTCTCCCAAGCGTTAGTAGAACTACACAGGCCGGGAATAGACACCGATTTTCCCAATCGCGTTTTTGCCTGTCTCCGGTTCTGCTTTCTCTGCGATTTCTATTCGTATGACGAGCGGACGGAAAACGACACTGAACGGATTGAAATATATCCGGCTTTGAACGTTAACGTCGGCGCTCTAGGTAGATGGCTCAATCGGCGCCCAAACGTCGGCGGCATCTACAAACACAATGGTTCCTTGCGAATCGTGCGCTCTCCCGCGCCTCTCCCTGGATTTCGCTCCGAATTGCACCATGATTTGTTGGGTCTGCTTGGCCAAACGCATCACCTCGGTATCATTACTTTGGAGGGCCGTTCCCGACTTAACCTCATATTAAGTCGTTCTGCGGAGTCTTTCTCGGAAGAGGAAAGGAAAATGCTGAATATCTTGCAGCCGCACCTGACGCAGGCCTATAAAGCGACCAAGCTAAATTCTCTCTTATCTGAAGCGGTTGGCATCGCGGATGTTGGTTTTCTGGTCGCCGACCGTGGCGGGAAAATTCTTTATGCGACGGCGAAGGCGCGAAAGCTGCTAAAAGAATATTTCTGCCTGGATTCGCAGCTGATGTTACCCATTCGAATACAATCTTGGCTTAACGAAAAAGCGAATCCAGTAGTCACTTTGCCGCCACCGGACCTCACCATTGACCTCGGCGAAAGAACGCTCGTCGTGCAGACAATATCGAAGACGGAGACTTCAGAGTATCGCCTATTGCTTCGCGAAACTGTTCAGGTTCTTGACGCCGTTCCTTTGCAGAAGCTCGGCTTAACCAACCGGGAAGCTGAAGTGTTGCTCTGGGTCAGCCAAGGCAAGAGCAACGCCGAAATCGCCATCATTCTCGCCTCCAAAGTCCGGACCGTCGCGAAGCATCTGGAGAGAGTCTTTGCCAAGCTTATGGTCGAGAACCGTACCGCTGCTGCGCATGCCGCTCTCGCGGTGTTGAGGTGCTCAGCATAATCGCCGGTAGCGCCGATAGCGCCGAGAACGCCGGTAGCGCCGTCAATGCCAGCCGTCGAGGACTGTGATCGATGAGAAGTAGCCTCATGCTCCGGCCTCAGGGACGATGTCAGCGATTGGTAATTGGTTACTAAGACAAATAGCCGGTGCCAGTTGATTCAGTTCCCGGCGATACCGGCGCTGTCGGCGATACCGGCGTTCCCAGCCGTCGAGGACTGTGATCGGTGAGAAGTAGCCTGATGCTCCGGCCTCAGGGGACCATGTCAGCGATTGGTAATTGGTTACTAAGACAAATAGCCGGTGCCACTTGATTCA
>Ga0070698_100009479_pt1 | contig 10427 bp, 2 predicted proteins | sample KBSK1502metaG_FD_65477 | JGI IMG/M metagenome (GOLD analysis project Ga0070698, IMG submission 65477) | Corn, switchgrass and miscanthus rhizosphere microbial communities from Kellogg Biological Station, Michigan, USA - KBS K1-50-2 metaG | ecosystem: Host-associated > Plants > Roots >... | reverse complement strand
CACTACGCCCGCGGCACGGCCTTCCTTGGCAAAGGACAGGTCGATTCGGCCGATCAGGAATTCGCGAAGTTGGAATCGACAATGGCGGATAAGTCGCTCGATCAGCCGCTATTTTCGCCGAACACCGGTCGCCAGGTGCTTTCAATTGCGAGAGAAGTTCTGGCCGGCGGGATTGCTGCTGCCAAAAAGAATTATGATCCGGCAATCGCCCACCTCGAGCGTGCGGTGCGACTGGAAGACGCTCTGGTGTACACCGAGCCTGCCGAGTTCCACTATCCGCCACGTCATGCGCTTGGCGCTGTGCTGTTGGAAGCAAACCGATCCGCCGAAGCTGAGACTGTTTACTGGGAGGATCTGAAGCGCAATCGCGAGAACGGTTGGGCACTGTTTGGCTTGCTGCAAGCCCTCAAGGCACAGGGTAAGAATGAAGATGCGGCGTTGGTCGAGGCGCGCTTCAAGAAGGCGTGGGCCCGGGCTGACGTTACGCTAAGCTCATCGCGCTTCGGACAATAGGGCGTTGGGCTGGAGCTAGCGCGTAGGGTCGCCCAACGTCGCCTCGGCAAATGTCTCGGCATAGTCTTCTGGAATGGCACCACGAATTTCCAGCCATTGTTTTACAGAAAGCCCTGTGTTAGGCATTATTGCGTCCAAACCTTTAGCGCCTTTGAGCTTCATCTCCTTACAATTTACCTTCTGATCAATCACTTGCAGGCACTCGCCAAAAGCCGGATTGGGAACAAAACCGTCTGGCACTTCAACTCTGCATTTTTGCCACCACAAGGGCCACGAGCTTTGATCAAAACTAATGGCAGGATTTTCAGATGAGCTGCGTTTGAAGCCCAAATAAGGTTCGCCAGCTGAATTGATGAAGGGTCGACCATCTCGAAATTCGATAGCGGCTTCCGCCGTTCCACAAACAATAATACCGCGGGAGTAGTCAAGGCACAGTAGAGATGACGTGGAGACTGAGATAATAAGCTTCCTTGTCGAGGTCTCCCAGATACAGAACTTTCCTCCAACATCGATGCTGCATAGGAAAGGTTGATCCGGTATGAATCTTAGTTGCACTACCTTCTCAGAGTGTTCTACTAGATTTGACCACTTAACCGAGACGATATGTGCTGCATCTACCTTCTGAGAGAGATCGATTACTCCAGAGCGACTTCCGAGAGCGATAAGACCTGCCTTTGAAATGTCCAGAGAATAACAACTCCTAAGGTTCGGGCGAAGTTCGCCTACAAAGGCCAGACCAAAAGTTGGGGATTCGGTATGCGTTTCGTATCTCCAGGTCCTCTTATCGAACCCCACATCATTTATTGCACTTGCGTTTGACGACATTCTCCAGAATCTTATTCGGTGATCTCCGCCTGCGGTAAGCAGCAGACCCGATTCGATTAAGCGTATGTCGGCGACCCAATGGTTATGCGCGCTATCAACACTAAACATCAAATGAGGAGGTTGCGCGACTGAGTCGAAGAACAGGAGACGACCACTGGTCGTGCCGCAGATCAACAAGCCAGCGTCAGAAACATGGAGCATCCGTCTAACCGAATGGGCTGAGTCGTTGTAAATACTGGTGGCACCCAAGTCGGGCTTACTGTCTTTCAAATCCCACACGAGCAAAGACCCATCTTCTCCGGCACTAAATAGTTGGTTATCGGTACTCGCCCAGCACACTTCCTGGATCTTCGCGCGGTGAGATCTCATCTCCAATATTTCTTTGCTAGCATCGAGGTGCCAAACATGCACATTCGCGTCCTCGCCGCCGCTGACAAGAGTCTGACCTGTGGGACTAATGGCAACAGACTGCACCCGGCCCATTTCTCTGAATTCAGCGTCCGTTAAGTTCGATTCTGAAAGATCTGCCCGTTCGAGTGTAACCCCCCGAAAGATGCAGCGTTGCAGGTTAGCTCCTTCTAAAGTAACGCCTGTAAGGTTGGCATTCTGAAAATCCGCGCAAGTCAAATTGACTCCCGGGAGCGTACGGCCCTGGAGGCTGAGAGGGTTGTGGCGAATCAGCATCGTTGCTGCATTACCACCGACAACACCCGAGTCTTCACTAGACCTTCCTCGCGTCAAGCTGATAAGTGCCAATAACTGCTCTTCCACGTTGGATTGGCCGGATTCGAGCATGTTCTCGATCAGATCCAGGATGGCCTTGGTGATAGGCGTTCTTCCGACGGTCTGAGCCAGCCTGGAAATCTCTTCTGCTTCAAAGTGCATTAGGGGTGGTATGGATTTGAGGTTCCCGCTGGTATCCATATCGCGTTTGAAATATGAAGACCAGGAATAGGCTTGGGGTTTCGCGTCCGTGTCTATATGGGACTGCGACTGCGAAAGCGCAGTAAAGTCTGGAGCAAGGAGTCCTAACTCAGCCGCGAACTTATAAGCAACGAAGAACTCCAGCAGAGATCGATGAGCTGGGGTGTAATCGCCGTCTGCATTACGTATCAGCATGGTTTGCCCCATCATGTCATAGTGCCAATGATCCAGATCTTTTTGCTCTTGAACGGATGGCCCCAACATCCTACTGATTTTTTCGGGAAAGACTTTATAGTTCAGACTCATCTGGTCAGTGCTCAGCATTTCCCAGGATAGTTCACAAAGAAAAAAAAGCTTATCGGCGAGGGAGGTGAATGTCCGCTCTGACGTGATATCTCGCTCCATTTTGCGACTCACCGCGTATAGATAAACGCGGGACAAATCCACTGGCCTGCCTGCTTCTATATCCGGAAGGGCCTCCAATATGAAATCGGTCATCACGGGCCGTCGCGCAAGATCTAAGAGTTCAGGACTGCCAATTACTTGCTGCACAACTTTTGGGCCTACTCTAAGAGATAGGGCTTGGCGGATCTGCTCATCGTCGAATTTTTGCAACTCAACCACTTCAAACTGAGGAGGCTCGCCGGTCAGGGCATCCGTCGAGCTCAACAGTTCCGCGTTAAGCAAAGCACGGCCTTCAGTAGCGTTCGGAAAGTGTTCGGTGCGAGAAGTCAAAATCGCTTTGGATCCGGGCACTACCACGCGCGCTAACTCCCAGAAGTTATTGATCATTTTCTGCCGATCAACTTTAGCCGCCATTTCATCGAATCCATCAAAGATAAGGACCAACTTGCCCATTCGATTGAGTTGCAGAAAGGCTGAATACCCGGATAACCGTATCTCGTGTTTTCGGAAGAAAAAGTCGGAGAATAGCGATTCGACGCTCACCGCTTTAGCATAGTCGCGGAGTGGGACCACGAGCGGCAGCCGAGGTCTCTCAAGACCACGATCTTTGGCCTCCAGATACGCCTGCAAAGCAATCCACGCATAATGCAACGCGAACCAAGTCTTACCCGTTCCGAATTCACCAAGTATGGAAATATGTTCTTTAGATGGATCGTGTAGCCAGCGGTCAATATATCCTTCAACCCATCCCTGCTCGCGCCCATATCTACTCCGACCAATGCTCTGCTTGGTGCTCGGATTGAACTCCTCCTTAGTACAAGCTAGTGGAACATACAACTTGTCAATGCCTTTGCGCTTAACTTCACTTTCAATCCACTTGAAATATCCAGCAAAGTCAACTTCTTGATCTATTAACTCGTCAAATGTGAAGCACGACAAGACTCTGTCCTTGCTGCTCTCAACGGCAGCACGAGCGGCTTGGCTCACACGACGAGTACTTACAATCCATCCTTCGTCTGTTTTTTGTCCTTCGATGGCGATTTGCATTTGCTCTACATCGGAGAGCTCGATCTCTCCGTTAATACCTCTTACCAGGATCCGGTCATACCTGCGGCGGCGTACTGGGATATTGATGATCCATTCAAAAAGGTTTTCGTCCTTAATACTGTGGCTCTCAAAGAGGTATCCCAAGATCTCGAACCAGCCCCTCATCTGCTGCGATAAATAATCAAGCGGAGTGCCTTGAGGTAACGGCGAGCGACTGGCTCCCTGCAGGCGACCGACTTCAGTTTGGAGGCGGGAGATCTCATCTTGAGAAACTCGGGCTTGACGAATTTGCGCCGTCATTTCGCGATGTTGTTGCACCAGCCAGTTCATAATATCGGTAGCCACCTGATCACCTAACCTGATCGCGCTATCGAAATAGGAATAGGTCACGCCCTGGTGGAGATCTAGTACTTCACGATCTAGGAATTCATTTAGGGAGGGCTCCCGCACGATGTCGTTATCCCGAATATAGACAAAACAAGGCTTATCGAGTTCACGTGCACGTTGGTATTCTTGGGCTGTCACTGCGCCGTACTTTTGCCAGAACAATCCAAGGTAAATATCCGCGTTTTCGACTTCGAGAAGCGAAGTTGTTTCAACTGTCTCAGGTCTTGCTCCGGCGGCTTCGAAGACCCAAGCGTGTATTCCCCGTTCATAAAGGGCCTTCTCCACAATTTCGCGAACATCGCGTAATTCGAGCATGGTAGAGCTTACGAACACGCTTAGTTTATTGAGATGAGGTTCAGATGACATTACTTAGCCTCGTGGAGGTTGGATCTTATGGGACTTGCCTCTCGCCTCAATTGAAACTGCGCAATCCAAATATCGAACTTGGTGACAAAATTGATTTGATTTGCAGACTCAATGAGCTATAAGCGCGAAGTCTAGCACCCAAGACCTCACGTGTCAGTCAAAAACGATAATAATTCGCAGAATCTCGTGGCGAGATTACCAATCACCCAAGGCGAAACGATTCCGATCCTCAAAATACAAGGGTAGTCACTTCGTCGAGGGTTACGCTATTTCGAGATGTTTCGCCCGCCGAAGCAACCGTAGTTCTCGACAGTCGACCTTGATGACGGCAATCGTCTTGGGATCTCATGAAACCTTCAGACCCGAATAGCGCAGTAGATGGACTGCAGATAGATTTTTGTCGCAAACTTGTGACGTGAATACAGACAAGCACGTGCGAATGGTTGGTACTGGATGTACTCCGAAGCGGCCGCAGCCTGTGAAAGATGTTAATAGACCTCAAGAGCGCCGTGACTGGATGGAATCGGTTTAGCTGCTCTCTCAACCAGTGGGTCGCACGTTCGGGTCCTGTTCGGCTCAATTTCAACCTCAGACCAAGAATTTAACCAACTAGAACTCGGCGGCGACTGCGAACGATCTTTACCGGCTACCAAGCCAGCCACCCATCGTTTGTGATAATTTTGCGCGCGATGGAGTCTGCCGCAAAGTAAGCTTAATAAGCCAGTCAATCGCGCGGAATCCGCTTCATCATAGGAGACGGCTATGAAAGCTGAAGAATTCGCTGCCTGCGCGCCTGACGCAGTGCTAAATCAGCCGCCGGCGCTGGAAAACTACAATCTGTATGAGTGTGACAGTGCTTTGCGTGAGGCAGTGGCGCGCGAGGGTGGCGACTGGATTGAAGAAAAGGCGCGAGAATTCGGCGCCTTGCTGGGCAAATCAGAAACGTTGCGGCTTGGCGAGTTGGCCAATCGCAATCCGCCAGTACTTCACACGCACGACCGTTTCGGTCATCGCATTGACCAAGTTGAATTCCATCCGGCGTGGCATGAAATGGAGCGGTTAAGCATCAGCGCGGGCACCCACTCGCTGCCCTGGGCGAATCAAATCGAACCCGCCGCCCATGTGGCCCGCGCTGCGCTGATGATGCTTAGTCACCAGCTTGAAGAAGGACACAGTTGTCCGCTGACTATGACCTTCGCCGCCGTTCCCTCGCTGCGGATTCAGCCGGAACTGGCGGCCGAATGGGAGCCGCGTGTGCTCTCCAACGAATATGATCCGAGGTTTATTCCAGCAAATGAAAAACGCGGCGCGCTGTTCGGTATGGCGATGACCGAACGGCAGGGCGGTTCGGATGTCCGCGCCAACACTACACGCGCGCGCCCGCTTGCGAAACGCGGCCCCGGCGAAGCGTATCTAATCACCGGTCACAAATGGTTCTGCTCAGCGCCGATGTCCGACGCGTTTTTGGTACTGGCACAAGCTGAAGGCGGACTGTCGTGTTTTCTGCTACCGCGCTGGAAGCCGGACGGTTTGCTCAATGCATTCCACATTCAGCGTCTGAAGGACAAGCTCGGCAACCGGTCAAACGCTTCGAGCGAAGTAGAGTTTCACGACGCGCTGGCGTGGCTGGTCGGAGAGGAAGGACGCGGCGTGCCAAATATCATTGAGATGGTACGGCACACACGGCTCGATTGTGTGCTTGGTTCGGCAGCCACCATGCGGCGCGCAGTAGCGGAAGCGACTCATCACGCACACTATCGTTACGCCTTCGGCGACCGGCTTATCAATCAGCCGTTGATGAAAAACGTGCTCGCCGATTTATGTCTTGAATCGGAAGCCGCCACCGCCCTGGCGCTACGCTTGGCACGAAGCTTTGATGAAGCACCGGGCGATGAAACCGAGCGCTGCTTCAGCCGCATTGCCACGGCCGTCGGCAAATACTGGGTCACGAAACGCGCGGTCGCCGTAGTTGCTGAGGCGCTCGAATGCCTGGGCGGTAACGGATATGTTGAGGAAGCACCACTGGCGCGACTCTATCGCGATGTGCCGCTGAACTCGATTTGGGAAGGTTCCGGGAATGTCCAGTGTCTCGACGTGTTGCGAGCGATGCACAAGGAGCCTGAAACAGTCGCAGCGCTATTTGGCGAACTCAATGCCGCGAAGGGCGTTGACGGGCGCTACGACGAACTCCTCGCCTGGATCGATGGGGAGTTGTCAGACAAGAGTCAGATTGAAGCGCGGGCTCGAAGAATTGTCGAAGCTCTCGGTTTGGCGCTTCAAGCCGCGATCCTCCTGCAACACGGACATCCCGCCGTAAGCGATGCTTTTTGTTCTTCACGTCTGGCAGGTAAGCAGTATCTGACGCTCGGCACATTACCTGCGGGAACTTCTTTTGATCGAATCATCGAACGCTCAAGACCAATAGTGAACTGATCGGGGCGCCATTCACGGTCCGGCGTTCGTTCCAACTGCCTGGCCTTCCTGATTGCCTGTCGGCGCTCCAAAGAAGCGTCGACGATACTCCCCGGATTCAATGAACGCCTTGACCATTTCCGCGCGCCGCACGCGTGCCAGCGCTACCGCTTCGTTGCGCGCATCCTCGCCCGGCACCGTGAATTCATTCATCTTCGCCAGCCAGAAGTCGTAGCCATTGAAATTGTTGTCTGGCAGGTCGTCGGGATTCCGGCGCAGGTAACCGTAGTACTGCATCAACACAAACGCCGGATTGTAGAGCGCATTAAACACCGTACCGCTCTCAACCACACTCTGTAGCGCGGCTGCTCGCCCTGAAGTATTTCCGGAACCGTAGGCGCTGATGGCTGCGTTCCGCTCTGCTGTGGTAGGTGCCACTCCCGCGTTGATGAACAACCCGTCAACATAAGCTGCTGCAGGCTGTCCTTGCGGGTAGACTGCCACAAACTCCGCGCGCGATACAAAGTCAGCCAGATAGTTCTGCTTGTTCGTTGCTAGTTGTTGTTGCCAATTGCCTTGGCCTACGACTATCCCTTCACCAATGTGCCGCTGGTCACCTAGGAAGGTTGCGTAACGCGGATTGCTCTTCAAGTTGCCAAAGGCAGCCTTGTGGGACCGGATAACGAAGTAGCCCGTCTGTTGGAACTCGATCGAAAGGAAGAATGCCGTGGACACGTCTGTTCGTTTCGATCTTAGGCAAACCGCATCGGTACCGCATTGTTCGAGTTGACCGGTCCAGAAATCTTCGCCGGCTTGATCCGGTTCACGATAGAGAAAGTCGTGGTAGTGCTGGCAGACAAATCCGCGCGCGGCGTCGATCGGATTGGCTGAGGGTTCCGAAGCGTTGTCGGTGATCAGCAGCATCGCGGTGCTTTGCGCGCCGAGTGTGCCATTGATCGGGTGTTGCAGAATCAGCGTGGCGAATTCCAGGCCCTCGACATAGCTGTCATCGTTGATTAGTACGTGAACGACTTTCTCCGTTTCGCCTGGCGCGAAGGTCAGGTGGCCGGTGACGAAGTTGTAATCACCTTTCTGTTTTGCGGTGCCGTCTTCGCTGGTGATGTCGATTGAGGCAGTCGTGCTGGTTGGCCCACTGCGCACGATGTGTACTGTGACGGCAGAGCAACCCTCTTCAATGGAATACGTCGGAGCATCAAACTGGAACGTCGGCGGCGCGGGTGTAGGTGTTGGAGTCGGCGTGGGCGATGACGTCGGTGTTGGCGTCGGCGTAGGGCTCGGCGCTGCCGGATTGAATTCGAAGGCGCCGATGTCGGTGTTGTCGCCACCGGAGGCCGGCGCAATCGCCGGGTTGTCAACTGGACGCGGCGAACCGCGCTGGTCGGTCGCCAGTCCGAAGTTATAGCCCTTATCGAGTGCTGGACTGCCAGGAAGCAGCGCCAGCGTCCGGGTCGGCCCGCCGTTGTTTTGCAGACCTGCAGGGTCGACTTTCGGATCGAGCGGCGTCGCGATCGTGCCGGTTTGGTCCGTGAGTTCGGAGAACCCCGCGCTGCCGTCCTTTTTACCGATTAAGTTGAAACCACCCGAAGTGAACGCGAAGCCGGTCCCACTAAACAAATCGGGCCCCGCGCTGCTGGCGCTGTTCAAAGCGATGAGACTATTTGTGACCCGTCCTATTTCTGTGATGGCAACGCCACCACCTTCAGCGGCACTGTTATATGTCACCGTGCTATTGCCAATAGTCACTGTGCTGACATCACTATTTCCGATCGTGTAGGAGTATATGCCGCCGCCTCTAGTTGCGGCACTGTTGCCGCTGATCGTGCTGCTGGTAAGGGTCAGCTCTCCTGCAGCATTTGCTATCCCGCCGCCGTCCGCAGCTACCGCCGTGTTGCCGCTGATGGTGCTGTTGGCAACATTAACCTGACTCGAGGAGAGTGCCCCTTTGATGTAAATGCCGCCGCCCGAGCTCGAAGCGGTGTTGCCGCTGATGGTGCTGCTAAAAATACTCAGGGGTCCCGGGTTGACGATTGCGAGCGCCCCTCCAAGATTGGCCGAATTACCAGTGAAGCTGCTGCTTGAAATACTACCAAACCTTCCAGTCACGTCGCTCAGGATTGCGCCGCCTTCCGCAGTGGCGGAGTTCGCGTTGAAAGTGCTGTTGCTGACCAACAGCGCACCGCCCGCGAAGATGGCTCCGCCGGAGGTAGCGGCGGAGTTTGCGTTGAACGTGTTGTGGCTGACGGACAACAGACTCCTTGCGAAGATGGCTCCGCCGGAAGTGGCGGAGTTCCCAATGAACGTGCTGCTAATGATGTTTACTATCCCTCTAGGCGGAACAGAACTAACGGCTCCTCCGCGTTCGCCGCGATTACTGGTGAACGCACAGTTCACGATGCTTAAGACAAAGGGTAAGTTGCTGAAAGAGCCAAGAGCGCCAATTCCGCCGCCTTCGGCAGAAGTGGTTCCTACCCCATCGCTGATCGTCAGGTCTGAGAAGCTCACTTGGGCGACCATATCTGAAGTGATCGCAAAGATGCCGTAATTACCTCCAGCCTGCCGCCGCACGGTCAGAACGTCCCTACCAGGACCATTGATGGCGAGATTAACTGTTATGCCAGGAAGTGGACTGTGCAGGTTAATAGTGTACCTGCCAGTTGTGGAATCGAAGCCCGGATCCGTTTGGGGTATGGCGAAGTTGATGGTTTGGTCGGTGGTAAGGGCGTTCGCTTGACTCAATGCCGCTCGCAATGTGCACTGGGGACCAGGGGCGCCTGCATCACTATCACATATAGCATCACTCGGAGTCAGGTCGTCACTGTCGCCGGTCAGGTTCACGGTAAACGTTAATTGCACACAGGGAGGACGCTCGATTGCGCCAATGTCCGTGCCGTCGCCGCCCGTCGTGTTGGGCTCGCCGGGATCGTCAATGGTACGCGGTAGCCCGCGCACGTCCGTCGTCAATGCCCCTGTAAGGCTGGCGCTCGTTCCTTTGTCGAAGGCCGGACTATCGCAGAGCGGTTGGACCGGAACGAACATTCCAAGCATTGATACATTGGTGAGTTTCGGATCTATCGGCATGTTATTGGTGCCCACTTGATCCGTAGGCTGGTTGAAACCCGAATTCGCCTCGGCCTTGCCGATGAGATTAAAGCCGGCGGAAGTGAAAGTGCCCAACACGTCAAGGGTATCATTCTGTGCGACGATCGTACTTTTCAAATTCGCGGAACCGAAGATAGCGGCATTCGCGGCAGACGTGTTCCTCACGATGCTACTGTTGCTGATGTTGACCGTGCCGCTGACATTGCGAATAGCGCTGCCGTTTTCGCCGCTGTTCCTATAAAAAACACTATTTGTGATATTGACGGCGCCGGATACGTTCCGGATGCCGCCGCCGCCCTCAACGTTATTGCTGATGAAATTAGCGGTGATGAGGCTGTTCGTGATGTTGACCGTGCCCGTGTTGTTGTTGGCGATGCCGGCACCGGCGAGAGCCCGGTTGTCTGCAATTCGACAATTAATAACATTTA
>Ga0070698_100009477_pt1 | contig 10429 bp, 6 predicted proteins | sample KBSK1502metaG_FD_65477 | JGI IMG/M metagenome (GOLD analysis project Ga0070698, IMG submission 65477) | Corn, switchgrass and miscanthus rhizosphere microbial communities from Kellogg Biological Station, Michigan, USA - KBS K1-50-2 metaG | ecosystem: Host-associated > Plants > Roots >... | reverse complement strand
CGAATCGCGGGTCGCGAACTCGCCGTAGCTGCGCACGCTCACGCCGGCGCGCTGGCAGGCGTCCCAGATGTAGCCGTGCTCGGGGGCGGTGATGTTCCCGTAGGCGTTGCGCATGGTGCCGCCGCCCTCGCTCAGGTACTTGCCGCCCCGCCCTCCGTAGTTCATCGGCCAGACCTTGTTCACGAAGTCGGTGGCGTAGGCGGCGGTGGAGAAGGCGTGCCCGCTGTAGCTGACCTCGGCGTCGACGTAGAAGCTGTCGAGGAGCACGAACTCCCGCGCGAGCGCGTGCGCGTTCGGGGTCACGTCCTCGCCGAACAGGGTCAGCGTGGGGTCCCCGTTGCCCTTCTCCATGTCGCCGAGGATCTGGTCATACGTGCGGTTCTCGCGGATCACGTAGAAGACGTGCTTGATCGGCGACGGGTCGCCCACCTTGCGCGGGATCGGCGAGCCCGCGGGGGCGCGGGCGGGAGCGAGCCGCGCCGCGTCGGTGTAGGGCGTCAGATCGACGACCGTCTTCGTGTAGGCGGCCAGGCGCGCGGCGTCGGGCACGGGCATGACCGACAGCGAGCCGAGGAGCATCGATCCGGCGTACTGGCCGTCGCCGGAGCCGACGCCGGGCTGGGGGCCGCGCGGGTTGGCCTGCGACGTGAGGCCCTTGCCGCTGAGCACGTAGATGCGCTGGCCGTCGCGGCTGAACTGGGCCGCGGTCGGGTACCAGCCCGTGGGGATGAACCCCTTCACCGCGCTCGCGCCGGGCCGGCTCACGTCGACGACCGCCAACGCGTTGTTGTCGGCGCTCGCCACCAGCAGCGTCCGCCCGTCGGGCGAGAGGCCGAGCGCGTTGGGCGTGCTTCCCGCGGGCGCGTTGGGATGGAGCGCCACCGACACCTGCTCCTTCGCCGTGCGTGACGCGAGGTCCACCACCCACACCGCGTTGGTGTTGGCGCAGGCGACGAACAGCCGCGTACCGTCCTTCGAGAAGGCCATCGCGTTGGGGTGCTCGCCGACCGCGATCTCAACCTGCTTCTCGAGGGTGGCCGCGTCGAAGGCGAGCACCTTCGCGCCTCCCCACAGCGAGACGTAGACCGTACGGCTGTCCGCGGAGACGAGGGCGGCGTAACCCTCGGCCGGAAGCTCGACGCTCTTCGCCTCCGCCGCCTCTTCGGTCGTGAGATCCACGACCGAGAGCATCTCCCCCAGGGCATGGACGGCGAACAGCCGCGATCCGTCGGGGCTGACGGCCACCCCGGCCACGAAGCTTTCCCGGGAGGGCCGCCGCAGCACGTGGGTCGCCGCCGACGTCAGCGTCCCGTTGGCCCAGCGCAGCTCTTTCACCGAGCTGTCTCCGGCCCCCGAGGAGTAGAGCCTCTTTCCGTCGGGATGCCAGGCCAGGCCCAGCCAGGCATCGTCCAGCAGCACCCTGGACCTGATCATCATCCGGGCCGTGTCGACCACGACGAGCGCGGGCTTCGCGTAGCCGTTGTTGCTCACGATCAGGTAGCGGCCGTCGGCGGACTCCGCCATCGCCAGGGGAAGGTCGCCCACCGTGATGTGGCGCCCGGCCGGCGCGATGCGCCAGCCGTTGGGGAGCAGCGTCACGCCTCCGCCCTGGGGCCCGGGCGGGCCGGCGAAGAGAGGCGCGGCGAGAAGGAGGCCGAGCGGGGCGCCGATCCGGGTCTTGGCGAGCATTCAGGAATCCTACCCCAGCCTTGCTTTCCGGCGCCGCCGGTCCGAGAATCCGGCGAGAGTCCTCGCTTGTACTTCAAGCAGTTCTATCTGGGTTGCCTGGCCCACGCGTCCTACCTGATCGGTTCCGAGGGCGAGGCCGCCGTCGTCGATCCGCGTCGCGACGTCGACGAGTACCTGGCCGAGGCGGCCGGCCAGGGGCTGCGCATCCGCTACGTCGTCGAGACGCATCTGCACGCCGACTTCGTCAGCGGACACCGCGAGCTGGCCGAGCGCACCGGGGCCACGGTGGTCTTCGGCGCGGAGGCGGGAGCGGCGGTTCCTCATCGTCCGGTCCGTGACGGGGACGAGATCCGCGTGGGCGCCGTCGCCCTGCGCTTCCTGGAAACGCCGGGCCACACGCCCGAGAGCGTGTCCATCCTCGTCATCGACACCGCGGCCTCGCCGACCCCGAGGATGGTCCTCACCGGCGACACGCTGTTCATCGGCGACGTGGGCCGGCCGGACCTCGCCGGCGGCCGCGGGGGCACGCCGGAGGCGATGGCGGGGCTTCTCTACGACTCGCTCCACGGCAAGCTTCTGAACCTGCCTGACGACGTCCTCGTGTATCCCGCCCATGGCGCGGGCTCCCTGTGCGGCCGGAACATCTCGACCCAGACCTCGTCGACGATCGGCGAGCAGCGCCGGTCGAACTACGCTCTTCAAGCCATGCCGCGCGAGACCTTCATCATCAAGATGATGACGGCCGATCTTCCCGAGCTTCCCCCCTATTTCGCGAACGACGTGGAGATCAACCGCGCCGGGGCGCCCCCTTTGGCCGACCTCCGGACCCCGGCGCTCTCTCCCGAGGCGGTGCGGGCCGCGGCGGCCTCGGCGACGCTTCTGGACGTGAGGGGCAGCGCCGCCTACGGGACCGGCCACCTGCCGGGATCGCTCAACCTCGGCCTGTCCGGGCAGTTCGCGTCGTGGGCGGGCACGCTCGTTCCCGCCGGCACGCCCATCGTCCTCGTGGCCGAGGACGAGGATGGGGTGCGCGAAGCCGCGATGCGGCTGGCGCGCGTGGGCCTCGAGAGGGTGGAGGGACATCTCGCCGGCGGCGTGGCCGCCTGGCACCACGCCGGGCTGCCGCTCGTGGCGCGGCCGCAGATCACCGTCGACGAGCTCGCGGCGCGCCGGCGGGAGGTCGCGGACCTGCAGGTGGTGGACGTCCGCCGGAAGGGCGAGTACGCCGCCGGGCACGTGCCGGGCGCGCGTCACCTCCCGCTCGACCGGCTCGAGCTCGACGTGGCCCAGATCGATCCGTCGCGGGCCACGGCCGTCATCTGCGCCGGCGGCTACCGCTCGAGCGCGGCCACGAGCCTGCTCGAGCGCCACGGCTTCGGCGACATCGTGAACGTCATCGGGGGCACCAGCGCCTGGATCGCGGCCGGCCACCCGGTGGAGAAGGAAGGAGCAGACGAATGCGCCGAAGCCTCGTCGTCGTCGTCGCGGTCCTGATGGGCGCCGGCTCGCCCGCCGCCGACCGTCCGGAAGGGCGCCCGTTCGCCACGCGGTCGGTGATCTTGGCGCGGCACGGGATGGTCGCCGCCGCCCATCCCCTGGCCGTCCAGATCGGCGTGGACGTGCTGAAGAAGGGGGGCAGCGCCGTCGACGCCGCCATCGCGGTCAATGCCGCCCTCGGCCTGATGGAGCCGATGTCGTGCGGCATCGGCGGCGACCTGTTCGCCATCGTCTGGGACGCGAAGACCTCGCATCTCTACGGTCTCAACGCGTCGGGCCGGGCGCCCGGCGCGCTGACCGCGGACAAGGTGCCCGCCGACGCCGACGGCACCATGCCGTCCTCGACCCCCCACTCGTGGACGGTGCCGGGAGCGGTCGACGGCTGGTACGAGCTGCACGGGAAGTTCGGCCGGCTGCCGATGGCCGACCTGCTCGCTCCCTCCATCGCCGCCGCGCAGGACGGAGTGCCCGCGCCGCAGGTGATCGCCGGCCTGTGGAGCGGCGGCGAGCGGCTTCACCGCGCCAAGCCGGGCTTCGCCGCCGTCTACCTTCCCGGGGGGCACGCGCCGCGCGAGGGCGAGGTCTTCCGCAACCCCGCGCTCGCCGCCACCTACGGGGCGATCGCCGACGGCGGGCGCGACGCGTTCTACAAGGGAAGAGTCGCCCGCGACATCGTGGCCTTCTCGAGGGCCAACGGCGGCTTCTTCTCGGAGGAGGACTTCGCGCGCCACCACTCGGACTGGGTGGATCCCGTCTCCACGGATTACCGCGGCGTGGAGGTGTTCGAGCTGCCGCCCAACACGCAGGGGATCGCCGCGCTCCAGATGCTGAACATCCTGGAAGGCTTCGACCTCAAGGCGATGGGCCGCGCCTCGCCGCAGTTCTGGCACACGATGGTGGAGGCCAAGAAGCTCGCCTACGAGGACCGGGCCCGCTACATCGCCGATCCCGCGTTCGCGAAGGTGCCGGTGGAGGGGCTGCTCGCCAAGGACTACGCGCGAGGGCGCGCGCGCCTCATCGATCCGGGCCGCGCCGCCGCCCGCTACGAGGCCGGCCAGCCCGCGCTCAACCGTGGCGACACGACCTATCTCGCGGTGGCGGACGGCGACGGCAACATGGTCTCGCTCATCCAGAGCAACTACTCGGGATTCGGCTCGGGCTATGCGGTCGACGGCTTCGCGCTCCAGAACCGCGGCGCGCTCTTCGATCTCAAGCCCGGACGGCCGAACTCGCTCGTTCCCGGCAAGCGGCCGTTCCACACGATCATCCCCGCCTTCGCGATGAGGGACGGCAAGCCGTGGCTGGCCTTCGGCCTGATGGGCGGCGACATGCAGGCCCAGGGGCACGCCCAGGTCATCGTGAACATGATCGACTTCGGCATGAACCTGCAGGAGGCGGGCGACGCGGCCCGCTTCTACCACAGCGAGTCGTCCGAGCCGACCGGCACCGTGATGACCCGCGGCGGCGTGCTCCACCTGGAGAGCGGCGTCCCCGAGGAGGTGCGCCGGGAACTGGTGAAGCGCGGCCACCGCGTGGCGGACGCGGTGGGGCTCTACGGCGGTTACGAGGCGGTGGCCCGCGATCCCGTCACCGGCGTGCTCTCGGGAGCAACCGAGTCGCGCAAGGACGGTTGCGCCATGGGCTATTAGGCCAGCGAACTGCCTTTCCACGCGGAGAACGCGGAGAAAGGCAACACTGGTTCGAGGACGCAGAGAAGGAAGGGAGCATCTACTTTTTTCCCTCCGCGTCCTCTCCGTTCCCCCCCGCGTCCTCTGCGTTAATAGTAACTACGGCGCTCTCTCGGCGGGCTTGAGGGTCCAGGCCTGGAGCTTGGCCATCTCGACGATGCGCGGCGCGCGAAAGCCCTCCGGGTGGATGATCCAGCCGCCGAAGAGCTCCGGGGTGTCTTCGGCGACGAAGCGCTCCGTGGCGACCGTGGTGCCGCTCGGGATCGCGACTCTCTCCGGGAACACCGGGTGTCCCGGTTCGGCGGCGATCGCGGCGAGGGCCACCGATGCCGCCGCCCGAAGGAAGTCGGCGGGCGCGATCTTCTTGACGCCCGCGAAGACGCGCGCGGGCACCTGCGCGCTCACGCGGGCCTCGTCGGAGGCGTCCAGGAGCGCGTCGCGGAAGGCGCGCCACGGAAGCTCCGCGACCTCGGTCGCGGGCGGGCGCTCCGATGGGCCCCGGAGCTCGCTCACCTCGACGAGCGCGGGGATCCGGCCTTCTCCGATCGAGCGCGCCAGGAAGCTCGTGATCAGCGAGAATTGCTCCGCCGGCGAGACGAATCGGCCGCGCCGGTCGCCCACGATGTCGAGCGCCGGCGCGCGCGCCACCCGTTCCGCGACGTCCTTGACCGTGTCCAGGTCCGCGCCCTCCTCGCAGATCCGGTTCCTGTAGATCGCCGGCAGCTCCGAGGCGGTGACGTGTCGGACGCCGGGCAGGGAGCGCTGGAAGTCGACGTACTTCGCAAAGCGCTCGTAGGCGGCCTCGGTCTCCGCCGCCGGCCTCTGCGGCGGCCTCTTCCACTCCTCCCGCGGAGGGTTCGCGCCACGGCGGAAGTTCACCGCGTCCCAGAACTCGCGGTGCACCCACTCGGCGGGGTGGTAGTAGATGCTGATGAGCCCGCCGCCGTCGCCGCGGAGCCGGTCGTAGGCCGCCTTGAAGTCCGCGCAGCCCTTCTCGAGCCCGCCCGGCTCGTGGAGCTCCATGCGGATCTGGTTGCGCCCCATGTTGAAGACGTTCAGCACGCCGCCGTACCAGAACGGCTTCTCCTCGAGGCCCACCTGGCTGCCCTCGTCGAGGTAGACGGAAACGCCTCCGCCGGTCACGACGCCGATCTGGCGGAGGGCGGCGTGGGCCTGCGGCGCCCACGACGAGCCCGGCTGCCCGTAGCAGCTGAGGCCGGGCACCCGGAAGATCCGCCGCACGTCCCCCGCCCCCGCGCGCTCGCGCCGCACGAACTCGGCGACCCCGTCGAGCCAGCCGCACTCGGAGAGGTACTCCGCCGGAGTCGGGTGCACGGAGTGGAGGTTGGAGTGGTAGCCGATGTCGTGCTTCTGGAGGGCCGCGATGACGTCCGCACGGGAGCGTTGCTCGAGGACGCGGGCCTTCTCGCCGACGACCTTGAACGTGCCGCGGATCGCGCGCGCGGTGAGGATCTCCGCGACGCGCTTCGCCGCGTCGTCGGTGGCCGGAAGGAGGTAGTCCTCCGTGTCGAACCACAGGGCCACCATCACCTCGGGCTCGGCGGCGCGCAGGGACGATGCGGCCGCGAGCAGGAGGCTCAGCAGCCAGACGCCGACCCCCCCTTTCATCCGGACGCCGGGGGAGCGAAGCTCCACTTGGGCAGGTCGGCGACGGTGAGGCCATCCACGCGCGCCGACACGATCCGGTCGAGCCATCCCTGCAGCTCCTCGCGGTGGGCGGCGAGGTCGAAGCCGAAGTAGCGGTCCGGGTAGCGCGCGAAGCGCCTGAGCGCGCGCCGGAGCATGCTCTCCGCGCCCGGCAGGTTGCCCCCGGTGAGGTGGTAGAACGCCACCGAGACCTGGATGAGCCCCTGGAAGAAGTCCCGGGACGGGCCGCGGATTCCGGTCCACATGTCCTCCAGCGTGTCGTGGCACTCGAAGTAGTACCCGGCGTTGAACTCGGCGACGCCGCGATCGAAGGCGTCCCTTTCCTGGGCGGTGAGGAGGGGTGCGGCCACCGGCGGCCCGCTCACCGAAGGTCCACGTTGAGGCTCACCATGAGGCAGACGGGCGCCGCCGCCCCCCGCACGACGGTCTTGGCGTACTTGTATTGCTTCAGCGCCGCGATCGCGGCCTCGTGGATCTGCGGCCAGGGCGGCTCCTTCGGCCGCTCTCCGAGGGTCTTCACCTCCGAGATGCGCCCGCTCTTGTCGACGGTGACCTCGTAGACGAGGAGCACGGACTTGAGCGCGCCGCCCCGTGCCTTGTCCGACACCTTGATCTCTGCGGTCTTCAGCACCGGCGGCTCCGGGACCTCGGTGCTCGCCCGGTAGCAGCTCCGGCCGGGGGGCAGCGGCGGGAGGTCGAGGCCGACCACCCTCTTCTTCGGCGCCGGCTTCTTGCGGGCGGGCGCCTTCCTCGCGGGCGCCTTCCTCACCGCCGTCTTCGCGGCGACGCGGGTGGCCGCGCCCACCGGCCCGATCGCGCCCACGCCCAGGGAGACGATGACGGCGCCGGCCGGGGCGAGGGCCCTCCACCCCCGGCCGGGAAAGAGCCTCATCCAGTCGAGGATACCTTTTCGGTGGGTCCGGGGGCGGGAGCCGGCTCGAACGCGACGCTCGTCGTGGCCCGAGTGCGCTCGAGCGCCCTCTTCCACTCGCGGTAGAGCTGGATCTGGGCACGGTACGGCTCTTCGCCCTTGGGCGGCCGCTTGCGCTTGTAGGTCCCGTCGGGCATCAATCGCCGCGCCTTCACGTCGTCGCGGAACATCGCGTCCATGACCTCCAGGACCTTCCGGACCGGCTCGGGCGAGGTCACCGGGAAGAGCAGCTCGATCCGGCGGTCCAGGTTGCGGGGCATCCAGTCGGCGCTGGAGAGGTAGACCTCCTCGTCGCCGCCGTTGCGGAAGTGGTACACGCGGGCGTGCTCGAGGAAGCGGTCGACGATCGAGATCACCTCGATCGTCTCGCTCACGCCCTTGATGCCGGGGCGCAGGCAGCAGATGCCGCGCACGTTGAGCCGGATGCGCACCCCGGCCCGGGACGCGTCGTAGAGGGCGCGAATGATGTCCTCGTCGACGAGCGAGTTCATCTTGGCCCGGATCTCCGCCGCCTGCCCCTCCTCGGCCCGGCGCCGCTCGCGCTCGATGAGGCGCAGGAAGCGCTCGCGGAGGTTGGTGGGCGCCATGGCCAGCTTCTTCATCTTCGGCGGATCCGAGTAGCCGGTGAGCGCGTTGAAGAAGGCGGACACGTCCTCGCCCACGACCCGGTCCGCGGTCAGGAAGCCGAAGTCGGTGTAGACGCGCGCGGTGCGGTCGTTGTAGTTGCCGGTGCCCATGTGGACGTAGCGCTCGATCCCCTGGCGGCCCCGGCGCACGACGAGACAGACCTTGGCGTGCGTCTTGTAGCCCTGGATGCCGTAGATCACGTGGGCGCCCGACTCCTCGAGGCTCTTCGCCCACCGGATGTTCGACTGCTCGTCGAAGCGGGCGAGCAGCTCCACCAGCACCGTCACCTGCTTGCCGTTCTCGGCGGCCCGGGCCAGCGTCTGCACGACGGGCGAGTCGCCGCTCGTGCGGTAGAGCGTCTGCTTGATGGCCAGCACGTCGGGGTCGGCGGCGGCGTTCGACAGGAAGGCGAGCACGGGCTCGTAGGAGTCGTAGGGGTGGTAGAGGAGCACGTCGCGCTCGGCCACGACCGCGAAGATGCCGCGCAGCTCGTGCTCGTCGAGGACCGGGAGCGGCTTCAGGGGCGGCTCCCGCAAGTGCTCCAGGGAGGGGATGTCGACGAGCGGCTGCAGGGCCCGCATGTCCAGGGGGCCGCGGACGTGGTAGACGTCCGGGATCTCCACGCCCAGGCGCTCGATGAGCAGCGCGAGCAGCGTGTCGTCCGCCTCCGCCTCCACCTCCAGGCGCACCACCTGGCCGCTGCGGCGCTTCTTCAGCTCCTCCTCCACTGCCTCCAGGTAGGGCCGCCCGCCCTCGTCGTCCAGCTCCATCTCCGCGTCGCGGGCGATGCGGAAGGCCGCCGACGCCATCACCCGCTGGCCCGGGAACAGCTCGGCCAGCTCGGCGCGGATGACCTCCTCGAGGAGCACGTAGGTGCTGCCCTCGCCTCCCACCGGCCGCACCAGCCGTCGCAGGCCGCCCGGGACCTGGACGAGGGCCAGCCGCGGCTGCTCCTCGCCGTCGCCGGGCGCGAGGAGGATGGCGAGGTTGAGGCTGAGGTTGGCCAGCCGCGGGAAGGGCCGCGAGGCGTCGGTGGCGAGCGGCGTGAGGGCCGGGAGCGCCTCGTTCCGGAAATAGCGGGCGAGGAACGTGCGCTGCGCGTCCTCGAGCGTGGCCAGGGGAACGATGCGCACGCCGTGCTCCGCGAGGGCGGGCAGGATCTGCTCGGTGAGGGTCTTGCCCAGCGTGTCCACCATCTCGTGGGCGCGCTCGGCGATCACGTGGAGCCGCTGGCGCGGGCGCAGGCCGGCGAGGTCGGGCTCGTTGTCACCTTCGGCCACCGCGTGCTTCAGGGCCGCGACGCGGACCATGAAGAACTCGTCGAGGTTGGTGGACACGATGATGGCGAACTTCAGCCGGTCGAGGAGCGGCGTGGCGGGATCCATCGCCTCCTCGAGCACGCGGCCGTCGAACTCCAGCCAGGACAGCTCCCGGTTGATGAAGAGCTCGGGCTCCTTCTTGCGCGGCCGTCCCGGCGTCTTGATCACGATGCGCGGGCCCTCGATTCCCGGAAGCTGAGCTTCCGGCCGAACACCTCGGTCAGGAAGTCGCCGCGCGCGAGCGAAGCCAGCCGCTCCATGGTGAGGTCGCCGGCGCCCTCCACCTCCAGCACCCAGTCCCCTTCCTCCGACAGCACCCGCACGTCCTTCACCTTCTGGAGGTGGTCGGCGTCGAGGGCGTTGGCGAGGCGGAGGATGGCGGAGAGCTTGTTCACCACGACCCGGGCCTCCCGGTCGAGGGCCATGTACGGGAGATGGGATTTCTGCGGCAACGCCCGCCGGTGGTAGCGCGCTACGTTGGCCACCAGCGCCATGTCGTCCCCGGAGAGGCCGAAGATGTCGGACACCGAGAGCAGGTACCAGGTGTGCTTGTGGTGCCCGCGCAGGTTGACGTAGTTGCCGATGTCGTGGAGGAGGGCGGCCACTTCCAGGAGCAGCCGCTCGCGCTCTCCGAGGCCGTGCTCCGCCTTCAGCTCGTCGAAGATCCGGGTCGCGAGCTGGGCGACCTTCTTCGAGTGCGCCGCGTCCCAGCGGTACTTCTCGGCGAGGGCGACCGCGCTCGAGAGCACCTGCCGGGAGAAGTCCGCGATCCCTTCGGCCGATTCCACCTGGGCGACGTCGAGGAGCAGGCCCGCGCGGAGGGAGACGTCGGGCACGATCATCTCCTGGGCCGCCGTCTCCTGCAGCAGCTCCCGATAGGCGACCAGCGCCGGCACCAGCGTCTCCGCCTCCGCCTGGGGCAGCCGGAACTGCTCGACGAGCTGCTCCACGTCCCACGCCGTGACCTGGTCGCAGAAGGCCACGAAGGGCTCGCGGCCGAGGATGGCGGG
>Ga0070698_100009476_pt1 | contig 10430 bp, 16 predicted proteins | sample KBSK1502metaG_FD_65477 | JGI IMG/M metagenome (GOLD analysis project Ga0070698, IMG submission 65477) | Corn, switchgrass and miscanthus rhizosphere microbial communities from Kellogg Biological Station, Michigan, USA - KBS K1-50-2 metaG | ecosystem: Host-associated > Plants > Roots >... | reverse complement strand
AACCTGGTGGCGCTGCTGCGGCTGCTGCGCGGGGACCTGCGTGGGCTGGACCTGTCGCAACTGGCCCTGCGGGGCGCCTATTTGCAAGGGGTCGAGATGCAGGATACCACGCTTGCCGGAGCGAGGCTTTGCGAGTGCGTCTTGGCCTTCCCGTAGCAGATGGACAAAAAGCAACGTTTGGCATCCGCACCATATAATTAGCACTAGGTGCATCCTGTTGACTCCGCGTAAAAAAGCGTCGTATCAGCGCTACCGGAAAATTTCAGCGGAGATATCTCTCTCCGCTCCACAAGTGGCTTTACACTCTTAACGTTGGTTATTGTCCAAGTACTACGGGAACCCTTCCATAGACGCGACTGGCTGTGGTTCTACGATAAGCGCCAGGCGATACCCCGACGCAAGGCAACGCCAGCGCAACTGCAGGCGCTGGCCAGGGCAAAAGAAGCGTTCGTTGCCAGATACACCTGCCTGGGATGTGGCAAGAAGCCACGGACGACGCACGATATGAAAGACCTCATGTGCGGCTATTGCAGCGCTTGCCGGTGGGAGGCCGAACAGAAGCGGCTTTCCGCACAGATCGAGATGGACGGCGAGGCGGCATGCGCGTGGGCTGCAGGGCTGTTGCAGCGCGAAGATTTTGCTGTTTTGGACCTGGAAACCACTTCGCTCAGTGGCGCGATCGTGGAGATCGCCGTGGTAGACCGCGAGGGCAACACGCTTTTTCACAGCCTGGTCAACCCACAGATGCCCATAACCGAGGAAGCCAGGGCCGTGCATAGGATCAGCGACGAGGAAGTAGCGCAGGCTCCAACCCTGCCCGAAGTGTGGAATGCTTTTATGCGAGCGTTAGAGGGCCGCCAGGTGATCGTGACGTACAACACCGAGTTCGACAAGGGCGTCCTGGATAGCGAGGCGCGACGCTATGGCTTGATCCGTTCTCAGCATACGTGGCATTGCTTGATGCGCAAGTACGCGAAGTATGTTGGGGACTGGAGCGACTACTGGCATGATTACCGGTGGTATCCGCTTCCTGATCAGACTCACCGCGCTGTCGGTGATGCACTGGCCGCGCTCGCGCTGATGCAACACATGGCTGCTGCATGCGCAACAAAGACGCTTGAACTCGAACAGGAAACACAAAAGGAAAGTGCCTATGGATGACGTAGAGGCCCTGATCGAAACGCTGCACGTCTTGTATGAGAAACTAGAGACACTTCGGGCCATGGAAGGCCCGGAGCTGCTCTTGCCAGGCAGGACGAAGCACTACCAATCGGTGCTTGAGGATGCGTATATGGCCTCTAGCAGGATCGAGACGACGGTGGATGAACTGGGGCAAGAGCTAGAGTACCAGCACCAGCGCCTCGACGAGGAGGAAAAGGAAAGGGGCACAGCATGAGCGACGGGCCTCCTGGTGACGAGGACGTGCTGAGCTTTGAATGGAACGCGGACCCGGAAGATCCAGGAAATATCTACTTCACGCTGGACGAGCAGAGCCCGGAGCAGGCCCTTCGAGTGCGCATCGGGGGAACGACAGGCGTACTCGCAGCCGATGAAGCATTGACGTTGCTCGACTGGTTGGGCGAGCGGGAGAGCACCCTGTTGGCATTGACCGGGCAGCAGCCTGTTGTGGCCCCGGATCAGGCAAAGGAGGAGCAGCGATGAAACTGGTGCGCCACGGCGCGCAGGTCGTCGCCATCATTGAGCAGGGCTGGGAGAAAGCGTATCTGCTCTCGCAGCAGGGCGAGCACGAGTGGGTGTCCATGTTCCTCGAAGGTGAGGCGCGACCTTTCGCCGAGATCCACAGCGCGACCCGCCAGGTACGTTTGTGCGAGGGGCGCGAGCTGGCTGAGGAGCAGCGTGGTGTTCCAGGTGTTCGGTTGTAAATCCCAGGATTCAGCGGGAGAAAATCGTATAATTCTGCGGGTCGTTCTCATGCCAAAGGCCCCTCTTTTCAGCCCATGCGCCCACCCAGATACCTGTACTGATTTCTCCCACTGAATCCTGGGATTTAGGCATCTGAGGAACAGTGGATACTGTTGGTAAATGTCCTAAAAGATAGACAGGGGAGATACGGGTAAGTAAGATGCAGGAAATCACCTGTTGAGGAGGGAAACTATGTCACTGCATCCCCAGCTCATTGGCCCTGTTCCGGAAGAAACTGCCCGCGTTGCTCGTCTGGCTTTGAGCAAAGAGAACCTGTATGTACGCCGGCGTGAAGAGCCGGGCACCATCTATGAAGATGAGCAGTTTGCTGCGTTGTTTCCGCATCGAGGACGACCTGCGGAAGCCCCGTGGCGGCTGGCACTGGTCTGTATCATGCGATATATCGAGGGATTGTCTGATCGGCAAGAGGCTTCCGCCGTGCGCTGCCGTCTGGACTGGAAATACTTGTTGGGCCTGGAGCTGAGCGATCCCGGCTTTGACTTCTCGGTCCTCACTGAGTTTCGTGCGCGTCTGGTGCAGGGCCAGGCAGAACGCCTGCTGTTGGATCGGCTCCTAGAATGTTGCAAGCAGCGAGGCTGGCGGAAGCGAACATGGAAAACAACGGACTGACTCGACTCACGTCCTTACCGCTGCGCGGGCGCTCAATCGATTGGAATTGGTGGGCGAAACGCTGCGCCATGCGCTTAATATGCTGGCAGAGCTAGCTCCTTGTTGGCTACGTGAGCAAATCACGCCAGAGTGGTTTGATCGCTACAGTCGGCGTGTTGAGGAGTATCGTTTGCCGAAAGGAGAAGAAACGCGTCGCAGCTACGCGGAACTCATTGGAGCCGATGGCAGACGCCTCTTACAGGTACTTGAATCTGAAACAGCTCCAGCAGGGCTTCGTGATCTTCCCGCCGTAGAGACCCTGCGCCAGGTCTGGGAGCAGCAATATATCCTTGATGAGGATCGTCTGCGATTGCGCACCGCCGCCGAACTGTGCCGGGCTGGGCTGCGCATGGACACGCCCTACGATCCAGAGGTGCTTATTGTCACACATATTTGGCTCACCTTCGAGACAGACCACACGGTCACACCGACGCCAGTCAACGCCTTAGGCCTCAAAGGGATCGGCGAGGCTGGTACCATCGCTGCGCCTCCTGCGATCGTCAACGCCGTGGTCGATGCGCTCGCTCCTTTCGGCATTCAGCACCTGGACATGCCACTCTCGGCAGAGAAGGTCTAGCGAGCGAGCCAATCGGCTGCTGAGCACTAGCGTTAATAAGGAGCAATAATGGTCAAGAAATTTGAACTACAAATTCTAATGACCGATCTCGCATTCGGCGAATCACCGCGCTGGCATGACGGCCGGCTCTGGTTTTCTAACTGGACAGCGCAACAGATCATCGCGGTTGATCCTCAGGGGAAGAACGAGGTCATCGTGCGCCTGCCATTCTCATCATTCCCATTCTCTATCGACTGGTTGCCGGATGGGCGGATGTTGATCGTCTCGTCCAGTGACCGGCCGCTGTTGCGCCAGGAGCTCGACGGTACGCTCGTGGATCATGCTGATCTAAAACGAGGCTTCAACGAGATCGTGGTGGACAGCCGCGGCAACGCCTACATTAACGGCGCGGGATTTAATCCTCTGGCAGGCGAGAAGTTTGCACCCGGCATTGTCACACTGGTCACTCCCGATGGCACCTCTCGCCATGTAGCGCAGGGTATCGCCTTTCCGAATGGCGTGGCTATCACGCCCGACAACTCGACCTTGATCGTCGCCGATTCCTACGGCAAAAAACTAACGGCTTTCGACATCGCCGATGACGGCGGCCTATCAAAGCAGCGGGTATGGGCCGAGCTGGGCGAGGGCGCCCCGGACGGTATCTGCATGGATGCGGAGGGCGCTGTTTGGTACGCGGACGTCCCAAACAAGCGTTGCGTGCGCGTCCGCGAAGGCGGCGAGGTGCTACAGATGGTTGAGCTTGATCGCGGCTGCTTCGCTTGCATGCTGGGAGGCGAGGACGGCAAAACGCTCTTCATACTGGCGGCCGAATGGCATGGCATGGAAAACATGGTGGGCGCGCCACGAACGGGCCAGTTAGTAACCTGCAAGGCACCAGCACCGCATGCGGGGAGACCATAGGAGAGTGATTTACTTCTTTTTCAAGCAGCGTGATGGACACCACCGCCCTTGTGAACATCCATGAGCACATCTCCGCAGTGTTTTACCCACGCCTATCAACCAGTTGTCCCTTTTCCCCTCCTGTTGCCACCTTTGTCTACGATCCGTCAATCCACGTGAACGGAGCTGACGGTATCGAGGTGTTCAAGTTCGACCGGTCCGTCATCCTTTCTCCGATTTTTGGGCCGAGCCTCAGACTCCTTGTGCAGCGCTACGCCACCCGCCACGAGGAGAATGCCGACAACCTCGGGAAGTCGCGGGATCTGACGCAAGACAATGACTCCAATAAGAGTCGCAGAGGCTGGCAGCAGAGAGAGCAAGAGCGCAAACGTTGCCCGGGGCAACCGCGCCATAGCAAGCTGGTCGCTCACATACGGAATGACCGATGAGCACACGCCCACACCGCAACCCGCGAGGATCAGGAGCGGCTGCGTCATGGCAGGCAATGCACCGGTGATCCCAATCGGAGTGATGGTGACGAGCGCGACAAGCATGGCTGCACCTAGCCGGTCAACTCCTGTCGCACCACCATCCTGGGCGATCCGGTGACCAAGCACCACATAGAGCATGAAGAAGGCGCAGTTGGCAAAGGCGAACACGAAGCCAAGTGGCTGCCCTCCGAAGCGCACATCCGTCAGGAGCCAGCCACCGCCCGCGGCCAGAATCAAGGCACCGATATTGCGCGGGGTCCGTGCGCCCAGCGCAGCCAGGGTAATAGGACCCAGGAACTCGATGGCCCCAACCGTGCCTAAGGGAATGCGGGAGATCGCCAGGTAGAAGCAGGCATTCATCAGAGCCAGCACGATGCCCAATGCGAGCAGAACGCGTCGCTGTGCCCAGGAGATGCCTACGAAGAAGCGCCAGGGACGCCGCCACAGCGCAAAGATGACGGCGGCGCTCGCAATGCGGAACCATGCCACACCAAGCACCGTCACACTGGAGAAGAGGAGCACGGCAAATGCCGGTCCAAGGTAGTGAAAGATGGCACTCACGAAAAAGTACGCATGTGGCGGAATCCTGGCCGTCACGTTCGTTTTTCTCACCTGAAACATCTCATCTCCTGACGCTCATACTGCTTCTTGTATGGTACAATAGAAATCAGCGAAAATACATGGCAACTTGAAGGAGATAACGAACACATGCCTCAAGATGTAAAGGAAAAACGAATTTTTACTTACAAGCCACTTTCTGAGGAGATTGATACAGTCAACAGACGGGTGCTGGAGGAATTGCAACAAGATCCTCGCTTGACCATGTCCGAACTGGGTCGCCGCGTTGGCATGTCCTCACCGGCTGTGACGGAGCGCGTGCGTCGCCTGGAAGAAAGCGGCGTGATTCGAGGGTACCGTCTGGAGCTAGATCCGGTCGCACTCGGGTTGCCGATTGCGACTTACGTCCGCATCCGCCCGCATGCAGGACAACTGCCCAGCATTGCCGCATTGGCGCAGCAGATTCCTGAAGTCGTGGAATGTCACCGGGTCACCGGGGAGGATTGCTTTATTCTCAAGGTGTACATTCCTGCCATTGATCAACTGGACCGACTCCTTGACAGCTTCCTGTTATACGGTTCAACGACGACCACCATTATCCAGTCCTCACCTGTTCCTCTGCGTCCTCCACCTTTACCCGACGATGGATTGCTTGAGTAGACCAGCAAGGAAAGAAAGCCGCTCGTGCCATCCCCTCCGCCTCCAGGCACGTAACGACTATTGTTGTCGCTTCCTCCGGGCCATGTGAGGAGCTTGTGGGCCTTGGCGTCGTCCTGCTGCTGGGACCTGCCTTTCCACTGGCTCTTTCGATTGGCCTGGGCTGCGATCGAAGTGGTCTACGCGATCATCAACGGCTTCGTGACGCTTTCGCTTTTTCGCCGCGATGACGAAAAGGCGCGGCAGGCCCGCGCTGTGCTGGAGAATATGGGCCTGGCTAAGGCGATGCTGAACGCTCCGCCGTTTCTGGGAGTAGTGGAGCGCATCTTTGCCAGCGCCATCCAGATCGGCTTCACCTTGCTCCTGGCGTGGCAGCCGCTTGTAAGCAAGGAGCAAGAGCATGAATGTCAGAACGACTGGTACAAAAGGCCTTAGCCATATACAAACATCGCTTATATTGAAGAGATAACATTGGGACAATCCACATAACTGTGCTAACAAGGAAAGGAGTTTCCAAGTAACTTTGAATTTAAGAAAATTGGCAAACTTCCTGGTCTTAATGCCAAGCTCCCTCAGTCCAAATAACTATGATCACAATCCAAGGAACTGTGAGATCCTACATTCACCGATGCCTCTGAACGCGTCTGGTTCATTGTGGGTGCATCACCTTGTTGAGTGTCTGATGGATGGAAGGAAACTGATCATCCCAGGCACTGGTTTGCCAATCATCAAGCACGTCTGCTGGCGGGATCCAGGGTGGCAAGGACACCTGGATGCGCTCGGCTAGGGCACTCACAAACAGCTCATACGTCGCTCGGAGCTCCGCCAGCTTCTGCTCACTGGCCGTGCTTTCCTGCACACGAATGCCTGCTGCCGCCAGCCTCTCTCGCACCTGAGCAAATTCGGCTGAGGAGAGCCGATTCACGCCAGTCGTGGGGGAGGTATTTAGCACCTGGGCCAGGTCGACGACGGCATGCCGCGCGGCGGCAAAGGTAAAGCGGGCTGCTGCCAGAGGTGCGTCCTCCATGCTCGTCAGAACGAGCGCGCAGGTATCCAGGATGACGGTCAGGGCTTCCACCCAGGATTGTTGCTCATGCTGCGAACGATAGAAGGCCAGGATGGGATAGGAGAGGTGGCTCTCCAGAATGTCGGCGCACCATACTTCCCAATCATGCAGTAGCAGGCGCAGTTCCCCGGTATCCTTGCCGGCGCAATTGCGACGCAGCAGTTCCACGGCCGTCGCTGGAGAACCGGCCCGTGCGTCCAGTAAGGAGATGCGCAGCTCACGCCGCGAGAACGCCTGGTAGATGACGGGCACATAGCTGATCACCAGGGCCAGAAAGATGAACCCGAAGGCCACCTCCGTGACCACCAGGAAGCGTCCCACGCCTGAGAGGGGCGTGACATCCCCCAGGCCGAGCGTGAAAAACGTCGTACCGCTCAGGTAGAGATCGGTCAGGAAGCTCATCGACTGCTCAGGGGGGGTCAGGGGAAGTGCCAATCCCCACATGATGAGCCCAAAGCCCACGACGAAGAGCACGGCCCAAAACAACAGCAGGGCGAGCAAGGAAAGTGGGCCCATATAGCCCCGAAAGGCGTCGCGTCTGGCGCTCGATCGGATCAGGCGCCCAAGGGAGGTCGAGCCGAACTGAAACACCCGATAGAACAGTCGAGTCAGGCGGATGCGTCGGGTGACCCGGCGCGGTAAAACAATCGTCTCAAAGGCGTCCAGGGCGACCAGCACAATCAGTGCTATTCCAAAGATGACCGCAAGTAGTCTCATCAGTTCCTCCTCTTCTTTTCGTCTTTTTGAGACCTTTCATACTTCAAGCGGCCATTGGAGAGCAAAGGCATGCTCCCAGCTCCTGACTGTAGAAGGCCCCGACGAATCGGAGGAGGCGTGAGCCTCAAGGACGGATCATCCCTAGTCGTTCCATCACTTTGCGGGCGTGGGAATGGGCTTCATCCTCATCAGCGCTGGGTCCATCAAAGACGAATTGGGAGAGCGATCCCAGGTCGGTCTGTGTCAAGTCGACTCCGTCGAAGAGGTCCTGGATCCGTTGCCGGCCCCAGACCGCGAACGGGTCCTGTGACGTCTGCAGTTGCTGGAACGTGCGCTGGAGATCCTGCTCCTCCAGGTACATGATCACTTGATCCCCGTGCGGCGTGTGTTGCAGGTACGCGCGCTGCGTCTTGAGACCCAGCTTTCGGCTGAAAGCCTCGTACTCGCTGCGGCGTGGTCCCAGGATCTCGCCTCTTCCAGGCTCTCCATTCCTGCGTCTTGCCGGCCCTCAGCGGGAAGACAAAAGCCAGTGATTCAATGCTATTCATCTCCTTTTTCCTTGACCCACTGGCCCTCTAAGGGATAGCCCGCCTGCTCCCACTCCTGGAGACCACCGGCAAAGTGCAGGACATGTGTATAGCCGTTGCGCTCAAGGAGTTGGCCGAGGGCTTGACTGGCGATGCAGTTGGCATCGGAACAATACACAACAATCTCGTCCTCTTTGTTGAGAGAATGCAGCGCCTCCCGCATCGTGGCGAAATGGATGGAACCCGGGATATGCTTGGCCTGGTAGGCCCACTCAGCCAGCGCCATCACCAGGCGGAAGTCGTCCTGGCGGTCCAACTTCTGCTTCAACTCCTCGTGACCGATCGTTCTCATCTGACCCTCCTTTCCAGTGCCTCGCGATCCCACTGCCCCAGCGTGGCCCCTGCTTCGTAGGTGCTCTGAAAAAACGCCAGCAGCGCCTGCTCAGGCGAGGAAGCTGAGCGCACGTTCTCATACAGCAAGAGGAATTCTCCCAGCTCGTGATTGTAGAAGGCCTCCTCTGGACGAATGGCAGCGGTTGGCAGTCCAGGCGGCGCCGGGAAACGTTCATCGCCGGGCCAGAAGCCACAACTGATCTCTTCATAGGTGGTATCTTCCCGGAAGAATCGAGGGACGCCTGGCCGTTCCGGGACGCGCCGACCAGAGAAGAGCGTCACGGCCAGGTCGAAGGCGCCCCAGAAGAAGTGAACAGGACTGCTCTTGCCCACAAACGGCGAGCGGTAATGCTGCATGAGGGTGCTCGTCTGCTCCAGGATGCGCCAGAAGCGGTGCGCGTAGAGCGGGTCGTAAGAGGTGTGAACTTCATCAACATCGTAGCGAATGGGATTCAGTACTTCGCTGGGCAAGGTGTTGATCGTGACCTGGATGCCCAGCGCGTGCAAGCAGTCCATGAATTCCCGATAAAATGAGGCCACCGAGCGGGGAATCAGAGGCAGCGCTCTGGTCGTTCCCTCGCTGGTACGAATGAAGAGGTTGTGTTCAATGAAGTCAAACGTCACCTCGAAGGTGACCCGCTGATAGGGAATGGCCGAGGTGGTCAGCCCGCGCGGGGTGACATACAGGGTGACGTGCCACCAGTGGTTGAGAAAAGGGGAAAGTTCCATGCGGACTTTGCCCACGATCTGCGTCCACATATGCAGCGTATCACGTGTGTCCTTCCATGCTTCATATGGCAACGATGGCCACAGTTCCGCTCTGATTCTTTCGCCTGTCTGTTGTCTCGCTTCCATATTGATCTCCATTTAACTCTCTCTGATACCCATTGCTCTTCCTCCCAGACAGGTCAACTTATCATTCTATCACAAAGAGGGCGTCAGAAAGGCATGCTCCTACATGGACGCCCCGGCTTCTTTGAGTGCGGCCAGTAACGCATCCTGTTCCCAGGACCCCGGATAGAGGACGCCGTTGATAAAGAACGTCGGCGTTCCGCGCATCCGGCAAATTGCTCGAGGTCGGCATCCTCCAGGGTATGCTGGTGGTGGAAGATGTAATTGTGCAACTCCCAGAATTTCCCCTGAGCGTCTGCAGCCTCGGCAGCGAACGCGGTGTGCAGCGCGTGAGGATGGATTTCGGTGAGCGGGAAGTTGCGATAGACAAAACGCAACTGGTCCCCGAGTTGCTGTTGAATGGCCTGGACACCCCATGTCGAGCGCCGGGTATAGGGGCATTCGTAGTCGCCGTACTGCACGAGCGTGACCGTGGCCGTGTCCGGCCCCTGAATGTGGTCCCGCTCGCTGACGGGAACCGCAAGATGTGTTCTCTGTGCCATGGCCTTCTTTCCTTTGCTGGGGCTTTCTGGCAGACCTATTCTGTACGTGGAAGCCAGAGCGGCTCGGCAAAATCGAGCCAGAGCTGGTCGGCGTAACACCATCCCCAGTTCTCATCCGGCTGGAAGGACTGAATGATCGGGTGATTGGTGGTGTGGAAATGTCTGGTGGCATGCTTATTCTTCGAATTGTCACAGCAGCCGACATGACCACAGATGAGGCAGATACGCAGGTGGACCCAGGTATCACCCGTTTTCAGACAATCTTCGCAGCCATTGGCGCTCGGTGTGACCTCACGTATCTGGTCGAGGTGGCTACAGGTTTGTGGCATTTATTTCTACTCACTTTCTTTCTTCAGCACCACGTCCGATCCATGGACTGGACCGCGGCGATCTGCGAGGGCTGGGAGTCGATCACGCGCAGAGCTGCATGCTGGGGCGTGAGCAGATGGTCGGCGAGCCGATCGCGCTCATGGGTGCACCCACCAGCCGTAGCCGAGGTCGAGGCGGATCGACTGCATCACCTGGAACGCCGTGCTCTCGGTGAAGACGTCGGCGGCCGCGAGCACGCCCGTGTACTTC
>Ga0070698_100009475_pt1 | contig 10430 bp, 7 predicted proteins | sample KBSK1502metaG_FD_65477 | JGI IMG/M metagenome (GOLD analysis project Ga0070698, IMG submission 65477) | Corn, switchgrass and miscanthus rhizosphere microbial communities from Kellogg Biological Station, Michigan, USA - KBS K1-50-2 metaG | ecosystem: Host-associated > Plants > Roots >... | reverse complement strand
CGCCCGCCGCAAGGACGGCAGCGAGTTCCCGATCGAGATCATGCTCAGCCCGCTGGAGAGCGCTGACGGGATCCTGGTCACCGCCGCCATCCGCAACATCAGCAAGCGCAAGGCCGCGGAGAACCAGCTCCTCCAGGCCCAGAAGCTCGAATCGATCGGCCGCCTGGCCGGGGGGATCGCCCACGACTTCAACAACATGCTCTTTGCGATCCACGGCTACGCCGAGCTCCTGACCGAGGACCTCGCAACCGCCAAGCGCGCCGAGTTCGATCCCGACGGCGCCCTGGTCAGCGTCAAGGCGATCACCGACGCCGCCGAGCGCGCCGCGGTGCTGACGGCGCAGCTCCTCGCGTTCAGCCGCCAGCAGGTGGTGACTCCCACCGTGCTCGACGTGAACGTGGCGGTGACCGCGATCGAGCCGATGCTCAACCAGCTCATCGGCGAGAACGTGAAGCTGATCCTCAAGCTCGATCCCGCAGCCGGCCATATCCGCGCCGATGCGGGCCAGATTGGCCAGATCATCGTGAATCTCGTGGTCAACGCTCGCGACGCGATGCCGGGCGGGGGCGCCGTGACGATCGAGAGCGGCAACGTCACGTTCGACGAGCGCTACACGATGGAGCACTTCGAGGTTGCCCCAGGCCCGTACGTCCTCCTCGCGGTCAGCGACAACGGGTCCGGGATGGATCGCGACACGCGGGAGCACATCTTCGAGCCGTTCTTCACGACCAAGGACGTCGGCAAGGGCACCGGCCTGGGCCTGGCCACCGCGTACGGGATCGTCCACCAGGCCGGTGGCCACGTGTGGCTGTATTCCGAGCCGGGCCTTGGCTCGGCCTTCAAGCTCTACTTCCCGCGCGTCGACGCGGCTCTGGAGCAGACGCAGGTCGCTCCCGACAGCCCGGCGATCGGGGTGGGGACCGCGCTGGTCGTCGAGGACGACCCAGCGGTGCGCGACATGACCACCCACCTGCTCCAGCGAGCGGGGTTTGAAGTGTTGGCGGTTCCCGACGGAGCGGAAGCCCTCGCCGCGGCACATCGCGCGGAGCGCATCGACGTGCTCGTCACCGACGTGGTCATGCCGAAGCTCTCCGGCATCGACCTCGCCGAGCAGATGATGGAGATCTACCCGCAGATGGGAGTGGTCCTCCTCTCCGGCTACACCGCCGAGACCCTCGATCTCGAGCGCGTCACCGCAGGGGGCGCGACGTTCGTCTCGAAGCCGGCCTCGTCGAACCAGCTGATCCAAGCCGTCCACCACGCGATCGCTTCACGACGAGCGACGCCGAGCGCCACATGACCAACGACGCGCCCTCCAACCGGGGGCCGATCCTGGTCGTCGACGACGACGACGGCGCGCGGACGCTGGTCGCGCTCGCCCTGAAGCGGGCAGGATTCGAGGTCGTCGACGCGTCGAGCGGTCAGGCGGCCCTGGACCTGGTCGCGACGACCCCGGTCAGCCTGGTCGTGCTGGACATGGGGATGCCCGGGTTGTCAGGGACGGAGGTCGTCGAGCAGCTCCGGGCCCGACCCGAGACGCTGACCCTGCCGGTCCTGCTGATGACCGGCTCCGGCGACGAGTACAGCGTCATCAATGGCCTTGCCGCGGGCGCCGATGACTTCCTGCCCAAGCCGGTCCGGCTCGACGAGCTGGTCGCGCGGGTCACCGCCCACCTCAGGCGCCAGGTGGCGTGGACCAGCGTGGTCGAGCAGCGCTCCGCCCACCTGGCGCGCCAGCGGGCCCTCATCGCCAATACCCTGCGCAGCCTGCGACCGGGGGACACGCCGGAGGCCACCGCCCAGGCCATCTGCCGCCAGGTGCTGAGCCTTACCGGCACGGCGGCCGCGCAGCTGCTGCTGTTCGAGCTGGATGGCCGAGCGGGCGCCATCGGGTTCGCGGTGGCGGGCCAGCCGGACCCACCGCTCCGTCGCCTTCAGGCCAATCGCACCCAGATGTTTCGCGCGCGGGCCGAGAAGGGGCCATGGATCGAGTCGTGGTCCGCCCAGCCCGAGGATCCGAATTTCGACGACCTCACGGGGCTCGGCCGCCACCTGGTCGCGTGCGCACCGCTGCGATCGGACGGCGAGCTCATCGGGCTCTTTGTCATCGACAGCCTGCAATCTGCCGACGAATCCGAATTCACGGAGTCGCTGGCGGCCCTGGTCGAGTTCGCTGATCTCACCTCGGTCCTCATCGGACGCGACGTCGCCGATCGAACGGAGGCGCACCGCGCTCGATTGCAGATCCGCAAGATCATCGAGGACGGGGCATTCTCCCCGGTCTTCCAGCAAATCGTCGACCTCGAGACGGACGCGGTGGTCGGCTACGAGGCGCTCACGCGCTTCGCTGATGGCGTGAGCCCCGAGGTCCGCTTCCGCGAGGCCGCGGCCGTCGGCCTCGGCTCCGAGCTCGAGACGGCCACGCTGCTGGCCGCCACGTCGGCCGCCACGGACCTGCCCGCGTCAGCGTGGCTCAGCGTGAACGTCTCGCCGGCGCTCATCAGCGAGCACGACGCGTTGCTCAAGATCCTCAAGGACGCCGGCCGGCCGGTCGTCCTCGAGGTGACCGAGCATGCCGAGATCCCGGACTACGCGGCCTTCCGCACCGCGGTCGCCAGCCTCGGATCGGAAGCCAGGCTTGCTGTCGACGACGCCGGCGCGGGCTTCGCAAGCCTGCGTCACATCCTCGAGCTCCGGCCCGCCTACATCAAGCTGGATCGGTCGCTGGTTGCGGACCTTGACTCCGACGAGGCGCGCCAGGCGATGATCGTCGGCCTGCGGCATTTCGCGGCCTCGACCGAATGCCGCCTCATCGCGGAGGGCATCGAGACGGACCCCGAGCTCAATGTCCTGCGCACGCTGGGCGTCACGCTCGCCCAGGGCTACATCCTCGGTCGCCCGGCGCCCGCCAGCGAGGCCTGAGGCCGGGTCACATCCCCGGCAGGGTGAACTCGCCCTCGGTAACGTCGGGAGACGGCGGCGGGCTGAAGGTCACGGCCTCGTCGAACTTGCTGAAGGTCAGCGTGGCGGTGATCTTGCCGACCGACTCGCTGTCGACGGCCGTGGAGACCGCGGTCAGCCACAGCTTCTCGCGGTCGAACAGGAGATTGATCACGACGGCGTCGCCGAAGATCGTCGACGGGTCGAAGGATGCAGCCGCGCCGGCATCAGCCATGAGCGCTGAGGGCACGGTCACACTGACCTGGTAGCACTGGCGATCGCCGCACGCCACGTCGGCGAGCTTCTTGGTCACGACGCCCTCTTTGCCCAACGCCTCCTTGACCTTGTCGATCGCCACCTGCGGGTCGACGGAGGCTGATGGCATGGGGCTGCCCAGGAGGTCGTTGGTCTGGTGGGACCACTTCGTGCCGGTCATGCTGGTCTTGATCCAGATGTCTGGACCAATCACGACCACGTCAGCGGTGAGGCCCAGGAAGGCGGGGACGGCAAGATGCGCCTGCACGTTCTTGGCCGGGATGTCGACATCGGCTTCCAGGCTGGTCGAATCGAGGTTGAACGAGCCGCCGCCGTCGGGGACCGTGAAGTTCCCGTCGAGCTTCAGCGAGACGTGGAAGCTCTTCAGCTTGGCCGTGGCGTCGAGGCCCTGGGTGATGATCTCGGCGGGGTCGGTGATCGCCGGCGCGCTCTGGCAGGCAACCAGCAGCGCGACCAGGACGACCAGTACCGGTGCGAATCTGCGGAGCACTACGGCCCCTCCCTGCGAATGAGTTCGTCCCCACAATACGCGGTTCCGCCGCGCACCCGCGTAGACCGATGGTCCTGGGCCCCTCTCCCCGCTCGGAAGCCGCGCGGTCGACTACCGTAGCGCCGATGCGCCGCGTCCAACGAACCGCCATGATCGCCGCCACCCCCGCGGAGGTGTACGCGTTCCTGGCCGAGCCGGCCAACCTGCCGCGCTGGCAGGCGGGGATCGTGGCCGCCGAGCGCACCTCTCCCCCGCCCACGACGATGGGCTCGACGGCCCGGGTCGTGCTGGAGCTGATGGGCCAGCAGGTGTCCGCCGAGATCACCGTGCGGGAGGCCGAGCCGGATCGACGGCTCGCCCTCGCGGCCAGCGTCAGTGGGATGGGGATCGTGGCCAGCCTGGATCTGGCGGCGCGCGACGGCGGGACGGAGATTACCCTCAGCTCGGAGGTGCGAGCCGAGAACATCTTCATGGCCCCGCTGGAGCGGATGGTCACCGACACCGCCGAGCGCGACCTGGATTCCAGCCTGGCCCGATTGGCCGCGGCCCTGACCACCGGCTAAGGATCGGCGAATTGCTCGCTCAGGCGTTGTCGCGGGAGGGCCTTCCCGCGTCGACCTAGCTTCGACGACGCGGGCGGATCAAGACCAGGAAGCCGCCCGCCACCACAACCACGACGAGGGCGAGGGCGAGGGGCGTCGGCTCAGGCGCCATCCTCGCGTCCGGCAGCGTCGGAGGCGCAGGAGGAGCTGGCGCACCCGGGGCCGGGGTCGCCGCAGCCGGGAGCGGGACGGGGGCCGGCGGCACCAGGGTGACGGTGCTGCCACCGCCAAAGCTGACGCTGTTGCCGATCATGAAGTCCTTGTTCAGCACCGCCAGGTTAGCCGACTGGGAGGTCCCGAAGAACAGCTGCACCGGCGTGGACCCGGTGACCGTGCCACCGGAGCGCTGGGTGATGCGGCTCAGGGGCACCTGCCAATCGACGAAGAACTGGCCCTCCCCGTCGGGGAGGCCGCGGGCACCGGCCGAGAACGCGCCGCCGGCGTTGTTGAACGGGGTGGCGTACACCTCCGTGTCGGCGGTGCCGTCGGCGTTGGCGACGTACACGAAGTCACGCTGCGGGTTCTTGCCATCCAGCCCAACGGCGACCCGAGCCGTGCCGTTCACCGCGATCTGGAGCAGGTAGGTAGTGGGCTGGAATCCGCCGGCCGAGGCCTTTCGGGGATCACCGGCCAGGCGAATCCGGAAGAAGGCGGTCGCCCCGTCCGAATTGAAATAGACGGAATTGAGCGTTCCCGATGTCCCGCTGCTGACGTCGCAGTAGCCCTGCCCGCAGCCGACGTCACCGATCACGTCGCTCACCCTTTGCCCGCTCGACAGCATGTACGCCCGCCAGGTGGTGGGCCAGGGAGCCGCGTGGTCGCCATTCGGGCTGTCCGTCGCGAGGGCCGTCGAGATGGGCCCGCAGAGGGATGCGGCTGCCAGCAGGATGGCGCCGATTCTGCCGCGAGAGCTCTTGGGCGGGCCGGGCATGCACCGAATATGCGGGGAGGCGCCTCAAGCACGAATGACCCGCCAGTTCGCCGGAGCGTGACTTTGGTTTGGCCTCTGGACAGCGCTATACTCCGGCCCGAACGCGTTGACGCGGGAGCAGTAGGCGTCCGTTCGATCTGCAGCGAGCCGGGATGGTGCAAGCCGGCGATCACGGGGACCCGAACTCGCCCGCCGAGCAGCCGCTTGCACCGGCCGGGATGGCGTCCGATAGCAGCGCCGATGAGTGGACCGATCGTGGGGTTGTAGCTCAGCTGGGAGAGCACCTGCATGGCATGCAGGGGGTCGGGGGTTCGAGTCCCCCCAGCTCCACCACCCCAATCGGTCAAGTCAGTGTGGTACCGCGAAGGCCCCCCTTCGTCCTGACGAGGCGGGGGCTTTGTCATACCCGTATGGTGGCCACACATGACGATCACCGAGACCCAGCCGCGGACGGCCGGCGACGGCCGGCCCTGGACCCTGCGCGCGGCACGGCCGACCGACGCGCGGGCCTTGGCAAGCCTCTTCGCCGACGTGCGTCGCGAGGGACGCTGGCTGGTGACACCCGCCTCGGCCGTGAGCCAGCCGTCAGAGGCCTTCTACATCGGCGAGATGATCCGCGACTCGAGCAGCCTGGCGCTGGTTGCCGAGGCGGATGGCGAGGTGGTGGGCAACGTCCTGATCAGCGTCGAGCGCAGCGTGGTCAGCGATCACGTGGGGACCCTCTCGATCTGCGTGGCGGATGGCTGGCGGGAGGTCGGGATCGGCTCGGCCCTGGTCGAGGCCGCCAAGGAATGGGCGCGCGAGCGGGGCCTGGCCAAGATCGCCCTGGGCGTCTTCCCGGACAACGCTCGCGCCATCGCTGTCTATGAGCACGCCGGCTTTGCCCGCGAGGGCGTGCGACGCAAGCAATACCGCGTCCCCGGTGGTGAGTTCCGCGACGAGCTGCTGATGGCCTGGTTCCCGGATGAAGGAGCACCGGCATGACTGAGCGTCCCGAGCGCTTTGACCCGCGGACCTACGAGGCTGGCTGGCGCGAGCGATGGGCCGCCGACGACATCTATCGGGCCGATGACGACGACCCGCGCGACAAGCACTACCTGCTGACCATGTACCCATACCCATCGGGCGACCTGCACATCGGGCACTGGTATGCGGCGACGGGGCCGGACATCGTGGCTCGCATGCGTCGCATGCAGGGCCTGAACGTCATGTTCCCGATGGGATTCGACTCCTTCGGCCTGCCCGCCGAGAACGCGGCGATCGACCGTGGCGTGCACCCGTGGGACTGGACGGAGCAGAACATCGATCGGATGCGGACCCAGTTCCGCTCGATGGGCTGCATGTTCGACTGGTCGCGCGAGGTCGTCTCCAGCGACCCGTCCTACTACCGCTGGACACAGTGGCTGTTCATCCAGTTCTTCAACGCCGGGCTGGCGTACAAGCAGATGGCCGCGGTGGATTGGTGTCCCAAGGACCAGGTGGTCCTGGCCCGTGAGCAGGTGGAGGGCGCCGATCGCCACTGCTGGCGATGCGGGACGCCGGTCGTCAAGCGCGACCTGGAGCAGTGGTTCTTCCGGGTCACCCGCTATGCCGACGAGCTGCTCGACTTCAGCAAGATCGACTGGCCCGATCCCCTTCGCCTGATGCAGACCAACTGGATCGGTCGCTCGGAGGGCGCCGAGATCGCCTTCACCGTCGAGGCCGCTGGCGTCGATCCGATCCGTGTCTTCACGACCCGCCCGGACACCATCTTCGGCGCGACCTTCATGGTGCTCGCCCCGGAGCATCCCGCCGTTGCGGCGCTGACGACCGACGAGCGACGCGCCGAGGTGGAGGCGTACGTGGCGGACGCCCGCCGGCAGACCGAGATCGAGCGCATGAGCGCGGAGCGCGAGAAGAACGGCGTCTTCATCGGCGCACAGGCCATCAACCCGATGACCGAGGAGCGCGTGCCGATCTGGATCGCCGACTATGTCCTCCCCGGCTACGGCACCGGCGCGATCATGGGCGTCCCGGCGCACGACGAGCGTGACTACGCCTTCGCGGCCCGCTACGACCTGCCGATCCGCTACGTCGTGCTGCCGGCCGGCGGCGCGGCACCGGACGGCGAGGCATTCGTCGCCCATACCGCCGACGAGGTGCTCGTCGAGTCGGGCGAATTTACGGGCATGAAGGCGGCCGACGCGATCGCGGCGATCACCGAGGAGCTGGCCGAGCGCGGGCAGGGCGAGGCGGCGATCAGCTACAAGATCCGCGACTGGCTGATCAGCCGGCAGCGGTACTGGGGCGCGCCGATCCCGATCGTGTATTGCGACGAGCACGGCCCGCAGCCCGTTCCCGAGGACCAGCTGCCGGTGCTCCTGCCGCGCGACGTCGACTTCGCTCCCACCGGCGTGTCGCCGCTCCAGTCGAATGCCACGTTCCTTGCCGCCTCGTGCCCGATCTGCGGCAAGCCCGCGCGCCGAGAGACGGACACCCTGGACACCTTCGTCGACTCCTCCTGGTATTTCCTGCGCTACTGCTCGCCGAACGACCAGGAGCAGGCATGGGACCCAGTGGCGGTGATGCGCTGGATGCCGGTTGACCTGTACACCGGTGGCGCGGAGCACGCGGTCCTGCATTTCCTGTATGCGCGCTTCTTCGTGAAGGCCCTGCGCGACATGCACCATCTGGACTTCGACGAGCCGTTCATGGCCGTGCGCAACCAGGGACAGATCCTGGGCGCCGACCACCACCGCATGAGCAAGTCGCGCGGCAACGTCGTCAACCCCGATGACCTCACCTCGCGCTTCGGCTCGGACACGGTGCGCTGCTTCCTGATGTTCATCGGACCGTGGGACCAGGGCGGGCCGTGGAATCCCTCGAGCATCGAGGGGGTGCATCGATTCCTGGGTCGCGTCTGGGCAGTGGCGCAGGCGACGGGCGGACAGCCTCGCGCGGTACCCGGGATGCCCCCGGCCCAGAGCCTGGCGGGAGAGGTGCCGGGCAGCGGTGGCATGGCACCGGACACGGTCACCGCGATCGACGACGGGAGCCGGAAGCTGCGGCGAGCGGCGCATCGGGCCATCAAGGAGGTCGGCGAGGACTTTGCCGAGTTCCATTTCAACACTGCTCTCTCGAAGCTGATGGAGCTCACCAACGCCCTTGGCGCCGCCCGCGACGACGGCCTGGCCGGAACCGATGCCTACGCCGAGGCGGTCGAAGCACTGCTGCTCCTGCTGGCGCCGCTGGCGCCGCACATCAGCGAGGAGCTGTGGTCGCGGCGTGGCAAGCCATACAGCATCCATCAGCAGGCGTGGCCGACGTTCGACGCCGCGATGGTCGTCTCGGACACGATCGAGCTGCCGGTGCAGGTCGACGGCAAGCTGCGCGACCTCCTGGTGGTGGCGGCCGATATACCCGCCGAGGAGATCGAGCGGCTGGCGCTGGCCAGCGAGCGGGTGCAGGCCTACCTGAAGGGGCGAGCGCCACGCAAGGTGGTGCAGATTCCCGGCCGGCTCATCAACGTCGTGACGCCAGGCGACTAGCAACCCGCGTCGTTGAGTCGGGGCTAATTCACCGATAAGGCTCCTGCCGGTAGGCTGCGCCTCCTGTTTCCGGAGCCCGGTGTCGAGTGCCCGGATGCCGGGCTTCGGACAGGTTCCCCCCTCGCCTCCCGCGACGGAGGCACCCCTGATGACCATCGGCGACCGCATTGCCATGGCCGCCCTGGCGACCGCGCTCGTCGCGGTGGGGCTGGGAGCGTGGCTGCTCCTGGGCTTCGGAGTCTCGTCGCCGCCCCCTGGCGAGGCGCTCGATCCGTTTGGCAACCCATCGATCTCGGCACGGCCGGTCCCGTCGGACCTCGTGGTCGTGGACGTCGAGGGTGCCGTCCTGCGTCCGGGAGTCTTCGAGCTGCCTGCCGGATCACGCGTGGCCGATGCCGTCGAGGCGGCCGGCGGCTACGGACCGCATGCGGACCTCGCGGCGGCGGCACTCCAGGTCAACCTCGCCGCGGTCCTGCGCGACGGGCAGCAGATTGTCGTGCCCGCGGTCGGCGTCGCGACGGGCGAGGTGTCCGGCGGTAGCGGGGCTGGTGGCCTCGTCAACCTGAACTCCGCGAGCCCGGAGGCGCTCGACGCGCTGCCGGGGATCGGTCCGGTCACGGTCCAGAAGATCGTCGCCGCCCGCGTCGAGCAGCCCTTCGCCTCGCTCGAGGAGATGGTCACGCGGAAGGTGCTGACCACGTCGCAGGTCGACAAGATCCGCGATCTGGTCACGGTCAGCTGACGCCGCCCCGGCAGCCCCGTGACGACGCGGCTGGCGCTCCCCGGAGCGCTCATCGGGCTCGCGCTGGGGATCCTGGCCGCTGACGCTCACCTGACCACCGCGGCCCTCTGCGCGGCGGCCGTCTTTGGCCTCGCCGCTGCGGTGCTCGCGGTTGAGGCGCGGCCCGGAACTGCGCTCACGAGTGCCGCGCTCGCGGTCGGGCTCGTCCTCGGCGCGTGGCGCGGGGCCACCGTGGCGCTGCCATCGGGGCCGGGCAGCGTCCCCGGCCTGATTGGCCAGGGCGAGGTCGAGCTGGCAGGCACGGTGCTTGACGATCCACGTCCGCGTGGGTCGAGCCAGCAAGTCGTGCTCGACGAGATCCTTGCGCGACGGGGCGGACGCACCGCCGAGGTCGAGGGCCGCCTCCTCGCCACGCTCCCGCGCGCGGCGAAGGTCGAGGCCGGTCAGCGGGTCGTCCTCACGGCTGAGGTCGAGGCACCCGCCGCCTTCGACGGCTTCGACTACCCGGCCTACCTGGCGCGGCAGGGGATCGGCGGCCTCCTGCGCACGCGTGACGTTCGGGTCCTGGACGGTCCGCCCCGCGCGGGGCCGGGGGCGATCGCGGCCGCGGCGCGCCGCTGGCTGCTTGGCGGGCTCAACGAGATGGTGCCGGAGCCGGAGGCAGCCCTGGGGGCCGGGATCCTGCTCGGGGTACGGACGAGCATCTCCCCAGAGATCTCGGACGCCTTCGCGGTCGCCGGCCTGACCCACGTCGTCGCCATCTCGGGCTGGAACATCGCCATCGTGGCGGCGATCGTCGGGGCCATGGCCCGGCCGCTTCAGCAGCGACGCGGAGGGCGCTGGATGGCCCCGCTGGCGGCCGCCGCGACGATCGCCGGCTACGTGGTCCTGACCGGCGCCTCTCCGTCCGTCGTGCGGGCGG